>ENA-ORXD01001278-ORXD01001278.1-sediment-metagenome-genome-assembly--contig:-NODE-1278-length-22119-cov-3.502994_pt1 | contig 22119 bp, 19 predicted proteins | sample MGYA00237862_ERZ511471 | MGnify/ENA metagenome assembly ERZ511471
TTCAAGTTTATTCATTTCCAGGTGGGGCTCATGATCGATGGTGATGGGGATCAGGAAAGAGCTCGTAATAATCAAATTGGAGGAGATCCCTCTGTTGGAGACGGTCCGCAGGGACAGGGGAACTGTTTTGTAGCAAATGAATATGGAATTTCCATTCAACGAGGCGCAGGGGATAGTACTGTTATCGGTAATTTCATCGGTCTGGAAGCGGATGGCACAACCAATGGGAACGCAATAGATGGCGTTATCATCCAGGCTGATGCTAATCACAATATCATTGGTCCAGATAATATTATTGCTAATAACGGGCAGGCAGGCATCAATGTTTTTGGCGGATCGAGAGATAACACCATCACGCGAACGCTTGTTTATAACAATCAAGCCGGGAATGTTGTTTTTAATAATGGCGGCAATTATGAAACAGAGATCATAGTTGAAAAGATCGGATCGATTTACAGCGAGCAGGGCTCCCTCAGCGGGGAAATTTTCACCAATAGTGAGAATGAACAGATAGAAATCTATTCGGGAGATTCAACCGGTCCGCGTTATTTTGAGGGGGAAGCAAACCAACTGTATCCTATTGATAATGGGAGATATTATTTCAATTTTTTGAAAGGCTCGTCATTCCAGGGAGAATATCTGTATATAACTGCTTGTGACAGGGGAGGAAACTCATCACCGTTTTCTGAACCCATCCCTGCCGTGGATATCGAAAATGATGCGGATAGCGCTTTTATAGATATCAGCAGCGTGTTAAGTCAGCCTGAGGTGGTCTGGGAAGAGATGTTCGATGATTTGGACGAGATCGGGCAGTGGATGATCGATCAGGATCGGTTTGTTGAAAATGGAGTATTGGTTCTCTCCCCGACCGACACCGATTGGCATCTTTCAAAGGTAAATGAGGCTGTGGCAAGCTATACGGCGGAAAGTGGAAAGCCCTCACAGGCGGTTCATATCACTTTTTCGTTTACAGGTGCCAGAAGATTTCAGATAGAGGTTTTCTATAAAAAAAGCGATACCTATGAAGATTTCAAAGATGGTGGAGATGTTACAGCAGAATTTAACATATTGTTCAATTCGCAAGATTTCAATTGCGGAGACCTGCCCTGCCTGGGAGGGCAGGCGGCAGATTATGTCCCGCCTCTAATTCCCATGCAGGGAGCTACGACCATTGAGCCTGGTACGCGTTATGAAATGTTGATCGCGATCGATAATAACGCGCAGGAATTGTTTGCTGCTGTCTGGGAGCCCGGAAAATTTGACCATGCTGATTTTGTACGGCTGCAGAATGATGAGAAACTTATGGAATTGACTTCGACTGCAAAACCCTGGGGCTTTGGAATTTTCCAATGGGGTGGAAAAAACATTTTATATATCGATAATGTTCAGTTTATCGCGTTTGATGGATTCACACTTCCTGAAAATTGATGAAAGATTATTGGCGTAGATAAAGGATTTATAGAAATGATTCGAAGACGGAAAAGGATAAAGGTAAAACCGGATCAGGGACTATTGAATTCATTAAAAAGTGGCGATCAAAATGCCCTGGCGCGGGCACTGACCATGAAAAATAAGCCTGCTCTGGCAGCCGTGGAAGAGACGATCGCTCTGTATGCGGGAAATCCGCAGATCACCTTTTTTCAACCAGGCGGGCTCTTTGTCAAAGATGCGCCGACCACCAATGGTGCGGTAGACGAACTTGAACGCCTGGTGAATGCAAATCAGCTTTTAGCAGATCCGGCTTATTCGCAGTACTGCATCAGCCGGCTGGGCAGAGAGTGGGGGAATATTTACATGCGTGACCTGTACGGGCGGAATCCGCAAGCCTGCTATGATTATCAGCTGCTGGGGATTCAGATGCAGCTGAGCATTCTGGTTGATGCGCAGGGTTAGATTGCATTAACTTTGCTGTGAAATAAAAAAGCATCAGCGTGTATTGGAAAACGCACGCGCTAAAATATCCTGCACGACTTCTGTTTTTGCGTCCGCGTAATCCTGTACATGTTTCCATGCATGCTGTGCCAGTTCACGCTTGGCATCCGCATAAAGCCGCCTGTCATCTTCATTGTTTCGCAGCCGATCCCGAAAACGCAGCAATCGGTCAGCTTCGGGTGAACCTTTACTGAAAACGTGCAGATGGATGTCTGTATCCGGACCCTTGAACAGACGGTGTTGGAACCAGTCCGGTTCTCGTATGTGTAGGATATAACCGGCTGCTTCCAGATCAGGCACATAGACTGGCTCATCGGAGGAATCAACTACGATCAGCAGGATATCGATGATAGGTTTAGCACATAGCCCCGATACGGAAGTGGAACCCACATGCTCTATCTGCAGTGCTTTTTTACCGAGCGCTTTAGTGATTCTCTTTGCTTCCCTCTCAAATAAAACTGCCCAATTGGGATCGTATTCCACCAACAAAATTTTTGCATTATGCGGCTTTCTTTCGCCAATCGTTACTTTCTCCAAGTATTCATCCCGGTTGCCTGATTTATCTGTCGTGTTATTATTCACCATCTTTATGCCTTCAACTATTTTTCCTCAAATTCCCAAAATGCATCCACCAGGTCCAGATAGACCCCATCGAAACCTGCGTCGAGAATAATGCCAAGGTAAGAATCCGTATTTCCGGTAATGAGCGCCTGCCAATCCTTATTCCAGTACTGCACGCGGTAATTGCCCGTCCAATTTGGATTTTCTTCAAGCAGCCATTCAGGAGGATTTTCATTCCAATCCGATTGCCAGTATGGACGATAATCTTCTGTTTCCCCAATGCTCAGGTAACATAACACCAGGCGGTAGCCGCCCTTGGCTTTGTGGCGCAGCTGCTCCACTTCTTCTTTTGTAAAAACTTCATCATTAAAATATAGGTCCACTACCAGCAGGTCATAATTGGTGGCTGTGATCGCATCGATGAATTCTTCTTTTGAAGAATATTTAGCCGGATTAATAAGGTATAGGAAGTTATGAGCCTGCTGTAGTGTTTCGATGTCCGCGTCATTTTCAGCAATGGGAACTGTAGGATAGGATGGAATAGCATCCAGCTCACGCCGGTCAGCAGCGAAAGAAAGAAAACCGAGCTCTGCGCTGCGGGAATTGGAGGTATCTATATTTTCACGGGTAGAGCAGTAATCAATTACCAGCACTGCAAGACCTTCCTCCCTTGCAAGGGTTAGATAGCCGAGCCACATCTCGGCAACAGCCGGGTCGGTGGCAATATCATCTCCCTTATAGCCATAGAAAAGGTCTTCGCGACCGATGCCATCGATACTAATGATATATTCCTGATTTACTTCCGATTGACTGTCTTCCCCCTGCACCAGCAGTTCCTGCCCGTTTTGAGGAATAATGAAGAAATTGGGATCTACTGCACGCGCGTAGGAACTGATCTTTTCCACGAATTGGCGCATTTCGTACCGGTAATCGATCGCTGTTTCTTCCGGAACGGCTGTCTGGCAGGAACACAGAAAGAACACAGTGACCAGCAGAAAGAGCAGTGATTTATATTTCACAACTGTATGCATCCCTTACGGAGAGAAAGTTATTCTTTCTTCTCTTTCGCTCCCTGATAGCGTTCCAACAGCTCGGCTGTCTGGGCTTTGCTCAAGGCAGAAGGTGTTTTCCCAACCTGCAGGGCAAGATGGTAGATCTCGGCGCCTGTTTCCAGGTTGTAGGCGTTCTGGTAGGCTTCGTTGAGATCCTTTCCAATAGCAACCATGCCGTGATTTTTAAGCAGCAGTGTCTTCAAACGCGGATTCTCGACGAAGTAGTTTGCCGCATCGATGCCGACTTCCGGGGTGCCGGGGCAGCGATAGGGAGCGGTGGGGATGGGAGCGCCAACCATGAGCAGTTCGATGCAGATGGCGGGCAGCTCTATATCCAGGGTGGAGAAGGCAATGGCATGCACGGCATGTGTATGCACCACTGCCTGTACTTCTGTGCAGGCTTTATAGATCTCGTTGTGCAGCGCTTTTTCCGATGATGGGCTGTATTCCCCTTCCAGCTTATTCCCGTTCAGGTCCATGATAACGATGTCTTCCGGTTTCATGCGGTCGTATAAAACACCGGAGGGGGTGATGGCGACATTGCCATCCGGAAGGCGAATGCTGATGTTCCCTGCCGAAATACGGATCAGGTCGATTTTGACAAGCTGAAGCGTGGTGTCGAATACTTCTTGCTTGAATAAAGAATAATCCATGAGCTGCATCCTTTTAATCAGATTATTGTTTGGTTCTATTATAAAGCGCAGCACGCTTTTTATTATTATTTCGAGCACCCCTCATTACTTTTCAATGTCATCCAGAGGGAACGTAGCGACTGAGTATCTCTCCATTTTGTGATAGGCAATGAGACAAGTTGCAATGAATATTCCGTTTTTGGCTGGTTTATTCTTGAAGAGATTCCTCGCGCTGCTTGGAATGATGTGTTAATAATGTTGGTGGGTTGTATCAACCCACCCTACGCTACTTGACATCTTGTAGGGTGGATTGAATTTCAACCCAGCATTCGCTGTTTTTCCTCCCCCATGACAATGGGGGAGGTCAGGAGGGGGCAGCAATTTATGGGATATAGATACTCTGTATCTTTCCGTGCAATCCAGGGAGCTTGTAGATCTCGCAGTTCTCAAACTGCATCAGAATGATCTCTCCATCGCTGGTTTGGTCGGTTATCAGGCTTACTCCCAGCAGGTGGCTGCCTTTTTCCCAAACAATTCCGCTGATGGCATCGGCAGGTTTATCAAGTATCAACCTGGCTGAACTGCCGTCCATTCTCTTGATATACAGGCTGCTGTTGTCGCGTCCGCGGTAAGCTACCCACTGCCCATTCGGTGAGACAGCGGGGTATGGAGCTTTGCGGGAGGAATTATCGAGAATGAAAAGATCATGCACACTGCCTGTGTTGACATTGCCCGCCCGCAGCATGAAACCTTCTCCTCCAGCGTCCGGTACGGCGAAATAGACCAGGCTGCCATCCGGTGACCAGCCTGCAATGGATTCATAACCCAGGTTGGTCAATTGTTTGCTCTCGCTGCCGTCTAGTGCCGTTACGAAAATGCCATAATTAGAAATAGGATTGAGCAGTGCGAGATACTTTCCATCCGGTGACCAGTGCAGGTCAAATCCGCCATTACTGTTAGGCAGGATGTTGGATTGCTGAGTAGCCAGGTCAACAATAACAATCCCTTCGTCGCTCGGGTAAGCCAGTTTTGTCCCGTTGAGATTCAAAACACCGCGCGTGGGACGCGGGATGGAAAATGTTGTTTCTTCTCCATCCATACTCTGCAGTACCATCTGTGTTTGGGGATTAAGCTGCGTCAGTACCATCCAGCCATCCAATCCATCTGGCAAATCGGGCAGGTTTGGGTAGGTATCGGCATCCAGACAGGTATCTTCTGAACTCTGCGGTTCAGGCTGTGGTGTGGGAATCGTTTCTGGCTGCCATTCTTCTTCCCAGTCGCGGGTTTCGGTCAGCTTATAGAAATCATAGAACTGGAATATGATCTTTCCGGTGGGTACTTCTTCGAATTCCATACTGCGCGAATAAGGACCTCCTCCACCCCCAATAGCAGGATGGTCTTTCACCTGCATGGAAAAGTTCAGCTCCACATCACTTTCAAATTTTAATGAATAACCACCATAAGTATGCCCCGTAGTAGTACGGATGGAAACCAGGCGGAAATTCGAACCATCCAGATCGAAATCATGGTTAATTTCCCATTCCTGACCCTCCTGATGATTCTCTCCGGCATCTAATTCGTATTCAAAAGGTGCAGCAAGATCAACTTTTGTATATATTTTGCCGGAGTAATGAATGGTGATCGGGAATTCAATATCTTTTGAGTTAAATTTTATTGACCAGGGGAAATCATATAGCCCAACTGGCTCATCGGAAGTAGATAGATCGATATCTTCAGGAAAACTTGTGTCGATGACTTTCCCATTGGCATCGGTGTAGGTAACGCTGGTAAGCTGGAGCTGTTCGTTATCGGCGATATCTGCGTGGAACCAGCCGATCAGGATGAATCCGTCTCCGGTATTGATGGTTTCATTGATCTGGATGGGAGAGGGTGTAGCGCTGGGTGATTCATCTACCGGAGTTGTGTTTGTAGAAGTAGATTCCTGCACTGGAAGGACGGTTGTCTCAGCGGGAAGCGGAATAAACGTCAGGGGAATTTCCCAATCGGTTGGAACAGTATCTGTGAGCGTGTTAAAGAGGCAGGGGATCACAAAGGTAACCTGATCCACGTCCAGCGGAATAGGCTTACTGCTTTCAATTCTTGTCCCGTCCGGCAGCAGGATGTAGTCCTGTTCTATACAGCCTGAAACTACTTCATTTTTGGGGTAAGCTGATAAAGGTACTCCGGAGAATCCGTAATCGATCTCTGTTTTTTCCGGGGTGAGTAATGCCTGATTTACCGAAACGGTTATTCCATCACGCGTGACCCGCACCGGCTCGGATAAGACGCGAATAGGCTGTGATTGGTCCACAATTCCAATGCCGGGAATGTATCCAAGCAGTTTCAAGACTTCGGCATAGACTTTATCGGGTCCGATGAATAAAATGCTGACGATCAGCACTGCGATCACACTGAGGGTCACGATCCAGGCGGGACGCAGCCGGTGCATCTGTTTAGGAGATCCTTCTTTTACGGAGTAATCTCTCAATAAGCGGTCTCTCAGCGAGTCCACAAAATCAGCCCGTGCTTCGGGTGGTGTGATGGCAGCACGCAGATCTTTTTCAAAAAGGAAAATTGCTTTATTCATTCTTTTCCTCCAATTGCGATCTCATCCGCTGGATGATCCGATAGGTGGCTTTCTTTACCGACCCTTCACTGCGTTGCAGCAGTTTCCCTATCGAAGCAAAACTGAGGTCTGCAATATAACGCAGCCGGATCAACTCCTTTTCATTTTCAGGAAGATTTTTGAAAACAGCTGCAATTGCCTGATGGCGCTCCGATTGGATGATATCGTTCAGGAAATCGCTTTTAACTGGAATTTCTTCCGGAATTTCCTGCAGCGATTGTTTGGTTTTTCTGCGGAAATGATCTGCCGCCTTTTTTCTGGCAATGGTGAACAACCATGCGGGAAAGATACCGCGCTCATGGTAATTGGTTATTCCCTCCATAGCTGCGATGAAGGTTTGTTCGGTGAGATCTTCGGCTTCAAACCGATCGTTGGTACGGTTGTAGAAGTACTTATATACGGGCTGAACATACTGCCGGTACAGTTCTTCAAAAGCAGTAATATCTCGTTTTGCTTTTCTAACGAGAATACGAACATTAACGGATTTTTGTTTCTCAGCAGTTTGTGAAAAGCATTGATTATTTTCCATGCTCCTCCTTTGCATTGTTTTCTTGCTTTATTAATCGAGGAAATGATGAAAAAGGGACATCATTCATTATGCTTTCTTTGTTCAGCTGTATGGTTTAGAGCATTATATACAAAGAAGGTTCAATGTGGTTCTTTCGATTATAAACATTGGAAAATTTTGTAGAGAAAATTCAAGAAATAATCGTGTAATTTACCAAAATTCCTTTGAAATCCAATTCTTTTCGAGATAACTGGATTAAATATATTCAATAATAAATGTCATATCGCCAATATGACTTTCGTATTAATCCTTGACAAAATCATTTTTCTTTAGTATATTTGCGCCCAATATGCAAAACCGACATCATGCTAAACGAACTAATAAAGAAAATAACTCCCTAATTGGAGGAGCTATTCTTGTTATGATTCGGTGCTGCTAAGTTCAAATGCTGAAAACGAGAGGCTTTCCAAAAAAGGAAAGCCTTTTTTGTTACCAGCTAACAGGAGGTGCTTCAAAGGAGAGAAATGTTTGTGGAGGAACGTTTTTACTAAAAAACCAAAGGAGAAAGAGACAATGAAAAAAATTAGTTTTTTGATGATTTCTGCAATTTTAGCCGCATTATTGCTTGCATCCTGTTCGTCCGGTGCAGCGGATAGCGGTACTGGTAGTGAAGCTGCAGCCGAAGAAGTAGCAGCTGATGGAGTAGCAGGGCAGGTATATGAATGTTTGGGTACCGCGGAAGATGCTCTGGTCGACCTGGACTGCCAGGAAGTTACCATCGCAGTAGAAAATGCGTACCTGCCGTTCAATTATATCGAGTCTGATACCGGTGAGGCTGGTGGATGGGATTATGAAGTCTGGGTAGAAATTTGTACGTTGCTGCATTGCCAGCCCGTCTTCGAAGAATCTGCCTGGGAAGTTATGATCCAATCAGTATCTGAGGGCTTGTTTGATACAGCCGGTGATGGCGTGACCATTACAGAAGAACGCGCCAAACAGGTTGATTTCTCGATCGGATACATCAGTGTAGATCAGCGCTTATTGGTTCAAAAAGGTGAAGATCGCTTTGCCAGCATAGAAGATTTTGTTGCCAATGAAGATCTGATCTTAGGTACGCAGGCACAAACCACCAACTACGAAACTGCTGTTGAATACCTTCCCGAAGATCGCATTCAAGCTTTTGAGCAGTTCCCCTTTGCCGTACAGGCTTTGATCGCTGGCGATGTCGATGCCGTCTTGATCGATGAAACAGCCGGTCTGGGATACACGGGCACCAATGCCGAAGAACTTGAACTGATTGGTCCCTCTATTTCGGGTGATGAACTCGGATTCCCCTTCCCGTTGGGCAGCGCTCTTGTTGAACCGGTAAACCTCGCCATCCAGGCTTTGAAGGATAACGGAAAGCTGGAAGAGATCAATATGAAGTTTTTCGGTCCTGAATTCACTCTTACTTACGACGACATTCAATAGAAGTAATTCGAACCTGAAGTAAAAAATCTGCCAGATCGATCAATTGACCGATCTGGCAGATACACTAGATTGGAGCAGTCAATGGCAGTAAACGACCGATTTGTGACACAAAAGAGCAAGAGTGAATTGCAGTCTGGCAGCGAGATGCAGCTTACGAAAAAAGATTTTCCCTGGTGGATGATAGCAATAGGGGTGGTGATCGTGATAACTTTCGTGATGATCCAGATCAACCCTGATTTTAAAGATGCATTCAAAATTATTCGAGCCGGTTTAGGAGTCACGATTTCCACAACACTGAGCGCCTATTGTATTGCGATACTGCTGGGCTTATTTATTGGATTGGGGCGAGTATCTGAAAGCGTGGTTTGGCGAAATATATCCACCATCTATGTTGAGATCATCCGTGGGGTACCATTAATGGTACTCATTTTTTTTATAGCGCTGGTTCTCATCCCCGGTCTTACCGCGATAGTGAGTTCTCTGGGTGATGTACTGATCAGTTGGGGCATTGAAGACTTTGGAGCGAAACTGGCTGCGGTTGAAAATAAATCCATCTCGATGAACGTACGCGCTATTATTTCACTGGCGATCACGTATGCGGCATTTTCGGCTGAGATCTTCCGCGCCGGTATTCAATCTGTCAGCCAGGGGCAAATGGAGGCTGCGCGATCGCAGGGGTTGAGCCGTTGGCAGGCGATGCGTTATGTGATCCTCCCTCAAGCTATCCGCAATGTACTTCCTGCGCTTGGGAATGATCTGATCTCCATGCTGAAAGATTCATCGCTGGTTTCTATTCTGGCAGTACGCGATATCACCCAGGTTACACGGCTCTATGTAGGACGTTCTTTTAAATTTGCAGAAGCGTATTCGATTCTTTGTGTACTGTACTTGACCCTTACACTGATTTTATCGCTGTGCTTGAAGGTTATTGAAAGGAAAATGCAAAATGAGCGAAAATAAAACCCCTATGATCGAAGTAAAGGATCTGTCGAAAAATTTTGGTGTGGTTGAAGCGGTGAATGGGGTCAGCCTGAAAGTATTCCCAAAACAGGTGCTGGTGATCATTGGTCCCAGTGGGTCGGGGAAATCTACACTGCTGCGCACCATGAACTGGCTCGAAAAACCAACTGAAGGGGAAGTGATCGTGGATGGAGTGTCTTTATCGGAGAATCAGCACTGCATCAACGCTATTCGCTCGAATATTGGCATGGTTTTTCAAAGCTTCAACCTTTATGGTCACCTGACTGTTACCGAGAATATCACGCTGGCATTACGCATTGTAAAGAAGATCAAAAAGAATGAAGCGAAAAAGATCGCCATGCAGCAGCTCACAAAAGTTGGCATTGCGGATAAGGCAGATTATTACCCTGCTCAATTATCCGGCGGTCAGCAGCAGCGGGTAGCCATTGCGCGCGCTCTGGCTATGGAACCGAAGGTGATGCTTTTCGACGAACCCACCAGCGCGCTCGATCCGGAAATGATCAAAGAGGTGCTGGATGTAATGCTCCTGCTGGTAAAAGATGGAATGACTATGGTGATCGTCACGCATGAGATGGGATTTGCCAAAGCCGCTGCGGATGAGGTCATTTTTATGGATATGGGAAAGATCGTCGAGCGGGCGGCTCCGGAGGTTTTCTTCGAAAATCCTTCCTGTGAGCGCTCCAAGCAGTTCCTATCCCAGATCTTGAGTCACTAGTTTATGGTACCTGTGCAGCATTGACTTGGAGGAGTTAATTTACTATAATATGCCATTCGCTAATAGGACATTGTCTTATAGAGCGGGACAACGGAGAGAAGAATGCAGAACGGATCATTTCACTTTTACGATGGGAAAATTGTTCTGAGGGTGCGCAACCGCGTTTGTAATAATTCAGAAGAATTGATAAAAAGCGAGGCATTTGCGAAGATACTCTGGCGTTTTCTGGAAAACCTTGAAAAACGTAAATCAGAGCTGTTGAATATTTTCCCTGATGCAGCGATCAATCATGAATCTATGGAGACTCTGATCGATGTTCTTTTCTATCTTTCCCGATTGTCCGCAGAAAAGGTGGAAAAGATCGTGGAAGGCTCCGCTCCTTTCTTGAAGAATCCGTTTCTGCTGAATGAGTTTGTAGAGCACTTATATAATTACTGGCGCTCTCTCCATCGCCTGATCATTTGTGATTCTGTTTTCGACCGCTTTGACCAAAAACCCTACCGCACTTTCAATGATCTGGTCGAAAGCCTTATGCATATCGTTCGATCTACCTATCGAACCATCCAGGAAAATATCACGGGCAATCATCCCAAGATCTACCGCCAGGTGAGTGCCGGCGCTGAGATCGGTGCCATTGCACTGCCGTACCATATCAATTATCCGGCTGGTTTGTATGACTCTCTGCAAGACATTTTTGTGATCCGCCAGGCTCTGATCTATCCCCCCATGATTTTCAATACACCCATGAACAAGAGGAAGGGTCAGTTTGAAGAGATAGAGAAGAATCCGCTGGAAAAGCTTGACCTGAATCCCAATGAATGGTTGTGCTATCCGGCGAAGGTTGGTGAACTGCTGATCATGGTTTATTTTTCACTTGACCTGTTCGAACTGGGTTTTTCCCTGTGCAACCTCTTCGAACTGGCAGATGAAGAAGACCTGAAGCGCAAACCGGATGCTATTTTTATCTACGGCTTTCCCCCGGCAGAAGCCCTGCAGGTGAATGGGAATGAAACCGTTTTTTATGAAGATGTCGAGCACGACTGTTTGATCGGGTCCATCCCCGATAAAGATGAATACGGTTATTTTGGTTATTTGAAAAAGATGATACTGACCCTGCATAACATCAAGCGCATGAAATCTGGATTTTTACCGTTTCATGGGGCAATGATCAGGCTGACCCTGAGCAACGAAAAACCGTTTACCATGGTCATCATGGGCGATTCGGGGGCAGGTAAGTCTGAAACCATCGAAGCGCTGCGCCGGGTTCGTTCGGCAGACATTCAAGATATCCTGATCGTTGCTGATGATATGGGTTCTTTTTCACTCGATGCGGGTGAAAAGGTCGCAGGCTATGGAACAGAAAATGGGGCTTTTGTGCGGTTGGATGATATGCAGGCTGGATACGCGTTCGGACAAATTGACCGTACGATCATTATGAACCCGGATCAGGTGAATGCACGGGTGGTTATGCCCGTTACCCGCTATGAATATGTCATCAAGGGAATTCCTGTAGATGCGGTGCTGTATGCAAACAATTATGAAGCGGTGGATGCACAGCATCCCCCGATCGAGCAGTTTGCCTCACCGTCAGATGCCCTGAAGGTATTCCGCCGCGGAGCCGTGATGAGTAAAGGCACTACTGCCACTACCGGTGTGGTTGAAAACTATTTTGCCAATATTTTTGGTCCGGTGCAGTTTAAAGATCTCCATGATGAAATTGCCGAAAAATATTTTAAAGCTTTCTTTGATGAAGGTCTGTATGTTGGACAGCTGCGCACCATGCTGGGTATCCCCGGGCAGGAGCGAAAAGGACCTGAAAATGCAGCGCTGGCGCTGCTGGATTTGATCCGCAGCAGATCTTGAAATATCCTATCTGATAAAAGAAGTCAGTTCTATCAATTCACTGCGTTTGGCAGGTGAAATTGATCCACCGTATAATGATTGTGTTGATAGATGAATACGGCGTTTTTTCGTTTTTATGCTGAATTGAATGATTTTTTGGAACCTGAAAAGCGGTATTGTGATTTCACGGTTTCATTTCCATCCGGACAAACGATAAAACACCTCATCGAATCCAGCGGTATTCCGCACACAGAAGTCGATCTCATCCTGGTTAACGGCAGCCCCGTAGAATTTTCCTGCCAGTTGAAAGATCAGGATAGGGTGAGCGTTTACCCGGTCTTTGAAACGATCGATATTTCCGGGATCAATATTTTACGACCTTCTCCCCTACGCGAAATAAAATTTGTGCTTGATTGCCACCTGGGCAGCCTGGCGGTTTATCTGCGGCTGCTCGGTTTTAATGTGATCTATCGCAATGATTTTCAGGATGAAGAATTAGCAGAGATCTCTGAGAAAGAAAAATACATCTGCCTTACCAGAGACCGCGGATTGTTAAAAAGGAAGCAGATCATGCATGGATATCTTATCAGGGCGCTTGACCCGAGACAGCAGCTGATAGAGGTGGTCAGGCGATTTCAGCTTGCATCCAGGATGAAACCGTTCACACGCTGTACGCGCTGCAATGGATTTCTTCATCCTGTCCCTGAAGAGACTGTTGCCGATCAGCTGCTGCCGGGCACCCGTTCTCACTTTCACGAATTTTCTCGCTGCGATACATGCGGCTGGCTTTATTGGAAAGGTGCTCATTATGAGCGGCTGCAGAAGATCGTTGATTTTTTTGTGAATGAAACGCAAAAAGAGAATTAGAATTCTTGACATAGATAATCAATTCAGAATAGCCTGTCTATCTTGATAATTCTGTGATTAGTAGTATCATTCCCCCCTTGTGCGATTGCATCAAACAATTCATTGAAAGAACTGTATTATTAAGGAAGATGTGAACACGTTTGATTTTGATCAAAATAAGCTTGTGACCATCCATCCGAAAGATGTCTATCCTTTTTTGGAATCATCCTCCGATGGATTATCCAAAGAAGAAGTACTCTCTCGTCAGAAGCGGTTTGGTCCGAACCTTCTGCAGGCAGAAAAAAAAGCCCCCCTGATCGTTAAATTACTGGCTAATTTCACCCATCTGATGGCGATTTTGCTCTGGGTAGGAGGTGCTGTCGCATTGATCGCCCGTATGCCCGAATTGGCTGTGGCGGTTTGGTTGGTGAATGTTATCAACGGCATTTTCAGTTTCTGGCAGGAGTTCCGGGCAGAAAAAGCATCGGAAGAACTCCGAAAGCTACTGCCGACCTATGCCCGCGTTTTGAGAGAAGGGAAAGAAGAAAAGGTACTGGCTGAAGACCTGGTGCCAGGCGATGTGGTCCTTTTTTCGGAAGGCGAAAAGATTTCTGCAGATTGCCGCCTGGTTGAGCAGGCAGCTTTTCGCGTGGATCAATCAACGCTTACCGGCGAATCGCGCCCTGTAGGGAAAAGTGCAGAGATATCAACCTTGAGCGAAATATCAATGACGGAACAGCCCAACCTGGTATTTGCAGGAACCAGTGTCGCTGCTGGAACGGCAAAAGGAATTGTCTATGCCACTGGCATGGAAACGGAATTCGGTAAGATCGCTCATCTAACACAGACCATGAAAGAAGAACTCAGCCCTCTCCAGATCGAAATGAAATCCATAACAAAAACGGTGTCGATCATTGCAGTTCTCGTTGGCATTGTTTTTTTTATTTTAGCTATATTGATCGCCAAGATCGATCTGTTTGAGGGTTTTATTTTTGGTTTGGGAATGATTGTAGCTTTTGTCCCTGAAGGGCTGCTGCCGACTGTTACCCTGGCTCTTGCCATGGGCACGCAGCGTATGGCGAAAAGGCAGGCGTTGGTGAAAAAATTGTCGGCAGTTGAGACATTGGGCTGCACAACCGTCATCTGCACCGATAAGACCGGAACACTGACTCAGAACGAAATGACAGTCCGTCGACTCTGGATCCCTCGGATCAAAGAGGAGAAGATAGGTTATTTAAATGGAAGTATTGAGGTAAATGGGATCGGTTATAACCCGACCGGGAGTTTTGCCTGGAAGGATGCCCCTGATTCAACCGTACCGCAGACAGAAATGCAGTATCTATTAAAAGCAATTTTATTATGTAATAACTCTCGTCTGGTTGCACCGCAGGAAAAAGAATCTGCCTGGAGAATTTTAGGCGATCCGACCGAGGCGGCTTTAAAAGTCGCTGCAGTGAAAGCACATCTGGATGAAGATGAAATATTACAGAAATATCCGCGTATCCTGGAGGTTCCTTTTGATTCAAGGCGCAAACGGATGTCCACTATCCATTTGGAAAAACAACAAAATAAACCCAGATCAGCTTTTTCACGAAGTGCACACGTTGCTTTTGTAAAAGGTGCTCCAAAAGAGCTGATCGACCTCTGTTCGGATATTTCTATTTCAGGAAATGTACAACCGATCACCGATGATTGGAAAAAGATAGCGATCGAAGAAAACGACGCGATGGCAAGGGACGGCTTACGCGTTTTGGCTGTTGCATACCGCAGGCTGCCTGAAGATATGATTTCGCAGACAGCCGAGGATGTGGAGCAGGATCTGACTTTTCTTGGATTGGTTGCTATGATGGATCCGCCCCGTGAGGAGATCAGCGCAGCGGTGCAGAAATGCAATCAAGCTGGAATACGCGTGATCATGATCACCGGTGATTATGGATTAACCGCGGAAAGTATTGCCCGCCGGGTAGGGATCATTCATTCAGCGAATCCCCGCATCATCACCGGGTTTGAACTCGATAGTCTTACAAATGAAAAACTGAAAGAAGCATTTCTTGACGAGGTGATCTTCGCCCGGGTTTCCCCGGAACATAAATTACGAGTGGTAATGGCTTTGCAGGAACTCGGTCATATTGTGGCAGTTACGGGGGATGGGGTGAATGATGCTCCGGCGTTAAAACGCGCCAATATTGGTGTAGCCATGGGCATCACGGGCAGTGATGTGGCAAAAGAAGCGGCGGCGATGATTTTGCTGGATGATAATTTTGCGTCCATTGTTAATGCTGTGGAAGAAGGGCGAGCCGTATACGCAAATATCAAGAAATTCACTTCCTATATATTTACTAGCAACACTCCCGAAGCGGTACCGTTTATCATTTATGCTTTTTCTGCGGCTCGTATTCCCCTGGCTTTGAATGTAATGCATATCCTCGCAGTTGACCTGGGAACAGATATGGTGCCGGCACTGGCGTTGGGTGCAGAACCACCCGAACCGGGCATTATGCAGCAGCCGCCGCGTAATTTAAATGAACACGTAATTACGCCAAAGCTCTTGAGGCGGGCATATTTTTTACTGGGTCCTCTGCAGAGTTTGGCGACCATGGCAGCATTTTACTACTATTATTGGACGAACGGCTATGCCGGTCAATGGCTGGATCTTCCCGCCTCGGGAACTATCTATCGTTCTGCAACTGCCATGGCGCTTGCAGCAGTGGTAACCACCCAGATCGGAGATCTGTTTGCCCAGCGGGCTGAGAGAACACCGCTGCTGAAAATGCCCCTGTTTAATAATAAAATGATCTGGATTGGAATTCTTTCAGAGTTGATAGTGATCGCAGCAGTTGTATATCTTCCGTTTTTCAATCGGTTTATTGGAACAGCGAGTTTTCCACTTAAATATTGGCCGTTTTTATTTGCCTGGACACCGTTATTGGTGATTGGTGATGAAATTAGAAAATGGATTGCAATTAGATTCAGATCTCCAAAGGATAAACACGAAGGAGGTGTATCGTGAGAGTGATCGTGATTGGTTGTGGTAGATTAGGTTCAGATATTGCTCGCGAGATGGATCAACGCGGAAATGATGTGATCGTGATCGATAAAGATCCACTTGCTTTTGAAAACCTTGGCAGGGCTTTTCATGGCAAAACGGTCGTCGGGATTGGATTTGACCGGGATGTGCTTACGAAAGCTGGTATTGATATGACAGATGCTCTGGTTGCAGTTACTGCAAGCGACGAAGCAAATGTGGTGGCTGCTCGTATTGCAAAATATTCATTCCGGGTGCCCAAAGTTGTGGCACGCGTTTATGAACCGCGAAAAGCAGAAATCTATCGCCGCCTTGGTATTCCAACCATCTCTCCGGTCACGATCGCCGGGGAGAGGATTTCTGAAATTCTTTCTTTTTCACATTTAAAGACGATCATGACCCTGGGTTCAGGGGAGGTGATCATCACGGAGATCGAGGTGACCGCTTCCATTGAAGGGAAGAAAGTTTCACAGCTTGAAATTCCTGGTGTGGCACATCCCATTTCCTTGTTGAGAAGTGGAAAGACGATGCTGGCTGCTCCCAATCAAATCCTCGAGATGGGGGATGTGATCCATCTTGCAGTCATGGTTGGTATGACCGATCGTGTGAAAGAAATGTTGAAGTAATTACCGGAGGATAACCATGAAAGTATTGATCATTGGCGGTGGAAAAGTAGGAACTTACCTGGCATCTCATCTTCTCGATGGCAACCATGAGGTGATTGTTGTTGAACAGCGTCGTGAAGAGATCGAAAGATTGAAAACTGAATTGGGTGAGAATCGTGTAATTCATGGCAGTGGAACAGATCCGGTTGTGCTGGAGTTAGCTGGTATCCGCACTATGCAGGTGATTGCTGCAGTAACAGGTAGTGATGAGACGAACCTGGTAATCACGAACCTATCCCGATTTGAATTCAACGTTCCTAGAACTATTGCACGTATTAATAATCCCAAAAATGACTGGATGTTCACAGAAGAAATGGGAGTGGATGTTGCGCTGAATCAGGCAGACCTTATGGTTCATTTGATCCTTGAAGAGATGTCGATGGGCGATATGATGACCCTGTTGAAATTAAGGCGTGGTAAGTTTTCTATCATTGAAGAAAAATTAGCTCCGCAAGCAAGCCTGGTGGGATTGACGTTGGGGCAGGCAAAGTTGCCTCATGATTGCGTTATTCTTGCTGTAATGAGAAAAGACGATATCTTGATCCCGCATGGAAATCTGGAACTCAATGCGGGTGATGAACTGATTATGCTGGTTCATGGGGCGCAGCTAGATCAGGTAGAGAAAATATTGAGCTCTTAGTGGTTTAGCAAAAATCATACCTGAGTCTAATAGATTTTAAGATAAATTCCATTATGATTGACAATAGCAATGGTATCCATTGCTGTAAATATCATTCAGGATTGTGAAAGGTGGAATTGGCAGTGAATACCTCACAACGGATTGGAATTGTATCTTTGATCATTGTCGTCGCGGCAGCAAGCGCATTGGTCGGAGCTTATATCGGCGGGAGAATGGTCATTGTAAACCAGGCTGCCCAGGTCACTCCAACGGTTGAACCTTCTCCGACTGCAGAAGAGATAGAATCCCAGGTTATAAATCAATCTATTAATATCAGCAGCTCAGAGATCGATACGGTGATCACGAGAGTGGTTGAAGAGATAGAACCGGCGGTGGTAACGGTAGAAGGAGTTGTGCCGGGGACCCAGACATTCTTTGGCAGGACTGCAGATGCAACGGTTAGCGGAAGTGGTTTTATCATTTCGGAAGACGGCTATATTGTCACCAATAACCATGTGGTTGAAGATACAAGTGAACTTTCGGTTGTTTTAAGCGATGGTACGGAACTACCCGCAGAGATTGTTAGTCGAGATAGCTATGCGGATCTGGCTGTGTTAAAGGTAGAAGGAACCATGCCCGCAGTGGCGCCGCTTGGCAGCTCGGAAGATCTAAAACCCGGAGAAACGGTCATTGCCATCGGCTCTCCATTGGGTACTTTTCGCAACAGTGTCACGGTTGGTGTGATCAGCGCTACGGGACGCACCCTGGATACCGGAGAAGGATATTACATGGAAAATCTGATCCAGACCGATGCGGCTATCAACAGCGGCAATTCAGGCGGTCCTTTGGTGAATCTTGCCGGAGAAGTGATCGGTGTGAATGCGGTGGTGGTGCGCGGCAGTTCGAGCAGCAGCAGTGCAAGCGCAGAAGGACTGGGTTTTGCCATTCCATCGGATACGGTTAAACTTATCAGCGACCAGATCATTGAAAAGGGATATTTTGCCCGCCCCTATATGGGAATTGGCGTGCAGAATATCACCTCTTCGATCGCGAAGCGGTATAATTTCCCAGTTGACTGGGGCAGCTATATCACTGAGGTGGTATCGGGCAGCCCGGCTGCAGAAGCCGGATTGCGGGCTGGAGATATCATTACCCGTCTTGGTGATGTTGAGATAACGGAAGATATCACCTACCTCAATGCCCTTCTCATGTACCAGCCCGGGCAAACAATTGAAGTGGAGTTTTACCGCGGTACACAGAAGATGACGGTTTCAGTTACGCTGGCGGAAACATCCGTTCAATAAACTATATCTGTGAGGGAAAATTGAATATTGGTTCAACCGATTCCATTCGGCTAATATGCTTTGATGTCGATTACACGCTTTTGTCTGATGATCATCAGCTCTTACCCATGACGGAACAAACAATCAAAAGAATTCAGTCACAGAACATTAAAGTGATACTGGCAACCGGAAAAAACCTCAGCGCTACTCGTGATATCGTGGACCGTTTTGATTTGAACGATCCTCTTATTTTTACAAATGGTTGTATCATTCAGTATCGTAATGGCAAGATATTTTCACAAAATGGACTTTATCCTGAAAAGGCTAAAAAAGTTATTCAATTGGGAACTGCACGGGGAATGGAGATGATGGTCAGTGTCCCTGATGAAATTTTTGTAAAAGAAGATGGACCGTTTTTCCATACTATGGAAAAATATGGAAACTCCAATTTTAGGGAAATAAAAGCATGGGATGAGCTTGGATCGAACCTGGATCGTGTTTTGAAAATTGTATTCATAGATGAAGACAATGAGAAACTGATGGATATGAACAATGTCCTCGAGAATGCCATTCCAGACGGAATAGAAACCTGTCATTCGCTTCCTGTACTGCTTGAAGTGCTGCCGTCAGGAGTCAGTAAGGGATCTGCGCTAAAAAAAGTAGCTGAATTTCTAAATTATCCCCGCGAAGCGATCATCGCATTTGGGGATGGAAATAATGATATTGAAATGATCGAGTTCGCAGGGATCGGAGTGGCGATGGAAAACGCCACTCCGGAATTGAAAAAAGCTGCTGATTTCATTGTGCCTTCGAATAATGAAGAAGGTCCGGCGCAATTTTTAAAAGATATCTTTAATTTGCACTAACCACAGTTTTCTGTTTTCCCTTTGAAAAAGCGAACAACAGAATAAAGATTCCCGCAATGAGGAAAGGAATCATGCCGACCAATCCCGTCGGGTAGGGTCCCAGAAGAGCGGGAGGATTTTTTGTAAGAAACAGCACCCCGATGGAGGCAATTCCATTCAACGCGCCATGACCGATAACTGCAGCCCATACGCTATTTGATTTCAAGGTAACCCAGGCGAAGAAAATACCCACAACCGTAGTGAAAAGCACCATCAACAGTAAACCAAGCCAGGGGAATCCGGTATAGTCAAAGCCATAGTTATAGCCCATTAAAATTACCGGCCAGTGCCACACACCCCAGATCACACCGGTGAGCAGGATGGCTTTTTTCTCCCCGAATACTTGAAGTTTGGGGAGTAAATATCCTCTCCATCCAAATTCTTCTCCAAAGGTGCTGATCAGATTCAAAATGGGGGAGGCGATGATGGCATAGATAATCTGCAGCAAAATAAATTGATATACAAGAGAAGAACTGGAGTCTTCTAAATAAGCGGACAATTGCGATGAAAGATAATAAAGTCCGGTATCGAAATAACTGGGAAAAAGGACGAAGAATAACGCAGATCCCAGCATAACCAGAATAGGAGTGCCTACCCAGGCAGCCAGTATATAGCGCCAGCTGGCACGAAAATCAAGCTTCAAGAGCATGTCATTCCAACCCTCTTTTGTGATTGAGCGCGTTAAAATATTGGCGATGGCAGGTCCCCACATATAGGTGCTTGCCAGCAGGAGGGTAGCCAGGGTGATGCTGGCGCTTTCTATTACAACCGGGCTGTTCGTTAGACCGCCGGTCAGATAGATGACCAGTGCTGTGATCCATGAAATACCGAAAGCGCAGATCAAAAATACAATAATTCTTTTTTTATCCATTTAATTTTCCTTTATATCTAAACATTGATTCCGAATGCTTTATTCACAAGATTTCCAATTATAAAGGAAAATAATGCCACCCCAAGGCTGATCAATGACATCTCAAAGAAAAGCTTTTTAAAATCAAGCCCCTTGGCAACAGAGCTATAAAAGTTGAACACTGCAATTACAATAATAGCATTCCCAATTGTCCAGGCTAAACTTACCAGGTAATCCTTGGCAATCAGATAGGGCAGAATGAGTATCGCAACGGTCAGAATATAAGCGATGCCGGTATAAATGGCAGATTTTCCAGGTGATTTTTCGCCTTCTTCGGATTTCGCAGATAGATATTCAGAAGCTGCCATGGAAAAAGAAGCAGAAATGCCGGTAATCAGCCCCGCCAACGCGATCGTTTTGGTGTCTTTGAATGCAAATGTGAGCCCTGCCAGGGCGCCGGTCAATTCCACCAGTGCATCGTTCAATCCAAGCACCACCGATCCTGCATATTTAAGACTTTCTTCATCAAGCATTGCTAAAAGTTCATCTTCATGTTTTTCTTCTTCTTCAAGGATCAATTTTGCCTCAGGGATCAGATCGATCAATGTGGAGTAGTTTTCTTGCGCTTTTTCTTCACCCAGCTCCATCAGCTTGATGCCAAAAGTCAGCCCAAGGATTTTCGACAGCCAGTAGTAGAAACGAATGCGCAGTCGGTTAGGATTAATATCCGTTCCTGTATAACGCTTCCAAATTTGATAGTGTTTTAATTCTTCCTGTGCGATGTTTTTCAAAACCTGAGCGTTGTGATTGTCTTTAATAGCCTCAGATAGTTTTAGATAGGTATAATAACCATTCAGCTCTTCTTTCTGTAGAACCAGGATATTTTTTATCTGTTCAGGGGTGAGTGTCATTCTTGTAACCTCCATAACACGTTTTTACTATAATTTTCCTCTTTTTCTATCTTGTTTTTTCCCCTATTTTCTGTATACTACATATACCGCTGTCACATTTAAATATTGAAGGCATAGATCTAAAGTTTGAATTTGGTCGCTTGGAGGGCATTAAACTACCCCATTGTAACCTACCAAACAAATTTTAGGGAGCCAATAGCGAAACCGGTCAATTATGGCCGGTTTTTTATATTAAATGAAGAAGAAAGAAGGAGGGCTGATATGAAGAAAGCAAGAATAGCAAGAGGGCTGAGAATAATTTCGATCGTATCAATGATGACATCTTTAGTATTCTTCGGTATGGGGAATACGAAAGTCACTGAAGCCACAACAGGATGTGGTCCCGGCGGGTGTGATGCATGCAATAATATTCCGGGCAACCAAACATCATATCCACCAAATACATATAAGGATTGGTGGGGGAATTGTCAATGTAATTCCGGATATAATTGGGTTGATGGTTCACCCAGTGAAGCCGGGTGTGAACTTATCCCGGTGGATGTCTGCAACAATATTCCTGGATTCCAGACTTCTCCCCCGTCCGGTACCCATAGTCAAGGAGGAGACTGCGTTTGTGACTCTGGTCTTGGTTGGTCAGACGGCTATCCGAGCGAAAGCGGCTGTGAAAACTGCCAGGTAGTTCCCGAGAGTGTTGGT
>ENA-ORXD01001280-ORXD01001280.1-sediment-metagenome-genome-assembly--contig:-NODE-1280-length-22084-cov-10.857863_pt1 | contig 22084 bp, 17 predicted proteins | sample MGYA00237862_ERZ511471 | MGnify/ENA metagenome assembly ERZ511471
CAGCCGACGATCCTCCCCTTCACCGGATTGACGATGTCGAGTTCCAGGTTGAACCAGTACCCGACCACGTAAAAAAGAGCGGCGCCGATCAGAATCCGCGCGTCGGATGTGAGAAACCGGAAGGCCGCGTAGTGGACCATCTCGACGGAAAAGAGCATCAGGAGGAACCACGCCGGCACGCAGAACATGTTGATCCCGAAGGCCGTGCTCAACAGACCGATCGTATACCCTTTGACGCTGGGCAGCTGCAGTTGTGGAAAGGCCTGCTCGGTGAAGAAGACGGGGAGCACCATGAAGATCGCCGTGAAGAATACGAAGGGGAGGAGACGGGAGAGGACATGGTACTTGAGATATCTCCCGAAACCGCGCGCAAGGTCGCTCTCCCTGGCCACGTAGCCCGCCAGGACGAAAAAGAGCATCATGTGGAACGAGTAGACGAATTTGTACTGGGCCGCCGCGGCCGGGTTGTGCAGGAGCATGATCCGTTCGATGAAGTGGCCGTAGAAGACCATGGCCATCGCGTAGAACCGGGCGATGTCGATCACCAATATTCTTCCTTTCCCTAATTCCGTTTCCTTGCTCATACGTCGAGGGCCTCCTGACCGAGTGATGTCGTATGCTAGCTGCCCGGTGTGGGCGAAGGTTTTCCTCCGGGGTCCCGAAGAAACAGGTATTTCAAGTCGTATTCGCTCAACGTCGGGTCCTTCAGTCTTTCGGCAAAGGCATCCGGGTCGAAAAACTTCGGGGGCTGTGCTTTCGAATAGGTAAACAGTATTTCTTCATATCTATCATACTGTCGGTGCCACTTGAGTATTCGTACGGGCAGCTTGCTTTCACGAAGCGCCCACACGCGTACGAACCACAGGGTGTCGTAAGATTCCGCGTCAAAGACCACGAGGTCCCTGGAAACCTCTTCATCCGAGATGACTATTGATGTTGCCTCGATGATATTTTCGACTGCCATGGCCTCGATAATCGATTTGAGCGTGGTTTTCTCCTGTTTTTTCGCTCTATCCAAAGCCCTGAGGATGGTATAAGCACACCAGGAGGCTTTACTCATCTCCCTGCGTGTCGTGATATTAAATGTCCTTACAAACTCGTTTTGTTTGGCAAACGTTATCTTGTTTTCTTCATGTATTCGAATTCTTCCGCTCTTCCCAATCCAGTATTGGACATGTGTCGGTTCAATCCCACGTCCTGGTTTCACATACACCGATACGGCGCAGGACGGTATGACCCGGAACTGTTCTTCCACATCAGCCCATGTGACTGACTCATTGCCGAAGAACAATGGTATGATAATGAACAGACAGGCCGTCGCCGCGCCCGTCAGCGCCAGAAACTGGGCCAATGGACGAGTGCCGAAGAAACACCTCCGCCATTTATAGAACCTGTATTTTTTGGGGTTGTGAAGATAGGGATGCACCTTCAGGTCGCGCCGAAAGCCGTCGAGCATTGTTCGCAATTTCTCTTCAAGCCTCTCTGAGGTGCCATGATTGAAGGTTTCCTGTATGACCTCCATGGGGTCATCCGGATTTGCCTGGTTTCTTTTGTGGTCATCCATGAGGCGCACCTCCGGCAGTTATTATGAAATATCCAGTTCGAGGAGGATTTTGGCCAATCGGGCCTTGCCTTTGGAGACATGCGATCGGGCCGTGGCTTCGGAACACCCCAGGATGTTGGCTATCATGTAGTACGGCGAGTCTTCTATGGCCCGCAATAAGACGGCCCGTCCTTGATTTGAGGGAAGCAAGGAGATCGCCCCGCGAACGGCTGCCGCCCTGTCCCGTTCTTCCGGAAGATTGTGCGGATGAAAGGGGGGCAGCATCGCCTTAATGCTGTCGAGACGCATTTCAAAACGTCGCTGCCGGGCCTTTTTGCGAAGGGCGTCGTAGGAACGGGTCACGCAGATGCGGAGGATATAGGCATGGGGATTGGGATGCCGGTCAATGCGATCCAGTTTATGCCAGATCACCGCCAGTGCCTCTTGAAAGACATCAGCGGCATCCTCAGGGTCGCGGACAATACGGGTTACGGTTCTGATCATCTGTTTCTCTATCGGTTTGATTAATCTTGCATAGAGAACGTCAGGATTCATTATCCCTTACCTCGCAGGTACGGATACTGAGCGAAAAAGCAGCAATTTTAATATATAACGTCACACAGGCAGAAGATGTGTAATCCGGCACATAAGAATGAGACCGGTAAAATGCCTGGTGCAAATAGAAAGGGCGGCCATTACGGCCGCCCTTTCAAGGTTAGGGTTTTTACAGGGCATAACCGCGGCGTGTTATCTCACGCGACCCTCCCGCCATGCCTTGATGAGCCCGTCATAGGGAACCGTCTCACCCTTCGGTTTCTCGTTTGCCAGTTTTGCCTTGGGTGATCCGGGTTTCTTCAGCCACTCCTCTTCGCTGGTGCACTTGTTCAGCTTCGGAGGGGCTACCTTGTGTACCTTCGCGCGCTCCAGCCGTTCCAAGACACGGTCCATCTCGGCGGCGAGATTGTCCATCGCCGTTTCGACGGTCACCTCACCGGAAACCGCTTCACCGATGTTCTGCCACCACAGCTGTGCCAGTTTCGGATAGTCGGGCGGGTTGGTACCGGACGGCGTCCAGGCGACACGGGCCGGGCTGCGGTAGAACTCCACGAAGCCACCCAGCTTCGGCGCGCGCTCGGTGAAGGATTCATGACGGATATCGCTGTCACGAATCGGCGTCAATCCCACGTGGGTCTTCTTCAGCGACGTGGTCTTGCAGGTGCAGAACTGCGCGAAGAGCCATGCTGCCTTGCGGCGTTCCAGCGGCGTACTGTACATAAGCGTCCAGGAACCGCAGTCCTGATACCCCAGTTTCATCCCCTCCTCCCAGTAGGGCCCGTGAGGCGACGGAGCCATGCGCCACTTCGGGGTGCCGTCTGCGTTGACCGTCGGCCCCGGAGCGACCATGTTGGGCATGAAGGACGTGTACCAGAAGATCTGCTGCGCCACATTGCCGGCGGCCAGGAAGGGTCCGTAGGTGTAGAAATCCATACCCAGACAGCCGGGAGGGGCGTATTTCCGGAGCCAGTCCATGTACTTGCGCAGGGCGTACTTTGCTGCGGGGCTGTTGGCCGCGCCCCCGCGGCAGACGCTCGCGCCGACCGGACGGGACTGTTCATCGACCCTGATGCCCCACTCGTCGACCGGGATACCGTTGGGGATCCCCTTGCTCCCCGCGCCGGCCATGGACAGCCAGGCATCGTGGAAACGCCATCCCAGGTCCGGGGATTTCTTCCCGTAGTCGTTATGGCCGTACACGGCCTTGCCGTCGATCTCCTTGATATGATCGGTGAAGAACTCGGCAATGTCCTCGTAAGCCGACCAGTTGACCGGAACGCCCAGCTCGTAGCCGTAGATCTCCTTGAATTTCTTTTTGAAATCGGGGCGCTGGAACCAGTCGTAGCGGAACCAGTACAGGTTCGCGAACTGCTGGTCCGGGAGCTGGTACATCTTGCCGTCCGGGGCGGTGGTAAAGGTTTTGCCCATGAAGTCATCCACGTCGAGCGTGGGGAGGGTCACATCTTTCCCTTCGCCCTTCATGAAATCGGTCAGGGGAACCACATACCCGTACCGCCAGTGGGTGCCGATGAGGTCGGAGTCGTTGATCCACCCGTCATAGATGTTCTTCCCGGACGCCCACTGCGTCTGGAGTTTTTCTATGACGTCTCCTTCCTGAATCAAGTCGAAGGAGACCTTGATGCCGGTGATCTCTTCGAAGGCCTTGGCCAACACCTTGGCCTCATATTCATGAGTAGGAATGGTCTCGGAGACGACCTTGATGTTCATCCCCTTGAAGGGTTTGGCCGCGTTGATGAACCACTCCATCTCCTTCATCTGCTGTGCCTTGGTCAAGGTTGACGGCTGAAATTCCTCTTCGACCCACTTCTTGGCGGCCGCCATATCCGCGCTCGCCGGGGCGGCGAAGAACACGAACAGCGCAGCCACAACCACACCCAGGATGATCATCCCGGGTCTCCTCCTCGGTGCTCCACGTACCATAAAGACACCTCCTCTTGTCAGCCTTCAGTGGTAATCTGCGAGTAAAACCGTCTCCATGCCTGCGATGTTAAGGCCGTGAACACCGCACGGCACAGAACGCACTCCCCCCTTTCTTCTATCCCCAGCGCATGACGATGATCATCCAGACCGCCGAAATCGGGAGCGCGATCCAGAGCGTGAGATCGGTGAGCCCGATCCAGACAAGATGGATGTAAGCGCTTCCCAGCAGCCCCAGGAAAAAGCGTGTGCCACGCGTGGTGGGGACCATTAAAAAACCGCGGCGCTCGATCGTGGGCGACACCAGCTCCCATACGAGCATGCCGCACAGCATCACAAAGATGGTAATGAAGAAGAGAGCCGTCGGCAACGTCCAGTACATCCACCAGAAGAAATTCATTATCATTCCCCTTATGTACTACACCCGGCCCAGGGCGAAGCCCTTGGCGAGGTGGTTTCGAACGAACCAGATTACCAGCGCACCCGGAACGATGGTGAGTATACCGGCAGCGGCCAGGAGGCCGTAATCAAGCCCGGTCGCGCTGATGGTGCGCGTCATGGTGGCGACGATCGGTTTCGCCTCGGTGACCGTCAGCGTCCGGGCGAAGAGCAGTTCGACCCAACTGAACATGAAACAGAAGAACGCCGTCACGCCGACCCCCGCCCTGATCAGCGGGATGAAGATGGTGATGAAGAACCGCGGAAACTTGTACCCGTCGAGAAAGGCGGTCTCGTCGATCTCCTTGGGGACCCCGGACATGAACCCCTCCAGGATCCAGACGGCCAGCGGCACGTTGAAGAGGCAGTGGGCCAGGGCCACCGCGATATGCGTATCGAGCAGTCCCACGGTTGAATAGAGCTGGAAATAGGGGAGGAGAAAGACCGCCGGGGGCGCCATGCGGTTGGTCAGCAGCCAGAAGAACATCTGCCCGTCCCCCAGGAACCGGTACCGCGAAAAGGCGTAGGCGGCGGGCAGGGCAACGGTCACCGAGAGCACGGTATTCATCGTGACGTAGATGATCGCGTTGATATACCCGGAGTACCAGGTCGGGTCCGTGAAGACCTTGATGTAGTTCATGAGAGTGATGTTGGCCGGGTAGAGGGAGAATGAGGCGAGGATATCGGCATTGCTTCTCAGTGACATGCTGAGCATCCAGTAGATCGGGATGAGCAGCAGGAAAAAATAGAATGCCAGGGCGATGTATCGCTTATGGAACTTCATGCCTTTTCTCCTTTCCCCACGAACAAGAGCGCCTGGTAGAACATGAAACTGAACAGGAGCACGATCAGGAAGTAGATCAGCGAGAATGCCGCCGCCGGCCCCAGATCGAACTGGCCGGTGGCGAGCTTGACCAGATAGATCGACAGGAAGGTGGTGGAATTACCGGGGCCGCCCCCCGTCAGGGCAAAGGGCTCCGCATAGATCAGGAAACTGTCCATCCACCGCAGCAGGACGGCGATGGTGAGCACTCCCCGCATCTTCGGCAACTGGATGTACCAGAAGGTGGCCCACGGCGATGCACCGTCGATCTTGGCCGCCTGGAAATACGCCTCGGGGATGGCCCGCAGGCCGGCGTACGACAGGAGGGCCACCAGCGGGGTCCAGTGCCAGACCTCCATCGCCATCAGGGTGATCCAGGCGTAGAGCGGCTTTGCCGTATGATCGAAGGTGTCTTCCAATATCCCCAGGCTGTTGATTCCCACGCCGAACAGGCCGATATCGGGACGGGTAAAGATGATCCAGACCGTCCCGATCACGTTCCAGGGGATGAGAAGGGGAAGCGCCAGGGTCACCAGGGAGATCGAGACCCCCCACCCTTTCTTCGGCATTGCCAGTGCGATGAGTATCCCCAGGGGGATCTCTATCAGCAGGACGAGCCCGGAAAAGAGGAATTGCCGCCACAGGGCGTCGTGGAGACGATAGTCATGCAGCATCTCCTCGAACCACTCTATCCCGACAAAGACCGTCTCCCCGGGGCCGAAGATGTCCTGCACCGAGTAGTTGACCACGGTCATCAGGGGGATGATGGCGCTGAACGCGACAATCACGAAGACGGGGAGCACCAGAAACCATGCCCTGTTATCCGGCCATTTATCCATACGTCGCTCCTTCTGTCTATGTAACCACCCGCCCGTCGGCGAACAGCCTGATCCACCCCTTAGGGAAGTGTATCCATACCCTCCCTTCGGAGACGGGTTTCCCCTCGGGCACCTTGGCCCGCAGGGTGTGACCGGCCAGGTCGATCGTCACGATCCGGTAGCTGCCCTGATCCTCGATCATTGTTACCGCCGCCTCCACACTTGTATCGTCCGGTTTCGGGCGCACATCAAGGTACATCGGACGGATCCCTATCTCCAGCTTTCCCTGCGCCTGACGGCCCAGGGCCGCCATTTTTTCGTTCAGGGGGATGAGAGCCCCGTCGACCCGTGCCGCGTTCTCCTCCAGGGTACACTCGAGAAAGTTCATCCCCGGGCTGCCGATGAAGAACCCCACGAAGGTATGCGCGGGATTCTCGAAGAGGTCCTGAGGGGTGCCGATCTGCACGATCTCGCCCTCAAGCATGATCGCCACCCGGTCGGCGAAGGTCAGGGCCTCGATCTGATCATGGGTGACGTAAATCAGTGTCAGTTTCAGCTGTTCGTGTATCTCTTTGAGCTTGCGCCGCAGGGTCCACTTCAGGTGGGGGTCGATGACGGTCAGGGGTTCATCGAAGAGGATGGCCGCCACGTCGGCCCTGACCAACCCCCTCCCCAGCGAGACCTTCTGTTTCAAGTCGGCGCTCAAGCCGGCGGCCCGTTTGTTGATGACATGTGCCAGGTCCAGTATTTCGGCCACCTCGTGCACGCGGCGGCGGATCTCCTGGTTTGCGACACCCCGGTTCTGGAGGGGGAAGGACAGGTTGCCGAACACCGTCATGGTGTCGTACAGGACGGGGAACTGAAAGACCTGGGCGATGTTGCGCTTTTCCGGGGTCAGCGCGGAGACGTCCTTCCCGTCGAACAGGACGCGCCCCGTGGTGGGATGCAGCAGCCCCGAGATGATGTTCAACAGGGTGGTCTTGCCGCAGCCGGAGGGTCCCAGCAGGGCATAGGCCCCGCCGTCCTCCCAGACGGTGTCGATGCGTTTCAGGGCGTAATCCGATTCCGTTTTGGGTCTGCGCAGGTAGCTGTGCGCGATGTCATGCAACTCGATACGAGCCATGATCGTCTCCTATAGTGGTACCCCTGTTTCAAAGACGCAATGATCCGGCGACGCAATGAGCGCGCCCGACTCATCGTACACAAAGAAGGAACAGGGATCGACATGGATTGTAATGGAGGCTCCGATATTAAATGGATGGATGCCGCTTTCCTGGATCACCAGGCGGGTACTGTCATAATCGGCATGGATGAACGTATCCGATCCGCTTATCTCGGAGAGCGCCACGGTTGCATTGATGAGGGCGTCATTCTCTCCGGTCGATGACAGGGAGAGGTGATGCGCACGGACACCGAACAGGTATTCGCCGGCCGGCAGGGATTTCAGGTGGTTTTTCAGGGGTATTTCAAGGCCGTATCCGAGCCGGGCGGTCTCTTCGGTCACGGTGCCGTTCAGATAGTTCATGGGCGGGTCGCTGAAGATGTCTGCCACCCTCCGGGTTGCCGGGTTGCGGTAGACCTCTTCGGTTGGTCCGGTTTGCAGGACGCGCCCTTTATCAATGACGACGATATTTCCCCCCAGCATCAGGGCCTCGGTCGGTTCCGTGGTGGTGTATACGACGATGGCCTTGCGCTGTTTGAAGATTTCCTGAAGCTCGACCCGCAGCTCTTCGCGCAGCTTGAAATCCAGATTTACCAGGGGCTCATCCAGGAGCAGGAGATCGGACTTCTTGACCAGGGCCCGGGCGATGGCGGTCCGCTGCTGCTGTCCCCCCGAAAGCTCCGCGGGCATGCGGTCCAGCAGGGGATCGAGGTGCAGCATGGCGGAAGCTTCGCGGATCTTTCTGTCGATCTCGCGCTTGTTCTCCCCGCTCAACCTGAGGGGGGATGCTATGTTTTCATAGACTGTCAGGGAGGGATAATTGATGAACTGCTGGTAGACCATCGCGATATTGCGTTTTCTGACCTTGACCCCCGTGACGTCTTTTCCGTTGACCAGCACCCTGCCGGAGGTGGGACGGTCGAGACCGGCTATCATGCGGAGGAGCGACGTTTTGCCGGCCAGGGTATGCCCGAGCAGAACGTTACGCGATCCCGTCTCGAATTCCAGGTTGATGTCGTAGAGATGCGTTTCGCGGCCGATTTTCTTGGTAACGGCTTCCAGTGTTAAGGACATGAGACGAACACCCGTTCTTTTTATCCGGAGTATGCTCCGATTGTGATGGACAAAGTAAAGCCTTCTCAGAACCCGCGCACGGTTTCGGAAAAGGCCCGAACATCACCCTTTTATCATCAAAAAAGTATCTTCGGTGTCTTCTCTCGTAAAGAAAGGCGGCATACGCCGTCTCGGCATCCTACGGCTGCCGTGCGGTTAAAGCGAGCAGTCGATAAGTGTTAACTCTTTTGCATTGTAAATGTACAACAACGACCACGGGGAATCATATACCAGATTATCGAACATGTCGCCACTTCTTTTTTGCGTTTTTAACATTTTTTTCATGCGATTAAAAACAATTTTTTGATGGTAAACCATTTTATCTTGGCATCTATGAACAAGGTGCCAAGGGGATTTACATGAGCAGCGAGAGCAAAGCCAGGAGATACTTGCGGAAAAATGTTTCAAACCCCATCAACGGCTTTGCTCCCCGGACAACAACGGCAAGCTCTACACATACGGTAAGCGGCAATGGCACGGAGCAATGCGTGCGTTAGCTACAAAACGCTTGATCGCACATCGGGGCGTCTCCAAGGGGCACGCCTCTCTATTGAAACGAGCTGGAAATTCGACATAATTGTTACTACAACGATCGTGGCAACCTATTTGTGTAATTGAGCCTTCTTTTAGTTCCCTTATTGCTGCAAAAGAATGGCTTGGGCTGCGGCGAGGCCCGCTCCCGGTTCGAATCTGTACCCCGCCTGGGCGAGGCCTGTTTCGATCGCCCCCACTGTGGCGAAGATATCGTTCCCGCTCACGACCCCCATATGGCCGATGCGGAAGTATGTCTCCCTGATTTCGGGAAGGAGTCCTCCCGCGAGGATGACACCGGCCTGGGCGATCAGGGGGAGGACGCTGCCGGTCACGCCGTCCGGGAAGTAGGGGGCGGTCAGGGTGTTGGCCGCCTTGTCGGGGCTCACCGGTATCTGCCTGAGTCCCAGGGCGGTCATGGCAGCCTTGAAGGCGTCGCTCATGAGACGGTGGCGGGCGAAGCGGTTGTCCATCCCCTCGGCGATGATCTGTTCGAGGCTGACATTGAGGGCCCAGACAAGGTTGACCGCCTGCGTCCCGAAGTAGGCGGCCTTGCGCCCCTCATACGATTCCATGATGGGGAGCCAGTTTGCCCAGTCCGAATAGTAGCTCCCGACGGGGGTCCGGCGTTTTTTGAAGGTGTCGATGGCCCTGGGGCTCGCCACGAGCAGCGCCAGCCCGGGAGGGACGCCGATGGCCTTCTGGCAGGCTGTGAGGACGATATCCACTCCCCACTCTTCCTGGCGCAGCTCTTCGCCGGCGACGGAACAGACCCCGTCCACGATGCAGAGAATTCCGTATCTGCCGCACAGACCGGCCAGTCCCTTGACGTCAGTCAGGACGGCGGTGGAGGTGTCGACGTGGGTCACCGTCATCACTTTGTAATCGGCCTTCTTGATCGCGGCCTCGACCTTTTCGAGAGAGGGGGCATTTCCGACAGCCGCCTTCACCTGCGTGACCCGAGCCCCGTATCGCTCCAGGATGGCGGCGAAACGGTCGCTGAAGTACCCCGTGTTGATCACGAGGGCGTTGTCCCCCGGTTCGATGACGTTGCACGCGGCCATATCCATGGCCATCGTGCCGGAGCCGGCAATGATAAAAGGCTGTCCCCCGGGGCAGAGGAATACATCGCGCATCCGTTCAAGCGCCTCCCCCATGCAGTCGGCGAAGGCGGGGGCAACGTGACTCGTCGTTGGCATGCTCATTGCCCGCATCACCTCGGGTGTAAACTCGATCGGTCCCGGGATCATGAGAAGTCTTCGGTTCTTCATTGTTATTACCTCCCTTGTGCTGTGTGAGGCGAAACCGCCTCACGATGTGAATCGATGCACGGCTGCGTTATGACCCCCGTGTCCCTCTCCGTATGTCGGAAGGCACGATGACTCTGATCGACCGCAGCCGGTCCAGATAGGATCCCTTGTGCGAACCTTCTCCCAACGAAAGGCCCGTCACTGCCACGCGGTTGATTACACGGACCCTGTCGCTCCACCATGCAGGCTCTCGGTAGCCCCAGGTGCTGTGGATCGCGTAAGGTTTGCCGTCAACCATTCCGAGGAACAGCATGATATGCCCCTGCAGGTACAGGAGCGTGCACCCCCCGATTGCCTGTTCAGACAGGGCCCCCCGTTTCCTTTCGTTCGCCGCACCGTCCGTGTACTCGCCGATCAACTCCCCCACTTCGGCCTGTTTTGAGGAGTTGCGCGGCAGTGATATTCCGACTGTTGCGAAGATTTCCTGGACGAACCGGGAGCAGTCCTGTTCGCCGTACATGCCGCCCCACCCGTAGGGAGCGTTGAGCAGTTCGAATGCCTGCCGGATGATGATGCGTGGGGTATAGGGGGGATATCCCTCGTGGATATCATCCTCCCTGATGTATCCCGCCTGTTCGGCGAGCATTCCGTTCGCACCCCGGAGGGGCAGACGGACCGTTGCGATGCCGCTGTCCCTCCCTGAGAGCGGGAGCCGCACCCCCATGCGCGCGTAATCGTGATATATCCTCATTTCGGCGTCCCGGAACAGGGCCCCCTTTGCCCGTGTCACGACGATGAAGGGTTCCGCATCGGTGAATCCCTGCATCTCCTCCAGAGTGCACAGGGCCACCGCCTCCGACGGGACCCATCCGGCGTTGAGTTGGTCGATCACGTAATACCACTTCCCGTCCGGGGTAGCGTGCACCACCGCCACGGGAGTGCCGATATCGAGGGCGCTGTTCTGCAGTTCGTCGAAGTCCCGGTCATGTTTCTTCGTGTAGAGGGGTGCCGCAGTGGGAAAGACACGCTGGTCGGTGTAGCGGACGATGAGACCATGCCGCATGTCACATTCGGACTGGGTGGTATCGAGGTTCATATAATCCACCATCTCCGCGTAGAATCGCGAGGTGACCGTGCTGCCGTCTTCGTGGTAGAGACGGTGCCCGGTATAGGACGACATGATCTCCTCGATCATGCCTCGTACCTTCTCTCTCGAAAAGGGGGATGCGAGACGGGTGATATCGCGGGTCAGCTTGAGTTCGTTCTGTATCCGGCGGTTGAGGGTGAGGATTCCCTCGCGGTCGAGGATGATCCGGTCCGGAAAGGGGTGACGAGCGGCCCAGAACCCGGCGCTTTTCATTGCGCGCTCGGTCTCTGGAAGGAGGGTGGGAGCGGCATAGTAGAGACGTTCCTTCAGGGCGCATCCGGACACCATGCCGGCAAGCAGTATCAGCGGCAGGTAATGCACCAAACGGCGGGGAGACGAATGTTTCATGACAGCTTGTGTGATTGAAGGGCGTTGGTTGATCGATGCCTCCTCAGGGGATCGCCGTCCGCGTCGTCGACGTATAGAAAAGTCCCGTCGATGCTTACCGGTCCGGCCCCTCAACGGGGAGATGAAAATATTCGAATATTGTATGCGCGGCATTTTCCCCTATTCCCGGGACTTTTTCAAGTTCTTCACGGGATGCCTCCGCTATTTTTTTCACATCTCCGAAAGAGGTGAGGAGAGCCTTCTTTCTGGCGGTGCCGATCCCGGGGATGCTGTCCAGGGAGGACCGGAGGTCTTCCCGCGTCTTCAGCGCCCGGTGGTAGGTGATCGCGAAGCGGTGGGCCTCATCCCGCACCCGCTGGAGGAGAAAGAGGGCCTGGGGGTGTTTATCGAGATACAATGGGTTTTTACGGTTCTGGAGGTAGACGCGGTCCCGGTCCCGATGCACCGTGGAGAGCCGCCCGGTCGGTAAATCGTGGGCTTCCTTGGCCAGGCCGATGACATCCACCCCGGATATTTCCAAATCCCGGAGGACGGAGAGGGCGACACCGAGCTGTCCTTTCCCTCCATCAACCACGATCAGGTCGGGAATATCTTCGCCGCCGCGGTATCGCCGTTCCAGGACTTCACGCATCATCCCGTAGTCGTCGGTCTCGCCTTTCGTCCGTATCCTGAAGCGCCGGTAGCGCGACCGGTCCGGAACCCCGCCCGAGAAGGCAACCATGGAGCCGACGGCGTATTGCCCGCCGATATTGGATATATCGAAACACTCGATGCACTGGGGTGGCCGTTCCAGCATGAGACAGCGCGCCAGTCCGTCGAGTAGTTCCTCGGCGTCGGTCTCCCGTTTTGCTTCCGCCCTGAGGGCCTGTTCGGCGTTGGACACTGCCATGGCGAGGAGGGCCTTTTTCTCCCCCCGCCGGGGGACCACGAGGGAGACTCTTCCCCCGCGTTTTTCCGCGAGCCACTGTTCGATAATCTCCCCGTCTTCCACCGCCTCGGAGACGATGATCTCCCGCGGGACAGTCACGCCCGTGTTGTAATACTGCTGCAGCAGCGACGAAAAGGCTTCGGATGATTCCATGTGTGTCTTGATCAGGGGAAATCGTCTCTGCCCGAGGATGGCTCCCTTCCTCACATGGATGGCGTAGATCTGCAGCCGGTCTCCTTCCCGGTACAGGCCGAAGATATCCTGATCCCGGAGGGAGGCCGACACGATCCTCTGTTTTTCGAGGGTGGCCTCGATTGCACCGATCTTGTCACGGATCCGAGCCGCCTCCTCGAAACACAGTGCTTCGGCGGCCCGGTCCATCTGCGCGCGGAGCTGCCGGACGAGCCGCCCGCTCCGCCCCTCGAGGAAGAGGATCGCCTCGGTGACGATCCGGCGGTACTCCTCGCGGGTCACGAGGGCGCAGCAGGGGGCGAGACATCGATGGATCTGGTACTCCACGCAGGGACGCGTCCTCGTCTTGAACTCCAGGTCCCGGCAGGTCCGGAGGGGGAAGATGCGGTGCAGGAACCGGAAGGTCTCCTTCATTGAGGTACTGGAGGAATACGGGCCGAAATAGCGCGCGCCGTCCTTCCTGATGCGGCGGACTAATTGAAAGCGGGGAAAGTCGTGAGCGGTATCCAGCCGCAGGCTGTAAAAGTTCTTGTCGTCCCGCAGGTTGACGTTGTACCGGGGCCGGTGCTTCTTGATCAGATTGTTCTCGAGGATGAGGGCTTCCTTCTCCGTCTCCGTGAGGATGAATTCCATCTCCTCTATACGGGAGACCAGGAAGGGGATCATTCGCCGTCCGTCGGTGCCGCCGAAGTACGAGCGGACACGGGCGCGGATGTCTTTCGCCTTGCCGATGTAGATGATCCTTCCCTCGGCATCCTTCATGAGGTATACCCCCGGATGCCGCGGTGCGGTGCGTATGGTTTCTTGCAGTGCCTTTGTGTCCATCTGCGTATGCCGTCTTCTCGCTACTTCCACAGGCCGAGCTCGGTCTCGACGCGCGACAGTTCTTTGATCTCGTCGCGGAGCCGGGCCGCCTTTTCGAATTCGAGGGCCTTGGCCGCCCGTTTCATCTCCTCTTCCAGCTTGCTGATCGTGGCGGGGATATCCCCGGAGATGTAAGCCTCGATCTTCTCCTCGACGCTGACAGTCACGTAATCCGCCTCATAGATGGAACTGAGGATGTCATGCATCTCCTTCTTGACGGTCTCCGGGGTGATATGATGCTCCTCATTGAATTGTCTTTGTATCGCCCGTCTCCTGAGGGTCTCATCGAGACAGGCCTGGATGGCGGGGGTGATCTTGTCCGCGTACATGATGACCTGCCCTCTGATGTTGCGCGCCGTCCGACCGCTCGTCTGTATCAGTGAACGTTCGGAGCGCAGGAAACCCTCCTTGTCCGCGTCCAGGATGGCCACCAGTGAAACCTCCGGGATGTCGAGCCCCTCCCGGAGGAGGTTGATCCCGATCAGGGCGTCGTACTTCCCCATCCGGAGGTCCCGGATGATCGCTACCCGCTCGAGGGTGTTGATGTCGGAATGGAGATACGCCACCTTCATCCCGAGGTCGTGGTAGTGTTCCGTCAGATTTTCAGCCATCCGTTTGGTCAGGGTAGTGACCAGGACGCGGTCCCCCTGCTCGGTTCGTTTCGTGATCTCGCCGAAGAGGTCGTCCACCTGTCCGGCCACCGGCCTGACCGTGATTTCGGGGTCCATCAGGCCGGTGGGACGGATGATCTGCTCCACGGCGACGCCTCCCGCCTGTCGCCGTTCGTACTCTGCCGGTGTGGCCGATATGTACAGCCGCTGGTTCGGGAATGACTCGAATTCCCTGAAAGTCAGGGGCCGGTTGTCGAGAGCGGAGGGGAGGCGGAATCCATACTCGACGAGGGTCTCCTTCCGCGAGCGGTCCCCCCGGTACATGGCGTTGAGTTGGGGGATCGTGGCGTGGCTCTCATCGATGATCACAAGGGAGTCCGTCGGGAGATATTCCATCAGCGTGGGGGGCGGCTCCCCCGGCATGCGGCCGGTCAGATGCCGGGAGTAGTTCTCGATCCCCTGGCAGTACCCCATCTCCTCCATCATCTCGATGTCGAACAGGGTCCGCTGTTCGAGCCGCTGCGCCTCCAGGAGTTTCTCCTGCCCCTTCAGAAGGGCCAGACGCTCCGCCAGTTCCTCCCGGATCGCCTCGATGGCTCGAACCATGGTGTCCCGTGTCACCACGTAGTGGCTCCCCGGGTATATGGTGGTCCGCTCCAGTGTTCCCATCTTTTCTCCCCGGAGGGGATCGACGACGGATATCGATTCGACGGTATCCCCGAAAAAGTCCACCCGCAGCGCCTGCTCTTCTTCGTACGCGGGAAATATCTCCACCACATCCCCCCGGACGCGGAAGGTGCCGCGGTGAAAGTCGATATCGTTTCGTTCGTACTGTATCTCGACCAGCCTCCTGAGGAGGGTCTCTCTTCCGATCTCCATGTCCCGTTCCAGTGAGACCTGCATCTCGGCGTACCGGTCCGGCTCACCGATCCCATAGATGCAGGATACGCTGGCGACGACGATCACATCCCTTCGCTCCAGAAGGGAACGGGTGGCCGAATGGCGGAGTTTGTCGATACGGTCGTTAATGGAGGAGTCCTTCTCGATATAGGTGTCGGTACTGGGGATGTAGGCCTCCGGCTGATAGTAATCGTAATAGCTGACAAAATACTCCACTGCGTTGTGAGGAAAAAGGGTCTTGAACTCGTTGTAGAGCTGGGCCGCCAGGGTCTTGTTGTGGGCAATGACGAGGGCGGGACGCTGCACCGCACCGATCACGTTGGCGATTGTGAAGGTCTTCCCCGACCCCGTGACCCCCAGGAGGACCTGGTGCCGCTCACCCCGTTCGATCCCTTCCGTGAGGCGCGCGATCGCCTGAGGCTGATCCCCCCTGGGTTCAAAATTCGTTACGATGGCAAGCGGTTCCATTGAACACTCCCCGAGGATACGCATCACCCCGCCGGCGTGCTCCGGCAGGGAGGGGTACGGTATCCGGTACGACCCTTCGCAGGAAACTCTTCACTAAGTGCCCGGTTTTGTCAATAGATTGTTCACTGCATCTCTTGAGGCACGGTGTGCCCCGGGAAAGAAGATTCGATCAGTTGACTTTTTCGTCAAGGCAGGATAACCTGTAGAACATTAAAGGGTTTGTGCACCCATTTCCGGGCGCATCGGTATTAACCCTACAGGTGAGAGATTACCAGGACCATTGGAATACGAACCGACCGCTAAGCTCATCTTACTGGGCATCCTGCTCCTTGTATCGGGATTTTTTTCCGGTTCAGAGGCCGCCATATTTTTTCTTACCCCCCTTCATCTCCACAAGATGAAGGAGGAGCGATTCCCCTTTACGGGATATGTCGAACGGCTGCTGGCGCGTCCCCGGAATCTGCTCGTCACCATTATCGCAGGAAACGAATCCGTCAATATCGCCATCGCCGCCCTGACGACCTCCGTCCTGATCCATATCTTCGGGGCCGAAGGGAAGTGGATCGCCATCGCCGCTGCCAGTATCGTGCTGAGCATCTTTTGCGAGGCGATACCCAAGACCTTCGGGGTGACACATCCGATGAGGTTTTCCAGTGCCGTCGCCCTTCCGCTCGTCGTGTTGACCGGCCTGCTGCGGCCGGTGGTCTGGTCTCTCGAAAAGATATCGGACCTGTTCGTGTCCCTCTTTGGGAGGAGGCACCAGTTGGAGGGAAAAACACTGACCGAGGATGAATTCAAGGCGCTGGTCGACGCGGGACACCAGGAGGGGGCCCTGGAAGAGGCGCAGAAGGACCTGATCCACCGGGTGTTCGAACTCGCCGATACGAAGGTGTCTGATATCATGGTGCCGCGGGTTGACATGTTCTGTCTTCCCATCTCCATGAATATACGAGAGATAGAACGGGAGATCATACGAACCCGGGAGGTACGGATCCCGATCTATGGGACGGACCGGGACGATATTCTGGGGATCCTGCATTCAAAACATCTGCTGGCCGCGATAACGAGAAAAAACAAGAACGTGCGGTGGCAGCGTCTGATCAAAAAACCCTATTTTGTCCCCATGGAAAAGAGGGCCGACGAAATGCTCCGGGACTTTCAGGGCAGGAAGCTCCAGATTGCCATCGTAGTGGACGAGTATGGAGGAGTCGCCGGCCTGGTGACCCTCGATGCGGTTCTCAAGACCCTCTTTGCGGATATCTATGAGGAACACGGAGACACCCGGAACCGCTTTAACCGGATTGGGGAGGATACCATCGTCGTCTCCGGCATGATGGATATCGAAGAGTTCAGCAGGCTCGTGGAGATCCCGATTGCAACGGAGGAGTTCGACACGGCGGGGGGATTCGTCTTTCACCTGTTCGGGAAACTGCCGGCGGAGGGAGAGGAAGTTTCTGCGGAAGGTTACACCTTCACGGTGGAAAAGATAGACAAGGCGCGGATACTGACCATCCGAATCACCAAGCGGGAGGGCTCCGGCTATGCCTGATCTCCTCTTCCTTCTCCCTATTCCCCTGTTTCTCTTCCTGGAGGGGCTTTTCTCCGGGGGAGAACTCGCCCTGGTATCCTGTGACATCAATGTCATGAGACACAAGGCCAAGACCGGTTCCCATGCCGCGTCCGTCGCGCTGAAGCTGATGGAACGGCCGGAGTGGTTCCTAGCCACCACGCTGACCGGAACGAATCTCTGTGCCGTCACCAATACCGCGCTTGCAACGGCCTTCTTTATCTCTCTGTTTGGAACCGAAACGGGGGAACTCCTCTCCATCGTGGTGATGATCCCTCTCATTCTCATTGTGGGGGAGGTCATCCCCAAGAGTATCTTTCAGCAGCATGCGAACTGGATGGCCCCCCGGATTGCCGGGTTTCTGTGGATCGCTTCCTGGGTATTCTATCCCATCGTCTTCGTCCTGCTCAGGATTTCGCGGAGGACCGTCTATACCTTTTCGGGGAAACGGGATCACCCGTATCCCGCATACATAACGAAGAACGGTCTGGAGTCGCTCCTGCGGGACGAGCGGAGCAGCGGCGACATTATGAAGCCGGAAAAAGAGATGATCCGGCGGGTTTTCGATTTTTCCGATTCCACGGCGGATCAGATCATGGTCCCTCTCTCCACTGTGACCGTGGTGCCGGCGACCATGACCCTGCGGGAGGCAACCCGGGTCGCTGTCGAGAAGGGGTACTCGTATGTCCCTGTTTACCGCGATAAGATATTCGATATTATCGGCATCTTGTATTCTTTCGATATCATGGATGCCCTCTCCGGGGACGATGAGGACCGTCTCTCCCCCGAGGAGATGCTCGTTGAACAGTGTATGAAGCGAAACGTCCTGTACATTCCCGAAACCAAGCTGGCGAAGGATCTCTTCCTGGAACTCCAGAACCGGGAAGAACAGATGGCCGTTATTGTCGATGAGTATGGCGGGGCCGTCGGGATCGTAACCCTTGAAGACATCTTGGAAGAGATCGTCGGTGAGATCGAAGACGAATACCACAGCGACGGCGACGTGCTGTATCGGAAGGTCGGGCCGGGAAGGTATCTCTTCAACGCACAGGCGAAGCTGGAGACCGTACGCAGTCTTCTCCCCGTTGCCGTTCCACAGGGGGACTATGAAACGCTCGGGGGATTTCTGTTGCATATGATGGGAAAAATCCCCCGGAGAAGCGAGATCTTCAGGTATGGAGCCATTACCTTCGTTGTGGAGGACGCCGACATGAAAATGATTCGAGAAGTGCTGGTCATACTCCCCCCCGGGATGGATCTGATCAGAGAGAAAGGATCCGTCGCATGACAGACCGGAAGCGGAAGGATCTCGCCGCCGTGATACTGGCTGCCGGCAAGGGGACGCGGATGAAATCCGATGTGGCGAAGGTGCTGCATCCCCTCTGCGGCAGGCCGATGGTGTGGTATGTGGCAGCGCTTGCGCGTGAGGTCGGCGCAGAGAAAACCGTTGCGGTGGTGGGGCACCAGGCATCCATGGTTATGGAGGCCATGGCCGGCGAGGGGCTCATCTATGCCCTGCAGGAAGAACAGATGGGCAGTGCCCACGCCGTCCTGCAGGCCGCAGGCGCACTGAACGGGTTCGAGGGCGATGTGCTGATACTGTGCGGCGATGTCCCCCTGCTCCTGCCCGCCACCATCGAGGACCTCCTGGCGAGCCACCGAGCGCACGGCGGGGTCATCACCGTTATGACCGCCCTGCTCGATGATCCGGGAAGCTATGGGAGGGTGGTCACGAATGAGGCAGGAGAGGTCCTGAAGATCGTCGAGGCGCGTGATGCTGCTCCGGAAGAAACGAAGATCCGGGAGATCAACACGGGGATATACTGCGCCCGGAACGAGTTCCTCTTTGACGCCGTCCGCAGGATCGACAACGATAATTCCCAGGGAGAGTATTATTTCACCGACATCTTCGAAATCGCCCGAGGGCAACAGCACAGGACCGGATCGTTCACTATCCCGGACCCCTCCGAAGCTATGGGGATCAACACACCGGATGACCTGAGGATCGCGGAGGGTATCATGCGAGCCCGATCGAACCGGTGTTCATAAGTTCCTGAATTAAAAACCTTTTTTTATTAGATTTTTGCCGGTCCTTACGTTTGCCACGGTGCGGTCTACTTTGCGATTGACTTCAAATGCGGGAATTGTTAAAAAAATAAACTTTGAAAATTCAATGTTCGTTGTGAGGAGGCGTGTCATGGAAGCCAAGAAACTGGTACTGTGGTTTAATGAATTGGAGCTGGATGATATTCCGCAGGTTGGAGGGAAAAACGCATCTCTGGGTGAGATGATACGGGAACTGACCGGCAAGGGGGTCAGCATCCCGGATGGTTTTGCCGTGACCGCCGAGGCGTACCGCTACCTGCTTGATTCTGCCGGGATCGGAGACGAAATCGAACAGGTCCTATCCGATCTGGATACCCACGACATGCATAACCTGAGTGAAAAGGGGGAGAAGGTCCGATCGCTGATCTATAATGCACCCTTTCCCGATGACCTCCGCCAGGCGATTCTCGAGGCCTATGGGAAACTCTGCGACGAATATGGGGAGGACACCGACGTGGCCGTGCGCAGTTCCGCAACGGCTGAAGATCTGCCCGACGCGAGTTTCGCCGGCCAGCAGGAGACATACCTGAACATCAGGGGTGAGGATGCCTTGCTGGATGCATGCAGGAAATGCTTCGCCTCGCTCTTCACCAACCGGGCCATCTCGTACCGGGAAGACAAGGGGTTCGATCATATGTCGGTCGCCCTCTCCATCGGTGTTCAGAAGATGGTGCGATCCGACCTGGCCGCCTCCGGGGTTATCTTTTCCATCGATACCGAATCGGGATTCGAGCATGCTATTCTCCTCACTGCTTCCTATGGGCTGGGAGAACTGGTCGTTCAGGGCACGGTCAATCCCGATGAATTTTATGTCTTCAAGCCGACCCTCAAGACGGGGCACAGGCCCATTCTCCAGAAGAAGCTGGGAACCAAAGAGGTCAAGATGATCTATGCGTCGGGGAAGGAGAAGCCTGTCGAGATCGTGCCGGTTCCGGAAGAGGAACAGAAGCGCTTCTGTATTACGGAGGATGAGATCCTGACCCTTGCGCGGTGGACGGCCATCATAGAGGATCATTACTCGAAAAAGGCGGGGTTTTTCAAACCCATGGATATCGAGTGGGGGAAGGACGGTAACACCGGCAAGCTCTTCATCCTGCAGGCCCGGCCCGAAACCGTCCAGTCGCAGCGGGATATCAATGTCCTGGAGAGTTACAAGCTTGCTGAAACGGGAAAGGTTCTCGTGACGGGAACGGCGGTCGGGGCGAAGATCGGCGCGGGGCCGGCGCATGTCATCGAGCAGGCCAGCGAGATCAAGGATTTCAGGAAGGGGGAGGTCCTCATTACCGACATGACCGATCCCGACTGGGAGCCGATTATGAAGATCGCCACCGCCATCATAACGAACAAGGGCGGGCGGACCTGTCACGCCGCCATTATCAGTCGCGAGCTGGGTGTCCCCTGTATCGTGGGAACGGGGGACGGAACCGAGAAACTGAAGGATGTCAAGGAGGTAACGGCATCGTGTGCCGAAGGGGAGGTGGGGAACGTCTATGAAGGAATCCTCGAGTACGATGTCAAGAAGATCAATCTTGAAAACCTGGAGCGCCCCAAGACCAAGATTATGATGAATGTCGGCAATCCCGATATCGCCTTTAACGTGGCCTCCATCCCCAATGATGGGGTGGGGCTGGCCCGGTTGGAATTTATCATCAACAATTCCATACAGATCCACCCAATGGCCCTGATACGGTTCGACACGCTGAATGATAAAAAGGTCAAACAGGAGATCGAGGCCCTTACCTTGGGGTATGAAAACAAGGCGGATTTCTTTGTGGACAAGCTGGCACAGGGAGTGGCGAAGATAGGAGCCGCCTTCCATCCCAACGATGTCATCGTCAGGATGAGCGATTTCAAGAGCAACGAATACGCCAATCTGATCGGCGGACCCCTCTTCGAGGTGGAGGAGGAAAACCCCATGATAGGGTTCCGGGGGGCATCCCGGTATTACGACGACCGCTACCGGGAGGGATTCGAGCTCGAATGCAAGGCGATGCTCAAGGTGCGTAATGAGATGGGGCTTTCCAATGTCAAGCTGATGATCCCCTTCTGCAGGACTATCGACGAAGGGAAGAGGGTTGTCGATGTCATGGCGAAAAACGGTCTCGTCCAGGGAGAAAACGGCCTTGAGCTGTACATGATGGTGGAGATTCCCAGCAATGTCATTCTGATAGAGGAATTCGGCAAGATCTTCGACGGTTTTTCCATCGGGTCGAACGATCTGACCCAGCTTACGCTGGGGCTCGACAGGGATTCTTCCCTGATTGCGCATATCTTTGATGAGAGAAATCAGGCCGTGACAAACCTCGTCCGGGAGGCGATCGCCAAGGCGAATACGATGGGAAAGAAGATCGGTATCTGCGGACAGGCCCCGAGCGATTATCCCGAATTTGCCGAGTTTCTGGTCGAATGCGGTATCAACAGCATCTCCCTCATCTCCGATACCGTTATGGAAACGACGCTGAACGTGCTGGAAACGGAAAAGGCCCTGGGGAAATAACAGCCTGGTAATACGTACTGCTACAAAGGGGATGCGGCCTCAAGGCCGCATCCCCTTTTTTATGTACGTCAGAGCAGATCTGTAAGCCGAGTTCTGTCTCTCTTGCAGGTTGCCCCGGAAGAGCGATGATCATTCATCTGGGACAGCAGTTGCCTGCTGCCTCAAGCGACCTACCCGGAAACTTTGGGCGGGCCGCCCTCAACGTTTCCCTATTTGGTCTTGCTCCGGATGGGGTTTACCAAGCTTTCCCGGTCACCCGGGAAACTGGTGAGCTCTTACCTCGCC
>ENA-ORXD01001282-ORXD01001282.1-sediment-metagenome-genome-assembly--contig:-NODE-1282-length-22060-cov-4.241823_pt1 | contig 22060 bp, 17 predicted proteins | sample MGYA00237862_ERZ511471 | MGnify/ENA metagenome assembly ERZ511471
GAACTCGCCGGACCGGACCTCGTCCTGGGCTGGGATGCCGACCCCGCCATCCGGAACGTCGTCGGCCTTGTCCGGGCCAACCCGGAACTGGCCCTCAAGGCGGTGAAACTCCGCAAATACGGCCAGACGATCATCGAGGAGGTGGCGGGCCGGAGGATCCACCCCTCCTTCGCCATTCCCGGGGGGGTGAACGCCTCCCTGTCACCGGAGTCCCGGGACAGGATCCTGAAACAGGTGGACGAGATGATCGCCTACATCCGGGAAGGGGTCTCCATCATCCTGGCCTTCATCGAGGCGCACAAAGAGGAGTGCGACGCCTTCGCGGCCTTCCCCTCGGCCTACATGGGACTGGTGAAGGACGGAGGGGCCCTGGAGCTTTACGACGGAATCGTCCGCATGGCGGGCAGGGACGGCCGGGTCCTCGATGAATTCGCCGGAAAATATTACCTGAGCCACATCGCCGAAAAGGTGGACGACTGGAGCTACCTGAAGTTCCCCTACTTCAAACCCCTGGGGGACCCGGAAGGACATTACCGGGTCGGGCCTCTCGGACGGCTCAACGCGTCGGACCGGATCGGCACGCCCCTGGCACAGGAAGAATTCTCGAAGTTCAAGACCATGAACGGCGGAAAGCCCGTGGAAAGCTCCGTCTACTACCACTACGCCAGGCTCATCGAAGCGGTGTACGCCCTGGAACGGGCCCGGGAAATTCTGGAGGACGGAGACATCCTCTCCAGTGACGTTCTGAACCCGGGACCGGTCACGAACGAGGAAGGGATCGGCGTCATCGAAGCCCCCCGGGGAACCCTCTTCCACCACTACTGGGTGGATGAACGGGGCACCGTCAAAAAGGCCAACCTCATCGTCGCCACGGGGCACAACAACTGGGCCATGAGCCAGGCCGTGGACAACGTCGCCCGGGGATACATCCAGGGCCACGACATCCCAGAGGGCGTCCTGAACCGGGTCGAAGGGGCCATCCGCTGTTACGACCCCTGCCTGTCCTGCTCCACCCACGCCATCGGCAAGATGCCCGTGGTCGTTGAAGTGTATGATCATGAGGGCGCCTTCGTCGCCTCGCGGGAACGGGCGTGACGGAGACGCTTCTTCTGGGAATCGGCAACATCTACCGGGAGGACGACGGGGTCGGCCCGAAATGCGTCGATCTCGTGTCCTTCCCCGGGGTGAGCCGCCTTGCCGTTCAGGAGCTGGTTCCCGAACTGGCGGAGACGATCCTGGATTATGAACGGGTCGTTTTCGTCGACGCCTCCCTCCAGGGCGAGGCCGCCGAGCTGCTCCCCCTCCTTCCCCGGGACACCTCCTTTCCCCTCACCCACCGGATGACCTGCGAGGGCCTTCTGGCCCTGACGGAAGCCATTTACGGGCGGGCGCCCCGGGCCTTTCTCCTGTCCATCCCGGGGGCATCCTTCGATCACGGGGAAACCCTTTCGGCACGGGCAACGGAAAACATGGAAAAAGCGCGGGGGATTCTGGAGCGGTTTCTCCGGTCAGGGGACGCCGATTGAATCACGGCCGCCCGTTCAGGGCGAGGGCTTTTCGACCGCCGATCCCGGCAGGGCCGCCAACTGCCTGTCGTGGATCCTGCCGAGGAGGACCAGGGCCAGAACGGCGCCGACGAGGGCCATGGCCATGTCGGACTGGGTGTCCCAGGCGTAGCCCTGGGTTCCCAGGAAGGCCTCCGAGGACGCCCCCGCCAGGACGGCGACCCACCATTCGATGAGTTCATAGAAGGCGCTGACGGCGAGGCAGGTGGCAACGACGAAGAAATGGGTCCATCGCCGCCCCGAGACGAGGCGCAACCGGATGATGATCTCCCGGATCACGACGGCCGGGACGAAGCCCTGGGCAAGGTGGCCCACCTTGTCGTAGTTGTTTCTCCCCATTTCGAAGGCGTCCCGGATCCAGTTGAACAGGGGCACCTCCGCGTAGGTGTAGTGTCCCCCCACCATCAGGATGATGCTGTGGATCAGGATGAGCCCGTACGAAAGCCTCGTGAGGGGAAAGCGCCTCCGGGTGGCGACGAGGACCACGAAGGCCGCCAGGGCGGGAAACACCTCGAGAAACCACGTGAAACAGTCCTTCGGATGGACGGCCGACCACAGAAGAACGGCGAAGAAAATGACGAACCACGTTACATTCATTCACGGCATCCCGGAGCGCTGGAAATGGGAACCCGCCCGACCGCCCGGCGGGTTCCGCAAAACGCAGTTTACCCGACGGGAAGGGATCGGGCAAGCATTTTGCCGGATCGATCGACCCTTCCGATCCCGAAGGATCACGGGGACGCTTCCACCCGTTTTCGTGGGTCCGGGGAAAGTTTGCCTTGATTTTTCGATCGCAAGGGAATAGAACCATGGCGGTTGATTGCAACCGGACACGATCGACGGGCGCCCCTCGGCTCTGGAGACGGGAATGATCCGCTTTCAAGGCGTGCACAAATGGTTCGGCACGCTTCACGTCCTCAACGACATCGACTTCACCGTGAAACAGGGGGAAACGGTGGTCGTCTGCGGTCCCTCGGGCTCGGGAAAGTCGACGCTCATCCGGACCATCAACAAGCTTGAACCGATTCAGAAGGGAACCCTCGTCGTCGACGGGAGGGACCTGTCCGATCCCGGGACGGACATCACCCGGCTTCGGGCGGAGATCGGGTTCGTCTTCCAGCAGTTCAACCTGTACCCCCACCTGTCCACCCTCAGGAACATCACCCTGGCACCGATCAAGATCCGCCGCCTGAGCCGGAAAGACGCGGAGGAGCAGGCCATGGCCCTTCTCGAAAGGGTCGGCCTGGCGGAAAAGAGGGACGCCTACCCCGCCCAGCTCTCCGGCGGGCAGCAGCAGCGTGTGGCCATCGCCCGGGCCCTGGCCATGAAGCCGCGGATCATGCTCTTCGACGAGCCCACGTCCGCCCTGGATCCCGAGATGATCGGCGAAGTGCTCCAGGTCATGAAAGGACTGGCCCACACGGGGATGACCCTGGTCGTGGTGACCCACGAAATGGGATTCGCCCGGGAAGTGTCCGACCGCATCACGTTCATGGATTACGGAAAGATCCTCGAGGAGGCGAAGCCGGAGGAGTTCTTCAGGAATCCCCGGCATGAACGGGCGAAGGAATTCCTGAAGGAAATCCTGTCGCCCATGCACTGAAATCGAAGGAGGAGCGTATGAAGAGACTCGTTTTCTTGTCTGCGGTTGTCCTGTTGATTGTCGGATGGGCCGGGCTCGCGGCGGCGGAGGACACGTTCGATGCCGTAAAAGCCAGGGGCACCCTCGTGGCCGGCGTGAAGGATTCCACCGCCGGATTCGGGTACATCGATCAGAAAACCCGTGAAGTCGTCGGGTACGATGTCGATTTCGTGAAGTACCTCGCCGACGCCATGGGCGTGAAGCTGGAACTCAAGACCGTCACGTCGGGAACCAGGATCCCCCAGCTTCTTTCGGGAAACATCGACATCGTGGCCGCCACCATGACCTACACGCCGGAGCGGGCGAAACAGCTGGACTTCAGCAACACCTACTTCCTGACGGGCCAGAAGTTCCTCGTCCGGAAGGGCACCGTGAAATCGCTGGCCGACCTGGACGGGAAGAAGATCGGCACCGCCAAGGGATCGACCTCCGAGCAGAACGCCTCGAAGGCCCTGCCCCACTCGACCATTCTTTCCTTCGACGATTACCCCCAGGCCTTCCTGGCCCTGCAGCAGGGCAAGGTGGTCGCCGTGACGACGGACGAGTCCATCCTGGCGGGGATCCTGGGAAAGGCCCCCAACAAGGAAGCGTTCGAAATCGCCGCCATCCGGATCTCCGACGAGCCCTACGGCCTCGGCATCCGCATGGGGAACCCCAAGTTCCGCAAGTTCGTCAACGACACCCTCCTTGAAATGGAGAAAAACGGCGAGGCGAAGAAAATATTCGAAAAATGGTTCGGACCCGGTTCGGACCAGCCCATGTCGCGGGATTTCACCATCACCGCGGATCGCAAATACGAGTAGGATCCGGTTTTTTCCGGAAAATGCCCGATGCGCCGGTCATCCCCCCGGGGAGGGATGACCGGTCTTCTTTGCCCCGGAGCCGGGCGGCGTCCCGCGGGAACACCCCCCGGCAGCCATGAGGATGGCGTTTCATGTCCGGTTACGAATTCGACTGGTCGGTGATCACGTCGGGCCAGTATTTCTGGTGGCTTGTCTCGGGCGTTGAGATCACCATCAAGCTGTCCCTCGTCTCCATCGTCCTCTCCTTTCTCCTCGGCCTTCTCGTCGCCATCATGCGCATGAGCCCCCTCGGTCCCATGCGGTGGGCCGCCGTCGGATACCTGGAATTTTTCCGGAACACCCCGCTTCTGGTCCAGATCTTCTTCTGGTACTTCGGATCCTACAAGATCCTGCCCCTGTTCCTCAACGACTGGCTGAACCGCCACGACTTCGAGTTCGCGTCGGCCGTCATCGCCCTGACCATCTACACGTCGGCGTTCATCGCCGAGGACATCCGCTCCGGGATCCGGTCGATCCCCAAGGAACAGATGGAGGCCGCCCGGAGTTCCGGCTTTTCCTACGTTCGCGCCATGCAGTACATCATTCTCCCCCAGGCCGTGAGGATCACGATCCCGCCGCTGATCAGCCAGTTCCTGAACCTGACGAAAAACTCGTCCCTGGCCATGACCATCGGGGTCGCAGAGCTGACCTACCAGGCGAGGCAGGTGGAAAGTTACACCTTCAAGGGGTTCGAGGCGTTTACCGCCGCAACCCTGGTCTATCTGGTCATTTCCGTGGTCATCACCGTGATGGTGACCGTTTACGACAGGAAAGTCCTCAATCCGATCGGGATGCGCTGACCATGGACACGGGATTTCACTTTCAGGTCATCTGGGACAACATGGCCCACTTCATGATCGGCCGCTATCCGAGCGGACCCGTCGGCGGGCTCCTGCTGACCCTCTACCTTGCCGTCGTGTCCTGCATCCTGTCCTTCTTCGGCGGCCTGATCCTGGGAATGCTGTGCGTGTCCCGGAACCGCCCGATCCGTTACGCAACGCTGGCCTTCGTCAACGCGGTCCGGGGGATTCCCCTGCTCATGGTCATCTTCTGGATGTACTTTCTCCTGCCCTGGCTCCTCGGCCGTCCCGCCCCGGAAAGCTGGACGGTCATCGCCGCCCTCACGCTCTTCACGTCGGCCTACATGTCCCAGATCGTCCAGGCGGGGATCGAGAGCATCCCCAGGGGCCAGATGGAAGCGGCCCTCTCGACCGGTCTGGGGCACAACCAGGCCATGCTGTACATCATCCTGCCGCAGGCCCTCCGGAACATGATCCCCTCGTTCGTGAACCAGTTCGTTTCCCTCATCAAGGACACTTCCCTCGCCTTCATCGTCGGGGTCTCCGAGCTGACCCACGTGGCCACCCAGGTGAACAACCGGACCATGGTCTACCCCACGGAGATCTTCGCCTTCATCGCCGTCCTCTATTTCATCCTCTGCTTTGCCCTCACGGAGCTGTCCCGGTGGCTCGAAAGACGCCTTGCCTGGAGGAAATCCATATGAGAAGGGAAAAGCGGAGGGAAAGGCCATGAAAAAGAAACGGGGGGACCGGGGAGTGCCGTCCGTCCCCTCCCGCGCCACGTGCCGATACTTCCTCGCCCCGGAAGGGGAATTCGTGGCCGTTTTCCATCCACTGGCCGCCCGGTGGATTTCGGAACCGCTCACCCCGGAGGGGCTCCGGGGCATCCGGGAGGCCCTCGCGCCTTCCCTGGAGATCCCCCTCACGCCACGGGGATTCGTCCGGGCCGCCAACCGGGTCCACCAGGGAGAGACGGATCCCATCGGCTACGACGCCGTCTGGGTTCGCGACGCGGCCTGGGCCTGGTTCGCCCTCCGTGAGGACCCCCGGCACCTCGGCGACGCCCGCAGGCTCCTCCTGGCCCTCTGGGACTATTACGGATCGCGGGCCCAGATCGCCCGGTTCGACGACGTTCTCGCCCGCCCCGAGCACGGGAAGGACCGGATGCGTGTCCCCCACATCCGGTTCGACGGGAACTCCCCCTCCCTGGAAGACGTGACCTTCCGGGGAAAACCGATCGATTGGAACCACAAGCAGAACGACGCCCACGGCCTGTTCCTCATCGCCCTCGCCCTGGCGGCGGGGGAAGGCGCCCTGACGGCAAGGGACCTGACGGCGGGCCGGTACGCCGCCCTGATCCGTTTTCCCGCCTTCTTCAACGCCATCCGGTTCGAACGGTACGAGGACGCCGGCGCATGGGAGGAGATCGACCGGAGGAACACCTCCAGCATCGGACTCGTCACGAGGGCCCTTCAGCTCTGGAAGGGACTGGCCGTCCCGGAAAAGGGCGACGGTCCCGCCGGACCTTTCGTCGCGGCGCTTCGGAAAAAACTGGGCACGGAAAAAGGGGCCGCCGGATTCGGATGGCGGGAGGAACGCCTTTCCGCCCTCATCGCCCGGGGACTGGCCGCCGTCCGAAGACAGCTCGAACTTGGAGGGGAATCGCCGGACTACGACCCCGGGGACATCCGGTACCGGCGGGCCGACGCCTGCCTGATCGCCCTTCTCTTCCCTTCCCCCCTGGAGGGGCTCACCGGTGAAGAACGGCGGTCGGTCCTTCAGATCGTGAACACCCTGAAGCGGCCCGCTGGCGTGATCCGGTACGTGAACGACAGCTATCAGTCGGGAAACGCCTGGATCCGGAGGAAAGAAGGAGAAAAGCCGGCGGCGCCCGTCGAGACCGCCGACGCCTCCGGCCATGCGGCGTTCCTGGACCGGTTCCGGGGATTCATTCCCCACACGGAGGCCCAGTGGTTCTTCGACAGCCTGCTCGTCCCGGCAAGGCTGGAGGCCTCCTTTGTCACGGAGGACCCTCTGCTGAAAAAACGGGACCTCTTCCTGGCGGCGGTCCACCTCAAGCGCGCCCTGGGACAGCTCACCGGGAACATGCGCGGCGAGGAACCCGTCGCCGCCGACGGAACCGCCGTCCCCCCCCTTCTCCCTCCGGAAAGCATCAACACGGTGATCCTCCGCGGAAAGGCCCTCCTGCTCCCCTCCCCCGTGGTTCCCCTCAACTGGGCCAGGGCCGCCCTGGCGCTGGCGCTGAACCGTCTCGAAAAGGCCCTTCCCGAGGAAGGCCTCTCCTGACACCCGCCGTTCCGGACCTCGTGAAACCGCACCTGCGACACCCATCCAATGTCGTCCGGCCCTTCAGGGCCGGCGGTCCCTTGTGCATCCACCCGGGGCCGGGGTGCCACCCGGGGCTGAAGCCCCGGACTACAGGGAGGTCCGCGAACGCCTTCCGTCTCTGTAGTCCGGCCCTTCAGGGCCGGTGGTTTCCGTCCGCCCGGGATGCGACCCGCCCCTCCCGATTCCCCACAGTTCTTGTGGATTCCGACCCGGCCGCCTTCGCACAGAATCGAATGATCACGCCCATTTGACGTTTCCGCAGGATCATGTATAATGCCGGGACGTATACCGGCAGGAGAATTTCCCCATGAATCAGCATCCCAGATGGACGGCGGCGTTTTTTTTCTTTCCGGTATTCCTCCTTATTTTCTGGGTGGCCGCGCCTGCCCGTTCCCAGATCCTGACCCTCGAAGAAGCGCTCCGCCTGGGCACGGAGGAAAACCGGCTCTCCCGAAACGCCGCCATCGAGGTGGACAAGATGGAGGACCAGATCGCCGCCGCCCGAACGAAGCGCTACCCCTCCTTCGAGCTGTACGTCATGGAGTCCCGCCTTCTGAAGACCCTCGACTTCGAATTCAAGAAAGGCGTGTTCGGGGACAACCCCGTCATCGGTCCCATCCCGGCGGAGGACACGGACATTTCCACCGAGCCCCGGTTCGCCACCTATGCCCTGGCCCGCGTCACCCAGCCCCTCTCCCAGCAGTACAGGATCGGCCTGGGAATCGAGTTCCTCGAGATTTCCCGGGACCTTGCCCGGGAAGCCCTCCGGATCCGCCATCAGACGGTGGCGAACGAAATCCGCCACAGCTACTTCGAGATCCTCAGCCTCCAGAACGCCCTCGCCGCCGCCCGGGAAACGGTGTCGTTCTACCGGGAACTCCGGCGGGTCGTGGACCAGTTCATCCGCGAGGGGGTCGCCCTTTCCGTGGACGGCCTGGAAGTGGAAGCCAATCTCTCCGGGGCGCTCGACGACGAGCGCACCGTCGGCCACGCCATCCGGTCCCGGAAGGAGGAACTGAACCGCCTCATGGGACGTGACATCGAAACCGCCTTCGAGGTCGCTCCGATTCCGGAACCGGCCCCCTTCGAGGTGGACGGCGGAACGGCGGCGGAAAAAGCCCTGGCGAGCCGGCCCGAACTCCTGGAAGCCCGGCTCAGGGTGGATCAGGCCGAATACGGGAAACGGATGAAAAAAGCGGAGTACATCCCCGACCTGAGCCTCGCCCTGAATTACGCCCGACTGCACAACGTGGAGGTCCTCCCGGAGGAGGCGGCGTCGGTGGGACTCATCCTGACGTGGGAGTGCTTCGACTGGGGAAGGAAACGGAGGGAGTTGGAGGAACGGGAACGGATGATCCTTCAGGCGAAAAACGGCCGCCGGGAAGCGGAGGCCCTCGTCCTCTCCGATGTCCGCTTCCGGCTTCGGAAGCTGGATGAGGCGCGGGCGGCCATCGACACCGCCCGGCTTCGCAAGGAGGCGTCCAGGGAGAGGCTCAGGATCACCATGAACCGTTACCGGGAAAAGGCGGCCCTCCTGAAGGACGTCCTGCAGGACGAGGCCTCCTTCCGCGATGCGACCCGGAAATTCGACGGGGCCGTTCTCGATCTCTGGAAGGCCCGGGCCGACCTGGAAAAAGCCATGGGGGTGGATTGAATGATCGGGAGAAGATCCCTTGCGTTGTTTATCGTCGCGGCGTTTCTGCTCCTTCCGGGATGCGATCGCCGGCAGGAATACGAGAAGCCCCTCAAGGCGGTCCGCGTCACCGTGGTCACCGAAAGTGCCGGGAAGGACGCTTCCCGCTACGCCGCAAGCATCGTCCCCTACCGCCAGGTGACTCTCTCCTTCCGGGTGGGGGGCTACGTGGAGGAAATCCGTAAAAGTTCGACGGACAAAGGGTCGCCGATCCTCCAGGAAGGGGATTTTGTCCGTTTCGACGACGTTCTCACCCGGCTCAGGGAAACGGAATACCTTGCCAGGGTGGACCAGGCAAGGGCCGGCCTCGCCGAGGCCGAATCCGCCCTGTCGAACGCCGCCCGGGACCTGGAGCGGGCGGAAAACCTCTTTCGCGAGAACAGCATGACCCGGGCGGACCGCGACGGGGTCCGCACCCGTTACGAGGTCACGGAATCGAAGGTCCGCGGCGCCAGGGCCGTCCTGGAGGAGGCGAAAACGGCACTCGGGGACTGCCGCCTGAAGGCCCCCATGGACGGGGTGATCCTGAAACGGCTGATCGAGATCGGGACCCTCGCCGGTCCGGGGTCCCCGGCATTCGTCCTCGCCGACATCTCCTCCGTGAAGGCCGTCTTCGGCGTCCCCGACGTGGTCGTGGAAACCCTCCGGGTCGGAACTCCCCAGTCCATCCTGACGGAGGTGTTCCCTGGAGAACGCTTTCCGGGGAGAATCACGACCATCTCCCCATCGGCCGATCCGCAAAGCCGGGTCTTTTCCGTGGAAATCACCGTGCCGAATCCCGGAAAACGGCTCAAGGCGGGGATGATCGCCTCACTGACCATCGATGCCGCGAAGACGGAGAAACCGCTTCCCGTCGTTCCCCTGAACGCCGTCGTGCGGCCCGGGGCCGCTCCCGAAGGCTACGCGGTCTTCGTCGTGGCAAGAGAAGGCGACGAAGCCGTCGCCCGGATCCGCGTCATCCGGCCCGGGGACATCCTCGGAAACAGCGTGGCCGTCATCGAGGGTCTGAAGGCGGGCGAGGAAATCGTCACCACCGGCGCCCCGCTCCTCGCGGACGGCGAACGGGTGAAAATCATCCCCTGAGCCCGCGTGAAACAGGTAAACGGAATTTGGAACCTTTGATGCCCGACTCCAGCCGCTCGTTCAACAGCGCCCGATTCTTCGTGAACAACCGCCATGTCGCCTGGATCCTTCTCCTGGCGGTGGTCTTCTGGGGCGTGTTCGCCGTCATCGAAATGCCCAAGAGAAAAGACCCGGAGATCCCCGTCCGGGTTGCCGTGGCGGTCTGCCCGTGGCCGGGGGCGAGCGCGGAGAAGATGGAGCAGCTCGTCACCCGGAAACTCGAGGAAAAGATCTCCGGGAACGCCAAGGTGGAAAAGATCATTTCCAACACCCGGGCGGGCGCGACCGTCGTCTATGTGATCCTCGACGAGGACATCGTGGAGATGGGCAAGGAATTCGACGACATCAAGGGGAAACTCGACGGGATCCAGGATCTTCCCGAGGGCGCGGGGCCCATCGACTTCATCAAGGACTTCGGGGACACGGCGACGGTGATGCTGACCGTGGCGAGTCCGAAGGCGGGAGAGGTGGAAATCGCCCTCCGGGCGGAACGGATCGGGGAGGCCGTGAGAAAAGCCCGCGACCTGGCCGGACACACGGAGGACGGCCGGGCGGTGACCCTCGTCTTCAATTTCCCGGTCTCCATCAACACGCGGATCATCCGTCCCACCATGGAGATCTTCGCCCGTTTCGCGAAACAGGACGGTTTCCTCTCCGATGCCAGGGTACTCGAAGGAAGCGGCTTCATCGGCCTGGACGGCCTCACGGAAAAGACGGACGGGGAACTCCGCGCCTACGGGGAACGTTTCATCCGGGAACGGCTCCATGCATCGGAATTCCACCCCGACTCGTGGCCTCCCGTCCTGATCCGCGACCCCATGGCGGCGAGGGAAATCCTCGCCCGCTCCGCGGGAGACAAGTACACCTACCGGGAGCTGGACGATTTCACCGACCTCATCCAGAAAACCCTCCACACGGTCCCCGAAGTATCCAAGGTCACCCGGCACGGGATCCTCCCGGAACGGATCTTTCTGGAATATTCCCAGGAACGTCTCGCCGCCTACGGCCTTCAGCCGGGGAAAATCAGGGATCTCCTGTACGCCCGGAATATCACCCTTCCCGGGGGGATCTTCGAGGCCACGGGAAGAAACCTTTCCATCGACCCCTCCGGGGAATTCAAGAGCGAGCGGGAGATCGGCGACGTGATCATCGCCGCGACGGCCCAGGGAGCCCCCGTGTATCTCCGGGACCTCGTGGACGTCCTGCGGGGATACGAGAATCCCGCCCGGTTCCTCAACTTTTACACCTGGCGGGACGGGTCGGGCGCGTGGCAGCGGAACCGGTCGGTTACACTGGCCGTTCAGATGCGGCCGGACGAAAAGGTCGACGCCTTCGGAAGAGCGGTCGACGGCATGATGGAAAACCTGAAACGGAGGCTCCCGGAGGACCTGATCCTCGCCAAGACCTCCGACCAGCCGCTCCAGGTCAAGGAAAACGTCGATCTTTTCATGAAAAGCCTCTACGAGGCCATCGCCCTCGTCGTCCTGATCGCATTCATCGGTTTCTGGGAATGGCGTTCCGCCCTGCTCCTGGCGGCGGCCATCCCCCTGACGCTGGCCATGACCTTCGGAATGATGCATCTTCTGGGTCTCGACCTCCAGCAGGTTTCCATCGGTTCCCTCATCCTCTCCCTGGGGCTTCTCGTCGACGTCCCCGTCGTCGCGGGGGACGCCATCAAGCGTGAACTCGCCACGGGAACTCCGCCCCTCACCGCCGCATGGACCGGTCCGACGAAGCTCGCCAAGGCCATGTTCTTCGCCACGGTCACGAACATCGTGGCCTACCTCCCCTTCCTCATCCTGAAGGGGGACATCGGCCGGTTCCTGTACACCCTGCCCGTGGTCCTGACCTGCGCCCTCGTCTGCTCCTGGATCGTTTCCCTCACCTTCACGCCGCTTCTTTCCTTTCACCTTCTCAGGAAGGGGAAGAAAATGGAGCCGTCCATGGAGGAAAGAAGAACCAGGGGGTTCACGGGGCTGTATTTCCGGGTGGGCGGTTTCGCCATCGCCAACCGCTGGAAGGTTCTCGCCGCATCCCTGACGTTTCTCGTCCTGGGCGGGTTCCTGTTCTCCCATCTGAAGACCCAGTTCTTCCCGAAGGACACGAACGCCCTCTCCTACGTCGACGTCTGGCTTCCCGAGGATGCGACCCTTTCGGAGACGAACGCTGTCGCAGTCCAGGCGGAAGCGGCAGTCCAGCGGGCGACGGAACGGCCCGGCGGCGGAAGCCACCTCCGTTCCATCACCTCCTTCGTCGGGGGCGGCGGCCCCCGGTTCTGGCTTGCGGCCCAGCCGGAGCAGCAGCAGCTCCATTACGCCCAGTTGATCCTCCAGATGTACGACAAGCGCGACACGGAACGGCTGGCGGACGCCATCCAGGACGTTCTCTCCCGGGAGATCGCGGGAGCCCGGCTCGACGTGCGGCAACTGGAAAACGCCGAGCCCGTCGGCATTCCCGTATCGGTCCGCCTTTCCGGCGAGGACATCCCGACCCTGCGGGAATTCGCGGGAAAGCTGAAGGAGATTTTCCGGTCCATCCCGGAAGCGGAACGGATCCGGGACAACTGGGGTGCGGAAAGTTTCGCCGTCCGTCTCCGCGTGGACCCCGACCGGGCGAACCTGGCCGGAGTCAGCAATCTCGACGTGGCCCTGTCCTCCGTGGCGGGGATGAGCGGCTTTCCCGTGTCGGTCCTCCGGGAGGGAAACCGGCAGATCCCCATTCTGGTCCGGCTTCGCCAGCAGGAGCGGGCCCAGCTCTCGGACATCGAGAATCTCTACGTCTATTCCCTGGAAGGTAACCAGAAAGTGCCGCTGCGCCAGGTCTCCACGATCGATTACGCCATGGAAACGGGGACGATCATGCGGAGAAACCAGTTCAGGACGTTCACCGTTTCCTGCTTCCCCATCCCCGGGGTTCTCCCCTCGCAGGTCATCAAAAAGGCCGTGCCCATGCTGAACGAACTCGCCAGGACCCTGCCCCCGGGCTACAGGCTTGAAATCGGCGGCGAGCAGGAGGAACAGATCAAGGGGTTCAAACAGCTCACCCTTGTCATGATCATCTCCATTTTCGCCATCTTCATCGCCCTCGTGATCCAGTTCAAGAACGCCGTGAAGCCCTTCATCGTCTTCGCCGCCATTCCCTACGGGATGGCCGGCGCGGTGATCGCCCTCTCCGTCATGGGCACATCCTTCGGCTTCATGGCCTTCCTCGGCGTGATCAGCCTCATCGGCGTCATCATCAGCCACATCATCGTTCTTTTCGACTTCATCGAGGAAATGCACCAGAAGGGGGAACCTCTCCAGCAGGCCCTCCTGGACGCGGGAATCGTCCGGCTCAGGCCCGTCATGATCACCGTGGCCGCGACGGTCTTCGCCCTCTTCCCCCTGGCGATCCACGGCGGCACCCTCTGGCAGCCCCTCTGCTTCGCCCAGATCGGCGGCCTCACGGTGGCCACGTTCATCACCCTCCTTCTCGTGCCCGTCCTTTACGCCATCGCCGTCCTCGATCTTGGAATCGTGAAATGGGAGGAACGAAACGGCGGGAACACGGGAGACCTTTCCGGCGGCGGACTTCCTTCGTCAAATAACGCTTGACATCCCGGGCGGAAGGGAGTATGAATTACCTATTCTTTGAAGCGGTTTTGGATCGGGACCCAGAGCCAGTGGAAGGCATCTGGGTTTTTTTTTAGGGGTCCATACAGAATCCTGAGAGGCCATGGCCGCTTCCCGACACCGGAGGAGGTGCATGGCGCAAAACAGACAGAATCAATTCATCAAGCGGAAGAAGGAACTGGAACGAAAACGAAAAGCAAAGGAAAAAATGGAACGGCGTCAGGAGAAAAAGAAACGCAAAAACGAAACTTCTGAAGACATGCCGGAGAATCAGACCGAAAATCTGCCTTCGGAAAACGCTTCCGCCTGAAAGGCCGGTCCGAAAACATTCCGTCCCACGGGGCGGACGGAGCGTTACCGCTCCGTATCAACCAAGAAAAAGGAAAATGAATGAGTTTCAAGACATTTGAGTTGCACCCCGATGTCGAATCGGGAATCTTCAAGGCAGGCTACACCAACCCCACCCCCATCCAGTCACAATGCATCCCCTCGATTCTCCAAGGCAAGGACCTCATGGGACTTGCCCAGACGGGAACGGGAAAGACGGCCGCTTTCGTCCTTCCCATCCTGCACCGGCTCATGGAGGGGCCCCGCAGGCGCATCCGGGCCCTCATCATCGCGCCGACCCGGGAACTGGCGGAGCAGACCCATGAGGCCGTCCTCCTTCTCGGCGGAAAAACGAAACTGAGGAGCGCCACCGTCTACGGGGGCACGAAACTGGAGCCCCAGATCAAAAAAATGAAAGATGGCGTGGACATCGTCACGGCCTGTCCGGGACGGCTCCTCGATCTCATGGGACAGAAAGCCATCGACCTGGCGGGCGTGGAAGTCCTCGTCCTGGACGAGGCGGACCGCATGTTCGACATGGGCTTCCTCCCCGATATCCGGAAGATCCTGAAGGGCATCCCGGCAAAACGGCAGACCCTGCTCTTCTCCGCCACCATGCCCGATGACATCCAGAAGCTCGCCCGGGAAATCCTCAAGGACCCGGTCACCATGCAGGTCGGGTTGACCGCCCCGGTGTCGACCGTTTCCCATGCCATCTACCCCGTCGAGCCCCATCTCAAGACGGCCCTTCTCATGAAACTTCTGGAACGGACGAAGACCGAATCGGTGCTCGTCTTTACCCGGACCAGGGATCGGGCCACCCGCGTGGCGAGCAGGATGAAAAAGGCCGGATTCGTTGTCGCCTCCCTTCAGGGGGACCTGTCGCAGAACAGGAGGCAGGAAGCCCTGGACGGGTTCCGCAACGGCAGGTACCAGGTCCTCATAGCCACCGACATCGCCGCCCGGGGCATCGACGTTTCCCGGATCTCGCACGTCATCAACTACGACATGCCCGACACCGCCGACGCTTACATCCACCGCATCGGCCGCACCGGCCGCGCCGAAAGGACGGGCACCGCCTTCACGTTCGTGACCCTCGAGGACCGGGCCTTCGTCTGGACGCTCGAGAGGCTGCTCGGCGAAACCATTGAAAGGAGAACCCTGGAGGATTTCGACTACACCGTTCCCGTTCCCTCGCTAAGGATCAGGTCCGGAAGGACCGGAACGTCCGTGAAAAAAGGACGCCGTCCATCCTCCCCCCAGGGGAACGCCGCCTTCACACCGCAGCCGGCGCAACAGGGCTCCGGCTCTCAGAACGCATCCCCCTTCCAGTCCGCGGGCAAGTCCTTTTTCGGATCGGCCCGGTTCAAAACGAGAAGAAAACGCACGTCAAGCAGGTAACGTACGACTGACGAAAGATCCGGCGGCGGCCGCCAAGGTGTGGTTCCGCCGGAACGCCGTTCCTGCGCCCGTCGTGACGGGCCTGGCAGCCCCGTAAACAGCGGGGCCGCCGGCGCCGCGGTCCGGGGAAATCCCCGCAAGGGTCAGCCAATGGAAAGGGAACGCTCGGCGCGGTGGACCTCCTCCACGAGCCTGCGCACCTTTTCCCGGTCCTTCCGGAACCGGATGGGACGGCCGCCGGGGTCCCGCGCGTTCGTTCCCGTGCAGCTGTCCACGCCGGCCGGGCGCACCCTCAGGATCCCCTCACGGACGTTTTCCGGCGAGATCCCCCCCGCCAGGATGACAGGAACGGCGCTTCGCGCGACGAGGGCCCCAACGATATTCCAGTCGCAGGTTTCTCCGGTGATCCCCACGTAGCCCGCCACCGGCTCCCCGGAAAACGCCGGGGCGTCCCAGTTCCCCAGGAGGGTGTCGGTGAGAAAATAATCGCTCGCCGGGGCGAACCAGTCCGCCATCCGCCCGAGGGCCTCTCCCGCCGAGGCGGAATCCGTTTTCCCGCCCCTCGGGACGGGGATGGAACGCATGATTTCCAGGTCGGGATAACGCGCTTTCAGCCTCTCCTGGAGGATGGAATGGGGTTCCCACAGCCGCCGGACGTCGGGACCTCCGGGGCGGGGAAAGGACAGGGCTTCGCAGAAATGGAGGATCCGGGGCTCATAGTAATCCAGGGCCCGGCAGAGGTCCTCCATGTCGTTGAAGAGGGGGATGAGACAGCTTTTGACGTGTTCCGCCGCGAGAAGGGCCGTCACCTCCCTGATGGCCGGCACCCTCCAGCCTTCCCGCGAGAGAAGAACCGACCCCATGTGATCCACCCCGAGGCCGAGAAGGGCTTCCGCCTCCCGGGGATCCTGGATCTCATAGATCTGAACGAGAATCGGCTTCATCTTTGTGAGCTCCCGAACCGCCCGGCGGGCACGCCCCGGGCTTACGGTTTTCCGCCCTCCAGGGCTTCCAGGGTCTTTTTCAGGTTGTCCACCCGGCCGCGTTCGAGGAAAAAGGGATAGGGGCTCCCGGAGGACACCGCGGAAACCCTCTCCTCCCCTTCACCGCTTCCGGGGTACAGGAAGAGGGCGTATTCCTCGCGGCCCCTGAGCCGGATCGCGTACGGGGATTCCCCGAATTCTTCCTTCTTCCTTCCCTCCAAGTAGCCGTCGCACGCCAGGGAGGAAAGGCTCTCCAGCAGACGGGCCGCCGCATCCCCGGCCGCGTCGGCTCCGGTGTCGCTCACCCAGCGGATCTTTTTCTTTTCCCCTTCCTTCTTCGCCTCACCGGACGGCGCCGCACCCTCTCCGGCGGGGGCCTCCTCCCGATGCCACCGGACCGTCTTCCCCCCGGCCGTGAAAGCGATCTCCGTGATCTCGTCGCGGTTGAAGGACAACACCCCCTTGTCCCTCAGGTCGGCGGCGGACCGGTCGAACTGGGAGCGAAGATTCCCCCGGGCATGATAGACCCTGGGGTCTTCCCCCACCCGGACAAAGGTGTGCCGGTAGGTGGAGGCCGCCTTTCCCAGGTCGAACCGGAACGCCTCCCGGTCCCCTTCCCGGACGGCGACCCGGATCCTTTTGTCCCCGGTGAGGTCGTAGGGTTCGTAATTTTTCGATTCCGATACCATGGCCGTCAGGTCGAACTTCGCGATTTCCGCAAGGAGAACCTCAACCTTGTGCCAGTCGGCGGGATAATCGCCGGGGAGGAGGACCCACCCGTCGTCCTTCCGCACCAGTTCGAAGCCCTTCTCCCCTCCGCGGGAGATCGCGAGGGCGGTGATCTTCCCCGTTTCCATCTTCGGAGGGACTGGCAGTTCGTACCGGGTCCCGTCCCGGTCCCGGAACAGAAGGTAGAGCGCCAGGGCGGCGATGAGAAGGATCAGAACGAGGACTTCCCTTCTCCGTTTCATGGCGTACCTCCCCCGGGAGCGAACATTTCCCGGATGGCTTTTTTCCTTGAAACCCTCAAGGCCCAGACCACGAGTCCGAAGAGGACCACCAGGACCGGAAGGCCCGCGATGTTGAAGACCTTCACCGCCGTTTTCGCCCACGGGCTCGTGTCCGCGAGAGGATTGAGCTCCTGCGCCTTCCCCCGCATGACGGCGATGTCGTCGCGGTTGTTCAGGTGGTCGATCACGTTCAGGAGAAAGACGCTGTTCGGGCTGCCGCCCTGCTCGTCCACCATCTGGTTTCTCAGGATGTCCGACGTCCCGATGAGGAAGATCTTTCCCGGTTTCCCCTGCTCGATCACGCCTCCCTCCCGCTCCACCGGCGGCGCGGCTTCGGCGGCACGGCCGCTCTCACCGCCTTCCTTTTCTTCCGCCTGCCGCTCCGGAATCGGTTTTCCCTTGAAATAGCTCGAAAAGGGCCCTTCGAGCAGGACGGCCAGGGGCGATTTCCCCATTTCCTTCTCCGGGGGCGGAACCTGCATCAGAAGGGCGTTCAGGTTCGGCACGTCTTTCAAGGTCCAGGAACGGTCGGACGAGGTGAAGAGTTCCGTCGCCTTGACGCCCTCCTCCCGGATCCGGTCTTCCTTCAGTTCCAGGGGTGAGGCCTTCATGACCGCGAGGCCGCGGATGTTCTTCATGAAGGGGGCGTCCCGCAGGATGTTCCCGCTTTTGATGATCGGCACGAAATACAGCGCCCGATCCCCTCCCCCGGCCTGGGCGGGCATCCGCTGCCGGAAGCAGCTCTCGTCGAGGACGTAGGCCCTTGCCACCGATGCGCCGTAGTGCGCGACGAGCTTTTCCAGGCCCGTATCGAGCGGGGCGAGGACGCCGCCGGCATTGTACCGGTTCGGCTGGTTCGCCGGGGGCTCCTCCTCCCGGTAGGCGTCCAGGAAAAGGGCCAGGTTCTTGCCCTTCATGAGGAGCTGGTCCAGCTGGAACAGTTCGTAGTCGGTGAATTTCTCCCTGGGCCCCGCGATGATGAGGCTGTTGAAGTTGTCGAGCAGCGCCCCTTCCTTCATCCGGACATCCTTGACCGTATAGTTCCTGGACAGGAGGGAATGGAAGCTGGAGGCGCTGTCGCCGCTGTCTTCCATCCCGGGAACCTCGTAGATGGGCAGGGTTCCGTGATCGGCGAGGTAGCCTACGTTTTCATAGATGCCGATGAGACCGTCCAGATTCCCCTCGATCTGTTCCCGGATCCGGTCCATCTCCGCCAGCCGGTAGCTGGTCCCCAGGAGGGGGATCTGAAGGACGTCCAGGACCGGGATCTCCACCGTTTTTCCGCCGTATTCCATGACGAGGCCGATGACGCCCTCGCCCGCAGCGAGGTTGCGTTCCTCCAGGGCGGGCCAGCGGAGCCTCATGAGGCCGTATTTCCGAGCCTCCGCCCTCTCCGTCTCTCCCTTTTCCGGATCGACCACGGCGAAGGCGAGCTTGTCGTAGTTCTTTCCGTTCAGGTCCTTCACGAGTTCGGCCATCCGCTCCGGCAGCCGGGGCAGTTCCTTCACGTTGATGAACGGGGCCACGGCATCGAGGGAAGAAGACTGGAAGAGCGTCACCGCCACCTTTCCATCGAGGCCCAGGAGGGCGCCGATCTTGCCGTGCAGTTTCAGGATGGCGGTGGTGATCCGGTATTCCAGGCCGTCGCTGGACGTGACGGAGGGGATCTTCTCGATGAGGTTGCCGTGGAGGATGACGATCCCCATGAACACTTTCTTGAACTTCACCTCGTCCTTTTCGATGTGCTGGATCTGGATGGGGTGGATTCCGTAGTTCCTCGCGACGTCCTCGTTTTCCCCGGCCTTTCCGGGGGAATCCTCGGGGGCCACCTCGAGGAACTGGTAATTGAAGTAACGGTTCCCGTAGATCCCGTATTCCTCGAGAAGGTCCCGCAGGTACCGCGCCGTTCCGTTGTACGGCGCCGGCAGATCCTTGCTGAAGAAGGCCTTGATGGTGAGCGGTTCCGACAGGGAGGAAACGGCCCGGCGGCTCGCATCAGAAAGGGAATAGGCGCCGCTGGCGGTGAGGTCGGTCCGGAAGAACAGGTTCATCCCGGCGACGTTGATGAGAACGATGAGCACGATGTACAGGACGATTCGGATGGGAAAGCTTTTTTTCGTCTTCACGGCGGCGCCCTCCTTCGCTATTTTCTTGCCTCGAGGACCGCCGAGGTCCCGTAGAGTCCGAGGAACATGATGCTTACGAAATAGAGGATGTCCCGGGAATCCAGAACGCCCCGGGCGATGTTCTGGAAATGGGCATCCGCCCCGAGAAAACCGAGGACGGAAGCGACGGAGGCGGGGAAGAAGAAAACCATCTTGTTCACCAGGGTCAGCGCGAAGCACAGGGCGGCGCCGATGATGAAGGCGACGATCTGGTTTTTCGTCAGGGACGACGCGAAGAGCCCGATGGCCCCGTAGGCGCCGCCGAGGAAGAGGGCGCCGATGTACCCGCCCGCCACGGGGCCCCAGTCCAGGTCCCCGAGAAAGGAAACGGAAACGGCGTAGGACAGGGTCGGGACGAGGAGGGCCGCCACCAGGGCCGCCACCGCCAGGAACTTGCCGAGAACGATGTCCCGCCCGTTGACCGGGAGGGTTTCCAGGATCTCGTAGGACCCGGTATTGAATTCCTCGGAAAAGAGCCGCATGGTCATTGCGGGAATGATGAATGAAAACACGGGAGGCAGCAGGTTGAAGAAATCCCTCAGGCTCGCCTGATCGAAGATGAAAAACGGCGAAAAGAAAAACCATCCCGTGACCAGAAGGAATACGGAAATGACGATGTATGCGATGGGGGAAACGAAGTAGTCGCGAAGTTCCTTCGAGAAGATCTGCAGCGCTCTCATGTCAGGCCTCCCTGGTCAGTTCGCGGAAGATGGTTTCCAGGGTCTGGGTCTCCTGATGAAACTCCGTCAGGACCCAGTCGGTTTCCCTGATCTTTCCGTAGATCCGTTCCCGGAGGCCGGGAACGGCCCTGCAAAGCAGGCGGCAGCGGAAGAGGCCCTGCTCCCCGCCCTCCCCGTGTTCGACCGTCTCGACGCCTTCCACGGTCCCCAGGAGGGCCGCCACCGCGTCGGGGTCCGCCTTTCCGAGTTCCAGGTGAATCACCGCCCGGCCTCCGGCCGCCTGGGTCAGGGCGATCGTGGCGTCGTCCGCGACGATCCGGCCCCTGTCGATGATCATGATCCGGTTGCAGGTGGCCTCCGCTTCGCTCAGGATGTGGGTGGACAGGATAACCGTCTTTTCCCGGCCGGCATCCCGGATGATGTCGCGGATTTCCGCCACCTGGTTCGGATCCAGGCCGGCGGTGGGTTCGTCGAGAATCAGGATTTCCGGGTCGGAAATCATGGCGGAGGCGATGCCCGCCCGCTGTTTCAGCCCCCGGGAGAGTTCCCCGATGGTCCGGTGCATGATCCCGTCGATGCCGCACAGCCGGGCGAGTTCCTTCATCCGGGAAAGCCGCGCCTCCCGTTCCATCTCCCGGATGCCGGCGGCAAAAAGAAGATAATCGTGAACGAGCATGTCCTTGTAGAGCGGAGCGGATTCGGGGAGATAGCCGATCTTTTTCTTGATTCCCACGAGGTCCCGGTCCGGGGTGAGGTCCCCGATCCGGATGGTCCCCGATGTGGGGGCCAGGTACCCCGTCAGCATCCGGAGGGTCGTCGTCTTTCCGGCGCCGTTCGGTCCCAGGAGGCCGAGAACCTCGCCCCGCCGGATATCGAAGCTGATTCCGTTCACGGCGTGGAGCTTCCCGTAACACTTTGTCAGAGATTCCACGTGGATCATTTGGCTCCCCCACTCCTTTCCCCGGCACGGCTCCCGCGGCGGGGCCGGCCCCGTAACAAACGAATTCCCGGACGGCCGCCGGCCGTCCGGGAATCGATCCGCCTTCAGGCGCAATTCATGTCCGATTAATCGAAGTCTCCCATGCCCATGTCGGGGGGCATCCCCATTCCGCCGCCTCCGGGAGGCATAGCCGGCATGGCGGATTTTTTCTTCGGTTTCTCGGCGATCATGGCCTCCGTGGTGATGAGGAGGGACGCCACGGAACAGGCGTTCTGAAGGGCCGACCGCACGACCTTCGCGGGGTCGATGATTCCGGCCTTCATCATGTTCACGTATTCGCCCTTGTCGGCGTCGAACCCGTAATCACCCTTTTTCTCCTTCAGCTTTTCACAGACGACGGCACCCACGTACCCGCCGTTGTCGGCAATCTGCTTCACCGGTTCCTCGAGGGCGCGGCGCACGATGGTCAGGGCCGGCTTCTCGTCCTCGGGGAGAGACAGCTTCTCCAGGGAGGGCAGACACCGGAGCAGGGCGACACCGCCGCCGGGCACGATCCCTTCCTCCACCGCGGCACGGGTCGCGTTCAGCGCGTCCTCCACGCGGGCTTTCTTCTCCTTCATCTCGATTTCCGTCGCCGCGCCCACCTTGATGATGGCCACGCCGCCGGCAAGTTTGGCAAGCCTTTCCTGAAGCTTCTCGCGGTCATAGTCGGACGTAGTCTCCGCGATCTGGCTCCGGAGCTGGCTGACCCTGGCTTCGATGTCCTTCTTCGTCCCGGCGCCGTCGACGATCGTGGTGTAGTCCTTGGTGATGATCACGTGCTTGCAGCGGCCGAGATCCTTCAGGGAAACCGATTCCAGCTTCACGCCCAGGTCCTCGGAAATCACCTTGCCGCCCGTGAGGATGGCGATGTCTTCCAGCATGGCCTTG
>ENA-ORXD01001283-ORXD01001283.1-sediment-metagenome-genome-assembly--contig:-NODE-1283-length-22043-cov-3.290631_pt1 | contig 22043 bp, 17 predicted proteins | sample MGYA00237862_ERZ511471 | MGnify/ENA metagenome assembly ERZ511471
CCAGCAGCCGAACGCCGAGGTCTCGACCGATCCGGTCTGGTCGCGGGCGGTCGATGAACTCCACGGAATACCCCAGAGGCCGCCACAGACGATCGCCGAATACGACGCGCAGAAGGTGGAGAACCTCAAGGCGATGGTTCTCAAGTCGCTGCGCCATGCGTCGAACATGCGCGCCCGCGGACCTCAGGACGCCATCACGGTCGTGATCCGCGTCTCGAGCGCCGCCAGGTGCTTGCGACCCATGTGAACGAGACGGCGCGTCTCGACGATGGACTCACGCCCCCGCCGGTCCCGATAATGGACGGATCTCGTGAGCATCCCCTGCTTGAGTTCCAGGTTCTGGCGGTAGGAGAGGATCTGAACGGACATCAGGTCAAACCAGTCGCCGTCGTCGATCCGGAAATTCAACCCCAGCCCATTGGGCATGTTCACCAGGTCCTCGTTCTCCACGATTCTTCCGGCGATTTCCGTTTTCAGCCGGTTGTACCCGCCGGCGACGTAGGTTCCGGGGTAGTGGATCCCGTCGGCACGCGACTCGGGCGCCGCGCCCCGGGTGAAGAAAAAGCCGTTCCCCAGCGTGCACAGGGCCTCGCGAAGTTTCTCCTCCGCGGGGTTGAAACCGTTGTAGGCGAGGGTCCATTCAGGCATGGGGGGCGCCCCCCTTGCTGATCTCGAGAATCATGCCCAGGAATGTCCTCACCTCGTCGGGGTTCCGCAGGGCATACCTCGCCTCCGTGGGGCCGGCCTGTTCCCGCACGGCGACGGAGATGCCCCGCCCCTTGAGCGCGCGGAAGGCATCCTCGTCGGTCACGTCGTCTCCGATGAAGAGGGGAAGAATGTCCCCGCCTTCGAGGCGGAGCTCGCGCAGCAGAAAGAGGACCGCCTCGCCCTTGTTCCAGGCGAGGTCCGGCTGAAGTTCGAAGACCTTTTTCCCGTGCCCCTTGCGCAGTCCCGGATGCCTCGTGGCGACGCCGTTGACAGCGGTTTCGACCGGGGCCACCTCCTCTTCCGCCACCCGCCGGTAGTGGACGGCGATGGAAAAGCGCTTGCGCTCGACAAGGCAGCCCCGAACACCGCGCAATTCCTCCTTCAACTGCCCTTCGGCCTCGTCCAGGTCCGGGAGGTAGGCGCCTGCGGCTTCGTACTCCACCTGGAGCCCCCCGGGACCGCTGATCTCGAACCCGTGGCTTCCCGCGTAAATGAGGGAGTCGAGACCGACGAGCCTCCGGATATCAGGCAGGTCCCTCCCGCTGACGATCGCCACGGGACAGAGCACGGCCAGCCCGGCGATCAGCCGGCGTGTTTCAGGTGGGAGAAGGGCCTGGTCCGGTGTCTCGACAATGGGCGTCAGGGTACCGTCGTAATCGAGGAAAAAGGCGAATCGCCGTCCCCGGGCTTCGGCCAGGATTTCATCCCGGCTCTCCAGCGCCGAGGGAAGGCTGCCGGGGGCGATCTCCGGCGACGAAGAGGACCCGGCGACGGAGAGTTCCGAAAGGTCGGCGATGACGACGTCCGCGCCGCCGCCGCGCAGAAGCTCCGCCTGCTTTTCCATCCCGGCAAGCCCCACGATGAGGCCGAAGCCTCCGGCCTTTGCCGCTTCCACCCCGGCCAGGGAGTCCTCGACGACGGCGCATCGCCGGGGCTCCACGCCAAGACGTGTCGCCGCCTCGAGAAAGATGGCGGGGTCGGGCTTCCCGGGAATGCCCAGCCGATCCGTGTCGAGGCCGTCCACCTTGGCGTCGAACCGTCCCGAGAGCCCCACCGTCTCGAGGATGGCGGTGCAGTTCTTGCTGGCCGAGATCACGGCGCTCCGGAAGCCGGCCCGCTTCATGTCGTGAAGGAGCCCGGCCAGCGGGTCGGCGATCTTCACGCCCCCGTCCCGCAGGTATTTCTGGAAAAGCCTGTTTTTCCAGTTGCCCAGACCGTGAAGCGTTTTCAGGGCCGGGGGGTCCGTAACGCGTCCCTCGGGCAGCGAGATCTTGCGCGACCGCAGGAAATCCCGGACTCCGTCGATTCGGGGCTTTCCGTCCACGTAAAGGCGGTAGTCCTCCACGGCTTCGAACGGGCTGAGGACGTGGCCCAGCTTCTCGCCGCCGGCCCTGCTGTCCATGGAGAGAAAAACGTCGAACATGCTTTTCCAGGCCTGGGCATGGAGTGACGCCGTGTCGGCGACGACCCCGTCGAAGTCGAAGATGACGGCGTCAAGCCCGTCACGCGACAGGATGTTTTCTTGCACCTTCTGCATGGGTCCCCCCTCATTCTAGAATCAAAGCGTCTCTTACCCCGACATCCCGAACTGCCCTTCTCAATCGATCGTCCTCGTCATGCAGGGTCTGGAACTCCCGGTCGGCGATCTCCAGCAGGCCCGCCAGGGCTGCCAGACGGCGACGGACGGAAGGCGGCATCGACCGAACGGATTTGTACTGAATGTCGTGCTCGATTTCGGCCCAGGCGTGCTGGAGGATCGTCCGAACCTGGATTTCGGCAACCAGCCCCCTGAACCGCTTCCGATCGGGCTGCTCGGTCTCCTTCGGCGGCAGGGCCACCAGATAGTGCACGCTCTGATAGCCAAACTGTCCGGCGGCATTCAGTGTCTCCGACTTGTTGTCCTTTTCGAGCACGAGGAGCCGCTCATGGACGATCGCATCGATTTCCGAGATGGTCCTGGGGAAAAACGTGATCACCCTGATCCCCGCCAGATCGGCTATCCCCGGCAGCAGGTTCCCGAGCGGCCGGGCCGATCGTTTCGATTCACGGAGGCGCGCGGCCTTTTTTTCGAAACTCTCCACCGATTTGGCCCGGGCCTCGATGGAGTGAATCTTGATAGCCCGCTCGCGGATCCGCTCCGCGAGGATCTGCCGGACAAGTTGGCAGAAGGCCCCGTAGAGCGGACGGAGGCCCTCATAGCGTGCGAGAGCCTCCCGGATGAGAGGCGAATCGTCGCCTCGGGAAACACCCGGAATTTCGGCCGGATAGGTCTTCAACGATTTCATGAGCGACATCCTTTCTCCCGGCGGCGTTTGTACAGAGGCCCTCGGGCCGGTTCCGCAGTGTTGATGGAATCTTTCGGTGCGTAAGTTTTACGACTCGGGCGATGCCCGAAAGATCGACACGAACCGGCTCCGTCCGAGGCGTCGATCGGTCCGGTGAAGGGGCACGGCCCGAGAAAGGCGCCGCGCATGTGCAAAAAAAAACGGGCCGCAATCCGACTCGCGTCAGATCGCGGCCCGACCCTCGGCAAATCCTCCGGAATCGTCATTCCGGACCCGTAACCTTTTATTCTTTTTTTCTAGATAACGGGTGGTGGATCTCCTGTCAACCCTTATCGGGCTTTAATCGGAATCCGCGCGGATCCGTTATCCGGGGCGCCGGGTTCCCCTAGGCATTGTCCTGGTCGACGGCCTCGCTGATCCGGTCTTCGAAGTCCGGGATCGCGGCATTGACGCGGACCCATGCGGCAAGCATCGGAACGCCCACGGGATCATCCACGAAATCGGTAATCGCCTTGCGGATCGACCCGACGAAAAACTCGACGGCCTCGATCTCGCTGTGGCGATCGTAGGTGAGCCCGTTGATGAGCGCAAGGGCGTGGTATTTTTCAATGGTGATCCGTGCCTCCTGCATGTAGGACGTGAGCATCGTCCGGAAAAACGCCTCGCTCATGACGATCCCGTCCTGCGTGAGGACCCGGAAGAGTGCCCTCGCGATGTCCCCGGCCATGCGAAGCAAGCCCTCGTCGGGCTTTTCCTTCCGGAGCACCTGGTGCTTGTGCTCGTAGGTCTCCGCCAGTTCCACCTGGCAGATCCGGTTGATGGCCGCCTTCTGGTAGATCTCGCTCAGCATGGAGACCTCGAGGCCCCACGTGGGCGAAATCCGGACGCCCCGGGCAAGGCTGGCGATGAAGGCGAACTCCCCCGACAGGGCGTAGCGGAAATTGTCCAGGTAGGACAGAAAGGGATTGAAGCCCAGGATGCGGCGAAGCGTGCGGATCATGGGGGTGTAGAAGAGCCGCGTCGCGCGGCCGTAGAGACGGTCCGTCACCCGGGCGTAGTATCCCTTGCTGAACTCGAAATCCAGGGCCGGGTGCGCCACGGGGTAGAAGAGCCGTGCCAGCATCTCCCGGCGGTAGTTGATGATGTCGCAGTCGTGCAGGGCGATGGCGTAGACATCGCGCTCCGACAGAATGCAACCGAGGGTCATCCACACCGATCGTCCCTTGCCGGGGTGGTCCATGGAGAAATCGTTTTTTACCAGCTCGCGATAGAGTTTCTTCATCCTCGGGCCGTCGTGCCAGACGACCTTCACGTCGGACTTCAGCACGGACATGTGCTTCCTTGCCTTCTCGAACTCGCTCCTGCCGGCCCGGTCCAGGGAGAGAACGACCTTGTGGAGGTAGTCCACATCCTTCAACTCCTCGATGATCCGGGGCATGGAGGGGGTCTCGAATTCCGAGTACAGCGCGGGCAGCAGCAGCACGAGCTTGCGGCGCCGCGCAATGGTCTTGAGTTCCGCCTCGAGCTCCCCGACGGGGCGCTCCCGCAGTTTTTGAAGCGTGGTGATCATTCCGTGCTGCCAGAAATCAGCCATCGTGCACCTCCTCATCCCATAGCTTGATCAGGTAATCCTTCATGTTCTCGAACGTCGCGGCATGGGCTTCGAACAATTGCTCCGACTCCGCGGGGTTCTTGTCCCGCACCTCGTTGATGAGGCTCGCCACCCGGGCGTTGTACAGCGGGACCATCGTGTCGAGGAGCTTGAAGCGCTGCCGCGCGGTTGCGTGGAAATAGCGGGCATAGCGGTACACGATCCGCACCCACGTCTCGACGGGCAGATGAAAGTCCGCCGTGCGCGCGATGGAGACGAGGCCCCGGATCACCTCGAGGTCCCGCTCCTCGACGATCCGCTTCCAGACGCCCGAGAAGTTCGCCCACCCCATCCGGAAATAGTCGATGAGCCCTTCCTGGTCGATGTCGAAGGGGGCCGGCTCCTGCTCGAGCTCCACGCCCAGGATCGGGACGTCCAGGGACCCGCGGACCTTCTGCCAGTGCCCGGCGTTTGTTTCCATGAGCTGGAAGATCGTCCCCACGACCTGGCGGAACATGGGCCCCAGGTCGGCGCCGGGATCCTTTTCGCCGTGGACCTTGATGCCCAGCCTGGCCTGGCAGAGCTTGAAGCCTCCCACGATGGCCGTTGTGGTCATCCAGATGTCGATGCCGAAACGGGCCACGTCCGTCTCCCAGGCATCCTGGTCGAAGTAGTGCTTGGCAAGCCTCTGGGAGATCCCGAAGTCTCCTCCGATGGGCTGTCGGATCCGGGTCCCGTAAAGGGCCCGCGTCAGGTTGTAGGCGATCGTGTTGGTGATGGTGCCGTCGAGCTTGTAGCGCCGGTAGTAGGGGGCGACGAAGTCGTATCCGTTGAACACGGGATCGAGGACGTTGCGGACCCACTCGGGCTTGATGGAGACGAGGTCGGAGTCGAAGACGGCCACGGCCTTCGCCTTGAGGAAGTTGGCCACTTCGAAGGCGGCCCGGAGGCCGGACCCCTTGCCGGGAAGGCCCCGGTAGATCGTCACGATCTTTTCGATGTTGTAGGAGTGGATCTGCACGAGGTTCGCGATCTCGCGCGAGTCGTCCGTCGAGCCCCCGTCGGCGACCAGGATGACGGCCTTCGCGTCGTGATAGTAACGGTCAAGCCCTTCGGCGATCGTCTGGATCACGTGTACGATGGACGAACCGCTGTAGTAGGAAGGGATGCCGATCACGATGTCGGTGTATCGGAGCTTTTCGATGGTCTTTCTCGCATGATCCCTGAGGGTCGTCGAGAACCGCGTTGCGGTCGTCATGGTGATCGCCTCCTCTGTTTTCGTTTCATTCGGTCTCGGTCTTCAGCCCTTCGAGGATTCCCGTGACGGCCTCATTCCAGCCCCGGCTCCCCGGAAAGGGCGCCTTCAGCAGCTTCGGAAGGCTGAAGTCCTCGTAACGGCCGTCCGGGTGGGGCATCAGGACGGGAATATCCACAGCGGAGAGCATGGAAAAATCGTTGGGCCGGTCGCCGAGGCCCACGCTCAGCAGTTCCTTCCCGAGGTTGTCCCGGAAGATGTCCCGCATCCGCTTCACGGCCTCACCCTTGTCCTGCTCGATACCGATCAGGTGAAAGAAGCGCCCCCCGCGGGTGATCTTGAGGCCTGCCGCCCGTGCCTCCTCGCGCAGGGCGTCGAGGTTTTCCGGGTCTGCCATCAGGAAGGGCTCCGTGAATTCCCGCTCCTTCGAGAAACGGGCCTGATCCGGGGTGAGGCCCGTAATCGAAACGATTTCCCCCAGGCTCATGTCTCCGAATCCGCGAATCCTGTAACGCTCTCTGGCGCCCTCCACGAACCGCCGGATCTCGGCGTAGGGTCTCCCCAGCAGGATCAGGGCAAAGGAGCCCTGCTCGACCGCTCCCGGGATCCGGAAGCCCCCGTATCCCGCGGGGAAGAAGATCCCTCCGCCGTTCTCGGCGATGAAGGGCTCCCGGATGTCCATCTCCCCGTGCAGGCGCTCGACCTCCCCCCGGGTCTTGCTCGTCACGAAGACCAGGGAAATGGCTTGCCTTCGGATCACTTTCAGCGCGGGTATCGCTCCGGTGTAGGAGTACCCGTCGTGATCCAGCAGGCTCCCGTCCAGATCCGTGAAAATGATGATCGCCCGTCTCATGAAACCCTTCATACCACCGCCGCAGGAAACTCTCAACCCGCTTCCGGTTTAACGTGAACGTCTTCATTTCATGCCAGAGGGGATCCGGCCGGTTCTTCGCGGCCGGGAAATTCTTCCCCGTAAAGAGGTTTTGCTCTGATCCAGCCCTGCCTCTTCGACTTGAGGCATTATAGCATCCAGGTTCAGGATCAAAAAGACCCGATGCCGTCCCCGTTTGCCGTCAGTCTTTCACCTCGTTTGATTCCTCCCCCGTTTTCATCCATTTCTTTCCGATGATGGCCGTCAGGACGATGGCAATGCCTCCCAGGGTGATGAAGACTGCGGCAAAACCGATGACAACGATCTCCCGCGCCACATTCAGCTGCGACAGGGCCATGCCGGTGAAGAAGAGGACGATGACGGTCCTGACGTACTGGGAAATCATGGGAGCAAAAGGGATGTTCCCCTGCCACAGGACCCTCCGGAGGGCCTTGGACGCCGTCAGGGCGATCAGCCATCCGATTCCGAAAATGACCAGGGCGTATGCCACCCGCGGGAAGATCAGAATCCCTTCGGCCAGCAGATCGGAGAGAAAGTGCATCTCCCAGGTAATCAGGGCGAAATCCAGGAAGATGAGGAACACGATGATGAAGGCCGTGTTCCCGAGCAGGTTGTAAAACCCGAAGCGGATATCGGCCTTGGAAAAATCCTTTCCCCATGCGAATCGTGTCAGGAAATACTCCAGCTTCAGAATGACGCAAAGCTGGATGACGACCCTTTTGGCAAGCCAGCCGAGCAACCAGCCGATGCCCAGCAGGAGGATCCCGAAGAAAAGCTTCGGCAGATACCCGATGAAGCGGTTTCCGTAATCCAGGAACAAACCCTGCAATTTCTCAGTCATTCCGGGTCTCCTTTGCATACGCTTGAACGAGAGAGGACCAGAGCGAACCCTTTTCCTCGTATTCCTTGAGCCAGATGACGGGGCACCTCGACCTCTCGGTAATTTCCTGGGTCAGCGAGGGGGCAAAAAGAAGTTCGAGGAAATCCCCGGATCTGCCTCCCATGAGGATCAGGTCGACTTCGGCCGACTTCCGGATGATCCCCCGGAGAACATCCCGACCCATGACCGTTTCAACCGAGGCGTTCAATTGATTCTTGATGAGGAGTTCGTGGATCCGGTCCAGCATGGCCTCTCTCTGGGTCTTGGACGTCTCGGGTTCGAACACGACGGCAATGCTGATCTGAGCCTTGAAATGCTCCGACAGGGCGGGCGCGATCTCGGCGGCCAGGTTCGTGTGGATGCTGGCGCCGAAGGGAATCAGGATCCGTTTGATCTCCCTGGAGGCGATATCGCCGTGGAGCACGGCGACCTCCGTGGGGGACTTCTGGAACACGGTGTCGATGACGGAGAAAAATACGCGATCCAGGAACGTGGGGCGTTTGTCTCTCCCGATGATGACGAAGTTGGCCTCCTCCTCGGCGGCCGTGTCCACGATGCCCTGGGAGATCCGGTGGGAGACCTTGATGAGGGACCGTGCCGGGATCCCCGCCTCTACCGCCATTCTGACCGCACCGTCCAGAGCGGGCCTGACCCGGCTGATATCGTCGAGGCCGGCGGCAAGCTGCTGCCCCTCATGGACTTCGATGATGTGCAGGAAGATCAGCTCGCCGTTGTGCTTGCGGGCAATGGCGAAGGCCATCTGACTCAGGCTCGCGATGGCGTCGGGGTTTCCGAGGCATACCAGGATGCTGTAATCCTTTCTCTCGATGCGCTCCAGAGATTTGACCTTCCGGACGTGTTCGACCTCCCGCTTGGAGGCATACCCCCGGTAGACAACCATCCCGAGGGCGACCCACAGGCCCGTCGCAATCCAGGCGATCAGGCTGTACTGAAACATGTACAGGGCCAAAAACAGGAGCATCAGGATGGCCGCCACGGACAGCCACGGGAAAAGGGGTACGAAAAACCCCCTGTCCAGGTCGGGCCGCTTCCTGCGCAGCTGGATCATGGCGATATTGACCTGGAGGAACAGCAGGAGGAACATGATGTCGGCAGCGCTTGCCACATCCTCGATGGGAAGCGACACCGCCATGGTGACGATGATGAACAGCGACACCAGGATGGACCAGTGAGGCGTGAAATTCCTCGAGTGGACCTTGCTGAAGAAGGCGGGGAAATTCCGGTCGCGCCCCATGGCGAAGGCAACGCGGGAGGAGGAGTAAATGGTGGCGTTGAGCGCCGACAGGGTCGATATGAGACCGCCGATGAGGATCATCACGCCGCCGCCCGTGAAAAAATGGCGGGCCACCTCCACCAGGGCGGTTTCTTTGTGAAGCGCCAGATAATCCCATGGGGTCATCGAAGCCGGCTGGACGGATCCAAGGGCCGCCACCGCCACCAGGAGGTAGATCGGAACCACGATCAGCAGCGAGAGCAGCACGGCCCTGGGAATGTTCTTTTTCGGATTCTTGATTTCTTCCGAGCTCTGGGCGATCACCTCGAAACCCTGGAACGCGATGAACGTCAACCCCATGGCCTTGAAGACACCGCCCCAGCCGTTTGCCATGAAGGGTTGGAAGGCGGACAGCCCGTCTCCCCGCTGGAGCATCCAGTGCAGACCCAGCCCGATGAAGAGAGCGAGGATGACGATCTTGGTCATGGTCACGATGTTGCCGACCTTGCCCGTCTCGGAGGCGCCGCGGAAATTGATCCAGGCAAAGAGGACCGCCATCAGGGCGGCCATGGTTTTCTGGGGGGAGAGAAAGCCCCACTGGGGAATGACGAGTCCCACCTCGCGGAAGACATATTCGAAGTAAGCGCCGAATCCGAGGGCGTAGAGACTGCAGGCCACGGCGTGGGCAAACCAGCTCATCCACCCGGACAGAAACCCGTTCCATTTCGGCAGGCCTTCCTTCACCCAGAGATAGCCGCCGCCGGCGTCATGATAACAGGACCCCAGCTCGGCGTAGGACATGGCTGTCAGAAGGGCCACGAGACCGTTGAAGGCAAATGCCAGGATGAGGGCCGGTCCGGCAACCCCGGCGGCAATCCCGATGAGGACGAAAATGCCGGCGCCGATCATGGCCCCCACGCCGATGAGCGTGGCGTCCATCAGGGTCATTTCGCGGCTCAGCCGGACCTCGGTCTCGAATTTCTTCATGGGGGATTCGCCGAATGTGATTTCAGGAACTGCCGCTCAGGTTATTCACTTTACCAATCCAAGGAGAAAATGACAACCCTCCCATTGCCGTCCCGGCGCCCCCCTTTCTTCAGGGCGGAATACCATAGATGCCGGACATCGGCCCGACGAATAAATTCGCGGCATGGACAATGATGATCCCGTCTGCCGGGGCACGCTTCGGGATCCCGTCGATACCCTTCGCAGGGGTCCGCGGATCCTCTTTCCCGTGCCTGCACCCCTCCCCCGTTCGCCCTTGAAAGCGCCGACGCCGGGATTCCGGAAACGGCCTGGCCGATGGAGATCGCCAGGATATCCGGGCGTTCGCAGACGATGTCCTGCCTGCTGTTTCCGAAGAACCGGCGCTCTGCGTGGTGTCCGGGGGGCCTGGCAAGGGCACGGGCCAGGCGGCGGGGCCGTCTGTTCGCGGAAACCCGCGATCAGGCGGAACGGGGTTCGCCCGCCGGACCGGAAAGATGGACCGTCCGGATGGGGAAGGGAATTTCGATCCCCTCGGTCTGGTAGCGCCGATGGAGACGCTTCACGAACTCATGCTTCACGGAATACTGATCGACGAAGGTCCCGCAGCGCAGGATCACCGTGAAGTTAATGCTGAAGTCGCTGAAGGTGTGGTACCGGATGAAGGGCTCGAACGCGGAGACCCCGCCGGGCACGTCCCTCATGGTCTCCCGCGCGACCTCGCAGGTGACCCGCTCGACCCTCTCGAGGTCGCTTTCGTAGCTCACGCCGACCTCCACGAGCACGGCCATGTCCGTCTCCGGGAGATTGTAGTTCGTGACAATGGCCGAGGCCAGCTTGGCGTTGGGGACGACGATCAGGTTGTTGGGAAGGGCGCGGATGGTCGTGTACCGCCAGGTCACATCCGTCACGTACCCTTCCTCGCCGGATCCCAGTTTCACGTAGTCCCCCGGCCGCACCTGCTTCGAGGCAATGACGTGAATGCCCGCAAAGAGGTTCGAAAGCGTGTCCTGCAGGGCCAGCGCGACCGCCAGCCCACCGACGCCGAGGGCGGTCAGCAGCGGCGCGATGGAAATGCCCAGGGACTGCAGGACGATGAGCAGACCGATGAGGACGACGATCGCCTTCGTCAGGTTCGCAAACATGGAAGTCGACAGCATGACCCCGCCCACCCTGCGGCTGTATAGCTGAACAAATCCCGCCAGGACCCGGGCCGCCACCCAGGTGACGGACAGAATAACCCCGATCAGGAGGGTTTTTTTCAGTATGGAGTCGACCGCAGGCGTGAGATCCACGTACTCGAGGGCCCCGTAGACGCCGGCCAGCAGGAACCACAGGAGGGGCGCGCCTCGCAGGGCGTCGACGAGGACCTCGTCGGCCTGCCATTTCGTCCGCAAGGCGATCCGCTTCAACTCCCAGAGAATGAAGCGGTCGAACACGAGGCCCAGCGCGACGGCCCCGGCGACGAAGGCGGCGGGGACGAGGAATTGCCTGATCCAGGGAAGGTCCATCGGGTTCATCGCGTCTCTCGTTTTCCCGGCGTCCGGGACACCTCAACAGGTGCTCCCGGAAGGGCTCACACCATGACGGTGTGTTCGGTTTTTCTCCCCACCAGGGCATAGATCAGGGTGAGGTACTCCCTGAGGTGCCGGGTCAGGAGGTAGTTCTCGCGGACAAGCTCCCGGCCCGCCTCGCCCATTCTGCGACACCGGTCCCGGTGGTGCAGGAGGAACCGGATGCGGTTGGCCGCCCCCTCGGGCGTCATGACGAGAAACCCCGTATGGTAGTCGACGACCTGCAGGCGGATGCCTCCGGCATCGCCCCCGATGACGGGTCTGCCCTTCCAGAGGCCCTCGGTGACCGTGAGGCCAAAGCCCTCGCGGGTCGATTTCTGGATGACGATATCGGCAATCCGCTGCAGGGCGTTGACCGTCCGGTTCGCCGCCGGAGGCAGCAGCTCCACGTGGATGTCCGGATCCCCCTCGGCGGCCTCCATGACCGCGTCGAGAACTTCCTTTCCCTCCGGGTCGTCGCTGGCTCCGCCCCCGGCAAGGACCAGCTGCACGGGGGTCATCCTCTTGACCATCTGGTAGGCCTGGATGACCCCTACGGGATCCTTGAACCGGTCGAAACGGGAGATCTGGACGAGCACGGGGACGTCGGGGTTGAGATCGAACTGCGCACGCACGGCTTCGAGCTCGCCGTCGTCGAGATCGACATTCTTGTCGCTCAGCGGATCGATGCTGGGCGCGACGAGATGCTGGGGATGGGGCAGCAGCTGGGCGAACTGGCACATGGAGAAAATGCTCGCGTCGTATTTCTCCACGAAGGGCTTCAGCCCCTTCCAGACCGACCGGAAGGGGTGGCTGACATCGATGTGGCAGCGCCAGATCCATCGCCCCCGGCGCCGGGTGCACAGCTCCAGCAGGGGCGCAGGCTGGGGATCGTGGATGACGACGATGTCCGCCTCCTCGAGATCGTCTTTCAGCGCCTTGAAATTTTCCCGGTTCACGTCCTGGTAGACGTCCCAGTCGCGCTTCTTGAGCAGAACGGGATAGCCCTGCAGGCCGTTGTGAACGGACTTGGTCATGGCGAAAAATTCGTTCGTCCCCGTGATGACCTTCCAGTGCGCATCCAGTCCGAGATCGTTCATCAGCGGAACCATCCAGGCGAGGATCTCCGCCACCCCGCCGCCCTCGGCGGTGGAGTTGACGTGGACGACACGCAACCCTTTCAGTCGCTCACCGAGCCTTCGCAGCTGCCCGATGACGGGTATGCCGACAATCGGTTCGTACAGTTGGATGTTCATGTTCCTCCCCTGTCTGTATCAGGATCGCTCACCCCGGAGCGGTTCGAGCACCCTCACGAGCTCCTCCCGGAGCTCCCGGAGCGTGTAAAAGTAAAAGTCGATGCAGCGCAGGGCCTCCACGCAGGGCGCCCCGGCTTCTCCGAAGCCGCCGATCCAGTGCGAAAAATCGTCCATGCCGACGGGCGGGCGTCGCATGGCCTCCACGAAGTGAAAGTAGATGCTCCCCTTGGCCATGTGGCTGATGGCGTCCGGAAGCTCGTGGAGGGTCTCGACCCGCTCGCCGGAATCGAAGACGAGGGTCGTCGCCTCCATGAAGTAAAATTCGTGTCCGGGCCGGGCCCAGGGGATCATGGTGACTTCACTGAGGCGCTCGTCGATGACGTCGAGGACGACGCCCCGCAACGCCTCCATCGACTCGCAGGCATAGGGATCGACGGCCCCGAGGCGCTCGGCCAGGATTTTGTCCGCAAGCCGGCGGCTCGCCCATACGGCAAAGTCGTTCCGGTGGTCCGGGTATTCGAAGGTCGGGGTCAGGGGCGTCTCGCAGAAATGGTGATACAGGACGTCGGGGCTGCACACGGCAATCCGGTCCCTCAATTCCCGCAGATTGTACGCCGGCGGCAGACCGCTCATGCGGATCAGAAGCGAACAGTCCATGATTTCGAAAGGATTCATCGCCGCACCTCCAGAATTTCTCCCGTCGCGGGTTTCCGATGTTCTCTCATCATTCCGCAGGGCATCAGGCCACCTCCTTGGCGGGCCGAATGCCCTCCAGCTCCTCGAAGATTTTCACGCCCCAATCGTAGACCGTCTGCTTCTGAACCTGCGCCCTCATCCGCTTCATTCGTTTCTTACGCTCCTTCTCCGTCATGAGGAAGGCCTTGTACAGGGCGTCGGCCATCTCGTCGGCGTCAAAGGGATTCACGAGGAGGGCATCGGGAAGCTCCCGAGCCGCCCCCGTGTACTGGGAAAGCAGGAGGATCCCGTCCCCTTCGGTTCTGGCCGAGATGAACTCCTTGGCGACGAGGTTCATGCCGTCGTGAAGGGAGGTGACCATGACGACATCGGCCAGCCGGTAGGAGGCCAGCACGGCATGGTAGTCGTGATGGGCCCGCAGGAACCGGATGGGCGTCCAGTCCTCGGTCTGGTGGCGCCAGTTGATCTCGTCGACGAGCTCGTCCAGCTCCTCGTTGATATCCCGGTATGCCTCGAGATGTGTCCTGCTGGGCGCCGCCAGCTGAAGAAGGGTGACCTTCCCCAGGAGTTCCGGGTGATCCTTCAGCATGAGATCGAATCCCTTCATCCGCTCCGGGATGCCCTTGGTATAGTCGATGCGGTCCGCCCCGACATAGATCTTCGTCTCCAGGATCCCTTCGCCGAGCTCCTTGATGAAGCTCTCCCGTTTTTCCTCGACCCGCCGTGACGTCACGTCGAGCCCGATCTGATGGTAATCGACGCTGATGGGGAACGCCCGGACATACGTGGGGCTGCCGCCGCGAAAGATCCGGTAATGCTCGTAATCGACCTTCGCCTCGATCCCCCTGTCCACCGTGTCCATGAAATTGTTGCAGTGATACTGGATGTGGAAACCCAGGATATCGTTTCCCAGCAATCCGTCAAGAAGTTCTTCACCCCACGGAAAGATCCGGAAGGCCTCGCGGTTGGGCCAGGGAATGTGCCAGAAGTGGACGATCATCAGATCGGGTCTTCCCTGCCTCAGCATCCGGGGCAGCAGGGCGAGGTGATAGTCCTGGATAAAGACGATGGCAGGCCCGCCCTCGGCCTCCTCGAGGACCGCATCACAGAATCGTTTGTTCACGTCCCGGTACTTTTCCCAGTCCTTCCGGGAGAAGCGGGGTCGTGTGTAGACAATATGACAGAGGGGCCACAGGGCCTTGTTGGAAAGGTTGTAGTAGTAGCCTTCCTCTTCCTTCTTCGTCAGCCAGACCCGCCTGAGGGTGTACCGGGGGTCTTCGGGGGGCAGGGCGATCCTCCCCTTTTCATCGGTGACGAGGCGGTCGGCAGAGCCGGACCCGTGCGCAACCCAGGTGCCGCCCGTCGCACGGACGATGGGCTCGAGGGCGGCCACCATCCCGCTTGCCGGGCGGACGACCCGTATGCCGCCCACATCCCGTTCGTGCATGCAGGGCTCGCGGTTCGACACGATGATGACCTTCGCGCCTTTTGTGATACGGGAGACGAGTCCACCCAGATATCGGGCATCCATGAATACCTCCTTGATCCTCCATTTGCTGCTTTGATCTGGGACAGGGTCTTCACCCGCGGTGATTCGACTCTTTCAATGGGTCGGACGAGGCGAAAGGGAACGAAGCGTCCCATGGATGATTGTTCTGAACACCCTGTTTTATTTTAACCCAATTGTTTTCCTATTCCTAGAGGCCGAATTCATTCTCATTTCCATGATCGATTTCCGAAGAAGGATTGCGGGTGTGAAAAAAGCCGCCGGTCAAACCAACGTTTCAGCCGGCGGCCCGATCGGAATCGATTCGTCCTCCCGACAACCGGCTGAACCCTTCAAGCCCTCCTGCCTGACCCGGCGTCCACTCGCGTCTTTCAGCGGTCGGATTCGCCTGGGGCATCGTCACGGCAAACATGGCGTTGCGGTTCTTCCACCAGCAGGATTCGTTGTGCTCCCTGCAAACGGGGCTTTCTTTTCCATGGCTAGAGATCTTCCATGGATGTGGATGCATCCAGGACCGTCTCAACGTGGTGAGTTTTCTGGATCAGCGCGCCGGACTGGATCTTCGGGTTGAGGGATTGGGCCGGGACCGGCTTCATCACCGAGGCACAGCCGCCCAGTCCAAGGAAAATGAGTGGAATCATCAGAAGCATCAACCCCTTTCCCCTCATCACAATCCCTCCACCTCCATCTCGGATTTCCTCCAGCGACACGACATCCTCTGCGAACCTCTCACAACCGATCGTCCTGTGCCGCTATCCTTTCTCCGGGGCCTTGACGGGGACATTCACCTCCGACGACAGAAGCAATTTCGGCGGCAGCTCCTGTGCCTGTAAAATTTTTACCATTTCCCTCATGCCATCGGAAATCTTGCCGAGCCTCTGGGCAGACAAAGCCTCCAGTCCCGAAACGATCATGCCCTGAGCCACTTCCGGCGACCGTTGGACCACCTCTTTTCCTTCTTTCGTCAGGCTTACATGGACAACCCGACGGTCCTTGCGTGAACGCGTTCTCTTGATCAGCCCGAGGCGTGCAAGCCGATCCAATATGCCGATGACGGTCGCCGGATGCAGATACATCTTCCTGGAGAGGTCTGACACCCGGATCGGTCCCGAATCTGCAATCATTTTGATCGCCCAGAGCTGCGGGCCCGTCAGCCCCGATGCCTTCTTTACCCTTCGGGTGTACGAATGGACTGCCTGAAAGACTCGTCTCAGATCATCCACGATCGCGGCGATCACTCCGTCTTTGTCGGTCATACATTCATCCTTGCGTGTTAACCATTCTATGGGTATCCCCACGATCCTCTCGCATCTACCCCGGCCTTCTTTTTCGATGGAACCCCCGGGTCATGAAAGGAGATGAACCCTGCCGTCGGAAAAAACTGCGCACCGATTGCCGCGCGAACCCTTTATCGTCCGGGATTCGGAGTACCCGACAGCCCCCTGATTGCGCCTGTCGGTTCCCGGTCGATATTCTGGATATCCATATCCGCACCCATCAGACCGTAGTAGTCCTTCCACTCTTTGAACAGCCTCCAGAGATCATGGAACAGAATCTTCATGCTGGCTGGCATGGTCGGCTGCTCCTTGAGTCCGCCTTCGATCGCCCCCATTCGTGCCTGAAGCTTGAACTCTACATCCATGATCTTTCGCAACCGGCTCTCCCACCATGATCGCTGACCGTTGTTGAGTCCCGACATAAACTCCTCGTGCCTGGCAATGAGGAACTGATCCCCTTTCTTGATATCCGCGTATTGATGCCCGACTCGCTGCCAGTCGACCGGCTTCTTTGACAGCGATGCGTACATGTCCCGGGCATGCTGTTCGAGATCGGAGGACAGCTTGTAGCATCCCATCAGCTGTTCCTGCTGCTGTTCGTCGCCCTGGAGCCATGCGTTATGTTGGCCGCCTGTCTGTGGTTCCCGAGCCGCATCGGCGGACCAAAGGGTCTGCTTGTGCGCGCCGCCCGGAATCGGCTGCCTGCTCAACGTCTGGGCGAAGACCGCCGATAAAGGGGTCATACTCCAAACCAGGACGAAAACGGCAGACATGCTTATGAAGGTTGTTTTTTTCATGCATCACCTATCCATGATCCGTTCTGTAACGCCGGCTTTACGGCCTCGGGTTTACCGAATCGGAAGAATGAACTTTCCGGAATCCTGGATCGACCGTTGATCTGTCACCGGCGTCATGGACCCTGTAGCGGGATCGCTTCGAGCCCGGCGCGACGGCAGCGACGCTCGCGCCGTTTCATGCTGACGGTGTCCACGCTGCGATTCCCCGACCTGGCACGTGTCACGTTTTCAGGTCATCGACATTTCGATTTGCCTGAAAGCATGGAAGAAGCGCTTTCGTGACTTGCCCAAAGAAAACCATCAACGCCGATTCTGCTTCGTGCGAGGCGGCATCAGCGTTCCTCTTTCATGTTTCCCTGCATGATAGGTTGCTTACAAATAATTGATGTATAAGTAAAGTAAAAATGTTAGAGATATCCGTTAATAACAACCAATTATGGCGGCATTTCAGTATGATGAAGCTCTACGATGAGCTTGCAATCAGACTGAATTTCTGAAACATAGTAAGATCTTTTTCCGGGCGCGGGGCCGCGGGGTGACTCGATCCGGGCACCGACGCAGCGTCAAGGGGAAGTGAAGGAATGGTCCTGTATGGCGGGTGAGTTCCTACTGAGACTGGGGGGGAGATGGCGTCGCGCGACAACCATTCTGGCCCGTCCTGAAAATCTGTTCATGATTGTCATGGGCGGGATCGTCGGCCTCGCCGGCGGGTATGGGGCGATCGTCTTCCGGCACCTGATTGCCTTTTTTACGGACCTGGGATGGGGCACCCTCACGGGACTGCGCGACGTGGAACTCCTGACACTGGCGCTCGCCGCTCCCGCCTGGGTGAAGATCTTCGTTCCCGCCGCGGGGGGGCTCGTCGTCGGGTTTCTGGTTTATTTCTTCGCGCAGGAGGCAAAAGGGCACGGCGTCCCGGAGGTCATGGAAGCCGTGGCCATGCGCGAAGGCAGGATGCGGACCCGCCTGATCGTCGTCAAAACCCTGGCCTCAGCCATCAGCATCGGAACCGGGGGTTCTGTCGGCCGCGAGGGGCCCATCGTTCAAATCGGCTCCGCCATCGGCTCGTCGCTGGGGCAGCTCTTGAACGTGTCGGGGCCACGGCTCAGAACGTTGGTGGCCTGCGGGGCCGCGGCGGGAATTGCGGCGACGTTCAATGCCCCCATGGCCGGCATCATTTTCTCCCTGGAGGTGATTCTTCCCGAGTTTGCGGCCGCCCAGTTCATCCCGATCGTCGTGTCCTCCGTCATGGCCACGGCCATCTCAAGGCATCACCTGGGGAATTACCCCGCTTTCGAGATTCCGACTTACGCCCTTGTGACCTATACGGAACTCGTATTTTATCTGTTCCTGGGAGTCCTGTCCGGACTCGTCGCATACGCCTTCATCCGCTCCCTGTTCACCATGGAGGACCTCTGGGACCGCTGGAAGATGCCCCTCTACATGAAGGCGATGATCGGCGGGGCCCTGGTCGGGTGTATCGGCATTTTCATCCCGAATATCTTCAGCGTGGGCTATGAAACGATCACCGAGGTTCTCCGGGAGCAGACCCTCGGCGGCATTCTCGTCGCGTTGCTGGCGGCGAAGATCCTGGCCACGAGCATCACCATCGCCTCCGGCGGATCAGGGGGGATCTTTGCCCCCTCGCTCTTTATGGGAGCCACGCTGGGAGGAGCCTTCGGACACGTCGTCCATTCTTTTTTCCCCCTGATCACGGCGACACCCGGCGCGTATGCCCTGGTCGGAATGGGGGCCGTCGTGGCCGGCACCACCCGGGGGCCGATAGCGGCCATCATGATTATTTTCGAGATGTCCGGCGATTATCACATCATCCTGCCGCTGATGTTCGCCTGCACCATCGGCCTCGTGGTCTCTGCGCTGCTGTCGCCGGAATCGATCTACACGATGAAGCTCGTACGCAGGGGCGTGGACATTTACAAGAGCCGGGGCTTGAACATCCTGAAGACCCTGAAGGTTTCCGAGGTGATGCGACCCGAAATCGTAGCGATCGAGGATTCGACGACTCTCCGGGACATCATCCACCGGATGAAAGACAGCACCCACTCCCATTTCTTCGTGGTGGGGAAGGACAGACGCGTCGTCGGCCACATCCGCCTCGAGACGCTGAGGCCGATTCTGTGGGATTATGAGGCCATGGGCTCCCTGGTGATCGCCTCGGACATCATGGATCGCAACGTGACCGTGGTGAGGCCTTCGGAGAGCCTCGATTTCGCGATGCAGCTTCTTGGACGGTTCGACCTGGACGAGATTCCCGTCGTGGAACAGGGCAAACTGGTGGGAACGGTTCGTCGTGGGGATGTCATCGAGACCTACAACCGCGAGATCGGGAAATTCGACACGGCGTCGGGGCTTGCCGCGTCCTTCAAGCTTCACCAGAAAGCGAAGATGGAGCGGATGGCCGCCCTGGGCGAATTCCTCGTGCTCGAGACGGCGGCGCCTCCCGAATTCTGCAACAAGACTCTCGAGGAACTCCACTTGAGGCGACACTACGGGGCGACCGTGCTGGTCGTCAAGAGACCGGGCAACGAGACGGGCAGCCAGCCGAGCTATGTCTTGCCGACGGCAGCGACCCGGATCGTTGCGGGGGATGTCCTGATCGTCTTCGGGCTGCAGAGCGAGATCGCACGATTCCCGAAAAGGAAATGACGGGGCACCGCAACGCCTTTTCCGCACGGCGCATTGCACCCGGAGACCCCTAGACCGACCCGCTCAGTCCGTCCCCTTCAGCGTGTCCAACAGGAAGGAGCGCAGCCGGCCGTAATCGGCGGGCAGCTTGACCGGCTCGCCGGTCCGCTTGTCCAGGTCCTTCATGCTCCGGGGCACCTCGGGGGTGATACCGAGAAGCTCGATGATCTCGTCGGGGAACTTGGCAGGGTGGGCCGTCTCCAGGGAAACACAGGCCTCCTCGATGGGCCCGCAGCAGGCCTCCAGGTAGTGCTCGAGACCCCTCCAGCCCACGGCCCCGTGGGGCTCCAGAAGAACCCTGTAGCGCTCGTAGACACTCCGTATGGTCTTTTTCGTCTCCTCGTCGGAGATGCTGACGGAAAAGATTCGCCTGCGCATCTCCTCGAGATCGGGGTAGACGTGCACGACGCCCGTGCGGTCCACCGTCCCCCCGTAAAGATCGAAGAAGCGGGCCAGATTGCTCGGGTGGCCCACGTTCATGGCGTTGGAGAGGCAGGCCCGCGACGGGGATACCTTCTCGTAGACGCCCATCCTGAGGTAGTTGGGAAATTCGTCGTTTTCATTGGTCGGCATGACGAGCATCCGGACGGGGAGCCCCATGCGCCGGGCGTATTCGCACCCCAGGGCGTTGCCGAAATTCCCCGAGGGGACGGAGAAGACGATTTCCTCTCCCTTGCTTGCCAACTGGGCGTAGGCGTAGACGTAGTATACACTCTGGGGCATGATCCGGCCGAAGTTGATCGAGTTGGCCGAGGTCAGGTTGAACTGCGAAAGCCCAGGGTCGGAGAAGGCCTGCTTCACCAGGTTCTGACAGTCGTCGAACTTCCCGTCGACGGACAGGGCCAGGACGTTGTCGCCGATCGTGTCGAGCTGCTTCTTCTGCATCCCGCTCACCTCGTTTCGCGGGTAGAGAATATAGACACCGATCCCCTCGACGCCCTTGAAGGCCTCGCCGACGGCGCTTCCCGTGTCGCCCGAGGTGGCCACAAGCACGTTGAGCCGCTTTCCCCGGTCGCGCAGGCGACTCATGAGCCTCGCCATCATCCTGGCGGCAAAGTCCTTGAAGGAGGCCGTGGGACCGCGGTCGAGACGCATGACGAACCGGCGCTCGCAGACCCGCTCCAGGGGAACGTCGTAGTTGTAGGAATCCTCGACGATCTTTTTGAGCACACCACGGGGCAGTTCCCCTTCCAGGAACGCCTGCGCCACGAGGAGCGCGGCCCGGGCATAGGGAGCCCCTTTGAGCGCGAGGATCTCGTCAACGGAAAGCCGGGGAATGGGGTCGGGCATGAAGAGCCCTTCGTCAGGCGCTTGCCCCTGGATCAGGGCATCACGGAAGGAGACCTGCCCCGTGAACGGTGTAAGGCCAGATACCCCGTCGAGACGGCGGTTCGTGCTGTAGTAGCGGATCGTCGGCATGGGATTACCTCTTCGGCGGTTGTTCCGGACGGTAGCTTCGGATGAAATCGAGAAAGATCCGGTGGTGTGTCATCAAATCGAAGTGCCTGCGATGGATGACATGGAAATAACGTTCGACGGGACAGCCCTCGATCGAAAGTGCAGCGAGGACACCCGAGGCGATCTCCCTGCGGATGGCAAAAAAGGAAATCACGGAGAGGCCGACCCCGGCTATGATGGCTTCCTTCACGGCCTCGGAGCTTCCCATCTCGGCCGCCACGCAGAACCGCGACAGGTCCGTCTTGCCCACCTCGGCGAGGCACCGCTCGAAGGCCTCGCGAGTGCCCGATCCCTTCTCGCGGATCACGAAAGGCTCTTTTTCGATCTCATGGATCCGGACGGTCCTCCGCTTTGCCCAGGGATGCTCCGCAGGCACGGCCAGCACCATGCGGTCCCGCCAGAGCGGTTCGGCCGCCAGCTTCGCGCTTGCAGGCTTCTTGCCGATGAAGCCGATTTCGGCGCCGTTTTCGAGGACCGTGTCGATGACTTCGCTGCTGTCCGCCGCCCTCACCGGCCGCAGTGCCAACCAGGGGGCCTGCACCCACCCGTGCCGCTGGAAATATGCCCTGGCCGAAGAGACCCGGCCGGGTGAATACCTGCCGCTGGAGGAGGATATGAACGGGACCTACATCATGAACAGCCGGGACCTGTGCCTCATCGACCATCTTCCCGAACTTGTTGCCGCCGGAATCGACAGCCTGAAAATTGAGGGGCGGATGAAAAGCCGCTACTACCTGGCAGTCGTCACCAGCGTCTACCGCAATGCCCTGGACTCCTGCCTCGCGGATCCACACAACTACAAACCCGATCCGCTCTGGAAAAAAGAACTGGAAAAAGTAAGCCATCGCCCCTACGGAACCGGCTTCCTGTTCTCACCCGAAAACCAGGAGATTCAGCCTCAAAATTCAAATTATATCCGCACCCATGATTTTATTGGCGTTCTGATAACCTCCGAGGACGGCCG
>ENA-ORXD01001284-ORXD01001284.1-sediment-metagenome-genome-assembly--contig:-NODE-1284-length-22004-cov-3.727003_pt1 | contig 22004 bp, 25 predicted proteins | sample MGYA00237862_ERZ511471 | MGnify/ENA metagenome assembly ERZ511471
AGAGATCGATCTTGAGGCGTTCCTTGGAAACACCTCTTGGCCAGAGGCGTTCCACAAGGATCCGATACCCGTCACCTTCTTCGGGGAGCTCGTATGCACGTTTCAGTTTTATCGTCATGAAATCCACCAGCGGTCTCTCTCCGTGTCCTTCCTGTTTAAAGATTGACTGTGATTGTTCCCCTCATCTGATGACGGGTTACTTCCTCTCTCTCAAGACCATTGAGAATGCGGTCCCTTTACTCCTGTCCAGCCCGATGGTTCCGTGCATCTGTTCTACGAGAGAGAATACAAGTCGGAGCCCAAGTGATTTGGAATCCCGCCAGTTCAGGTCCTTCGGAATCCCTATTCCGTTGTCGATAAAATTCATTGAAATATTATGAGTTTTCCTGCGGATAGTGATGAATATCTCCCCCCTTGCTCTTCCCCGAAATGCATGTTTCAATGAGTTCGATACCAATTCATTCAGAATGAGGCCGATAGGGATCGCTGAATTGAGCGTGAGGTATACTTCGTGTATTTCAATAGTAAGGGATATTGCCTCTTCATTCACCCCATAAAACTCGAAGAGCCGGCTGCAAAGGAACCTCACATACTCTTCCATGTTTATTTTCGGGTACACTGGTGACTGGTACAGCTTCTCGTGGACAAGGACCATTGACTTGATGCGGTTCTGGCTTTCGTTGATCGCTTTGAGGATATCTGGATCCCTGATGTACTGGGCCTGAAGCGTCAGGAGATTATTTACCGTGTAGAGGTTGTCCTTGACACGGTGATGAATCTCGCGAAGGAGTTCTTCTTTTTGGCTTTGAGATTCTCTGATTGAATTCTCCGCGTCGATACGGAGGTTCATTTCAGCGTGCAGTCTGCGGTTGAGTTCTTCAACTTTGGAATCAGAGACAACTACCCGTGATTCAAGATCATCGTGTAATATTCTGAACTCATCATTCTCCATCTGCCGCCAGATACTGGTACCAAGTAACCGTGCAATCCCCATGAGCAGGTGCCCCTCTTCAGGAAGGAACGGTTCGTCTCTGATCTTACCGGTGTCTCCATTGTAAGAGACTTCAACGCTCCCGACACATTTGCCGAGCACAAAGAGGGGAGAACTCTGATTCCAGATAGAATTCCTGAAGTCTCCAGTCGTATACTCCTTGCCCATAACGGTTATCCGGGCATGGGTGATCTCAGGGCTCTGGAAACCTGTAGGAATGAGATGCACACTCTCATGCAGCAGATTATCGAGCGAAATCCCTGGCCTGCTGATGATCTCCGACAGCCCATAGAGGCATACCAATTCCTTCACCCGTTCCCCAAGCACAATTGCCTGCCGCTGGATCTCATTCGCTGCCCGCCGTCTCTCAACCGCGATCCGGATCTTCTGGGTCAGCTCGGCGAACTGGGCGGCGGGATCTCCGCCTTTCTGCAGATAGAAATCGGCTCCGCTGTTGATTGCCTGAATGACAATCGACTCCCGGCTGCTGCCGGTAAACAGGATGAAAGGTATTGTATTCCCAGAACTCCTTAGTGTCTGGAGGAACTCGATCCCGTTCATCCCTGGCATCTGGTAATCAGACACGACCGCGTCATAATGCTCCTGGTCGATCTTCTCAATAGCGAGGGGTGCCGATGTGACCGTTACGACAGAGAAATCCCCTGTCTCTTCCAGGAACAGCTTGGTACGATCAAGGAGATACTGTTCATCATCGACATACAGCACAACGATCTGAGGCATTCGTATCGGTAACGTGGAGCATGGCCTTCTGAGATAATATCTCTTTGCCAGGCAAAACCCGAAAAAAACTACATATGGTCCTGCATTTGACAGATACGAACATATATCTGAATAAAAAATAGTTCTATTCACTATTCGCAGAGTTTTCCCTCAAAATCCTCTCATGAAACCGGTCCTGAACCTGACGATGCGGAATGTGGCGGTTCACTCCCTATACAACGATCCCGAAAGCTGAACAGGAGCGAGGGCTGTCGTATATCATTTTTGACGGCCTCTTCACCCATGCGTTTGTCACCCTGACCGGCGGCATTTTCCTTGTTGCGTATGCCCTGGACCTCGGAGCGTCCAATCTGGTTATCGGGCTCCTTGCGGCCATCCCCCCGCTTGCCGAGCTGATGCAGATCCCTGGGATAGCGCTCGTAGAATGGTTCCGCAACCGGAAGGTGATTGCCCTTACCACTTCCCTGCTTTCCCGGGGATTCTGGTTTCTTATCGCGTTCATCCCCTTCTTTGTCCCGCCAGAGACGGGAGTCCTGCTGCTTGTTGCAAGCATCCTCATCTACTCCTGCTTTTCTGCGGTGAAGCACTGCAGTTGGAAGTCATGGATGCGGGATTTTATCCCCGACAATATTCTCGGCATCTTCTTCTCCCGAAGACTTGCCCTTTCGTTTGCCCTCGGGAGTGTGCTGAGTGTGGTGGCCTGTTTCTTCCTTGATTCCTGGGGGAACGGAGCTTTCCCGGATCTGTACGGATATTCCGTGATATTCGTCATGGGTAGCCTTTTCGGCCTGGTTGGGCTCGTATTTCTTGCAGCGACACCAGAACCCAGGATGGAGAAACAGTTCGCAATACCCCTCCACAATCTCATTACGGAATGTTTCCAGAATCGGAATTTCAACAACCTCCTCATCTTCCTCTGCCTCTGGAGTTTTGCCATCAACCTGGCTGCTCCGTTCTTGACCGTGTACCTGATCAAGCGTCTTTCCCTGGATATCACCACGATAATCATCCTTTCCTTAGTGAGCCAGGTCTGCAGTATTTTTTCATTCCATCTGTGGGGGAGGCTCGCGGACCAGTATAGCAACAAGACGGTGCTTCAGATCGCTGGACCCCTCTTCATCGTCTGCATCGTGGCCTTCACCTTTACCAATTTCCCCGACCCTCACCTGATGACCATGCCTCTCCTGATGCTCATCCATATCATCATGGGATTCTCGACCGCTGGAGTGACCCTGGCATCCGGGAATATCGGCCTGAAGCTGGCTCCGAAAGGGTCGGCGACCACGTATCTGGGAACCATCAGGATCTTCACTTCGCTCTCAGCAGGAGTATCTCCCATAATCGGCGGGCTCTTTGTCGACCACCTCGCCGAGTTTTCTCTTGCATGGAACCTCGAGTGGAAAAGTCCCGGGCTGCATCATATCATACCGACGCTCCAGTTGCAGCACTGGGATTTTTTCTTTGTTGTGGCCGCATTGATTGGTTTTTATTCGATCCACCGGCTTTCATATGTGAAAGAAGTTGGTGAGGTCGACGAGCCAATCTTTATTCCTTTCCTTGTCACCTTTGGACGGGACATCAGGAACTTCTCGACGGCCGGGGGATTGAGGAGCCTCCTTAGGTTCCCCTACAGCGATTTCCGGATGAGAGAGGGGAAAAGGATTACCCGGAAACGGGAACGAATCCTTTAGGCAATCGAAAAAAATCCGGTGTATGATTCGAAATTGTGCAAAAGATTTATGATAGCGGGGGACTATGTATGTATCACAATACATTAAATCTCATTACCAGTTGTTCCGGCGGTATCAAAGTCCTCATCTGCTCGGTGATGTGGTTCTATATCAATAGGACGAACACGATGCCAGGAAAGGTCAATCGCTCGGAATACGATTGTGACAGAAACATACACTCTCTTCACTTGCAAAGGAGGGTTGTTCTTGGTAAACCTACACCAGTTCGATCACAGTGTCTTTGACCGGTTTGTCCGGGCCTGCAGATGTCCTGAACAGTGTTGACCGGGAGATCCTGGTACATTTGGGGGTATTGCCGTGTATCTGTCATCTCACGGCATGATTGACTATGTGATCTCCACGATACCCATTGGCATTGTGGTATCATCAGAGAAGATTTTGGCCATGGGCAGGTGGGGCAGGTATACACTGGGGGCAAAACAGATTGGCCATTACCTAGCAATGCGAGAAGATATGGTCCGGGTCGGTCCCGGCTTATGGAAAAGAATGGGTGGTAAATATGACATTTACCAGGAAGAGGATACAGGAACTTGAGAAGGAGATTGCAGAATACCAGGCACGGATTCGGTATTTCGAAGAACGGGCTGCAGAGATCAGGTATCATGTCGACCACGTCATCAAACCACAGATCGACGAACTCAAAATGAGAGATGAGGGGAGGCCGATGCGAATATGAACGAGTACTATTCGATGGAACAGGTGTTGTGGGGTATGATCCTCCTTGCGATCATTGTAATCCCCGCCATCATGATAACAGGGATTGTATTCTCATAAATACCAGGTTCTCAACCTATCCGGGCCTAGTCCTAAAAGATCACAAATGAGGCAGGAGAGGGGGTTGAGTGGTGGAGAAGGAGTCGAACAATAGTGAAGGGAGGGATCTATGATGGATGTGAAACAAGAGAAGATTTACCTTGCGATAAAAGACATCCGGGCGCTTGCATCCAGAAACAGGCCGGATTGCGGGGATATCCGGGAATGTATGAGATGCCCGGCAAGAATTGAAGGAATGAATACTCGGGAGTCCGAATGCCTCTTCGATGTGATCCTGAGAGGAGGGAGAGAATATGGAAAAATCAGGGGACGAGAAGGTATGCTGGGTATGTCATCTGCCTATGGTACAGGGTATGCCAGGACCAGATGAGAAACAGCGTTGGAAATGCAACACGCCGTATTGTGTGGTGATGGCACATGTGGTAAGATAGATTCATTGACTATTGCAATAGATACGATAACCGTGACGAAGCGCACCAGTGAAGAAATGGAGGAGGAGATTATCACACTCTATCGTGGGGGCATGAGCCCCTACAAGATTGCCCAATACTACCACGGTACAATCACGCATGGCGGAGTAAGGAACGTCCTTCTTCGTGCAGGTGAAAAGACCAGGAACAGGTCGGAAGTAAAACAACGATATGATGTGGACCTGGCAAAACTCGTTCATCTTTACCTTGACGAAGGATGGAGCACCTACCGTATTGGCAAGGAGCTTGACATCCCACCCTCTGTCGTGTGGCTCCGGTTGCATAAGGCCGGCATCAAGACAAGGGATATCCACGAAGCACGGTCCGGTGATGAATGATGATGGCAACTACGAAGTTTGAGTCAATACGGACATTCTGCGAGCGGTGTGGAAAGGACATTTTCCAATACCATGACAGGGTGTATGACAACCAGAAAAAAATCTACCATTTGGAATGCTGGATTAAAGAGAAGAATGCCGGGTCCTTATAGATCAGTTGTTCCCAATGATACCGGTAAAATTCTGGAACTTTCCGGTCCTGGTCGAATTTCCCCTGTGAACCGGTTGCCTGAAGGGTAACCGGATGCATGTCACCCCAAATTGCACCGTGGAACATTCCAATAGGCAACAGGAAAGAGTGACCTCGTATCTATTGCATGGTGGAAGGATCCACACCCTTCCCCATTCTTTGAATTGTCACATGTTTTCAAGGGATTCTTTCTCTCCAGATATACCGGGATAACTCTCAAAGGAGTGTATCCCAGGTGTCAAGGATACGAAGAATCGCATTATGAGTAAGAATCGCATTCCAGACTTTGTATTTGCCTGGCAGTACAGTTGAATTCTTTGTTCATACGTGAGAGTATGGCTTTATTCCGAGGAAGGTGGATCATGAAAAAACGAGCATCTACAATTATTATCTTTGTCCTTCTACGGACGCTGTTTATCGTTTCAGTACTTTTCATCCCTATGATATCGATGATCAGCGGATAATCTCGCTGATTGCTGAACATGGAAATCCGAATTTTTTGGAGGTGGAATTCCCTCTCCCCCTCCCTTGCATCGCGCCGGGGGATAGGCGAGTATCCCCCTCTCTCCACGGCCGTCAGCACGAGCTCCTCCTCTCCCAAGGGAGAGGCAGTGGGTAGGATATCTCCCCTTCGGGCAAGGAGGGCACCGGGCAGCAGCGAGGAAGCACCCGGTTCCGTCGCGAAGCGAGGTCGCGGTGCTGACGAGCGTCAGAGGACCCCGGTGCAGGAAGTGGGGGGGAGAGGGCCTCCTCGGAACGAGCGGAAGCGAGTCGTGGAGGCCCTGGCGGGAGGCGGCTGGCGGGTCAGCATGAAAAGAGCGATTTTCCACCACAACCGTTCAAAAGTGTGATGACCCAAGCCACCCTATCAGTGATCGACCGGGCCGGCCGGCGCTTGATCAGCTATGCACATGGTGGTTCGGCGCTGGGATCCCCGGTCACGTCTTATTCTCTTCGACGTATTGCCGGATCTGGTCCTCAGTGATCCGGTACTCCTTGCCGACCCGGACCGCCTGCAGGCGCTTGTCCTTGATCATCTCCCGCACGGTCTTTGCGCTGATCTTCAGCAGCTCGGCCACTTCCTCTGTGGTGTAAAAAGTAGGTGCCGGTGAAATATTCACACCTCCAACAAGGGCAATTCCTACCAAGTTAGTCCTCCCATGGAAACATAATGGTGATCACAGGTTCACCCTGATCACCGGGTCCGCAGACCGCCCGCAGGGTTGCGGTCTTCTGCTCCGGGATCGCGGTCCTGCTGAAGGTCTGGCTGCACATGAGAAAATCGCACTGGAAAACAACGACCGAACGGTGCCGCTCCCGGGTCGATCGGACAGCACAGGTGAGCATCCAGAGCAGGTCCCAGGTCCTCCCGTTCACGCTCTGACCCGGCATGGTCTCCAGGTTGTCGGGATCGATCAGGTCCCACACGCTGGCGGTGACTGCGACGGGGACCACGACCCCCGCCTCGCGGCAGAGGTCGGCCGGGATCTCGACGAGGGTCCCGTCCCGGATCGCATCGGCCCGCGTGTAGGCAAAGATCACGTCTCCGAAGGGAGAGGCGAGGGGTTCACCCTGGCTCATGAGACCCGCCCCCTTGAGGTGATCACCCGCACACCGGCAGGATCCGGTGCCGCCCATGCGAGATCGCAGAGTCGCTGCTCTTCGGAATAATGCGAAGTCCTGAAGTCCCGGTCCCTGGCCACGCCCATCTTCCAGAGCGCCATCTCGTAGCCGCAGTCCGGACAGTGGATGAAGAGCCACATCCGGCCGTCGTTCGTCATCCATCCCGCGTCATGGGGATACCCGAGGACCTCATCGCCCCGCAGGTCCCGGCCGCAATGACACCGGGACCGGGCCGGGTCGCAGGAGGTCCGGACCCATTCTGTGATCTCCGGAAAGGACCGATCGGAAGAGGTCATGAGGACCCCTCCAGGAGGTCCCCGGCCACCCTCCGCAGGCGCACGGCCTCCTGTACTCTGGCCTCGAACCCTGCAGGGTCCCCGAAGTCTCCGTAGATCTTGACGGCCCCGCCCTTTCCCGGCGTGCCAATCTCGATGCTGTCCTGGAAGGCCGGCCCCTCCAGGATCTTCCTGATGGTGATCACCTGGTCCTCGGCCATGGTCACACCTCCACCCGGTCGATGATGCCAAGGTGCTCATACTTGCTGCCGGTCGAATTGACCTTCCAGAGTCCGCCCCCCTTGATCACATGGGTGAGCTCGCAGCCGGGACCGATCACGCCGAGGTGTGCACCGAACCGTGCAAGGCAGCCGGGGAGGGTGAGGACCCCTCCGCTGGCCATGGTGATCTTCATACCCTCGCCCCCTGCCCGGGCAGCGGATCGTAGCACCACGAGAGAGCATTTGCCCGCTCTGCCTCGGCCCGGCAGGCTTCCCAGCCCCGCTGGTCCACCTGGTAGCGGTAGTCCTCCACGATGCCATCAGCCTTCACGCGGAGGTCCTGGGCATCTGACAGCATGACGGCCGCCTTGTGCTCGAGTTCGGCAGCCCGCTCCTGGAGTACGCTGATTCGCTGCAGGTCCTTGATCGGGATCACATCGTGCACGCTCTGGCGGGCGCTCATGCGGACACCTCTGCGGCTGTGGAAGAAGAGAGAGGGAGAGGACCTCCGGGAATCTCCCGCATGATTGACACGTTGGCATACTTACGGGCTCCCGAGATGATGCCCTGCACCTGGGCGAGGGGAGAGACATACTTCAGGCCGTTGATGGTGTACATCACGGCCCGGCCGGACCGGGTGATCCATGCCCTGCCGACGGGGTCAGGGTTGCCGGCCGCCTTCATCACATCGCTGATATCGAAGATGTCCACCGGGGTGTGGTCCATCAGCAGGTCCACATCAGACTTCGCGATGACTGCCTGCATGGTCTTGATATCGATCCTCATCGAGCCGCCGAAGAGCCGCGCAGCCCCGATATGTTCAAAGGTTGTTTGGTTGCACATGGTGGTTCTCACCAATATATCATAGGATATCAGAGGATATATAGGGTCACCAGGCGGTGTGAAAGTAAAGTGAAAAGGACCTTCGGCCCTCCGGGCATCGCCCACGACTCGCTTCGCTCGTATCGAGGGCTCGCCCTGCGGGGGAGTTGGCCGGGATCTTCGATCGCTTCTCTCCGGCGACGCCCTCACTCTCGTTCAGTGGCGGCCTCCGCTTCGCTGGTCATCCTGGTCCTGGAGCCAATGACGGCCGGCAGGCTTGACTCTCCCGGCCGGGCACTCCGCTCTCGCTTCGCGAACCAGTCCAGGAGGTCAACCGGCCGGCCTTGTTCATCCATCTGAAGCGGCGACGAGCGGAGGGACGAGCACCGGCGCCTCCCGACTGGAGGGAGGGATTCGCAAGGTATCACATCAGGAATTGACGGAATTGAAAAGTTCTCCGGAGATATTCAGAAGATGATGGATACTGCTATCTCTTTATTTCATTCCGCTTATGAAAACAACCTTTTGATAGTTGGGATTGAATACCTATTCAAGAAATGAAAAAACTGTTTGGCGCTCTTCTTCATGCTTGAATACCATTGGGATAGCGGGTCCTGTACTCCTCGGAAGAGTCATTAAACATTTTTGTCTTTACTTGATCTAAAGTATTGAATAAGTTGATAAAATAGTCCATATCCTCACGCAGAATAAAATTAAGTTTCACCTGGTTTTTGCCCTGGAATTGTTCCCCACCCTCCCAGAAGAAGGTTATTGAGTTTGGAATAGAACTCCACTTTTCCGAACAATGATACACGATCGCCTTAATTTGTGAATGGTCAATTTGAAAAAGTGATACTTTTGCTATCTCTAGAGAATCAATTTTATTATTAAAGGATTTTACAATATTGTGATCTGCAATATAATTTCCAAAAACGGGTATTGCCATTCGCGTCCACATCCCTTTCATGGCCTGTGCTCGCTCATCCAAAAAAAACACACGCTCGTCTGAAATATACATCCCCCCATCATTCCCACTGTTCTTGAAAATGAGATTATTGTTATTTACAAGGGTAATTCTCTGTGAGTATTTCCCCCCTAATATTAACTCTCGAGAGGGAGTAGATTGGTCACTCACGCAATAATTGTTGAATGTAGTCAAAAATTGAAATGCCCTTTTCTTAGATGATACAATTTCTACGTAAATACAATAATAGGGATTTTTATTTATGATTTTGACCTTATGACCAAGAAACACCTCTTCAATATCATCGAACTTCAATTCATCATATCTTTTTATCACCACTTTTTGGAATTCTTTTTCGCGTTGAAAAAAATAGATCTGTTTGTCTGTGAGTACTACCCAGTTGTTCATCGGCTTTTTATATCCTAAATCCGAATACCGATAATTCCTACCACCGACCTCGCTGTCAAATTTTAATGAGCAAATAAAACCGTCTACTATTTCCTCATCTGAAGGTATCACATGTTTTTTTATCCCTAAAACATATTTGTCAGATAAATCCATAGCATGGTTTTTTTTCTTTTTCCTATAAAAAATTCCCACTTTTGATCTTAGTTTTTTTTACATAGGATAAGGATTGAAATCAATGCCGACGAGTGAGACAGGCACGTGGATTTTCGTGGATTTTGAGTGGGATAATTCGTATGGTGAGACAAACAACCGGGTTTCACGCTCTGTTCTACCCTCTGTGTCAACCAGTCGCCCCGGTTCATCTGTTTGATATGGCGACGAGCGGAGGGACGAGCACCGGCGCCTCCCGACTGGGGGGAGGGATTCGCAATTCCATTCTCTCATCTGCTAATTTCCAAATATCCCTTGGAATTGAGAGAAATACCGGCGTTCGTCTAGTCCTGTTATTACAACTCCCTCCCTCAGGGAGATCCAGAGGAGAGCATTGATCTCTATATCGAAAATCAACTTACTTGAAAATTTAAAAAATCCAGATTTATTTCTCTCTTGATAACACCATCACTATTCCAAGAGCAATGACAAGGAGCATGAAAAAAGTCACAGGTTCATTGCCACTTGCGACCTGTTTTTCAAGAGTAAATTTTTGTATGCGATGATTGCCTGTGTCTGCAACATAGATATTCCCCTCATTGTCCACGGCAATACTACGTGGGTGATTGAATTCACCGTTTCCGGTTCCATACTTCCCAAATGAGCTTATACGAGTGCCTTCTGAAGTGAATTTTTTAATATTATCTGAATCTCCCGAATCAACAGTGTAGATGTATCCAGCTTTATCCACAGAGATACCTTGGAGGGTCGAAAATTCATGGAAAAATCCTGATTCCCGCCCCCCACCCCAATCATTAAGGTATTTACCGGAAGCTGAATATTCTTTGATATTATTACCACTCCCGACAAAGACATTACCCGCGTTATCTATCTCGATTCCTTTGAACCATCCTTGAAGATCTTGAGAAAAACTCCCGAGTCTTCCCCATTTTGTGACGAAACGACCATCAGGGGTGAATATTTGAATACGGGCAATATCTTTGTAGTTCGCCAGGTAAGGAAGCCTATCACTACCATCAGCAACATAAATATTCCCAGAATTATCAACCGCGATGTCGTTTATACCTACAAATTCTCCGTCACCTTCTCCTTTGGTACCCCATTCTTCGATGAGGGTTCCATCAACTGAAAATTTTTGTATCCTATATAATACTGATACAATGACGTTCCCCTCACGATCAAACGCAATACCTGTGACGTAATTAGGCTCCTTGCCTTGACCCCCCCATTTTGTGATGAATACCCCATCTGAAGTGAATTTCTGGATGCGGTTATAATCGTCATGGACATAGACATTGCCAGCAGAGTCTACGGCTATTATATCGGGCGATTTGAACTGGCCATCCTCTGATCCTTCTGAGCCCCACTGTCCAACATATGAATAGATATCACTCCCAGAGACAGCATAAGAATAAAAAATCAAAATGAACAAAACACCAAATAACTGTAGTTTTGTTGTTCGCATATCACGGTTTTTTCATTTTGTTCACAAAAAGACTTCTTAAATGATTATCCGTAAGAAAAGACAAAGAATCGCCGAAATCTAACACAACCTATTTGTAATAATTTATTGATTCTATGTATGTACAAGCATGAAATTTTGATAATTTTCGCCCTTTTTTTAATTTGTATTTTTATTTCAGGATGTTCTTCCCCTCCCCCCGTAAGAGTTATGTATGATTTTGAGGAATCCAAAATCTTCAATCAAACAGTCGACCAAATGCAGGATATCATTCAAAATATCGATTATTCTGACGATCCCGATGATGTAGTAGTAGACCGCCCCATTATCTACGGAATAATTCGGTATCATAACGATGGATCATCCAATCCAGATCTTGGGGGAGCTGTGTTAAGGAAAATAAATGAATCATATCACGCAAAAACGAATAGTAAAAAATTACTTGTTATTTTGGAAACTGACACTTCGTATGAATATGTCGGGAGATGGGGACTTCCTGACGGACAACAAGTTCCCGGATATGAACAAACATCATTTTTAGTGGTCATTCAATACCCTGAGATGAAAATTCAGAATTCGTTCAAACTCAAAGGACTCCCCCTCAAAGACACAGAATATGTGTTAGAGTTCAAAGATGGATCATATGGGCTTGTCTCAATTCCAACCAGCGGAAGATATTCAGATAAATCCAAGGGGTTCACCAAAGGAATAGTTGCTCTTGATGGGATTGAGGAATGGCTCCTGCAAAAAACTCAAACTCCAATTGTTGAAGGGACTGTGTAGCATGTAATAACATGAGATGCATTCTTTTTTACTAGTCAAGTTGTGAATACGTATTCCAAATATGCCTTAGAAGATTTTTCATCCATGACGATAATGTTGAATGAATAATCCATTCATGAGGATTTTTCGTAAAAGATTGGCCGTATATTGTAGGAAAATAAAAAGCTGTGGTAATAACATCCTCATCCTTCAATTGTGTTGGATATTACGTATTTTTTGAAAATCCCTCCATCTCTTGCACGATCTTATTGGAGAACAACACATCAAACCCAAGTGGTGTATTCTCTCTCCCGTACCCTGACAGGATATACGTATCGCCTTCCTTGACTACATTCAGGTCCTCGGGCTGGGGGTAGAGTTTTACTACGTACTCGGCAGGGAGCACTATCGTGACATTTCCATAGGGGAGTGTAGACTCAGGAAGACGTATCTTCACATAGGCGTAGTGTTCATCCACATTCATCGAAGGATGATACTTGTAGGTGAATACAACCGGACATGTTTCGACAGCGAAATGGCCCAACTTAAAAAGACCGAGTTCGTTTTCTTTCGATCCTGTTTCGACCATTTGTTTCAGGCCTTCAAGGGAGGAATTGCTTATCGTGACATTTCCCTTGTTGTCTTTTAGATACCACGTGACGCTTTGGGGAGTTGTCACATTGATAAGGACAACATGAGGGATATCCGCCGATTCCATTGTCAACGGAAGTTGCCCGTAGCGTTGAATAAGGAAATATTTCTCGGGAATATTTACATGATATGTGAAACTTTCTGTAAGAGTACCATCATTGAAAAAATGAACGGTATAGTCAGTAATCTCTATCTCTTCTTGTGATGAAGAACCCGATTGAAGAGAGGCGCCCGGAATCGATGATGGAGTCGGTGTAATTTGCGCCGAATCAGCAAGATATTTCTCTGGAGCATATTTCCACGTTCCATATTTTTCCTCAATCCATTCCACAGAATACGGAATGGGAGAAATCCCCTGTTCGAAGGTTTTGTTCACAGGTTTCGTCAGAAGAGACAGTCTGAGCACATTCGGATCGTTCGGATCAATGTGTGCGGTAAATGTACAGGAATCTCGAATTGTTTTCGTGAGTTGAACGCCTATATCAGGTAACACAATACGGTATCGGTTATAATCTGCACTGGGATCAAATCCAGCCCCCATCCCTGAATAGGTGGGGATAATGGCTGGGCCTGTCCACACATCGGCGTAATTAAAGGTTAGTTCATAGAGATTCGCATGTTCATCATAAGACCAACGTCCATTCGAGAGAACAGAGGAGGTACATGACCACTTTACAGGGTAGCCGACTAATGAATTTTCACATTTTGGGAACGGATCGATTAAGACGGATCCATTCTCTAAAAATGTCATAGAGACCTGATTATTTGATTCTGCTTCCCAACTGCCAAGAATCTTCCAGTACGTCCCATTATAGACTATTCCCCGATAGCAGACCTGGGTATCCGGATTGAAACAGGTATTTCCGCAGGGTGTCATATTTCCAGAATACACCTCTCCATTACAACAGGATTGAGAACGGGGGTCGTAACATTTCCCCTCGCATTTTTCCGGACAATTCGTACATCCTGTAAATATCAGGGTGAAGCATACAAGACAGATCAGAAGAACCATAGCAGTTGAAAAACCGGGGAATTTTCTTCCAATGGGTTTTTTTGGGGCAGAAGAAGCCACATCCATATTTTTCCACGTTTGATGTGGTCGTTGATTAACCATGTGATTTTTATTTTAATTGTCTGTATTCATTTCCTGGATAGTGCAGAGAAAACATTGAATGCCCAATAATTTGGACTCCTTTTATGTCATCATGTTCCGTCAGCGAATTATTGTAATCTCCATGCCTGGGGATTTCATATTTTTTCCAGTATCAAATTTCTTCGCTCCACTTTCATACCCCCTCCAGTACTTCTTCAAATACCCCCATGGCAACCTGATGGGCATGCCACCGAATCTATCCATACCGGACCATGCCGTTTTCCTGAACCGCGATGTGATCGAATTTGATTATTTCCTGGTCAATTATTAGGCCAACATAAAAGGTTTCCCTCATTCCAAAAAGCACAACATATTGTTCAACCTATTACCTGCGTGATGACCCGGTTCAATTATTTCCTCCTTATCGCGATGGTGCTCTCTCTTATCGCTAGTGCAGGGTGCCTCCAGGAACAGAAGGTCCCCGGCGACGTGAACGACACGACCACCATTCGCCACGAGATCATGCAAAAGCTCCTCCACGAAATGACCGGCTCAATCCAAAGCGAACTTAGTATGTTCAATTTTTCCATTGATGAGGTTGCATACCATGTCGGTGAAAGCGGACTGTCCGGCCCGAAGGCCGATTCTATGTTGGCGGATCTCGCATCCTACCATCCGGCCTTACTCAGTGCAATCACTGTTGATACCAATGGCACAGTGCTTTCTGCAGCACCAGACAATGCCAAGATCCTCATCAGCCAGAACATCGCGGACCAGGAAGCCATTTCCCAGGTCCTCTCGACCAGGCAGCCCGTTATGGGTAAATACTTCATCCTCCGGCAAGGAGGAGAAGGGGTCGCAATGGTGTACCCTGTCTTCTCACCAGGCGGGGAGTTCCTTGGTGCATTGAGCATGACATTCTCTCCATCGATTCTTGTTGCACGCTATGCCGAAGAGTTGGAGGGGTGGGCACCCTTCATGTACGCCGTCGCACAGCCTGACGGCGTCCTTCTCTACCATTCCAATCCTGCACTCACGGGGAATCAGGCTTTAGACGAACCATTCTTCGAACAATTCCCCGAGATCCTTGATTTTGTCCGCCGGTCTGACACTGAACGCACCGGGTATGCGACGTTCTCATTCTACAAAGAGGGCTCAACGGAGATTGTGCCAAAAGAAACGTTCTGGGACACAGTGTATCTTTACGATAATGAGTGGCGCGTGTTTGTGAATGCAGACAGGGAGTAGAAATTTTTTTCTTGACCCTGGCACATGCAGACCGACCGCTTGACCTGGCAGGCGGCATGAGCGACTGAAAGGAGTGGACGACTGCCGGAGTCAAGTTGTCGGTCGTCAGAGGACCGGGTCAACAGCGACGAGCACGCTGCGGAGCATGGTGCGAGGAGCGGGATGGTGCAGCCGCCGGCGAGGAGGTCACGACGAAGCCGGGGGCGTCATCATAGCCCCGACAGACCGCGAGAAACAGCCCCACGCTGTGAGCGAAGGTGCCCGGGAGCACCGGACGATCAGGAGGAGCGGACCGGCGACCGGAGGGAACATGGTGGGGCGTCAAAGTGCTCCAACTGACTGTTCAGGCTGGAAAGAATCGAAGAGTAAGGAGTGGAGAGGATTATACAGATCTCGCTGCGAATTCTACATCCTCTTCCTTGATCGTTTTTCGTCCTGCGTGTGTTGCAAGCAGGTATGCGTCCTTGGCAATACGTCCAATGTAGTCTTCTGTCAGCGTCACGAGCGCTTCTGCGGCATCATGACCGACACGTTCTGCTCCATTTTTCTTCGCAATCCTAATAATTGCTGCAATTGGTAAATCTGCCACCTTCATTGCCTCAAATCATTATAGTGCAAGAGAGAATTTATACATTGCTTCGAAATTTCTTCATAAACACAGCAAAATTCTCCTGAAATCCTGTTTTGACCGCCATGTGGAGGCATTCACTTTCAACCCGCCCGCTCCAGGTATAAACCCGGCAGCATGCAACAACCTTTCTACCCAAAGGTTTGAGCGAGGACAATTCATGGCAATGTTCAGATTCGAAAATAATTATGCTGCACCGACCAGGCAACAGCGGGAACGGTACATGAGAGGCGAAGTGGAAGAGCATCACTTCGGACCGGATGGAGAGATCACCCTCCTGCTCTATCCCGAAGCAGCATATCTCAAGGATGATATCGACGGGGTCCGGATCCTCTTCACCGGAGTCCGTGAAAAGCCACATGCTGTCGAAGAGGCGAGGAGAATGGTGGAATACCATCATCTCATGGAGGATTGCCGAAACTCATTCACAACAGGGGATTCCCCTGATAAAGCCGAATAACCAACCCTGCTGGAGAGATGCATGCATGGGAACACACATTTTGAAAAACAATCTCCCCGCGAGTTGACGACACTCCTTTTTTTATCGTTACCTTTATAGACGGTGCCTCAGCAAGTACATTCTACCACAATTTATGACATCATCTCAAATGATCGCCATCCTTTATGTCGATGATGAACCCGCTCTTCTCGATGTCACAAAAGTGTATCTCGAACGAACGGGGCAATTCACCGTAGATACCGCAGAATCCGCATCAATTGCACTTCAAAAACTTGAGACGACATCCTACGACGCGGTGGTCTCCGATTACCAGATGCCGGGGATGGATGGCATCCAATTTCTCTCAAAGTTGCGGGAAAAGTTTCCCCACCTCCCGTTTCTTATCTTCACCGGAAGAGGACGCCAAGAGGTCGCAATCAAGGCATTTGAAAGCGGGGCTGATTTTTACCTCCAGAAAGGCGGCGATCCCCGATCGCAGTTTACCGAGATGACGCACAAGATTCGGAGGGCAGTGCAATATCGCCGGGAACATAAGGCACTTCAGGAGAGCGAGATCAGGTTCCGTGCCCTGATTGAGAACGCGTCCGACGTGATCCGGATCATTGACCGTGAGGGGAAGATCGTGTTCGACACTGCGACAAGTTCACGGGCACTCGGCTACCCTCCTGATTATACTCTGGGAAAGAGCCCGTTTGAGTTCATTCATCCCGACGACCATGCCAGGATACGGGATGCGCTTTCGGAAGTGTTCCAGAACACCAATCCAGGCATTCCGACCGAGTTCCGGATCCGGAGGGCTGATGGGACCTACACCTGGGTCGAATCGATCGGAAAGAACCTTATCGGGGTCCCGGGTGTCGACGGGATTGTGGTGACAACCCGGTTCATCGATGACCGGAAGCAGAGCGAAGAAGCGCTCAGGATCAGCGAGGAGAACTACCGTCTCCTCTTTGAACGTGCGACGGAAGGTATCATTATCGTACATGATGGTCGGATCGTGCATGCGAATCCCATGTTCCAGAAACTCCTCGGGCACCCACTTGAGGTTATCACGTCAAGACCTTTCACGGAGTTTCTCCATCCCGACGACCGCGGGATGGTCATGAACTATCACCAGCAACGCATGCGGGGAGAGAACCCTCCGAGGGAGTATTCCTTCAGGATCATCACAGGGGAAAAGCAAGGTCGATGGTTCCGGACCAACTCAACCCCGATTACCTGGTCCGGAAAACCTGCAACCCTGGGATTTATCGTCGATATCACTGAGAAGAAACGGGCTACCGAAGCATTAAAAGAGAGCGAACAGCGCTACATCGCCCTGTTCGATCGTAATTATTCCGTCTCTCTCCTGATTGACCCTGATACAGGTCGGATCGTCGGCGCGAACGATGCCGCCTGCACGTATTACGGCTATCCCCGGGAAGACCTCCTGAAGAAGGGGATTTACGAGCTGAACCTGCTGCCGAAGGAGAAGGTGGTGAATGATCTCATCCGGGCGAAGAACGAGCGGGAGAAACACTTCTTCGGGACTCACTACCTTGCAAGCGGGGAGAAACGGAACGTGGAGATCTATTCTGGGCCGATCACCATCCACGGAACGCCACTCTTCTATTCTATTATTCACGATATTTCTGCCCGGAAACATGCCGAGGAGGGGCTCCGCAAGGCACACCGCCAGATGCAGCTGCTCTCCGGGATTACCCGTCACGACATCCTGAACAGTATCACGGTTGCGGAAGGATATCTCGGCCTTCTTGATGACCAGGATACGGATCATTATGAGACCTACAAGGCGAATTTGAACCAGGCACTTCAGAGAATCAAGCGCCAGATAGAGTTCACCAAGGAATATGAGAACCTCGGGTCACAGGAACCCTGCTGGCAGGACCTTGATCTGCTGCTCGGTTCTCTTGATATTCCCCACTCGCTTGATTTCCACATCGATCGGTGCAATATGGAAGTCTTCGCCGATCCCATGCTCCCGAAGGTCTTTGAGAATCTCCTTGAGAATTCTCTCCGATACGGAGGACAAGGTATGACGACTCTCCGTATCAGCTGCAGTGCTTCGGGAGACACATTATTCGTGACCTGGGAAGACAATGGGTCAGGAATTCCTGAGGAGGACAAGAAGAAGATCTTTTACCGGGGATACGGGAAGGGGACCGGGCTTGGATTATTTTTCGCGTCGGATATCCTTGGGGTCACCGGTATCACCCTCAACGAGACGGGAATTCCCGGCCAGGGGGCACGGTTTGTGCTGACAGTCCCCAGTACGGGTTTCCGGAAGAAATCCAAAGACCTGTGAAAACCGCTCCTTTCTCCCGATGAATGATGACAGGGTGGCCCGATATCCAGCATATTCACTCTCCTGCGGGTCTTGGTGCGGTGTGGATGTCGCATTTCTCCGAATCGATGAGAATGAAGCGAAATCCTAATGAAGTCAATAGTTATACCAGTTGATGCTGCAGTGGGTTCTAGTTGCCATACAAACTGCTGCAGCGGCATATAAGGTCAATAGCGACAAGATCTCCTAAAACAGCATGGATCACATTGATGAATTCCCCCCAATTCTCATCAATGTGACCCTTCTTCTTCGACTGATTTTGATTGGATCCTAATTCTCATTGGATAGTGCAGTATGACAGAATAGGTATCCTGTTCGAAGTCATCCGAAGCGTCACCGCCCATTGCAGCGGTCATCTCGGCGTCGGCCAGGATCTCGCTCTTCATGGTTGCGAAGGCTGCGGTAGACGGTGCACGGACGGTCACATATCCAACAGTCTTGGCGTCGTCATCCTCGTAGATGACACGGGCGTTGTAATACTCCCGGGTCTTGGTGACCGGGTCCATGGTTACACCGCCCACCTCATACGAAGTGCACCCGAAGGGGTTGGTACTGATAACGGAGGCCACCACCGTGTTGAGCGCAGCGGCATCTGCAAACGGGGTGGTGAGTTCACGAACGGCACTCTTGGTGACGCTCTGTTCAACAAAATCTGCCATGATTGATGCTCCTGCCCTTGATTGAGGGCTGTGAGCAGGTGGGGTGGAGGATGGTGATAAAGTTTGAGGGGGGTGGGGGAACGGGGCTTGAAATGGTTTTAGAAATAGAATTTACAAGATTTGAATTAAAATGAATTTTCAGTATGACCAGGTTTCATGGCTTAAGGGTGCCTGATTCAATATATTTCGATAATGCTTCCATTGTGGCAAAAACTCGTCCATCAATCCTTTAAAATGGTCATTATGTTTCCGCTCAAGCAGATGCACCATCTCATGGACAACCACGTACTCCAGGCACTGGACTGGTTTTTTTGCAAGTTCCAGATTAAGCCAAATTCGTCGGGATTGAATGTTGCAACTGCCCCATTTAGTCTTCATTTTCTTTACACCCCAGTCCTCTACGGTCACCCCCATAATTTCTTCCCATTTGCTAATCAGGGGAGGAATCAGTGCTTTGAGTTCCCGACGGTACCACTCAATGAGAACCTGCTCGCGTTTCGATCCATTACATCCAACAGGAACATAGAGGTCGATTCTGGTTTTATTCTGCAGTTTCACTTTTGAAGGGCCTGATTGTTCGATGATGTTGAGCAGGTACCGATTCCCGAAAAAATAGTGACTTTCCCGATAGATGAATTCCCGCTCACTCTGACGTTCCTGAGCTAAAAATCTGCTCTGTTGTTTTTTAATCCATGTTAACTTCGATACTATTGCCAATCGAATGGCTTCGTCATTAACCCGGAGTGGTGCTGCGATGCGTATACGACCATCAGGTGGATACACTCCGAGATGAAGATTTTTGATATTTTTCCGTACCACATCGACTTTGAGCCCTCCCACCTGTATCTGGTGCATTCAGGTATACTCCTCCTGATTCTTCACAATGTCCAGGATATGATCGGTTTTTTGCTCGTCTTTGAGAACGTCCTCAATTGCATACCTGACCATTCTGGTCTTGATGGGATTATACATCCATCCCTCCTGTTTGGTATTGACAATGGCCTCGTGGACCGCAAGGACTATCGCTTCATCTTCTCCGAGATTGTCGTACAGGGCGCGTTTTGCCGGGGTGTCCAGAACACGGGAATACCGTGGGTCGCCTGATTGGTTCCTGATCCGCCGTGTCAATTCAACAATTCTTTTCAGGTATTCTTCGTAGGCTATTGCCTGAGCCCGGCGTTCTCTGATAAGTGCATCAAGAAGTGCTGACATCTTCTCGTAATATTTCGGGTTAACTGGGGATTCATCGGTGATCAGTTTGCGGACGTTGTTTTCGATCGTTTCGGTCACTGCTTCAGGATGTTTCCGTATTGTTTCGGGTAAGAGGTCAACAGCGTCTACGCCTCGATCCACAATAAGCTGGACCAGGGAGAGGTCATCGAATGCAGATATCTTGACACTCTCTTCAGCCCTGATGTAGGTATCAAGGAGATGCCGCATGGCGGGTTCAAACATCTTCATGTCGATATAATCACCACTACCCAGCTTGACCGCTTCACGGACATTCTCGTAGTGAGTGACTTCGGCCCTGATCACATCTGCCTCCGCATCGGAATACCCGGCACTCCGCATCTCATTAGCGAGGTTCGCATACGCTCGCAACAACGCTGCCACTTGCTTGTAAAGTGCTATCCGCCTTGGCTCGTTATCCGCCAATTCAGTCGGATTTGTGGTATCAGACGCACAGAAATAGCGGAGATACGCCGCCGTATCGTAGGGGGATTCGACCGGTTCACAGAGTGCTTTCACCGCTTCCCTTGCCTCCTCCAGTCGTTCACGCCCCTTTTCCAGCCGGTCTTTGAGCAGCCCGATGACATCTTCCTTGTCGTACCCGCTGAAGGCCTCTCCCGTGTAATCCTTGATCGATTTTTCGAGCGATCTGAAGAGGTCCTTGTAGTCGATGATGTAACCGTATTCTTTGTCCTCACTATCGAGGCGGTTCACCCTGCAGATTGCCTGAAAGAGGCCGTGATCGTGCATTTGCTTATCGATATATAGGTATGTCGCAGGAGGGGCGTCAAAGCCGGTGAGGAGTTTGTCAACAACAATCAGGAGTTTCATCTGCCCCGGTTCTTTGATGAACCGGTTCTTCACTTCCTGCTCGAACTTCTCGACCTTATACATCGCTTCATCTTCAGGTTCATCGAAATACTCGGCAAGCATCCTCCGATATATATCGTATTGCCGGAGCTTTTCGGTCAATCCCTCACCGGTCTCTTCGCCCCTGATGTCAGCCGGTGATGGTTTATAGGACGTGATGATGGCACATTTTCCAGCCAGATCGGTTCTCTGAAACATCTCGAAGAACCTGCAGGCTGAGTAAATGCTTCCAGAGACGAGCATAGCATTTCCATGACCACTCCTAAGGCGGTCTCGTGTCTCCATGTCAAGCAGGATATCGGCGACAATCTTTTCCAGCCGGTCCTGGGCACTGAGCACTTTCTGCATCGTTCCCCAGCGCTGCTTGAGCTGTGCCTTGGCCAGGTTGGTCAACCCATGGGTCTTGATCTCGAACCATTGGTCGATTCTTTCCTGGGATGTGATGCTCTGGTCGATATCACGGGCCTCGTATTGCAGGTCAAGGACGACGCCGTCGTGAACCGCTTCATCATACTTGTAGGTATGGATGTAGGGACCGAAGATCTCGATGCTCTTTTGCTTGTCCTGGTGTAAGAGAGGAGTCCCGGTAAATCCGATCAGCATGGTCGCGGGGAGGAGGGCTTTCATCGCCTGGTGCAGTTTGCCGGACTGGGTGCGGTGGCACTCGTCAACGAAAGTGAAGATCTCGCCTTTCGGGGAGAAGTCCCTGGGCAGGTTTTTCTTAATCTCCTCGACATAGTCTTCGATGTCCCGTTCGCTGAGATCTTCACCGCTCCCGAACTTGTGGATGAGTGAGCAGATCAGCCACTCCTCGCTGGTGTTGAGCACACGCACGAGGTCGGTCCCGCTCCGTGTGCG
>ENA-ORXD01001286-ORXD01001286.1-sediment-metagenome-genome-assembly--contig:-NODE-1286-length-21967-cov-4.357058_pt1 | contig 21967 bp, 15 predicted proteins | sample MGYA00237862_ERZ511471 | MGnify/ENA metagenome assembly ERZ511471
ATCGGCGACAAAGTCTACTTCACCTACGACAGCTTCGGCGTGGTCTGCTACAGCATTGCTGATCTCATTGCCCCCTTGCCGGATGGCGTTGACCCGACCGACCTGTTCAAAAAGACCAATCGCGGTATCGTCAGCTATGACTACCGTCCCGAAGCTCTGGGCCGTTTCAAACTGCAGGAGGTGGCAGGCTATGAGGATGTCTCCGGCGGGGCTGTACGCATGGTTGCGACTCAGCAGAGCGGCCATCTCTACCTGTACGTGGCATTTGCCGAGGCCGGACTGGTTAAGGTCGACTTTACCGATCCGGCTCAACCTTTGCTGATCGAGCGAGCTGACACTGCTGCCGAAGCTTCAGACGTAGCCCTGAGCAACGGTCGCCTTTATGTCGGTGACGGTTCCGGAGGGTTGGTATTCTTCAAGTAACGTTTTATCATCTGCCCTGACATTTATTTTACGGACCCGAAGTCTTTCGGGTCCGTTTTTTTATTACCCAGCCCACCCCAAGCCACTAAGTGATATCACCCACCACCGCAGCAACGATTCTTTAAATAATTTTTCTTAACTAAAAATCATAAACTAGCATTTCTTATGAGGTTTTTTCTTTTTTTAAAAATACGGCAATTTTTGAGAGTTCTTCACAGAAGAAATTTTTACCTTGTTTTTCAACAACTTAAAAACATTAAAAAATGCATATTAATAGATTATGGTGTTTTCACGAAGAAGATGGTTAAAACACCATCATAAAAACGCATTAAATTATCGGAAAATTTTTAATTAATAATTAAAACTTCGCAATTCCAATGAGTTAATTTTTTTTAAAATATTTGGCACATTCCATGAACATGCTCCAACCCGACACTGACAGTGATCCCTCTGGCCGGCAAAGGGAAATGCTGCTCAGAAAGATACGCCAGACATGTTTTGGAAAATGCAGAAAGCTCGTCCTCACCATGGTACGGGACGGCGCCAAGGGAGCCCCGCAAGGGGAATGTTTTTGAGGAATGTTTTTCTGGTGCTGGACTGCAGCACCGAGCGGATCAGGCGGCACATGTCGCCAACACATTCTAATCGGAGGAAGAAAGAACCATGAAAAAAATGAACATCGTGAAAAAACTTGGTTTGGCAGTCGGGCTGCTGGGATTCGCCGGCATGGCTCAGGCTGGCGTCATCACCGGCTGGGACATGAGCAACGTCACCGTGACTCCCGGTCCTTACACTGAATACGTCACCTACCCCAGCTACCTGTTCACCGACACCAACAAGACCGACTATCACGGCGTTATCACTTGGAAAGAGACCGACGTTCAGGCCCCCGGCATGAAGGTTGTCAATGGCGACGACGTCGACGGTTCCAACTGCATCATGACTACCGGTTACAACCCTTTCGACTTCAGCGACAAGATGTGTACGGACGACCTCAAGTCCTCCAAGCGCTGGAAAGTCAAAGCTTACGAAAATGACGTCACTGATGTTTACTTTTCCGTTGCCGCTGGCGACACCAGCATCTACCGCTCCCTGCAGAAAATCACGGACGGCACCAACGTTCAGTGGGACGGCTTCCGCGCTGAACTCGGTTTCATGGTCAATGGCCAGTTCGTAAAATCGACTAACGGTGACGGCCTGGGCTTCTCCAACACCCGCGGCGGCTACTTCACCACCGAAACGACCTCCTACCAGCAGAAGGAAGACACCCTGTCCGCGCTGTTCGCTCAGGGCCTGGCCGGTCCGGCTGACAAATACCATCCGACCACCGGTTACTTCGATCCCAACGCCCGCTTCATGTTTGAATTGATGGCTTCGGAAGACGAAATGCACACCGGCGCCATCTCCAGCAACTATGAAGCCCTGTTCGGCGCCTGGAACAACACCGGCATGGTTCCTTACGGCTACTACTGGGATGACGACGGCGACATCAACACCGACAACCTGCTGATGGCCAACTGCCAGGGCACCTTCATCGTTACCGACCCGATCATGGAACAAGGCTACTGCGACGGCACCTGGGTCACCTACCGCAGCCAGGAAGGGCTTGATCCGGCGACCGGCCTGCCCTATCCTTCTGACGGCGTTGCCAAGCCCGTTTCCGCGGCTCTGCTCGCCACCTGGCAAGCTGCTTATCCCGCTTACCTGACCAGCTCCATCGACGACCTGGGCAACCTGGGCCTGAACTACTGGATCACCGTTAACGACAACAGCAACTGGCCGACCCCCAACCAGTTCGTCATGCGCTTCTACCCCCAGCCGGCCGCTGTTGAGCCCGTGGTTGAACATTGCAGCGACGCTATCGACAACGACGGCGACGGCAACATCGACTGTGCTGACTCCGACTGCGCCGACGACGTGGCCTGCACCGGTCCGGTTCCCGAAGTTTGCGATGACGAAACCGACAACGATTACGATGGCTTCGTTGACTGCGCTGACTCCGACTGCGCCGCTGACGCTAACTGCCAGGCTCCGCCTGCTGAAATCTGCGAAGACGGCATTGACAACGATGGCGACGGCGCTGCTGACTGCGCTGACTCCGACTGCGCCGGCGTAGGCATCTGCGGGCCGGAAGGCAAGTTCACCACCTGCTCCGACGGCGTCGACAACGACGGCGACGGCCTCGTTGACTGCGCTGACGCTGGCTGCGCCAAAAACGCATCCTGCCGTTAAGCTGTAACGCACAAAGCAACAAGGCGGGAGGGGCGCAAGCCTCTCCCGCTTTTTTAACGCCCTCAGCGGTTTCTTCATTAGACATTTCCCCTTGGATGCCAGGAGCGAAGCCGCTATGATGGGAAAAACTTTTATCGGAGGTCTGCATGTTGCGCTGTTTTCTGGTCCTTATCCTGCTGCTGGCCGTTTCTGCCCCGCACGTCCCCTCTGCCCAGGCTGCTGTCGAATGGCGTCTCGGCAAGCTCACCAACCTGCCGGGCAAGCCGCTCGACTTAAAGGTTTCAGCAGACGGGCGCCGCACTTTTGTGCTGCTCGAAGAGGGTAAAATCGCTGTCCTTGATGACAAAGGAGCCATGGAATCCCTCCTCGAAACCGGCATGAAGGCACAACGCCTTGAAATTTCCCGGGACGGCACGCAACTTTTCCTGACAGACCCGACCACCGCCGCCGTGCAGACCATTGAACTCGATTTCATTTACAACATCCCGATCCAGGGGGCGCCCTTCAAAGGGCCTGAGAATGCCCCGGTGACAATCGTCCTGTTCAGTGAGTTCCAATGCCCCTATTGCGCCAAACTCGAACCCCTACTCGACCAGGTTCGGGTCCGTTACCCTGAGCAGGTCAAAATCGTTTTCAAACATTACCCTCTGCGCAGCCACCAGTACGCCCGACACGCTGCTCTGGCCGCCATGGCCGCGCACAAGCAAGGAAAGTTCTGGCCCTTTCACGACCAGCTGTTCGCAAACCAGCAGGACCTGAGTCCGCAAACAGTAAAAAACCTGGCCGTCGGCTTGGGGCTGGATCTGGCTCTTTTTGACCGTGATATTCGCTCGGCAGAAACAGCAGAACAGGTCAATCGCGATATCGCTGATGCCCAGGATGCAGGCGTGCGCGGCACCCCCACGGTCTTTATTAATGGCCGGCTGCTCAGCGAACGCACCCTGGAAGGCTTCAGCAAAGCCATTGACCAGGAATTGAAAAATCATTAGCAAAGGTAAATTCAGTGTGCCAGGCGACCAACAACCGCCTGGCACACTTCGTTAACACTCGGTCATTAGGCGATACAAATTTAGCTAATTAACGGCTCCCCCCCACCTCTATCTCCAATCATCCCGTTACCGCTTTTTTTCAATAGTCCTTCCGCCGCGCCTTCAAACAAATTTCTCTTTATAAAACAATACGTTTCCTTTCTCCTCATCATCTTCGCCAAAATATTAAACAGATTAAATTATTTTGGCCAAATGTTTGCTCTAAGACATAAATAAATCCAAATATTACAAACTAGAGATTTCACCCCATGCCAATGGGCGGTTTACCCCAGAAACGTTTCAATTTCAAAGGAGAAAGGAGGTGACCACGGCTGGCATCGGGTCGACTCGCCATGACGGCGATTCGGCCGAGGAATCCCAGGGAAAGCCCTGTCCTGTTTAAATGATCATTCGAGGAGGAAAAAATGAAGAAGGTTTTGGTCGTAATCTATGTTCTCGTCACCTTTGCTCTGCTCATTCCCGGCTCGCTCTGCTTCGCCGGCAAGCCCGCGCCGCCACCGGTCAGCGGCGGCCTGCTGTCCGGCAAGGTCACCGACGCCCAGACCCTGACCGTTCTGCAGGGAGCCACGATCACTGCCATCGGCAGCACGGCCAGCTACAGCGCCGTGACCGACCGCAAGGGTACTTACTCCATCAGCCTGCCGGCTGGCAATTATCAGGTGAACGCAACTGCCGTCGGTTATGCCGACCAGAGCGTATCCCAGACAGTTCTCGATGCTGTGACCACCACCCTCAACTTTGCCATGGAAGCGGGCGTCACCAGCGCCCTGCCCCATAGCACCAAAATATCCAGCTATAGCGGCCCGGAAACCTGCCTGGCCTGTCACGCATCGAGCATCGCGGACGACGTGTTCGCTTCAGCTCATTTTCAAGCCCGCGCACCGGCCTTGGGAATCGACATGCCGGGCGGAGGCAGCCACGGTATGGTGGACCGCGCCTGCGGCCTTCCCGGCACCACAATGATGGCCAACAATTTCGCCGGCCAGGCCCTCTCACCGACGGACGGGGTGTCGATCAAGGATGATGGCTGCGGCGCCTGCCACATCACCTATCTCCCCCCTTACTATTATCCTTCTGCCGCAGCAGCCATGCCGGACATGGATTGCCTGATCTGTCATGCTGCTATTTACGGGGAGGATTGGGACCAGACTGAAACGATCACCCTTTACGGCGAAAACAGCGAACCCCATGCCCGAGTCGTGGTGACAACCCCGGAAGGAATGCAGGTCTATAGCCAGGACCGCTCCCTCAAAACCGCCCAATCGGTCGGACTGCCGGTGGCCAGCCATGCCTGCGGACGTTGTCACGAGCACGGCATGAGCGGCTACAAACGCTCGACCCCCTTCACAGCAGATGAGGACGTGCATGCCAACAAAGGGCTTGAGTGCACCAGCTGCCATAAAGTCTCTCAGCATCGCATCGCCCGCGGCAACTACGTGACCGATGGAGCGGCCAACGACTACCCGGAAATCGAGGTCGGCTGCATCACTTCCGGCTGCCATACCAGCACGCCGCACACGCTGAACTTTGCTGCCGAGCTCAATAATCACGGGACCAATGTATCGTGCGAAGTCTGCCACATCCACAGCATGGACGAACCGGGCAATATTTATCGGCGCGCCTGGGCGCCCTACACCCTCGATCCCGTCACGGGTCAGTGGGAAAACACTCAACCCGGTACCAATTACGAATATCCGGGATTTTGGGATGCCTACACCGAATACCATCCCATTGGTACCCACCCGACCGTGCGCTGGTTCAATGGCGCAGCTTCCATGCTGGCCCAGCCCTACGGAAGTTTCGATGACCGCAGCAGTAACGGCGGCAACTCCAAGCTGTTCTCCTTCAAACCGTTCGTCAGCGGCATGCTGTTCGATGCTGCCTGGCTCCCCGGACCGCCCATGGACGGCAGCTTCGACATGGTCAACGGCACCTGGCCGGCCTCGATGAAATACTTCTACGAAATGAACTGGTCAACCTTCGTGGCCTTCGGCTTCGCCGACGCCAGTTATCCGACAGCGGCCGATTACTGGGCGGCACGCCCCGACATGGCCATGATGCTCAACAACTTTCCCATGATGCTGCAGTTCGATCGTTCCATCTTCCTGGCGGAAGCGGGCAACATTGTGGGGCAACCGCAACCGGGGCCGCAAAGCGCCGCCACCTATCCGGGCATTGCCCGCGCTATTAACGCCGGCCTCGGCAAGATGGCGGTGGACATGGGCTACTTCCCTGCCGAAACACCGATTGAAACGGCCGGTTCCTACATGTGGTCCGGCTCCTTCTTCGGCATGTGGGTCCCCCCCAATATGGATTCAAGCTCGGCTTTCTATGGCGAAGTGGTGTCTTTCATCACCATGAGCCATGCTATCAAGAGCAATACCTCCTATGACGGCACAGCCTGCTATGCCTGCCACTTCACCGCCGACGAATACAGCGGTGCGACCACTGCCAGCAACAAATATCTGAGTTACGCCCAACTCGGCTATCCCGACCTCGACCTGAACGGCCTGGTCGACCCCATGTACGACCGCGAACTCGGCACGGAAATCTGTTCGGACGGTATGGATAACGATAGCGACGGGGCGGTCGACTGCGCAGATGGGGATTGCGACAGCGACCCGTCCTGTAGCGCCCCTCAGGTTGAAGCCGTATGTGACGATGCCCTGGATAACGACGGCGACGGATCCATCGATTGTGCTGATAGCGACTGCCTTGGCGTTGGGCTGTGCGGCGCAGAAGGATTGTCGAGCACCTGTAGTGACGGATTCGACAACGATGGCGATGGCCTGACCGACTGCAGCGACCCTGGTTGCGCTAAGAACAAGGCGTGCCGTTAACTTTCCACCAACCAAAGCCCCCTGGAGACAGGGGGCTTTTTAATGAAAAAGAAGGAGGCCAACTCAGTCCATCAAAAAATATCAACCTATAAATATTGAAATAGTTAATTAACACAATCTAGAATTATGCCCACCCAACCTGTTCAAATCCCCAACAATTCAGTTAAATCACCAAAATTCCTCAGACTCACATCAAACATTAATTTTCACATAACTTTCCGGACAACTATAAAATTTCAATTTTTAAATTAAAAAGAGTTTCAAACAGTTAGATACCATCTCTAAGTAAATATTTTTAATAATCAAAAGAAATCAGCCGATCTTTCTGTGAAAACACCCGCTTGGCTCACCTCTTGCTGAATACTTAAAGTAAATTAAGCAACAAATTCTATTTAAAAATTTATTGCTTTAATCGGGCAAATAACCAACTGCGACAAGAATGCAAAACTACTTTCCTGCGGGTTATTGTCCGGAACGCCAAACTGAAAGGAGGTGACAACCTATCAGTCAAGGCGCGGGTTGGCCGCGACTTATTTTTCCCTTGAATTTATTTCAAATGAGAAACAAGGAAGACAGAGGAGAAAATCCAAATGAAGAAGAGTTTTAAACAGCTATCGCTCGCCCTGGCTCTGGGCATGGTTGGCCTGACCGCTTCTTCCGCCTTCGCCGGAACCGTCACCTACAGTTCCCCCAAACACATCTTCAACATCAACGACGTCCAGTGCGGCAACACCGGCTCAGCCAACGACTACGGCACGGCCTGCCTCAGCCCCTCTCTGATCCTCAACGAAAAAGACGGCCTCTATTATTACGGCATCGACTCGGATTACGGCTATGACGTGCAGGACTTCAACTTCGTCTTGCCCACCGAGCCGCGACTGCGAGACGGCGTCTATGAAGAAGGTATGGTGCAGAACCTGCTGGATGAATACGGCAACACCATCGGTATCAAAACCGTGACCCAGATTACGGCCCGTTGGAAAGCCGGTCCGCTGCGTGGCGAATGGCTGGCAGGGCTGGGAGGATTGTCGGTCAAAGGGGCGTCTGAAAAATATCGCGTCATGGACCATGTCCTCAACGCCGAATGGATGCCGCCGCTGATCGAGGCCCAGTTCGCCATCCCCGGCGACCCGAGCAGCGAAACTCTCAACGTCGCCGATTTCAGCACCCGCATGAAGGACGACGGCAAGATCCTCTTCATGTGGGGGAACCTGAACAAGGAACCGACCGAACTGCGCCTGTTCACCACCATGCCGCTGCCGGCCCCCTGGTATGAGGAGGGCGCCAACTATACCGTCACCTCGGCAAAACTGGTCATCAAGCACAAGATCACCACCAGCCCCAACGACCAGATCCGTCCGGAAGACTTTGAAAACGAATTCGCCACCGGCATTCTCCCTCAGTACACCATCTGCCCGGTTGAACCGATTACCGCTCCCGGCTCCTGCGCCGGGCTCCCCGACGGTGCCTGGGTCTCTGCAATCGACTCTATCGAAGGGGATGAAGACTTCATTCCGGCCGGCACCCTGCTGCGCAGCCCCGACCTGATCGTTCCCGAAGGGACGACCGGTTACTATCCTTCGGCGGATTTGGTCAAAGGTTACACCAATGCCTGGTACACAACTCTTGATCGCGATCCGTTCGGCGGCACCAACCCCCGCTATCGCCTCAAGTCGAGCAAATACGGCCAGGATATTCCCGGTGTGGAAATCCCCCAGTACACAGCGGGTGAAATGACCACCACCACCATTGACCTGCTGACGATTCTGGACGATGCCGGCAATTCCATTCTGGCCCAAAGCGCCAACTGGAAAGACTACCTGGACGTCAACCCTGAAAAATTCGATCTCGTCGACGATAACTTCACCGCCGACGGCTGCACCCTGTCCAACGATTTCGACCTGATGCTCTATTCCAAGGGCGAATACTCCGGGACCGAAATCTACGATGCCCAACTGGTGATCGAATATGACGATCCCAATTCCACCGACCCGCCGGGAGATCAGGTCGACGTGGCCGTCAGTGCCGTCAATCTGCCCAAGGTGCGAATCAACGGCACCGGAGAAATCGTGGTCCTGGTCAAAAACGAATTGATGGCCGTCGCTACCGGCACCCTGAACGTGGTGGTCAAAGATCAAAACGGGGTAATTCTCAGCACTTTCAGCACCCCGTTCGAGACGACTCCGAACGCGACCGACAAGGGCTACATCTTCACCTGGACCGCACCGAGCTACAAAACCGTGGTCACCGCCACCGCCACCGCGCTTGCCGATGGCACCGACGTCGATCCGACTGACAACAGCGCATCTTCAACCGTATTGGTGAAGTAACCCGCTCAAGAGCAGCCCCCACGGATTGAAGTGGGGGCTGCTCCCCCGACAGTCGGAGAGAGTTGAACACTCTGCCCAACGGTTTTTTGGATCAACGGAGAATAAGCAATGGGAACGTGTTCGATAAAAACAAAACGATCTAACCTGGTAATCCTCTTCGGATGTGTCCTCGCCGCAATCCTGGTTTGGGCAGAGAACGGATTGGCACAACAGGCTCCGGTGCAAACATTCACCGCCACCATGATCACGACCATCAACGACAACACGTCGTCGGCCACGATCTGGACTCAACCCGGCCTGTTGCGCATGAATGTTCAAGGCGGACGCCAGTCTTCGGGGATGCTGACCCATTACGCTGCGGGCAAGACCTGGGCATTGATCCCCAGCGCCATGAAATATCAGGAATTTTCCACCCGGACTTTGCGCGACAACGTGCCGCATTTTTTCGATCCGGCCCTCAGGGTCGAAAAAAAGCTTCTCGGCGAGGACACGGTGGAGGGACGAGCCGCGTTGAAATACCAGGCCCAAGTTCACGATCCCCAGCGCAGGGATTATCAGGGTTTCCTGTGGGAGGCCAAGGACCTGCCGGGCTACCCGCTGCAGTGGCAGGATGCCAATCGCCAGATCAGCACCATCTGGCGCGATTCCCAGCTGGTGGAGAAACCGGCCAGTTTTTTTGAGCTGCCGGCAGACTACACCGAACAGGTGGCCGTGCAGTCAACCCCTCTGCCACCTAAGCCGCGTTGCCAGCCCTCAGCGAACCAAGCGAAAGATTGAGCTTCGACAAGACCGCAGCTCTAACAAAAAGAGGGCCCGATCGGAGCCCTCTTTTTTTGGAATTCCTAAGTGCCGGGTCGAAACGGTCAGCCCGGCCTCTGCTGGGCCGGGAAATAACGCTCAAATGATTCCGTATCCAACGGAGGGCCGAGCAAATATCCCTGACCGATACAGCACCCCTGCTCCCGAAGGAAATTCAACTGTTCCGGGGTTTCGATCCCTTCAGCAATAACCTCGAGATCCATTTTCCGACCCAGAGCGATGATCGATCCGGCGATGGCCGCATCGTTGCTGTCGGTAGTGACTTCCTTGACAAAAGCCCGATCGATTTTCAGCCTGTCCACCGGCAGCCGCTTCAGGTAATTGAGGGAAGAGTAACCGCTGCCGAAATCGTCAATGGCCAGACTGATGCCGCGGCTCTGCAATTGACCAAGGACCATGGCAGCCCGTTCGACATCCTCCATCAGGATCGATTCGGTGATCTCCAATTCCAGCCATTCTGCCAGACAGCCGGTCTCCAGCAGTACCCGGTCGACCATGCTGATGAACTCCGGCTCCTGGAACTGACGTACGGAAATATTCACCGCCATCCGGCCGGGCTCATAACCCTGCTCCCGCCAGAAGCGATTCTGCAGACAGGCAGTCCGCAACACCCACTCCCCGATGGGAACGATGAGGCCAGTCTCCTCGGCCAGGGGGATGAAGTTGAGAGGCGGAACAATGCCGAGAGTGGGGTGGCGCCAGCGCAACAATGCTTCCTGACCGACCATCACATTGCCGTCGAATTGCAGCTGCGGCTGATAACAGAGGAAAAATTCTTTGCGAACCAGTGCCTCGCGCAGGTGATTCTCCAACTCCAGAAACTCCTTGGCGCGGGCGTCGATATTCGAATTGTAAAACTGGAAGTTGTTGCGGCCCTGGGATTTGGCGTGATTCAAGGCGGCATCGGCGCATTTCATCAGGCCGTGGCTGTCACCGCTGTCACCAGGGAAGCAACTGATGCCGATGCTGGTGGTGATGTAAAGTTTATGCTCTTCAACAACAAACACGCCGGCCAGGGCACCGAGAATCTTGGCAGCCAACGCCGAAATCTGTTCATGTCGGCCAATGTTCTCCAACAACACGACGAATTCGTCCCCACCAAAACGCGCTACGGTATCGGATGAGCGAACATGATCCTGCAGGCGCTTCGCCACCTGATTCAGCAACTGATCACCAATTTCATGCCCCAGAGATTCGTTGATTTTCTTGAATCGGTCCAGCCCCACAAAGAGCAGAGCCAAGTCCTGCCCGGTGACATGGGCGTGACTGATCGCCTGCAGCAGTCGTTCCTGAAACAATTCCCGGTTGGGGAGTTGAGTCAGGCTGTCGTAGTGAGCCAGCAACTGGATGCGATGTTTATTTTCCCGCAGGATCTGCTCGACCTGATGTTTGCGGGAAATGTCCTGGAAAGAAATAACCGCTCCTTCCATCTGCCCGTCAACGCCGCGGATGGGGGAAAGGACATATTCTGCAGGGAAGCTGCTGCCGTCCTTGCGCCAGAAAAATTCATGATCGGTGCGATGCGGGCGACCGTCCCGCCAGCCCTGGCATAACGGGCAGTCCCGTAACTGACAAGCGCTCTTGCCTTCTCCTGAATAATGCATCAGGTCATGGCAGAACCGGCCCAGCAATTCCCCTTCGGACCAGCCGAGCATCTCCTGCGCTGCTCGGTTGGCGAAGGATGCGTAACCACTGCGATCCAAGCCGACGATCCCCTCGCCAGCCGAATTAAGGATCAGGTCGTGTTGTCGCTGCAGCCGACTCAAATGATTGACCTGGCGTTGGATAATCAAAGAGATGGCGCCGCCGAGGAGCAAAAAGCCACCCAACGTGCAGGCCGCCAGCAGCAACAGTTTCTGCAGACTGGAAGAGAGATACTGTTCGGTGCGGCCGATCAGCACGCGCCCCTGATTCTGCACCACCTCAAGAAGGCGGGGGAAGACCGCATCCAAGCGCTGGAACACGGCCTGAGAGGATCGCTCCAAGGATTCCCGTTCCTGCTCGAGAGTCAGATAGGTTTCCTGCAGACGATACAAACCGCCGGTGACGTGAATCGTCTGCAGATCGGGATCGATACTGCTGTCAGCACCGAACAGAGCGGCTTGCACTGTCTGAACGCTCTTCAAAGAGATGGGCGCTTCCGCCACCCCCCATTCCTCAAGCAGAGAAACGATATGGTTAAGGCGTTCCAGCCCTGGTTTAAATAGATTATCCTTGTAATCGACCAGATGATCGGGATCAATTTCACTGGCTAGCATTTCGGTCAGACGCGCCAGGTTTTCCACTTCGATACGACATTCGTTGAACAGGTTGTACCAGGGTTCGCGGTGATGCTGTGACAGATAACGGATCAGGTCTTCGCCCTTGTTCTGTCCAGATTCCCGCCATTTGCGCAACAGCGTGGCCTCTTTGATGCGCTGTCGACCTTCCTGCATCTCCAGGGCCACGCGCATTTTCTGCAGCAGATCACGCACCTCGGACTGAGACAGCCGATCACGCAGGTCGCTTGTCGCCGCATCATAGTTTTCCCGCCAGGTAGCCCCACGATGTTCCAAAGCAACCAGCTCCCTGGTGGACTGATCGACCGTGCTCAACAATTCAGGAAGCACGGCTGACTCACCTTCAACGGGCAACTGTTCGAAGAATTCGCGGAACTGCTGGACGCTCACCGTATCGACCGACTCCCCCCCCCCTTGTTGCAACAGTCGGGTTAGCGAGAGCTGTGCCGCATGACGCAGCTCCATCAATCGGTCGGTGGCCACCACGATTTTCTGCTGCTGGCTGAAGCCGGCAACCTTTTCCTGTTGCACATCAAACAGAGTCCAGGCAATGACCGCGATACTGCCGCCGCCGACCAGAACGGCCACGCCGATAAGGAGCCAGACCAGGCTGGTCACCAAGAGTCCGGTACGGGCGATTTTTTTCATGACGCCCCTGCCTTTCGCAGCAGAGTGGCCATATCTTCCCAGCGAAACGGTACGATTTTCCCGTTGTGGATGAGGGTTGGCCAGACGTACGGGCTGGCCTGATGAGACTGGGGACTCAGATAGAGCGGCTGGCCAAAACCGAGATCAAACTCGCCCAGCCCTTCCAACGCATCGATCAAGCCTTCGCGGGTGGGATAATCAGGAATTTTTTCCAAGGCCAGAATGACGATGCGCGCCGCAACATACCCCTCAAAAGAGACATCGTTGGGACTTTCCTTGGGGGCATAGGTTTGCAGGTCAGCCAGGTAATCCCGCACAATCGGCAGATCGTTGTGGGACAACGGCGGAACGACTTGAGTGATAACCACTCCCTCGCCCGCCTCCTGCAGCTGTTCCAGCAACGCGCTGCTGCCGACGAAGGAGACATTGAGGAACAATGCCTTGAGGCCGTTCTCCCGCGCCAGCTTGATGAATTTAGCGCAGGGCGCATAGGCCCCGACCATGATGATCGCCTTGGGTTGAACCGGAGAGAAAAGGATGTCGGCCAGAGCGTTTTCCACCGCCAGGGTGTTGCGTTCGTAACGCACGTGAAGGACGTCCCGGTCGCTTTTCACTCCATAGCGTTGCAGGGCCTTGGCTCCGGCCACGTAACCGGCATCCCCGTAGCCGTCGCGCTGGGTGAAAAAGGCAATTTCAGCGGGACGCAGCTTGCCTTTTTCCACCAGGGCCTCGACCATGGCGGAAATTTCCTGGGCATAGCTGGCTCGGTAATTGATGATATAACGCTCCGGCGGGTCGCGCCGCAACAGACCGGCGCCGGTGAACGGAGCAAAAAAGAGGGTTTTGGTAGTGCGGACGATAGGCAGGGCAGCGATCGCCGTGGGGGTGCCGACATTGCCGATGACCCCCAGGACTCGCTCCCGCTCAATGAGTTGACGCATGTTGGGGGCGGTGCGGCTCGGCTCGTAGCCGTCATCCAGGGTCAGCAGCTCCAAAGCCCGCCCGTGGATGCCACCTTGCCGGTTGATCCTGGCGAAGCCTGCCAAGACGCCGGTTTGCATGTGGCGTCCGAGTTCTGCGGTCGGTCCGTGCAAGGCCGTGGACATGCCGAAAACGATCGGATGCACGCGGGTCTGAGCAGCCCAAACAGAATGACTGCTCAGAAATCCCAGAGCACAGAAAAAGATTGTCAGCAGCCCTCTTTTCACAGCAGCCATTCCAAGACTAAAAACCTCCCCAGATCCAGGCTTGCAGGCAACAAATTCAATCATTCCGGTTAAGTATACCCGATTTAACATCCAGGAGCCTGAATTGACTGATTTTCTCAAATATTTGCAGGGTGGCATTTTGTGGCCAGCCATGGTAGATAACTGGGATGAGCTCTGGGCTTTTTAATCTCGTTCCCGGACGAATCCGGGCTGAAGGAGGCGCCATGAAACATTTCGCATTGACCATTATCGGCCGCGACCGACCCGGCATCGTTTCTCAGGTCACCGAAATTCTCTTCCGTCTCGGATTCAACATTGCCGACTCCACGTGCACCATTTTGGGGGGCCAGTTCGCGATGATCCTGATCATCGCCCACCCGGAGTACGAACGCGGCGACGAATTCATCGGCCAGTTCGCCCCGCTGGAGGAAGTCAACCTGTCGGTCTTTGTCCGCACGCTCAAGCCGGGTGGCCACCTGCGTTGCGTCGATCGCGGCGAGACCTGCATGATTTCGGTCTACGGTTCCGATCAGCCGGGGATTGTGTACCGGGTGGCCAGGGAACTGTCGGAACGCCAGGTGAACATCACCGACCTGAACACCAAGCTGGTCGGCAGCGGAAAACGGCCGATCTATGTCATGATGATCGAGGCGACCCTCCCCGAAGGAACCTCGCCGGACGAACTGAGCGAAGCCATGATCAACCTCAAGGAAGAACTCAACGTAGATATTTCCGTCCGTTCCATAACAACGGTGGAGCTCTGATACATGGCCGTTAAAGACATCATCCTCTATCCCGACCCGCTCCTGAAAACCATCTGTGAGCCGGTCGGCGAACTGAACAGCGAAACGGACGAACTGGTCCAGGATCTCATCGACACGATGGTTGCCGCCGGCCATTCCGTCGGCGTGGCAGCACCTCAAATCGGCGTCTGTAAAAGGGTCGTGGTGGTCGATGTCTCCAAAAGCAAGCTAGGCAAAGACAACAACCACGGTCTGATGGTCATGATCAACCCCGAGATCATCGAATCAAAGGGGAGCAAAACCATGCGCGAAGGGTGCATGAGCGTCCCCGACTACACCGGCAACGTTATTCGCGCCGAAAGCATTGTGGTGCAGTTCACCGGCCGCAAAGGCCGGGAGCGGGTCATCGAGGCCAGCGGCTTCGAAGCGGTCGCCATCCAGCATGAACTCGACCACCTTGATGGGTTCCTGTTTCTGGACCGGGTATCGAGTAAGAAGACCGATATCTTCCGGCGCAAAGGCTGATTTTAGGATTATTTAAACAGACACGGCGGGCCATGGCCCGCCGTTTTTTTTTGCCCGATTCAAGCCACTTCACTCGCTGCGCCCGAACCGCTATCGATCAATCTCCGCACCACGGCCCCAAGCTCTGTGGCCACAATCGGTTTCACCAGGGTGGCGCTGATGCCGGCCTCGCGAATCTCCTCGCTGGACAGAGACCCGATATATCCAGACAGCAGAATGATCGGCAGCTCGTGACGCTGCCGTTTCATTTCACGAGCCAACTGCAGGCCGGTCAAATGCGGCATCGTCAGATCGGTAATGACGATATCGAAACGGGCCTGGTCCTGCTGAAATAGACTCAAGGCTTCGCGACTATCTGCCACCGAGGTGACCTGATAACCGAGCCGCTCCAGCATTTCCTTACCCAACAGGGCAATGACCTCCTCGTCGTCCACGAACAGGATCCGTTCCGCTCCGATAGCCTCGGTTGACGAAACGGTGACATCGCTTTCCCCTTCGCAAAAGGCGCTGGGGAGCAGAATGGTAAACGTCGTGCCGCGACCGATTTCACTCTGCACATCGATCATGCCGGCGTGCTCGGTGACGATGCCGTGGACCACCGACAAGCCCAATCCTGTCCCTTCACCGACATCCTTGGTGGTAAAAAACGGCTCGAAAATCCGGGAAATCGTCTGCGTGTCCATGCCATGGCCATCATCTGAGACCTGCAGACGCACATAACGGCTTTCCGGCAGATGAGGAAAACGTTCCTGCAATTCCGCGCTGGAATCGACCGTATCCAGGCGCACCGTCAAGGCTCCCCCGTCCTTTGCCATGGCGTGATAGGCATTGGCTCCGAGGTTCATGATGACCTGGTGCATCTGAGTCGGATCGGCCAAGACGTCATCACAGGCGTCAGCCAGATAGGCGTCGATACGAATGGTCGAAGGCAGGGTCGAACGAAGCAGCTTCAACGCCTCCTTGATAACGAACTTGAGCTGCAGCGGCCGGCGTTCCTGATCGCCGCGCCGACTGAACGTGAGAATCTGCTGCACCAGGTCGCGAGCCCGATGCGTCGCCTGAATAGCGTAGCCGATGCTCTCACGCACCTCTGAATCGCTGTCAACTTCGTCTTGGGCCAATTCCAGGTAGCCGAGCAGAGGGGTGAGGATATTGTTGAAGTCGTGCGCCACGCCACCGGCCAGAGTCCCGATGGTTTCCATTTTCTGGGCATGCAGCAACTGTCCCTGCAGTCGTTCGCGTTCCTGTTCGGATTGTTTGCGCTCAGTGATGTCACGCGCCACGCAGACCACCCCCTGAATCTCACCCTTGCGATCACGCATCAAGGAGGCAGAAAAGAGAACCGGCAGCGACTGGCCGTCACGACAGTGATAATTGATCTCTGCGTTATGAATGAATCCCTTACGAAAAACCTCGTTGAACAGCGACAGGGATACGCCGGGGTCGAGCAGATCGGTGATCGGCCGGCCGAGCAGCTCCTGTTCGGCAAACCCGAGGGTTTCAAGGCTGGCGCGGTTGGCCTTCTGGATCGTGAAATCGGTCGTCAGAACCAGCAAGGTATCCATGATGGACGACACGATGTTCTCCACGTAGTCCTTGGACACCAGGGTGTCGGAGATATCGTCAGCCATTTTGTTCAGCGAGGTTGCCAAGGTTCCGAGTTCATCATTGGATTTGATGGCGATCTTCTTGTCGAACTCACCCTGACCAAAGGCAATGGCGGCATCCTTGATGCCGTTGACCTTGCTGGCGATGGAGCGCGACATGAGCTGCCCCAGGCTGAGGGCGACAAAGAAGACCCCGACCATCAGGATCAGGATATTGCGCTGCAGGTTTTCGGCGTTTTTCAGGGTGTCAGCGCGCAGCTGACTCTCCAAACCGACTTCGAATTCGGCCAGCTGAACGCCGAGGCGCCGGACGCCGGCGGCACTGCGATTGAAGTTGGACAGGAGGTCCCGATAATTGGCCAGGGAAAAGCCCTGATCCTGGGCAATATCTCGATCATGGCTCTCCACCAGCTGTTTGCCGAATTTGTAAAGTTCCTTCTCAAAAACCCGGATCTGTTCCAGCAGCAACAAAGCCTCTGGGTGCTTGATCCGTTCATTGAGCACCTGAATGCGGTCCTGCAACGATCCCTGCAGGCGGAAAAACTTGAACTTTTCCAGACCGTTATGGAGCATCAGGTAGAGCATGAGATGCTCTTCAAGGCGTTTGGCGTAGCTACTGACCTCGGTGGAGGCGGTTATGGTCTCCTGCTTATTGAGGAAGTCGGTACTGAAGCGGGCCAGATCAACGGCACTTTCCCGAATCTTGCCAACGGTTTCGGTAAATTTGCGGATCAACCCTTCATGACCGGGGAAATCGAACGGTTCCCCGTTTTCCAAGGCCTTATTGTATTCGCGGATGAGAAATTCGCCGAATTTGACCAGGTCGGATTCGGCGGACTGGATTCGTCCCAGGATCAGACGCGCTTCGGAGGCCTGGACGTTTTCATCGAGGATCGCGATCTGTTCCTGCAGGGCGGCGTAACGTATGAAGAATTTTTCCCGGTCGTCTTCCTCGCCAAGGGCCAAAAACATCAGCAGATGACCACCGGCGCGTTGGGCGTAGCTGTTGACTTCGGTTGCAGCCGAGACGATGGAGCGCAGGAACTTTTCTCCACCTTCCAGGTCACTCACAACCTGACGACTTGAAGCGAAACCGAGAAAACCGACAATCCCGGCCAGAAAAGCCACAGCGAGAAAGCCGATAAACAGTTTACGTTTTATTGTGAGACGAAAAGTGAAGGCCACGATGCCCTATCTGCCAGTACCGAAAGAATTCAAGTGATTTAAAAATTACAGCAAAAGCCGCGCCGGAAAGATTATTTTCATAAAAAAACTCTATTTTGACACTATTTATTGTAAGTTCGAAACACTCCATTGCCCAGTTAATTTACCCTCATTATTCAAAACATAATATATCTAATTTTCTGAATATTTTCCAAACAAATAAGAATGAAACATAATTTCAACTAGTTATAAAACAACAAAATCAATTTTGGAGGGGATTTCCACTCGGTTCCAGGAGTACTCCCAGGAGGTTATCTTGTTCGGCAGGGGTCAGCAGAACAGGGGCCATGCTGGTCAGGGGGCGTATGGAGCGAGGATTTTTCAGCCATTTGACGAGGTTCTCCTGGTTCCATGGCTTCATCTCACTGCTGAAATTGGCGGGATAAAATGGGGTAAAGAGACCGGATAGGTTGGGAGCCACCTGCCCGCTGCCCAAGGCGCCAAAACGTTGACTGAGCATCCGGTGGCAGCCGCCGCAATGCTTGTTGAAGGGATTCTCTTCCACGCTCCCCTCCAGGGCGAAATGGATAGTGCGTGGCATCTCCTCCGTCGTGACGGGAGCGTGGGCGCTGTTGGCAAGCAGGGCATTGATCAGCCGTTCCAGCTGCACGTCGGAAAAATGAAAGGTGGGCATGAAGAAGGCCGGTTCGCGAATTGCACCGACCACATCTTCGGGAATAGCACTGACCAGTAACCGGTCGAGATTGCTCGCCAGTCGGTTCCCTTTGTCGCCACTGCGATGGCACCTGCGGCAGGCACTGACCTCCAGCAGCTGTTCACCGGCTTTCACCCGGAAGTCCTCTTCATCAGTAAACCAGGAAAAACGGCCGGCAATCAGGCCATGATGGGCGATGTCCTGGCGCAGACTGCGAGGGTCACCGCGATGGCAGGTCGTACAGTCGCCCCGTTCCGGGAAGTGCACCGTATGACACTGGCGGCAGGAATCGACCTCCTGGCGTGTCGCACAACCGCTCAGGAGCGACACGGCCCAAAATAGGATCAGAAGACGAGCGACCAATTTTCTCCCCGAAAGAACATGGCGACGACAGTCAGCAGGATAATGACGGTCGCGACCAGCACGGTCAACAGACTGACCCAGCGTTGCTCTGGGGCAAACCAGGCGGCACGCCGTGCCGGCGGCGAGATCGGCAGGAAGGGAAGTCCGGCGAACAGCAGTGCCAGCCCCATGATCAGATAGACCATGCGGCCCGAGTAGCTGACCAGCTCCTGCATCCAGAGCAGAAACCAGGCCGACTTGGACGGGTTGGGAACCACGGCCAGATTCGCGCTTTCCTGCAGCGGCGCCGGCAGCAGCCAGGCCCCGAGCAGCAGACAGACGATCAGCAGCCACATGGCGCGACGAATCAGCCGGAAAAATACGGGGGAACTCTGCACGTAATCTTTCACAGGTAAGGCAGCACTCCTTTATCGCGGCGAATCCGGAAAAAATGCAGCAGGCACAGGATCAGGATACTCCCGGGCAGCAGCAGGATATGCAGGACGTAGAAACGCATCAACGACAGGGGCTGACCCACCGCATCGGGAACCAGCAGGTCGCGCACGTATCCACCGAGGGGCACGCTGGCAATCAACTGCATGCCGGTCTGGGTGGCCCACAGCGCCAGCTGGTCCATGGGGAGGAGGTAGCCGGTGTAGCCTTCGAAAAGGGCCAGACAGAGGATGCCAAAGCCGATGAGCCAGTTCAGCTCGCGGGGATGGCGATACGCGCCGGTGAGAATGACGCGCAGGGTATGCAGAAAAATCAAGATCAGCAAGGTGTGACTGGCCAGCCGGTGCAGGCTGCGCAGGTACAGCCCGCCCGGCACTGCGGACTCCAGGAACAGAATCGAGGCATAAGCCCGGTCGCTTGCCGGCTGATAGTAGAACAGCAGCAGGCTGCCGCTGAGGGCCAACACCAGCAGCGCCGTGAACGCCAGGCCACCCAGACAGAAGGTATAGGTGAAGCGCAGATTGCCGCGCAAAACGACCCTTGGAAAAAGGTGTTTGAGAAAATCCTTGACCACAGTTAGCTTACCTTTGCGATTTGATCAAGCATAGACGAGGACGTCCTCTCCCTGCAGCTTGACTTCCAGTCTGGCCAAAGGCTTGTCGGCCGGCCCCTTTTTGACCTGTCCGGCGCGGTCAAAGACACTGCCGTGGCAGGGGCAGATAAAGGCTTCGGGAGTCAATCCCACGGTACAGCCGAGATGGGTGCAGATCAGGCTCAAGGCGTAGATTTCCTCCCCGGAGCGGATCACGGCCACCCGTTGGGTCTCATAGACCAGCGCACCATGCTGCGGGATATCGCTTTGCAACACCTGCAACAGCGGCCGACGCTCCTTGACCTTGGGGCGCAGGAAGCGCGTCGCAAAGACTGCGGCCGCTCCCCAAAAAATCAGCGCCCGGAGGAAGATTCGACGTTTTTCAGTAATCTTTGCCATTTTTCCAGACTCTTCCGGGTATATTCCGGCGAAGGACGGTTCAAGGCACGAACCCGATCCTCCTCCAGAAAGCTTCCATTCACCACCTGTTGCCCGTCCCGTTGCCAAAACGAACCAAGGGGAAGGCCGTCTTCCTGCAACTGGTAAATCCGTTGCTCCGGCGCTTCCATCACAAACCGGCGCGGGGTTTCGTGACACCCTTCGCACAACACGCTCCCCGCTCGCACGGTGTGGGGAGAAAAGGCTTTCCATTGCGCTGCCAGTAACACGTTCTCCGCATTGCCCCCCTCACGCAGATCGCTGAAAAAGGCGATAAACTCGGGGCGGATCGGACTGACCCGGCCGGCAGCATTCTGCCCCAGGGGAGGAGCATCCTGTCGGCGCAGATAGGCGCTGCGCAGATACTCAGGGCCATCCCCAGGCCGCAGCCGGAAATACTCCCGTTTCGGGCTGTCCGTTTCCAGCCGCAGGAAGAAGCTGCCATATTCCTGAGGGGCCCAGGCCGAATGGCAGGCCGAACATTCCATCCTGTCCAGATGTCGGACAACGCTGTGTTCCACCACCTGCGGATCAGGGGTATGGCAGTCGCGACAGGATTTGGCCGTCTTCTCTCCAGCCAGCAGGCTGGCCATGGAATGACACTCGGCGCAGGCCATACCGTTCTCCGCATGCACATCCGGGAGCATCTTCAGATAACGTTCGGCATCCCGCTCGGGGCCGCGCTGATAACGCAGGCTGTCCTCGCGCGGCGCCAGCCCGAGATAGTCGCTGCCGACGAAATACCCCTTGTGACAGCTCAGACAGGGATCGTTGTCCGGCCGAGCCAGTTTATGGCCGCTGCCATGACAATCCTGGCAGCCCTGCAGATGACATCCCTGACAGTTTACACTGAAGAACTGCGGATCGTAACGGCCAAAGGCGCGTTCGGCAAACTCTTGCTCCGCCATGCGGGTCGCCATGACCCCACCCAGAATCCGCTCGTAGTCGGCGTGGCAGCCCGTACACTCCGAGGCAGCAGCGGCGCCTGCCGCGGACTTTTCGCACGGGACCTCGGATCTATGGCAATCCGTGCAGGATAGATCGGCGTGAATACCGGAAATCTCCATCCGGTGGCAGACACGACAATCTTTGGCCGCTTCAGCGGGTGTGCTGGTCAGCGCCATCCAAGCCAGCGCGATGCAGACAGTTATCCAATTCGGCATAATCCAGTTTCGTCTGATAAATAGGGTCCTTGCCATCCTGATGGCAGATCAGGCACTGATTGACGGCCAGCACCCGGTAGATTTCCTCACTCTGCAGCGGGCGCGAATTCTCCCGCACCACCCCGGAAAAATCCTGTACCGCGCCGGCCTCCATGGTGAGGAAACCGTCCAGCGGTTTGGTCTCGCTCTTTTCACAGATCAGGGTGGCGCGGATGTCATTCCCTTCCACCACATGCTGGCCGAATCCAAGAAAAGCCGGGTCGGCATGGCAGTCACGACACCCGACCGCCTTCTGCCAGGTGTTGTGACCGTAGAACGGGGCAAAACGGAGTTGCTGCCGCCCCTTGAAGCGAGTGACGTACTCATCACGCACCTTGTTCCCCTGGCGATCGACCAC
>ENA-ORXD01001288-ORXD01001288.1-sediment-metagenome-genome-assembly--contig:-NODE-1288-length-21917-cov-3.305128_pt1 | contig 21917 bp, 20 predicted proteins | sample MGYA00237862_ERZ511471 | MGnify/ENA metagenome assembly ERZ511471
CGAAAGAAGGATGTCATCATTTTGTTTTAGCGCGCGTCAATCCCGGTGATGTCGTCTTGATGACTGATCCGGGCTATCCGGCTTATCGCTCCAGCATTTTAATGGGCGAAGGTGTTCCTTACAACGTGCCTATTCTCCCGCAAAACAATTATCTGCCTGTCTTGGAGGACATTCCCACCGATGTGGCCCGCAAAGCAACGGCCATGTTTCTTAACTATCCGAACAATCCGACCGGAGCCTGCGCGACCGTTTCATTTTTATCTGCCCTCGTTGAATTTGCCCAAAAGTTTGATGTTGCCGTATGCTACGACAATCCCTACAGTGAAATCGTTTTCTCCGGTCAGCCCCGTCTTAGTTTTTTGATGGCGCCGGGAGCCAAGGAAGTGGGAATTGAGCTGAATTCATTATCAAAACCTTTCAATATGTGCGGCTGGCGTTTGGGCATGGCCTGCGGCAGCGCTGAACTCATTGCCGGCATCAGTAAAGTGAAAGAAAACACGGATTCGGGCATTTTCAATGCCATCCAGCATGCCGGGATCAGGGCTTTGAGCTCGGAAGCCTGTTTTATCGAGCAGATGCTGGACATTTACGGCCGCCGCCGGGAGCGAGTGCTGCAAACTCTGAAAAAGATCGGCATTGATTTCAATCCACCGCGCGGCACTTTTTATCTTTGGGTGCCGGTGCCTAAAGGCATGACCTCGCTTGCGTTCACCAACCGTCTGTTTGATAAGGCAGCTGTTGTGGTCGCCAGCGGCACCGCTTACGGCCAATACGGGGAAGGCTTTGTCCGCATTTCGCTGACCGTTCCCGATGAGCGCCTGGAGGAGGCGATGCAGAGAATAGAAAAAGAATTTGCACAATAGCAATGCACGTACCGGATTCGAAACCGAAAGGAGCCATACTCTTTAACCGTCAGAGCGGAAGAGTTTTGGCGTGTGCGTAAAACGAGAAAGATAATATTAGAGGCTATTTATTCATGGAGATGGGCATCTTGGGACTTCCCCAGAGCGGGAAGAGCACCCTATTTGAAATCATGACCGGTGTGAAAAGCGGCCAGTTGCACAATGAAGCGGTCGTGCGCGGTCAGGCTTCCGTACCGGATGAGCGCTTCGACAAACTCGTGGAGATCTACAAACCGGCGAAGGTTTCGCCAGCCAAAGTGCCCTTTGTGGATGTGCATGCCGTGGGTGAACATCCCTGGGAAGCAATTCGGCAAAGTTTAAGCGGTACAGACGGCATTCTGCATATCGTAGATGGTTTTTCTCTGCCCGATGTCCAGTTGAGTCTTGATTCTTACCGCAAACTGGAAGATGAATTAATTCTTTCCGATTTATTGATCATTGAGAAGAAGTTGGAGCGGCTGGCCAAAATGTCCAAAAAAGCCATTTCCGCCCAGGATGCGGCACAAAATGAACTCCTGCCTTGCTTGAAGGATTGTCTGGAAGCGGGGAAACCGCTGCGTGCAGCCGGACTTGCTCCAGCGGAAGTCGTGCTCCTGCGCAGTTTTTCTTTCTGGACAATCAAGCCGGAACTTGTTGTCATCAACACTGCCGAAGATAGCCTCTCTTTTGCGGATGACTTTGCAAAAACGGCAGGTTTAGCGGAGCCGGTGCTGGGCATCTGCTGTAAAATAGAAGCGGAACTTGCCGGCCTGGATGCCGCCGACCAAAAAGAATTTTTATCTTCCCTGGGCATTGCGGAACCGGCCTTCGGCCGGATTATCCGCGCTGCCTTTTCTTTACTGGGCCGCATGTCGTTTTTTACGGTCGGTGAAGATGAAGTCAAAGCTTGGGTGGTTCCGGTCGCCATCAAAGCGCCGAAAGCCGCCGGAGCCATTCATAATGATTTTGAAAGAGGATTTATTAAGGCGGAAGTCATGCATTATGATGATTTTATCGCCCATGGCGGATCGGCCGCGCAGGTGAAAGCCGCCGGTCGCCTGCATCTGGAGGGGAAAGAATATATTGTTCAGGACGGCGACATTATCACTTTCCGGTTTAATGTCTGAGACCTCTTTGAACGTAATTTTATAAAATTCCGGACTTTTTAAAAGAAAGCTTTTTGCAGATATAATCAGGAGGTGGATGATGGTTTATGCATTGAATCTTTTCAATTTTGTTCCCGGCAAGGAAGAGATGTATCGCCGTTACAACGCCAAAGCATCTAAGGTTGTTTACAGAAAGGGCGGACGCCTGGTTTGCGCCGGCAACAAACCGGTCAAATATCTGGCGGGTGATATCAAACGGGATCAAATGATTATTGTCGAATTTCCCAGTGAGGAAGTGTTTGAGCAATGTCATGCCGAATGGGAAAAACAGGGTCTTAACCGGTTGAGGGACGAAGCAACCCGGGACTATATCTGGATCTTATTTGAACCGTGGTCGAACTTAAGTGAATGGGTCAAAAGTTACAAGGATTGATCCCTTCGTTAAGTGCAACCAGGTGCGGGGAAGAAACTAGCTTTCCGGTGCTGCCCAGACAATATGTTCACGATTGATAATGAACACTTTTCCCGTTGATCCGGCCATGAAGGCATCGTAGATGATTAAAAAGGGATCGGCTTCTTTGGAATTGAGAAAATCAGATAACCGATTGTATTTGCGAATGTTCAATATTCCTTTAATTTTTGTGCCGTCGGAAAGGCTGACCGCTACTTTAGTTTTATTTGATGCATCAATCATCTTTTCCTCCTGCCTGAATTCTCAGGTTTAGTGGCTAAAATACCTTGATTTTGTCTATGCTGATGAAGAAGGCCGGAATAAAGATAGCCATAGATGACTTCCTCACCTTTTTTGTTCATTCAGAGAGCTGATAAATGTCATGATTTGCTTGATAAAAGCTTCCTCTCTATCCGTGTTTAAAGCAATTACTTCTCCCGGGCACAAAGAGCTTCGATCTTTCTTGAGGATATTAGCGACAACTTCCTGAGCATCAATTTTAATCGCATGCTCTTCCAGAAATTTTTTCGCCGGTTGCGAAGCGACCAGCGTTTGGACACAGGAAATAAATCCGGCATAAACAATCAGTTTTGCTGCGGCCAATCCCGTAACTTTATCATGCAGGATGAATTTATTTTTCGTGTGGCGGTAGATTTCCAGACAACTGGCCAGAGGTTTCAAGCCGCGTCCGGCAGAGGAAAAGATAATTTTATTCTCATCAATTAAAGCAAGCGAATACCGAGTGAAATCTGCCTTCAGCATAATATTTTCCATTTCTGTTTGGGCCCGGCTTTATCAGGCATTTAAGCAGAAGAGAACAGCAGCTTGTCCTCTGATGTTAAATCATCGATTTTCTTTTTCCGGATGCATTAGCCGCCACTTAAGGGCGCTTAATCAACTGCCGCCATCACTGCGGAAGCTTTAATAATGGCGTAAGCTTTTTTGCCTTTTTTGAGCTTCAGTTTGGCAGCGGATTCTTTGGAAATGATGGAGACGATGGGGATGCCGCCCGGCAATTCAATGATGACTTCGGTGTTGACCGTTCCTTCGGTGATCTTTGCCACCTTCCCTTTTAATATGTTCCTGGCGCTGATTTTCATTTTTCTTCTCCTTCTGGGGTACTAAAGGTTAAAATTTTCAAAAAATCCGATATTATTATTTAATGCTTCTGCGGCATACCGCTGTATTTGACGATATATTCCGGTTTACCGCAAAAAGCAAAGCTGGTGTTGCGGTGATCACGTTCATCAAGCGCAATCCGGCGGAAGACATCAGCCCACGTTTCGGCAGCCGTGTATTCGGCGACGAGAGCATTTTTGACCGGCTGGGCCTGCCATTCGGGGTGTTCTTCGACGAACCGGGCATAAACGTGCTCGGCATGATCCTCGAACTCGGCATTGAACAGTAAGGCCCGGCGATAACTAAAGAAAGCCAGCAGACGAGCCAACAAAATATAAGACCACACCATGAAAAAAGTTAAAGGCGGAAAAAGATACCATGGGTCGCGCAGGCCTTCGTCTTTCATTTTTTCATTAATGATCAGCAGATGCCTGTATTCATTGTCCTGAGCTGTTCTTGCCCAGGCGATAATTTCGCAGGATAACTGCACAAAGGAGCGGTTTTTATAGCCTCTGGTCAGCCGCGCATAATGCAGTGCTTCCCAACCCCGGTAGGGGATGGAAGCAAGTATTTCCAGGAGTTTTGTCTTGGCCAGGGTAATTTTTCGGCCGGTGGCCAAATCCATCGCCAGAAAAAAGAAGCGGGCAATTAAGGAATAGTTATAGCAAGGACGCGCCAGGGACGCCTGCTGTTCCTTGTACAGATCAACGCCGGCTTGATTCATATAGTTTCCCCTAATCCTCCAAAGGTCTTATTGTTCACGCTGCCAGTTTTCCTGTTCTGCTTTAAGACGATTTTTTGCGGAGAAATAAATCCCGTAACTGTAAATATAAGAGGAACAAAGTTTTCTGTCAAGGTAATTGAACAGGGACAATGAATCGGTAAAGTCATTTTTATCAGCAGTGATGCATAGGCTGCTGAGGAATGATTCTCAGCAGGAGAATTCTGCTTCTAAACGCTGCTTTCCGGGTTTTTACTCTCTGACATTAATCCTTTTCCCATTGCTGATGGCATCGTCGGGATGGACGATTACCTGCTCGTTTTCTTTTAAGCCGGCGATAATTTCTGCGGTCAGGCCTGTTCTTTGGCCTACTTCCACCACCCGCTGTCGAGCCCTGCCGTTTTGGGCAACAAAGACAGCCCAATTCTTTCCTGTCCGAAAGAGGGAGTTGGCGGGAACCTGCAGAATATTTTTACCCTCCCACACGACAAAGTGTGCTTCCAGCCGAAAACCATCACCCAGTGCCCGCCATTTTTCCAGGGGTGATGTAATGTCGGCAATAATCAGAACTCTTTGTTCTTCGACACCCAGGCTTGATATTTTGGTAAAGCCGGCCGGTTCGACAATGCGCACGATTCCGGCAAGTGCTTCCTCACCGCCCCAGCGTTTAAAAAACACTTCCATTCCCGGTTTAATCTTTACAGCATCCGACGAGAGCACTTCGACAAGCACTTCCAGATTTTCTGCGTTGCCGATATCCAGCAGAGGTTCTCCAACATTAACAACTCCTTCACTTTCGCGATAAATACGAAAAATGCTGCCGCTGACCGGCGCAGACAGATAAACTTTATGATGGTCGGCTGCATTTTTAACCGCGGAGAAGTTTTTGAGCAGTGCTTTTGCCCGTTCGAGATCGGAACCAGCGACATTGACGGCTTCCCGTGCGGAAAGTAACAAGGCCCGTACTTTTTTTGCTTCCGCTTCCGCTTGATCAAGCTGATCTTTTGCAATAGCACTTCTGGCGTAAAGGTTTCTCATCCTTTCGCATCTTTTAGCCAGATAATCGTCTTCAGCGGCCGCCGCGCGCTCCTTTTCCACAGCGGCGTTGAGAGCAGCATGGGCAGCTTTCACGGTTGCTTCGGCTTCCGCCCTGCTGCGGGGATCAAGGGCTGGTGAACGCAGCGGTTCCAGCACAACAACAGTTTGTCCTCTGACGATCGAATCTCCTACCTTGGCCCCAATGCGCTGCATATATCCGGCAATCGGAGCGGAAATAACAAAGCGGTCTTTCAAACGGGTGCGGCCTTCCTCTTCAATTGTGACCCGCAGTGTGCCGCGGGTCACAGCAACCAGATCAACATCCGCTGCCTTGGGCAGGAATCCGTAAATGGTTGCCAAAACTACCGCAGCAATAATGACGATGACAAGCAATTTGCGACGCAATGCGACATTCATATTTCATCTCCCTGAATTTCTGAAACGGCCGGGCAATTATTTTACAACTTTTTTATCGAATCATCATTCCTTTGTTTTTAATACTTCCACCAGGTCGAGATGATCAAGCTTGTGGCGGACGATCAGTCCCGATGCCGCGGCCGCCGCCAGCACTACCGCGGCCGCCAGCGAATACGTTTTCATTTCTATAACCAGTGGCACTCGGAATAGATCGGAGGCTACCGCCTGGGCGATATAGGCGCACAGCCAATGGCCGATCACAAAGCCCAGTGGAATGGCAGTCAGAGCAATTAGGGCCAGTTCGCCCAAAAGGATGTAAGAAATTTCACCGCGCGTATAGCCCAGCACACGCAGACTGGAAAGTTCACGACTCCGCTCCGACAAGGCAATCCGGGCATTATTGTAGACAACGCCGACCGAAATGGAACAGGCCATTAATGTTGCGATGAAAGTGAAAAAAAGCATGCCTTTGGCTTGAACATCATAAAAATTGCTTATTTCATTTTTTCTCACAATCGTTCCGGAAACGCGCGGCATGTTCACGAAACTTCGGTAAAGTTTTTCCTGATATTTGCTGTCCACCTTAAGATAGGCGCCCGATATGGCATTTCCTTCTTTCATCAGGCGGTTGAGAGCTTTAATGTCCATATAGCCCATGACGCCCAGATAGAGCTTAGCCAGTGCCGCTACCGGCACCTGATAAGTTTTTTTCGAACCTTCCAAAAGCTCGACCGTCAGTAAATTGCCCGGTTTTACGCCCAGCATCTTGCCTAAATAATCGTTTACAACAATGCCCTCCGGCGGCAAAGCGACAGATTTCAAATTTGTATCCAGCAAAGGATGCAAAAGGCTGGCCGGCTCGATCCCGTTAATGAATGTTTTGTAGCTGCTGCGCCCAAACCTAAGTTTGACCGGCACGGTACGAAAAGTTTCTGCATGTTCGACGCCCGTCATTGATTTGAGTTCATATATTGCCCGATAGGAAGTGGAATCGGTAAAAGCAACGGTCATATCTTCTTTTTGGGAAAGCACAAACTGGACATGGATCATATGGTCGACGGAGTCCTTAAAGAATCCACTGGCGATCATGGTCGCACAGGCGATTGCAATACCCAGCACGGAAAGAAAAGTTCGAACGGGCTTGCGCTCCATATTGCGCAGAATAATCCGCGAGGGTTGCGAAAGCCAGCGGCCGATGCCTGTTTTTTCAATCAGAGTTACCCGAAATTTGGCGGGCGGCTCAGGTTGCATTGCTTCAGCAGGCGATCTTTTTGCCGCCCGCCAAAGTGAGTGCAAGGTGCCGGCTAATGCCGAAATGACACTGATGATAATTGCCGCTACAATCGTTTCCGGTTTTAAGATGAAGGCCAGAGCAGGGAAGCGATAAACTTCCATGTAAATACCGCCCAATATTTTTCCCAGCCAGATCCCGACCGCAATGCCAATAATCAAGCCGCCAGATATGATCATGATAATCAGCTTGACATAATGAATGCCGATGGCAAAATTATCGTAGCCGAATGCTTTGAGAGCGGCGATCTGTTCGCGCTGCGTGTTGATGATCCTGCTCATGACAACATTCAGTAAAAAAGCGGCCACGCAAATAAAGATCGTCGGAAATATTTGGGCCATCTTTTGGAGCATGCGGAACTCTTCATTCAGCAGACGATGCGATATTTGATCCTTGCGACTGTATGCGCCGAATCCGCCATACCGATCTACAATGCCATCCAGTTTCTGCAAAACATCGTTCATTTCAGTTTTTGAATCTAAAGACAGGACTACATTATTGAAGGCCCCATCCATATTGTAGGCTTTGCTGATCGCCTTGCGGTTCATCCAGAGAATGCCGTAGCGCTTAAAATCCGGACTCATGGCATAGGGTCTCATGATCAGGACGAACTCCGGCGAGAGAGCAATGCCTGTAATGGTCAGCTTCTCCCATTTTCCGTTGATTATTGCCGCCAGTGAATCGCCGGGGAGGAAGCCATGCGCCTGGGCAAAGGTTTCATTAATTACCACTTCATCGTCTTTAGCCGGGTCAACAAGTCGCCCCTTTTTCAGATGAAGGCTATTTAGCAGGGGCTGGCCGTCATCAGGAAGCGAGATAATGTGGCCGGTAACCGGTTCCGGAAAACCAGCGACATCCAGTTTGACGAAGGCGGAAACACGGGTTTCGACCGCGTTGACGCCGGGCACTTCTTTTATTTTATCTTTCAGGCTCTCCGGCGCCCGCTTCAGATTGACAAAGATATCAGCAAATTTGTAGTCAAGATAAAACCTGCTTCTCGTGGTCTCCAGGGAATTCATGGTGGTGACGAACATGATGAAAGTCGCTGTACCGCTCATCAATACCAGCGTTATGGCCAGGACCTGTCCTTTCATGCGCCATAGATCACGCCAAAGTTTTCTGTTCAACGCCTTCATCATTTTACCACTGCATCTCGGCCGGTGATTTTTTGATTTTGTTGATGCTAACCTCGGCGATTCTTCCATTGCTTAGATGGATAACGCGATCGGCCATGCCGGCAATATCAACGTTGTGCGTGATAATGGCCGTGGCCGTGCCCATTTCACGATTGATCTTTGCCAGTGCTTCCAACACAACAATACCAGTTTTGGAATCCAGTGCTCCGGTCGGTTCATCACAAAGTAATACCTGGGGATTTTTTGATATCGCCCGGGCGATCGCCACGCGCTGTTGTTCACCGCCGGACAATTGAGCGGGAAAATGGTCAAGTCTGTCCGTTAGGCCGACCATGGCCAAAGCGTCTTCCGGCGCCATGGGCTTTACGGCTATTTCGGTGACGACGGCGACATTTTCTCTGGCGGTAAGGCTGGGGATCAGGTTGTAAAACTGAAAAACAAAACCGACATGAAAACGGCGATATTCAGTCAATTCCTGCTCGGTGGCTTTGGTCAGCTCTTTGCCGCGATAAGAAACAAAGCCGCTTGTGGCCGTATCCAAACCGCCCAGAATATTTAATAAGGTAGATTTGCCGCTGCCGGAAGGACCAAGCAGAACAATCAGTTCTTTGGGGTATAATTGAAGATTGGCGCCACGCAATGCATGAACTTCCACTTCCCCCATTTTGTAAATTTTTTTGAGATCACGAACCTGAAAGACAATATTATCCTGATCGTCGGCTTTTGTGTTTTGAGCGGTCATTTTGGGGGCGCCTCCTGCGGGAGAAAAAAATGCCTTCTTATATCAGGCGCATAAAATAAAACATTTCTTCCATCATTCTGAGTAAAAATCGATTCTGGAATACTTCTAGCCATTTTCTGCTAACGGCCTGCCTGTATATACCAGTTCAGGTAAATATTTTCCAAACTGTTTGTAAAGAAAGCGGCCTTAAAACATGATAATGAATTGATAAATATTCTGTATTTTGTTATTTTGTAATTAATGTTTTTCGGATTGTGTCATCATGATGAAAAAAAAACCGATAAATTTTCAAATCATTATATTCTTTCTGCTACTGGCTGTAATAACCATCTTCTTTGGCTATATTCTGAAGCCATTTTTTATGGCTATTTTTTGGGCCGCGCTGCTGGCGAGTATATTTTCTCCCTTAAACCGTTTCCTGAAGGCAACATTCCATCTCGCTAGTCTAAGCGCTGTAATTTGTTTTATTATCATTTTGATCATCATCATTATTCCCGCGGCGTTTGTAGTTGTCTTTCTGATTAACGAATCTCTTGATATTTATAAATCATTTAATTCAGGAGGCAGTCAGTGGCTGGGAACGATCAAAAACATAACCAAATATTTTGCCGATAATCCATACCTGGGGCGATTCGATATCATAAATGAAGATCTGCTCGTTGCCAAATCCGCCGACATTTTCAAAGGCATTGCCGGTTACATTTTCCAAAACCTGTCTGCACTGACCCAGAATACGATTCTTTTCCTGGTCCAGTTTGCCGTCATGCTTTACACCTTATTTTATTTCCTGCGTGATGGTGAAAAATTCATGGAAACGATCGCGGCTTATTTCCCGGTTGATGATCGTCATTTTGAAATGTTCAGTTATCATTTCCTCACTACTGCGAAAGCAACTTTAAAATCTACTCTCGTTATAGGCGGCATTCAGGGAATATTAGGCGGCTTAATTTTTTATCTAACGGGAGTAGAAAGAGCGCTTACCTGGGGATTACTCATGGTCGCCGTTTCGATAGTTCCTGCCATTGGGTGTTCCATAATCTGGGTACCGGCAGGCATTATCATGTTGTTTTTAGGACACATCTGGCAGGGCGTCGTCATTTTGGTCTTCGGTGCGCTGGTCATCAGCAGTGTCGATAATCTTTTGCGGCCAATTCTGGTGGGCCAGGATACCCAAATGCATTCCCTCTTGATCTTCTTGTCCACATTGGGTGGTATATCCGTATTTGGCCTTTCCGGTTTTGTGCTGGGGCCACTGATTGCCTCCTTCTTCCTGGCTAGCTGGAATCTTTTCCATGATTTGTCGCGGCAAAAGGAAGAAGAAGCGGCCGGATAAAGAGGTAAGAAGCAAAAAAAATGAATACTGCAAAAAAAGCCGCGCTTTCAGCAGCTTTTAAGCTTGGAAAGTATCATAAAGGTTTTCGCTGCACGTCACCGGAAACCTCAAGCGGCGGAGCAATAACGAGGCCGGGACGGCCTTTTGTTTTTTTGGCCTGATACAATGCCCTGTCCACATGGCGCAGCATATCGTCGAGCTGCACCGTTCCTTCCGGTGCGAGGGCTAGGCCAAAACTGATTCCCACCGTCATTCCCTTTTTTTGGGCCCAATTTTTGAAATCACTTTGGAGAAGCAGCGCAATATTTTCGGCGTCTGCGATAGTTGTATTGGTCAGAATAAAGACAAATTCATCACCGCCGTAGCGGGCGATGACGTCTGTTTTCCGCAGTCTGCTTTGCACCATCTCGGCAAAATGCTGCAGCACCTGGTCGCCCGCGGTATGGCCAAACTTGTCATTTACCTCTTTGAAATCGTCCAAATCGCCGAAAAAGAAGATCAGGGCCATCGGTGATCGTTCATGCAAGAGGAGCAAATATTCAGCGGCTTTCATGAAAGCCCGCCGGTTCAGAATGCCGGTTAAACTGTCTCGTTCGCTGACCTCCAGAGCCTTCTTTTTCAAGAACTCAATATGTTTGATCAGCACATAAGCATAATAAATTGCCAGGACAATAAGCAGCAGATAAAAATACATATGGTAAGGAGGATAAATTGCCAGCAGGATAAAATGAAGAACTAATCCCACTGTACCGAGTAGGAGAGCGCCATACATGGATTTGGCGGAAATGGAAAGGCCGTGTTGAATTCCGTTACCCATCACGGCAATGACATAAAGAATGAACATGGGAGGAATTGCCGAGGAATCAGCGCAAACCACCAGAAAAGCAAAGATGATATCTACCCAGGAGCAAATGCGGATGGTAATCCTGCTGCTGCCTGAGCGTTTATAAAGCCTCCAAAAGGATAAGTGGATCAACAGGTATAACGATACAATGATTAATATTTGGCTGCGGCTGAAAAGCAGGGGAGCAGTGGGAAGAAAAGAAAAATAACCCAAAGACACAATGCCCAGCATTAAGCGGATAAACAGCTGCAATTCAGGCATGTATATTTCGGGAACTTCTGCATTCAAAGGGGTAGCAGCAATCTGGTGGTCATTTTTCTTTTCAGCTGGCATAACCATCGGCAAAAAAGATCATAAAAGGACAACTTTCCAATTGTTCATCGGGCTAAATATCCAAATTGCCGCAGAGGCAGCACATCATTGCCGGATAAATATGTAATGAAATATTGTCTTGCGGCCGGGAAACTATAAAGAAGAACGGCCTCTGGTGTCAATGAAATAGTGATTAAGGGCAAAAAAAGAAAAATGTCTATAGCCGGAGCATTTAAGTTGCCCGAATCAAATCATCAAATGGTAGATCAAATCGATTTGTTCCCCATCATTTAAGACACCTTTTGCCCCGGATTGCTCCTATTCTAACCGGTTTTGGACCATTTCCAAGCTGCAGGAGACTCAACGGGGAATTAAGGGTAAAAGAACATGCGTCGAAAACCGGGCGTTATGATAAACGGACTGGAAAGCCGTAGCCAGAGTCTTTGCCTCATGGGCAAGTTCGCCCGTATTCGGATTGCGGTCCCAGCGCGGGAAATTGCTGCTGGAGATCTCCAGTCGAATTTTGTGTCCTTTCTTAAAAACAATGCTCGTGGCCAGCAGGTCAATATTATACTCGACAACCGTGTTGGGTTCGATCAAGCTCGGTTTGCTTTCCCGACCGTGGCGATAGCGGGCGCGGATAATGCCGTCGGCAATATTAAAAGCCCGTCCATCGGGATGGACATCCACTAATTTTGCCGTGAAATCGGTATCCGGCGCACTGCTGGCGGCAAATAGCTTTACGGTCACCGGGCCGGTCGCTTCCATGTCCTGCGGCAGTGGATCGCTGGTGTAAACGAGGACGTCGAACCGCTGCTCGATCAGAGTCTGGTCGGCCGGACCGCGAGGATAGTAAAGAGGCAGGATATGATTGCCGCCCAGGGAGTTCACCGGTCGATAAGGGTCAAAGACAAAATGATCAATCGGTTCATCGCCGGGCGGTTCGAATGACAGCCTGCCATCGCCGCAGAGGCTGTTGGCTTTTCCTGCACTGTGAATGTATAAAGGAGTGTATTTTGTCCGGGCCAACGGCCACTCCTTTTCTCCCCGCCATACATTATCGCCCATGACGAATATTTTAACCGGCGGCTCTTCGTTAATGTTGTTCTTAACTCCCTTGAGCCAATTATCGAACCATTGCAAGTGCACAGTCGTCAGATCGGTTTTCAGCTCCAGCAGCGAAGTAGAGGAGCTTAACCCAAAATTAAGCTGCCCTACAGAATCGATTATCCCTAGATGCGTCCAGGGTCCGATCACAATGCGGGTATTTTTCCTTGCCTCTTCTGTTGCCGCTTCGCTGCGCATGCTGGTAAAGTGCAGAAGATCATTAGGCAATAGCACATCATACCATCCCGTATAGATCAGGGCGGGAGCGCTGATGCGGTTGTGTTTGTCGATGATCGTCTGCTTTTTGTGATAATCGTCGTAAAGAGGATGATCGAGAATATCGTAGAAATAGGGTGCAAAGCCATTACCCAGTTTCATGACGGGAATATCTCTTATCGGCAGGGTGCGAAAAACATCTTCGATGTGGTCGATAGAAGAAAAGAGGCTCATCAGTTCCGGAATCAGATCAGACGAACCCATTTTTGCTTTCATGATGCCGTTCGGTCCATGGAGCAGCAAGGCCCAGCCGATGATGATGGACAGCTCCAGAGCGCCGCCCCGATAGCAGTAAAAATCCATGGCGGAGGCAAAGGGGAGAAAGGCTTTTAAATGCGGCGGCTGCATCGAGGCGGCAAACCACGGCGTTGTGGCGTAATAGGAATAGCCAAACATGCCGACATTGCCGTTGGCATAAGGCAAAGAGGCAGCCCATTCCACCGTGTCATAGCCGTCGGCGGCTTCATCCCGATAAGGATAAAATTTATTTCCGTCCGATTCCCAGCGGTTGCGAACGTCCTGAACGATGACCGCATAGCCGGCCCGGGCCGCTTTGATCGGATCCATCGTCTGGAAAACAAAGGGCATGTATGCTTTACTGTAAGGTGTCCTTTGCAATAAGACGGGATATTTGCCTTCCGCTGCCGGACGGTATATGTCAGCCTTCAATACAGCCCCATCCCTCATTGTGGCGGGCACGTTGTATTCGATAATGATATCGGTTGCCTGCTGATTCATTTTATAGTCTCCTTTGCGAAAAGCTGCAATTATTTCTGTTTCGACCTGGACCACCAAAATTTAAGCTTGTAATAGCCGCTCATAATGCCGCCGGGCATCGTTAAAATAATAATAATATAAAGCAGACCGAAGATGATCGGCCAGCGCTCCAAGAGGGGATGTAATTTGGCCAACCTGGCCAGCCAATCACCAAAAAGCGTAATGAACGTTGCCCCGATGACCGGTCCCGCCAGCGTGCCCATTCCGCCGACGATGGTCATCAGCAGAGCGCCGATAGTTTGATTGACGTCCAGAATATTGGGCATGACAAATTGATTCAGGACGGCGTAAGCGATGCCGGCAAAACAAGCTAATATGCCGGCTACCGCATTGGAAAGCAATTTATAGCGTAAAACATTAAAACCCAGCGCCGAAGCGCGTGTTTCATTTTCACGGATGGCCACCAATATTTTGCCCGTCGGGGAATCGAGAAAACGATACATGAAAAAGACCACGGCGACAAAGAGGATGATGACGGTGTAATAAGCGGCAAATTTACCGGCCAGAAATGACGGGACCTGAAAAAGGAGTCCATCCTGACCGCCCGTCATCTCCCGCCACTTGTCGGCTGTGATGACAAACAACTCGGCCACGGCGAAGGTGACCATAGCATAATAAATTGCTTTTAATCGCAAAGCCAAATAGCCGACAAAGAGACCCAGCAAAACGGCCAGAATTATCGCCAGGACAGTGGCAAGCAGGAAAAACCAGGGTGAAGCTCCCAGTCTGTTCATGATAATGCCAATAATATAGGCGCTGCTGCCGAAAAAAACGGCGTGCCCCAGCGAAAAGACGCCGGTAAAGCCGCAAAGCAAATTGTAACTGACGGCAAAGATCGCCGCTATGGCAATGGAAGAGGCCATATTAAGAACGAAGCGTGAGCTGTTCACCAGAGGTAAAACAGCCAGTAAAATGAGCGCGGCGAGGATCAACCAGGCAGCAGGAGATTTTAACCAGCTTTTTGTGGTGAGCATTACACGGCCTCTTTGATTCCCATTAAGCCGGTCGGTTTGACCAGCAAAATAACGGACATTAAAATTATGTTCAGCGGCATCGCGGCAGGCGGATAAAGCCAGATAATATAATTATTGGCCAAACCGACAATGATGCCCGCCACCATGGAGCCGATAAAACTGCCCATCCCTCCGATCACCACGACGATGAATCCTAAAAGCAGGTACTGACTGGAAAGAAACGGACCGATTTGCCCCATAGTCGGGCCGATCATTGTACCTCCTAAGGCCGCGAGGCCCGTGCCCAGAATGAATACCAGGGCAAAAACCCGCCGCACATTGACGCCGAGGATGTTGACCATCTCCGCATTTTCGACGCCGGCGCGCACGATCATACCTAGCCTGGTCTTGGTGAGAGCCAGCTGCACCACCAGCGCGACCAGGCAGGAAAAAACAATAATGAAAATGCGGTAAATACTGATGGAAGCGCCGAGGATATTTACTTCTCCCTGCAGCAAATCGGGGGTCGGACTGGCAATAACGTTCGGGCCCCAGATCATTTTTATCAGTTCATTAATTACGATAAATGCGCCTAGTGTAATAAGTATTTGACCGATCGGATTTTTATAGACCGGACGAATGATCGTGATTTCCGTCAGCCAGCCGATGGCCGCCCCGGCGGCGATGCCGGCGAGCATAGCGACAGCAAAGCTGCCGGTTAGCGCATATGTCCAGGTACTCGCATAAGCTCCGATGACGAAAAACACACCATGAGCAAAATTCATAATGCCCATCAAACCGAAAATAATGGAAAGTCCGCAGGCCATCATAAACAGGAGTAATCCCGTGGCCAAACCATTGATCGTCAAGATAAGAAAAATATCCATTTTCGTGTCAGATCCTCATTGTGTGCTGACCCCCAGATATTTCTGCTGGGCTTCAGTGTCTTTTATTAAATCGGCCATCAGGCCGGCCATGATGGTTTTCCCATCACTCAAGATGGAAAACTTATCGCCGATCTTTTTCGAAAAAGCGAAATTTTGTTCCACCAACAGAATTGATGTATAGCTTTTTATTTCTTGCAGCACCCGGCCGAGCTCATTAACCAGCACCGGGGCCAATCCTTTACTTGGTTCGTCCAGCATAATCAGTTTGTTTTTGTTGATCAGTCCGCGGGCGATGGCGAGCATTTGTTTTTGGCCCCCGCTCAGGCCTCCCGCCTTGTGGTGCCAGGCCTGCTTTAAATCAGGGAAGACGGACATGACAAAATCAAGGTTTTTCTGTCCTTCTCTGGCCGAGCCGCGCAGGGCGACACGCATATTTTCGGCCACCGTCAGGGTGGAAAATATTCCCTGATCTTCAGGCACCAGAGAAATGCCCTGGGCGGCTATTTTATAGGGGGGAAGGCCGGCGATATTCTGGCCGCAATACTCGATTGCCGATGAGGAAACCAAGCCCATAATGCAGCGCAGTGTCGTCGTTTTGCCCGCTCCGTTGCGCCCCAGCAGGACGACAACTTCTCCTTCCCGTACCTCCAGATCAACACCTTGCAGGATGTGAAACTGTCCGATAAATGCTTGTAATCCTTTAATGCTTAATAACATCTGTTCACCGCAGCGTTAATTATCATTTCTTTTTTTATTCGCCGAGATAAGCCGAGCGGACCTGCTGATCGGCCATAATGACATTCGGTTTGTCAAACGCAATCATTTTTCCGTTCAATAAAACAGCCACTTCGTCAACGACAGACAGCAGAAAGTCCATTTTATGTTCGACAAGGACAATCGTTTTGTTCCCTTCCTGTTTGATTGTCTTTAAAATATTAAGCATTGTCGGCACTTCTTCGATCGACATGCCAGCTGTCGGTTCATCCAGCAGCAGAATCTTGGGATCCTGGGCCAGGATCATGGCTAATTCCAGTTTCCTCTTGTCGCCGTGCGCCAGAGACGAGGAAAGGACGGCGGCCTTTTCCTGCAGACCGACTTTCCGTAATCCCGATATTGCCTGGTTAAGGCAGCTTGTATCCTTTAAATGGCTCACAAATATTTGATATCCTTTTCCCTGTTTAGCCTGGACGGCCAGACGCACGTTTTCGAGTACTGTTAAGTTGGGAAATAAATTTATGTGCTGAAAAGAGCGGGCAATACCCAATTTGGCGCGCTCATGCGGCGGCAGTTTCGTGATGTTCTGACCGGCGTATTGAACATTGCCGGAGTCGGGTTTAAGCAAGCCGCTGATCAGATTAAGTAAAGTGGTTTTGCCGGACCCGTTTGTCCCAATAATGCCCGTGCAGAGATTATCTTTGATATCCAGGGAAACATTATTGACGGCAATGTTGCCGCCAAATGCCTTCGTCAGCGCATTTGTACTGATGATATTCATTTTTCACTTTCTCAATGATCAGCCGTTTTCGATCAGCTTCCGCATGAAGATGCAATGAATCAACCTGATTTCGTTATTCATTTTGACAATAATAACGGGACGACGGGAGTGAGCTTATGCAAGCCACTGGCCCACTCCCGTCGGCATCATGATTTAGCGCTTATTTAGAATTGGGGGAGCGGTTTCTTCTGCCGACAACCTCTTGTCCAAAATAGGAACCGCCCATTTCACACCTTCTTTTTTGACCACGTGGACCACATACATTTCCTGCAGGGCAGTGTGATCTTCCGCCCGCATAATTCTTGTCCCTTTTGCCGTTTCGAATTTCAGGCCTTCCATTGCGGCCACCAGCGCATCGGGGTCGGTATTGCCGTTGGTTTTTTTCAGCGCCTCAACCATCAGGATCGCGGCGGCCATGCCTACTTCGGTGGAATACGTCGGGGGCATGCCGTATGCTGCCTGATAATTTTTGATGAGCCAGTCATTAATCGGATTGTTGCTGAATTCGTAATAATAGCCGCAGAACAGCCGGTCCAGACGGTCGGTGACATTTAAGAAGATCCCCAGCGAAATGATATCCAGTGCTGCCGTGCTTATTTTGATGTCCGCCGGCTTGAACGCTTCCATCATCTGGTTCCAGGGATTATTGGCGCCGCCCCACCAGAGAACACAGCGAGAAGGCTTGGCGGCAACCAGCTTTTGCAGGATCGGCGTGTAATCAGTGGTGGTGGACGGAGCGAAAGCCTCATAAACCAGGATCGCCCCTTTCTGGGCCAGCACCTTTTTGAGTGCATCGATGCCTTCACGGGCACCGGCCGCATCTTCCGCCATAATGGCGACTCTCAAACCCGGTGTTCCCAGAGCGTGCCCCCAGGCGATCGCATCCTGCAAATTGTTGCGGTTGACCCGGAAAGTGTATTTGTTCCAATTAGCGCCGGTAATGCTGGTGGCCGTGGCGCCGGCCACAATCAAGGGCACTTTATCTTTTCCGGCCAGCGGCTGTATTGCCAGCGTATCGGCCGAAGATGTGCTGCCGACCAGAAAATGGACTTTATCCTGGTCAATCAGTTTCAGGGCTTTTTGTCTGGCGATCTGGGGATTAAGTTGAGAATCTTCCTTGATAATTTCAATCGGCCGCCCGTTAATCTTGTTTGTTCCGCCGGTTGCATACTGAATGCCCAGCTCAAAGCCTCGCTGGCTTTCTTTGGCAAAATATTCCAGAAATCCCGTGAAACAGTCGATTCGGCCCACCTTGATCGGTTCGGCGGCGGCGGCCAAGACGATGCTGCCGGCAATGAATAACGCGAGAAAAATACTCAGAAGAACCGCTTTAAATAATTGCTTTTTCATATATAACCTCCTTAACTGAATTATTTTCGGATTTGAGCCCGCCCGGAGCAGAAAATCAGCTGACAAGCGAGCTATAACAATGCCGTCTGGACAAAAAACGTTTATCAACTTACGAGGTCGAAATTGTTCAAATCGTTGGTCCGGTATTATTGCCTCTTCAATCCATTGAGGATCAGCTCGGCGGCGGCTTCCAGTGTGGTTTTGCGGTAATCGGAGCGGCTGCTTTCCACTCTGCTGGCCTGCTGGTGGTAAACGCCCATATATAAACTCCACACGATCATTGCCGCTTGTTTGGTATCAATCTGTCGGAAGATCCCCTGTTCCATCCCCCGCTGGATTATTTTTTCCATATCAGAGACATTGGAGCGCAGTATATTTTCCAGGCGCTCAATTTTATCCGGTGGCAGCATATGGATATCCGTTTTCCAAAGCAATTGATAAACTGCCGGATTTTGATCATAATGCTTAAAAGCGGCGCCGAAGATGTTGCCAATGATTTTATCAACCGGCTCCTTTAGATTATTGGCCATCTTAGTAATATGGTTGGAGAATTTCTTCATTTCGGGCTCGATGATGCTGTAAAAAAGATCATCTTTGCTCTTGTAGTAAGAATAGATGGAAGCTTTTGATAATTCGCAAATCTGCGCAATCTCCTCCATGGTCGTTGCTTCGAAACCCTTTTTCTGAAAGAGACCGGACGCAACATTTTTAATTTGCGTCTTGCGCGCCTCCTTTTCTCTTATTTTTCTTTCTGCAATGCCCATAGCTACAATAGCACTTAAGAAGTTAAGTTAAATACGATCAAACAACCCCATTCTAATCAAAAATGTGATTTTATTTAATACTTCTTTTTTTACTCTGTCAAGAATTATTATGACTTCGGTTAAAAAATAACCGTGGTCAAAAAATGCTTGACAAGAATTGTTTATTCATTTAGTCTGCGAACGAGGTTGAAAAATAACCGTGGTTAAGAGAACTAGGGCATGCCGCCAAAATCTGTGGACACCCGGTATTCAGCTTGTAACCAGCCTTCCTGGATTCTAATTCCGGAAGCAATGCCCGAAAGAATCTGCTTTAATATTTCTCAGGAGCTCTTTTGTATGTTACGAGAAAAACAATATCTTCATTGCAGACAAACATTCCTTAAATATGCGTCATTCTTTATAAAAGATTTAATTGTTCCAATAAGCAGCAGCAGCTTTCGAGGAGCCGGTAACGATCGGTCTCGAATCTGTAAAATTATGTAGAGGAGATCAGGATCATTATGTCCAGTATGTTAATAGATGAAAAAGATGTCCGCTTCACGCTTTTTGACGTCCTGCAGGTACAGGATTTGAGCAAAACGGAGTATTTTTCCGCGTTTCCGCGCGACGTTATGGAAATGATTATTACGGAAGCGCTGAAGTTTGCGGAAAATGTTTTATTTCCGCTGAATCTGGCAGGCGATAAGGAGGGAGCCAAATTTAAGGATGGCCGGGTATACTCGGTCCCCGGAACTAAGGAAGCCTACAAGGCCTATGCGGAAGCGGGTTGGCTGACGGCCCGGGAGAGCGAAGATTTGGGTGGGCAGGGGATGCCCCACAGTTTGAATATTGTTGCCGAAGAGATGTTTCTGGCGGCAAACTTTTCTTTTACGACCACTCCGCACGTAACGCATGACGGCGCAAAACTTATTGAACTCTTCGGTACGGAAGAACAGAAAAGTTTATACATGCAGAAAATGTATGCCGGCGAATGGATCGGCACAATGGTGCTGACCGAACCGGGCGCCGGCTCAGACCTGGGCGGGATTCAGACCAAGGCTGTCCGCCGTGAAGATGGAACCTATTCCATTACAGGGTCCAAAATATTCATTACCAACGGAGAGACCGATGTTACGGAAAATATTGTTCATCTGATCCTGGCGAGAATCGTGGGAGACTTGCCGGGAACGCGCGGTCTTTCCATTTTCATTGTGCCGAAAATCAGGGTCAACCCGGACGGATCTTTAAGCGGTGTGGCCAATGATGTAACCTGCACGAGGATTGAAGAGAAATTAGGCCTGCATGCCTCGCCGACCTGTCAGATGAACTTCGGCGAGAACAACAACTGTATCGGCTATCTTTTGGGAAAAGAGCGCGAAGGAATCAATATCATGTTTCGCCTGATCAATCCCAGCAGACTTGGTGTGGGAGCTTGGGGAACAGGAACAGCATCCATCGCTTATCGGCATGCCCTGCAGTATGCAAAAGACCGGGTTCAGGGCGCCCATATCGAGGATGCGAAGAAAAAAGTTCCGATCATTCAACATCCGGACGTCCGCCGCATGTTGATGACCATGAAATCGCATGTGGAAGGTATGCGCTGTTTTCAATATTACCTGGCCTATGTGATGGATCGGGCCCATATCGCAACAGATAAGGAAGAAAAAGATCAATATAATAAACTGGTCGATCTGCTCATGCCCGTCTTGAAAGGCTACTGCAGTGAGAAGGGCTTTGAAATTGCCAATCAGGCCATCCAGATTTACGGCGGCTACGGACTTTCCAAAGAGTATCCGGTCGAGCAGCTCATGCGCGATGTCCGGACCGGCTGCATTGTTGAAGGCACGACGGCGGTTCAGGGCATGGATCTGGCCTTTCGCAAGGTCACCATGGAAAAGGGTAAGGTGTTTGCAGATTTCCTGGCGGGAATGGATGAGATTGTCAACAAAATGGAAGCTGATGCGCTCTGGCAAGATTATCTCCGGCAGTTTCAAGAGACAAAAGCTTCACTAGCCGTCGTACCGGCAATCTTCGGTGAACAGTTAGGGAAAGGAAATAAATCATTTCCTTACCTCAAAGCAAATCTGTTTTTGGATGCCTTCGGTGATCTGCTGGTAGCCTGGTTTCTTCTGCAAAGCGCTTTTGTGGCGGGAGAAAAACTGGCAGCCATCTATCAGGAAAAAGGCGCCGCTGATGACCAGAGCAGGGAAGCAGTCATCGATGCCAACGCCGAGGCGGCATTTTTCAGCGGCAAAATAATGAGCGCGAAACATTTCATTGGCACAATTCTACCCATCACCATGGGTAAAATATCTTCCCTCAAATGGAACGACAGCTCGGCCTGGACAATGAGGGATTCTTCTTTTGGCTGATGAAAAACGGTTCCGGAAGACGGGAGCAAAAATAACGGGTAATGCCTGAGAGAAATAAATTATTAATGCACTATTTATAGTTTGACCAATCAGCGAAATTTAAACCTAAGGGTAAGGAGGATATGATTATGGCGCAAAATGCGGAAAAAAAGAAAGTCCCTGTCGTGCAGGGATGGTTTGATATGAATGCCGGTCTGCTCGTCGGCAATCGCTGTAAAGCTTGCGGCGACTATTTTTTCCCGAAGGTGATCTCCTGCCGCAATCCAAAGTGCCGGGGCAGAGAGTTGGATGAAATAACATTGAGCACCAGGGGAAAACTCTGGTCGTTTACCACAAATTACTACAAGCCACCTGCTCCTTATGTATCTCCCGAACCGTTTGTGCCCTATACAATTGTCGTGGTTAATTTGGATAAGGAAAAGCTGGGGGTAGCAGGACAACTGGCCAAAGGCGTGGCGCCGGAGACCCTGAAAGTAGGGATGGAGATGGAGCTCCTTATGGAAGCTCTTTACGATGATAAAGACGGCACGGAGCATATCATCTGGAAATGGAAACCAGCGGCCTGA
>ENA-ORXD01001289-ORXD01001289.1-sediment-metagenome-genome-assembly--contig:-NODE-1289-length-21899-cov-4.205893_pt1 | contig 21899 bp, 16 predicted proteins | sample MGYA00237862_ERZ511471 | MGnify/ENA metagenome assembly ERZ511471
CTTGAAACGGCGGTTGGGCATCCCGTTCAGGTCGATCACGTGGACGGGAAAGTCGTCGTAGACATAGGAGGAAAGCAATTCCCCCGGCCCCTCCTCGCCCCAGGGGACGGCCGTGAGAATGGACGCCTCGTGCCCCAGCCGGCGCAGCGAACGGGCGAGTTCGAGGGTGTAGGTCTCCGTCCCGTAGATATGGCCCGGGAAAAAGACGTGGACCGGGAGGAGGACCCGGAGGGAGTTTCCTTTTTTACCCTTCTTTTTCATCCGTCCCCAGAAGCTCCCCGTAGAGGGCGCCGTACTTCTCCGCCATGGCCTCCACCGAAAAGAGTTCGTGGACCCTCTTCCGGTTCTCCTCTCCGATCCTGAGCCGTTTTTCCCGGTCGTCGAGAAGCCCGATGAGAATCTTCGCCAGTTCCTCCCGGTCCCGGCCCAGGCACTCGCCGGTGCCGAGAATCTCCTCGAGGGCGCCGACGCGGTACCCCGCCACGGGGATCCCCATGCTCATGGCGAAGGAGGAAACCTGGCCGAAACTCTCCTTCCAGACGGGGGCGACGAAAACGGAGAGCTCCCGGTAGTACCCGGGAAGGCGGTCGTAGGAGACGTACCCGGTGAACCGGACACGGTCCGCCAGCCCCGCCTCGGCCGCTGCTTTCCTCCAGGGTTCGAGGAACGTGCCCCCGCCGACGACGAGGACCCGTGTCGCCGGCCGCTGCCGCGCCACGTCGAGGAGAACCTCGACGGCGTCCTCCCGGAGCTTGTCCCCCTCGAGGCGGTACACCATGCCGATCACGTCGTCGGGAACGGGTGCGCCGTCCCTGCTGAAAAGGGTCAGATCGCTTCCCGGGTGGATCACCAGGGACCGCTCCCTTACCGGCGGCGTGAACTCCAGGGCATAACGGCTCACGTAGACGTAGCGGTCGATGACGTCGTCCACCAGGGGTGCCACGGGGGTGTTCACGTTTTCGATGACCCGGACGGGAAGGCCCCTCAGTCCCTCGAGGACGAGACGGTACCATCCCTCGTCGCATTCCCCCCAGTAGTGGAGATGGACCAGGGACACCTGACGGTCCCGGAGAAAGGCGGCCACGTCGCCGGGCTTCTCCAGACGGGAGAAATCATGGACGGGGATGCCGCGGTACGCCGGCGGGTCGGGAGCGAAGAACGTGATCACCTCCTGGTCGTAACGGTGTCCCAGGCGCTCGAAAAGATCGGCCACGAGCCGGCTCGAACCGCCCGTCATGAAATTGGCGATGGCGTGAACGACTTTTTTCCGGTTCGTCTCCACGGGATGGAGGATCCCGATCTCGCAGGCCCGGAACGGCTCCTCCGTCGGGGCCCCTTCCGCGGGCGGGGACGGCGGTGGGACCCGGTTCCGGGAAAAGCCGCCTTTCAGCCTCCGATACCGGCTCAGCCACTTCCATCCCTTCGACGAATAGATTTCCCGCAGGGTCCGATCCTTCGTTTCCGCGAGGATCCGAAGGTTCTCCACCTCGGCCTGGAGCCGCTCCCGTTCCGCCTGGCCCTCCCGCAGCCAGAGGTCCGCCTGCTGGAGCTGTCCCTCCTTGGCCTCCGCCAGTTCCTCGAGGGCCTGAATCCTTTCCTGCGCCGCGGCGGCCTGCTCCCGGGATTCCCGGAGATGGTCCCCCAGCTCCGTCTTCGCATCCCGGAGCCATCCGTCCGCGCGGGCGAGGGCGAGGTCCTTTTCCTCGAGGGCCCGGGAGAGATCCTTCGTCACAGCGGCGAAGCGTCCCAGTTCCTCCTTCGCCCTTTCGTTCTCCCTGGTCAGGGAGAGGTTCTTCCCCAGTCCGTGGAAGAAGGAGATCACCGCGGCGCCGTTCGACCGGCATTCCTCGAAGAACGCCGTCATGGCGGGATCGGGCCGTTTTCCCGGGGCGAGGACGCCCAGGCCGTTGCCGAAGGGAAACTCGAAGTGGGGCATCCCGGACCGTCGGATCTCCTCCCAGAGTTTCCAGACGCCGAATTCCCGCTCCCGGACGTTGGTGTCGTGGAGAAGGACGACGCCCCGGTCGCTCACTTTGGGGAGCCAGGCGTCGAAATCCCGCTTCACCGCCTCGTAGGTGTGACAGCCGTCGATGTGGAGCAGGTCCGCCGTTCCCTCCTCGAAATACGGCAGGGCCTCGTCGAAAAGGGATTTCACGAGTTGTGAGAACCGGCCGTAAAGGGGGTCGTGATAGGCTTTCAGTTCCTCGAGGACCTCGGATCCGTAGAACCCGGCCTGTTCGTCCCCTTCCCAGGAATCCACGGCATAGCAGGCCGTCCCGAGGCCCAGCTCGTCCACCGCCTGGCAGAAGGCACAGTAGGAATCCCCCTTGTGGGTCCCCAGTTCGATGATGACCCGGGGCCGCAGGATTTCCACCACGGCGAAGGCGAACGGGATGTGCAGGTGCCAGCAGTCCACGTCGGTGAGCCGCCGGGGACTCCGGAACACCCCGGAAAGGGAAAAGACGTCGAACCGGCGGAATGCCTTCTTTTCCTGTGTCACGGGCGCCTGTCCCCTCCTCCTCTTTTTTCGTCGCCGCCCCCCGGAGAAAGGGTGCATTTCCGGATCAGGTACCTCCGGACGGCCTGCAGGATCCTCCCCGCCGCGGGAAGGGCGGGCTTTCTGCCCGCCAGGACGGCATCCTGCCAGAGGTCGCTTCCGTCGGAATGGCCGGTCGCCCCCTGCTGCCCGTAAATCTCCAGGACCTCGAATGGCGCGTACCGCGCCAGAACCCGCATCCCGTCGGGGAAAAACCGCCAGCAGTCCACGGGGTAGCGGTGTTCCGGGCCGCCGGAGGGTGCGATGATACAGCAAAGCCCCCCCGGTTTCAAGATCCGCCAGATTTCAAGGACGACGAGCCAGAAAAATTCCACATGCTCCAGGGCCTGGCCGGAAACGACGGCGTCGGCGCTGTCCGGAGGGATCTCCCGCCAGTGGTAGGGATCCCGGAGAACCACGTCCACGTTCTTTCCCGGCGCCAGGTCGATCCCCCGGTACCGCCAGGGGGGCAGATCGAAGAGGGGCCGGTAGGACCCGCCGCTGACCTCGCAGCTCCCGAGATCGTAGATGAGCAGGGGCGAGGCTTTCCTGTCCCCGAGGTGACGGTCCCGGAAAGCGGTCATCTTCTCATAGGAGCTACGATGCATGGCCGCCCTCCACTTTCCCCAGGGAAATTTCCGTTTTCGTCACCGAAAGGATGGCCCCGGGCATCCGCACGGGAACGCTCCGGATGACCAGGGCGTCGTGGACGTAGTGGCACTGGACGTGGTCCGTGAGGCTCCCGTCCGCCACGGCGGCGGTGAGGGAATACTCCTCCTCCCGGAGGTTGGGCCAGGAGTCGAGATGAAAGGTGAGGATATACCCGCCCCCTTTGGACAGGGGGGGAAGATCCTTTTTCAGCAGCGCCGTGTTGTCCGCCAGGAGTTCCCGGCCGAGACGGTCCCGGACGACGAATCCCGCCACGGGGCGGTCCACGTTTTCGAGGGCCCGGAAATAGAGGCTGATCTCGCAGGGGTCCCCGGAATAGACGACCCCGGCGGTTCCGTTCCGCGACCGGACCCGGATGGCCTCGATGACCGCCCGCCGGTCGCCGAACTGCCGGCAGGCGCTGTCGACGGGGAGGAAGCCCCGGAGAAGGTCTTCCGGACCTTCCTCCCCCGGGCCCGCCGCGTCCTGCGGCCGCGCACCCGCCGGTTCCTTTTCCCCCTCGTACATATAGGCGAGGTAACGGTCCACCACCTCCCGGGGCGGGCCGTCGCCGCGGATTCTCCCGCCTTCCAGCCAGATGACGCGGCTGCACAGTTCCCGGACCACGGAGGGGTCGTGGGAGACGAAAAGGACGGTCCCCTTCTCGCAGAACTCCCGGATTCGGGCGATGCATTTCTGCTGGAACCGGAGGTCCCCCACGGCAAGGGCTTCGTCCACGAGGAGAATGTCCGGCGACACGTGAACCGCCACGGCAAAGGCGAGACGGACGTACATCCCGCTCGAATAGGTTTTCACGGGCTGATCGATGAAGGGCCCGATGTCGGCGAACCGGAGGATGTCGTCGTAGCGTCTTTCGATTTCCTGCTGCGGGATGCCCATGATGGCGCCGTTCATGAAGACGTTCTCCCGGCCCGTGCAGTCCGGGTTGAAGCCCGCCCCGAGTTCGAGGAGCGCCGAGACCCGCCCCCGGATCCGAAGATTTCCCTCGGTCGGCCGCAGGACGCCGGAGATGAGCTGAAGGAGGGTCGATTTTCCCGAGCCGTTGGAACCGACGAGCCCCACCGTTTCCCCTTTTCGGATCCCGAAGGAGACGTCCCGGAGGGCCCAGAACTCCCGGTAAAAGACCTTCCTGCGCCGCCAGAAGGACTGCTTGAGGCGGTCCACCGGCGCCTGATAGATGGGGTAGCACTTCCCCAGGCCCGTTCCCAGGATGACCGGATCGCGATTCAAGAATGAAAACCTCGTTCTCCGCCGTTCCGTCCCGACCTTACAGGACGTCCGCAAAGGCGTTTTTCGATTTCATAAACCACAGGAACCCGAAAATCAAGACGGCCAGGGAAAAGACGGCCGCCGCAAAAAGCCAGCCCCAGTCGGGAAAAGCTCCCCACAGGGCCACCTTGCGGGCTTCCTCCACGAAAACGGCGATGGGATTGAGGCGGTAGAGGAAGTGAAATCGTTCCGGCACCGCTCTCAGGGGATAGAAAATGGGGGAAAGGAACAGGAGCATGGTGGTGAAGATCGACGTCAGGGCGCCCGTGTCCCGGATGAAGACGCCGATGGCGGCAAGAAAATAGGCGATCCCGAGGGTGAAAAGCCCCAGGGGGAGCCACACCAGGGGGAGAAGGAGGATGGTCCACGGGACGGTCCCGAAAACGGCGATCATGGCGAAAACGAGCACGGCAAGGCTGAAAAAGGCCTGAACGAAGGAACCGAGAAGACGGACCAGGGGAAGGACCTCCAGGGGGAAAACGACCCGTTTCACCAGGTTCGGGTTCGAAAGGATCACCGACGGCGCCGCGTTGACCGTCTCGGAGAAAATGGAAAAGGAGATGAGCCCCATGAACAGGGCGATGGCGAAGGCCGACCGGGATTCCTCGCCGGACATGCCCCAGCGGATTTCGAAAACGACGGAAAAGACGAAGGTGTACACGCACAGCATGAGAAGGGGCTGGAGGAAGGACCAGCCGACGCCGAGCCAGGAGCCGCGGTAGCGGCCGGCGATTTCCCGCCGTGTCATGGGGCGGATGATCTCCCGGAATCCCCAGAGATGGAGGAACAGCCGGACCGGATTGAGGAACGGAACGACCGGTGTCCCCGCCGGCGTGATCGTCTGAATGGTTTCCTCGTGTTCCATCGCCCTTCGATTCGAGATCGTCCGGCAGGTCGGAGGATCTCACCGTCCGGATGCGTCCACGACCTTCTCAGAGACGTCCCTTCCCCGGGGTCGTGCGCCCGACGGCAGGTTGTCCCGCCGTCTTACGGCCCGATTCTTTTCAGGAATCCCCGGGGGTTGTAAGTGAGGAGGTACCGCTCCCGGGTTTCGTCGACGGCAAATCCCGGGTTTCCGGCAAGAAACTCCTCCGTGGCGGCCAGCGGGCCCTCCTCCTCGAATCCGAGGCCGTCCCCGTGATGAAACAGATCGACGATCCCGTCCTCCACGATGAAATAGCTTCCCGGCGTCACGAGGGGCGCGTAATTCACGAGATCCCGGAGGACCTGCTCCTTCCGGTGGTCCCCGTCCTGGATGACGAGGACCGTCTTCCCGCGGCACAGGGACCGCACCTCGTCGAGGACGGCCGGTTCCGAACTTCCTCCGGTAAGCTCGACGACCCGCTCATGGCGGCACTGGTAGAGGGACCTGTCGATATCGATGGAAACGACGATCCCCCTTCCCAGGATGTCCAGGAGATCGGCGAAGAACCTCGTGCTCCCGCCGTACCGGCTTCCGATTTCGACGATCACCTCCGGACGGACCTCATGGACGATCTCCTGGTAGATCCAGGCATCGAGCGGGTTCTTCCACGCGGGAAGCCCCATCCATTTCACTTCCGTGAAGACGATCTTCTCCTGGTGATGAAGGAGCCATTCCCGGAGCGTCATGGCGTATCTCCGGTCGTATGCCTCCCTCCGGAGAGGGGCCTTCGTTCCCCGTTCGTTCATTTCTTCGGCGCCGGCGGCTTCGCGAGGGAACCGAAGGGGGTGTTCAACTGGGGCATCATGTTCACCCGCCACTCCCCCTTTTCCCAGAGCCACTCTTCCTCGGTCGTTCCCGAAAAACTCGTCCCCGTGAAGTTCACGGAGAAATCCAGCGTCACGGCGGCCTTGCCGGGTCCGGTCATCCGGATTTCCCGGATGGAATAGGAAACCACGTTCAGATTGGCCCTCCGGATGAAATCCTCTCTTTCGACCTGGGCCTTGTATTCCTCGTTTGCCTGGTCATAGACGGGACCCCATTTCCGCTGCGTTTTGGACATCCACACCTTGTCAACGGTTTCCCTCAGGGATTCCTCCGTCGGCGATTTCAGGGAGAGGTGCGCACAGGCTGAACAGAAAAAGAGGCACGCAAGAGACACTGCAAGCCATCGAACTTTCATCGTCATCCTCCAAGGGAGTGTATTGCATCCACCGGACCCGCCCGGGCGGCGCGCGGTCCGGCGACTTCGCTTCGTCGTTTCCTTATGAACGTCCGCCCGACTCAGGGGACGATCCCGGGCAGGAGATCCCCGCAAAGACGTTTTCCGTCACAAGCTCCGAGGATGCAGATCCCGCTCAGGGGGGCTTCCCCTCCGTAAACACGCACGATTTTCGCGGCATCGGGCACCGGGGTCCCGAAGAGGGTTTCCGCCATGGCAATGATCCGTTCCTCCGGTTCCAGCAGCCTGGTCACCCGCCGGAGAACGGTTCCGGTGTCATCCATGAGATCGAAAACGACCGTCGCCGGCGACGTTCCCTTCTGGACCACCGCGAGTCCCTCCCACCAGGTGTCGGAAACAAACCACCAGGGGGCGTACAGGGTCCCTGGGAAAGACGAAGCCATGGGCGCGGCCGACAGGGCCTGACCGTCCCGGGATCCGTAGACCACGAGCCCGGTGAGCTCCGCTCCCGTCCCGCCTGAAATCTTCAGGGACGCGATCCGTTCCGGCGACACCCCCGTGAACAGGTAGGCCGCCATGGACACGAGGGTCTGCTTCGCCGCCAGGGTGCGGTACACCGTACCGAGGAGGGTCCCCTCGCTGTCATAGGCGGAAAAGCCGACATCGGCGGAACCGGTCCCCCCGTTCATGACGGAGATGCCCGTCCACCACGCTCCCGTTGCGGCCACGTGTGGGAGGTGCAGTTCCGACGCCGGCGGGCCTTCCACGGCAAGAAGGGCCCTCGCTTTCGACGTCGCAAGCGGGGGCTGGTAGACCAGGTACCCGACAAGGGTGTCATTCCCGCTCCGCGTCGAAATCGACACGGACGCACCCCGGGAAGGAAAGAGACCCGTAAAGCGGTCGTCCTCCACCTTTTCCCCCGGGTCAAGCACCCAGCGCTCGCTCGTGACGGTGCCTCCGGAGGAGTCGTACACCACGAGATCGAGTTCCTCCGAGGAATCCCCCATGTTCATGAATCCGAAATAGGTGTTCCACCCGGAGACGGAGGCGATGTGCGGAAAGACGATCTCCCGATACGCCCGGGAGAGGGGGACGAGATTGCAGCCCATGAGCAGGTCGCTTCCGTCCGTCGTCGTGTACATGCCCGCCAGGGGACGGTCCGAATCGACGCGGATATAGCCTCCGAGGGAAGGGGTAAGGCCGAAGGCCTCCAGAAGGCCCTCCAGGCAGCTTCCTTCCACCTCGGTGCTGTAGCTTCGCTCGGGGTTCCCTTCTTCGTCGGTCTGGCAGAGGATCACCCTTCCCAGGGCCTCCCCGTCGCCGGTCAGCGTGACACCGCCGGCCCAGATGCCCGAAGGATCGTTGGGGAACACGCCCCGGAAGGAAAGCGCCTGCTCCAGGTAGAGTTCATAGGCCGGTTCCGCGGAAGGATCGGCGGGGATGACCTCGATCACGTACGCTCCGGCCATGAGGGCCTCCGCCGTGGTCGTGCATCCGTCACAGACAATGCCGATCTTGGCCCGCGCGGGATCGTAGACGTTCACCGTCACGTCACCGGGCGACTCCATGTCCACCCGGATCCTGAGCCGGTCGCCGGTCCGGAGATCCACCTGGAAGTAGTCGTTGTTCGCGGCGATGAGAAGGTACCCCCCGCTGGTGACGGAAGCGGCGGCGTCAAAGTCGTCGTTCGGTTCGTAAGGATCGTCGTCGGTGTAGACGATTTCCCGCGCATGGCTGTAATCCAGTCCGGGATCGGTGCAGGCGGTGCCGTACGGGTCGGCGGCGCTCACCGGATGCTCCGATTCGCTTCCCGACTCCCAGCCGCTTCCGGTGATGACTGTCCCGTCAAGTTCATAATAGTAGTGATACGTCCGTATGCTTCCCCTCAATCCCACATAGTCGGGGGACACCGTGTCGCTGGCGAAATAGATGGTCACCGTGTAATGCCTGGTGTTCCCATCCTCCGTGTAATCGATGTCGTACTTGTACACGGGATAGTTCCAGATTTCCCCGTCCGTGCCGAGATCCATCATGATCATGGACCGCCGGTTGCCGATGAACGTTTCCAGGATTTCCTGGAAATCCTCGGGACCGTCGATGGGGTAGAAGTTGTACAGGGTGCCGTCGTACACCGCCGTGAGGATGCCTTTCTTGTCTCCCACATCGAAGAGAAGGCCGCCGTAAATCCCGCGGTGAACCGGCTCCTCCTCCAGCATGGCCGCCGCCGCCCAGCAGAAGCACATCCCTTCCCAGGATTTGGCCAGTGCGTTGTAATAAGCTGAAAGCCCGTACTGGGTCGCCGGGCCCTTGGCCACGCCGGACGTCACGAGATCGTACTTCTCCAGGGGTGCCGGGTGGCCGTTGTAACCCGTTCCCGTAACGAGCCCCCCCTGTGCGAAGGGCCACCACCACCCCGACCAGGGAAGTTTGTCCGCCTGATAGGTCAGCGCATCCGCCTGTCCCGCCCCGACGTTCAAGACCAGGAAAAACGAAATCAGGAAAAAAACCGCCCCCGCTCTTTTCATGGCTCCTCCATCCTGTATTTCCGGTCCCCCGAATGTCCCTCGACGGCCCAGGGCTTGCCCTTTTCCCAGCGCTGGGCGAACAGCACGATCCCTTCCTTGTTCTTGCAGATCACGTCATAGGAAGGTGCCCGGCCGTTTCCCGGGACGGCATCCACGGACTGCACCACTTTCTCCCGAAAGGCGAGGTCGTTCCCGATCCGCCTTTCCATTTCGAAGGTTTTTCTCGACGGGGCCGTGAGGGGAAACACGGGGGTTTCCAGCGGAATGTCCGCGAATTTCGCAACCGCCGGCGCCTCCCTGGGAAATGTCCATGTCTCCCTGCCGGTCTCCCCCATCCGGGTTCGGGTCACTTCCGCGATGGAAAGGGAGAAATCCGCCGTCCGGTAAAAAAGGGTCGCATCGAGAGACAGGCCGGCCCCTTCCCCGGAAACTTCCACGGCCCAGCAGGTCTCCCCTCCCGCTTCCTCCATTCCCCGGACCCGGTACCGCAGGAGGATGGCGCCGGTACCGTTCCCGTTTTCCTGTCCGCTTTCCCACTTCGCGGCTTCAAGCCGCAGCGTCCACGTCTGCCCGGGTTCCCATGACGGCATGAACGGGCCGGTCCCCTCCTCCGCGCCCCATGCCGCAAAGGCCGCGATCAAAACGATCAGGATTCCCCCGAAGAATGCGGTCGCTGTTCTGGTCATCGGCCATTCCCCGCCGGGGCTCTTTGTCCCCTTTTCTTCCGTTTGCCTGCCCGAAACAGAATGGGCAGGGCCTTTCGAAGACCCTGCCCATTCCCATTCATTCACTGACCTTTGCTTGTGTCGTTGCGGTCAGTAATTAGTCAAGCTTGCTGTAGTCGAAGCAGATCGTGCAGCAGCCTCTCGCCAGCGTGCTACCACCGAAGGTGCCGTCGGTGAGGAAGCTGTAGCCGTCGATCCAGCCCTGATCAGATTCAACCTTCAGCATTGCCGCACCGGCTGCCGGCGTGCCACTGAAGTTGGCCAGGACGGAGTCGAGGATGAAGGTCCACATTGCCGCCGTGTGACCGGTCTTCACCCAGGTGAACTTCGCGCCCGTGGCGTCGGTCAGGGTCAGCGTCAGGTCGAGCGAAGAGGTTCCGCCGTAGTTCGCGATCGCAACACCAGTCCACCAGGGCTGGATTCCGGTCACGACATAGGGGAAGTAGATGCAGGTCTGGTCGCCAGACTCGCAGCACAGCGTGCCGACGTCGATGGTGCAGCAGCAGATGTCGTTGCACTCACGGCAGATCCCGCCGCTGGCGCCCTGGAGGCACACTTCGATCGTAACGGTTTCGCCTTCCCGGCCCTCGATTTCCGAATCATTGAGGAACATCGGGGGAACATCGATCCACCAGTACTTCACCTGATTGGTGACCATTTCGGCGGGAATCTCGTATCCCGTTTCGTTGGCGCTCTGGAGTTCGACTGCCATCGCGTCGCAGGGAACTTCGCAGGAGGTGTTGCTGATCGAAACCGGCGAGGTCGGGCTGCCGGCCTTGTCATAGTAATCGATGTCGGTCCACGTATAGCTGTAGGTCGTCGACGTGCCGGCGCAGGCAAGCGCGGCCGACGTGTAGGCCATCATGGAGGGATACACATCGCTCCAGTAAACGCCGGAGGTCAGGATTTCCATCCGGATGCCGATCTTCTTCCCGGACACGAAGTTCGTGTTCGGGGAATCGCAGTTACAAAGGTCGAAGATGACCTTGCAGTCTTTGTCATAGGCGCTCGATTCGCAGTAGCCGTAGCCCGTTTCATAGTCGAAATAGCTCGTGTAGGGCGTTGCCTGGCCGCTGCTGACACAGCACTCGATCTGGCGCAGAGGGCACTTGCCGCAGTCGACGCAGGCGTCATCCGCCGCCATGGCCGTCCAGGCGAAGGACAGTGCGAGGACCATCGCCAGAAGAGCCGTGAATACCATTCTTTTCTTCATGTCTTTCTCCTCCAATTCTTAGTGTTTTCCTGACATATTTCCCTAAATTCAAAACCTCTCAGAGAATTCCGCTGTATCCTTTCTTTCCGCACCCCCCTCCTTTCCTTTTTTATAGTCCAGAAGTCAAATTGCGATAACGCTAATGAAATTCTTCGTAATTGTCAAGACCTTTTTACCCGTTCTCTTCCGCCGCGATCTCATCGACCGGGACCGTCACGGAAAGGGGAATGAAAATGCTTTCCCCGTTTCCGGGAACCGTCAGTTCAACGCTTTCCACCGGGTCCGTTCCCGCCGCCGAAACCTCGTACGGCCCCTCGGGAAGGACGATCTGGAAGCCGCCCCCTTCCCCCGTAAGGAGGACCTGGGTAACGTCTGAACCGGAGATGGTAACCTCAACGCCTGAAAGAGCCTCGCCGGGATCGAGAAGACCGTTCCCGTCGAGATCGGAAAAAACGACACCGACAATGCCGAATTCTATTGCAATTCTCGTGCCATACTCTGCGACCAGGAGGCCGACATGGTCCCCGCAGATGCCGCCGAGGCTCTCCGAATCCCCTTCGGCAAACCCGACGCCCGCTTCGCGCAGCGAAGGATTGAAGATCAGCCGGTCTTCCGGCGCCGTCCGGGTCAACTCGACGATCGCCGAACGCTGGAAGAAAGCCTTCACCTGTTCCGCGGGGACCCGGTCCCCGCAAAGGGCCAGAAGGCCCCTCGTCTCGCCGGATTCCACGGCTTCCTCGTACCCCGCTTCCAGGATCCGGTCCATGGGGGTCCTGCCGTCGAGGGAATCGGCGGCGAAGTAGCCGGCGGAGAGCATGTCCACGGCATGGGCCCTGGCCGCCTGGAAAAGGGTTTTGACGGGAAAGAGGGGGGGCATGCCGGCATAAAAGGCATCCAGCCCTTCCTGAAGGTCCGGCATGAGGCGGTCCGCCGAAAGACCCACGGACAGGAGGAATCCCTCGGGATTCGAGCGGGCCTGGTTCACCAGCGCGAGGAAAAGTTCCTCCTCGGAGCCTGCCCGGCAGGGCTCCCCGAAATCGCATACGGCGATGTACACGTTGAACAGGTAGCCCCCGTACTCGAGGACTCCCGTTCCGACAGCGATGCCTACCTCGGAAAAGCCGGGATTCAGAAGATTCCACTTTTCATCCGACGGATTCAGGAGTTCTTCCCGGAGCATGTTCTCGAAAAGAATCGAAACGGCCGCATCGGGGGCAAGAAAGTTGGCAAAACCGACCAGGCCGATGGACTCGCCCACGGAGACGGCCCAGTAGCCGGCCGCGGCCGCCCGATCCCCCGCCGTCAGTCCCTCGGGGTTCACACGGTCCACGTATCCCCGGGCGAGCATGTCTTCGTTGTGGGCTTTCGCGGTATCCGAAAGGAGTGACGTCCACTTGAGCTGGGACATTCCTTCTTCCGGCAGTTCCAGAAGCTCCGGCCGCGCCGCCGCAAGCTGCTGCGGATCGATGCCGATCGCGGCGGCCGCAGCGAAGGGGGCCTGGCGGGCGGCATTGATTCGGTCGAGAAGGGCCTGCTCCTCTTCTGAAGGCGCAACGGCACCCCATGCCGTCCCCGCCATGAGGATGAAAAGGATGAAAAAAAGGATGCCCTTGTGGATCGACCGCGTTCTCATGACCTCATATGAAGCAACGATCATGCCAGGCCGATCGTCTGTCAGATGCATCCTGCGATCCGGCGTTTCGGCGGCTCCGGGGGGGTGCCGGCCTCCTTTAAGACCGGCATTTCTGGCTACGATGGAACGCTGCGGGTCATATATGACCAACGCTGATGAGCCGGCGGGCAATCCGAACGACGCTTTTTCGGGAGGCAAAGGGAAAAATCCCGGAAGGCTGGACCGCCGTTCCGAGGACCCAAGCGTCACGTTTCGTGCGCCTTTCGAAGCCGTCAGTCCTCAGGATCCCCCGCCGCAGTACCGTTTCATCAGGCCGGGGAAACCGGGGTAGCTCCTGATGTTTTCCAGGTCGGGGTCCGTCATGGCGTTCCGGCAGTTCCTGTACCCGGCCTGGAAGGCCTCTTCCAGCAGCAGGAAGGCGGCTTCCCTCCTGTTCCGGAGGGACTCGAGACAGGCCAGGTTGTACCGGACGACCGCCTTCAGGGCGGGATCGATTTCCTGCGCCTTCTCGTAACGGGCACGGGCACCGTCGAAATCCCCCATTCTCGCAAGAACGATGGCCAGGCGGTTCTGAAGAACGGCATTCCGGGGACGTACTTCGAGGGACGCTTCAAACCGCTGCCGGGCGCCCCGGAGGTCCCCCCGGGCCATGAGGATCCCCCCGAGGTTCTGGGAAGCCTCCCAGTCCCGGGGATCCACCTTCAGCGCCTTCCCGTACAAATCCGCCGCGGCGGCGAGATCCCCTTCCCCTTCGGCGAGGGCGGCGAGGTTGAAGAGGGCCTCACCGTTCTCACCGTCGATACGGAGGGCCTCCTCGAACGCCCGGCGTGCTTCCGGAAGCTTCCCCCGGACCAGGAGGATCGCCCCGAGGGCGCTTCTCGCCCGGCTGTGGCCGGGATCGATCCGGATCACCTCGGCAAGGAGCTTCTCGGCGTCTTCATAGCGTTTTTCCTCCGTCATCATGGCGGCAAGGTTGAGCCGGGCCTCGACGGACCGCGGATCGGCGCCGACGGCCTCCCGATAATACCGGAGGGCGCCTTCCCGGTCGCCGGCCTGCCGTTTCAGGTTTCCCATGGCGGTGAGGATGGAGGGGTCCCCGGAATCCTTGTTCATGAAGTCGGCAAGCTTTTTTTCCGCCTTTCCCGTCTCCCCCCGGGCTGACTGGATTTCGGCAAGGAACACCCCGGCTTTCTCCTCGGTCGGGTCCAGCCGGAGGACCTCCTCGAATTGCGCCGCCGCCTCCTCAAGCCGTCCCTCCTTCCGGAGGGCTTCCCCCAGACCCATCCGGGTACGGAGTTCGGAAGGGTATTTCTCCAGGACCGACAGGAAGACCTCCCTTGCCTGCGCGGGCCTGTCCCTCTTCAGGAGGACGAATCCCAGATTGATCCGGGCGAGTTCATAACCCGGCTTGATCCTGAATGCTTTTTCCAGGTCCTCTTCCGCTTCCTCCAGCCTGCCCGCGTCTGCGAGGACCGTGGCGAGATTGTTCCATGCCCGCGCATTCCTGGGATTTTTCTCGATGACGTCCGTCCACAGGGTTATCCCGTCCCGCCAGACCTCGTTCCGAACATGGGCGGTGACGGCAAGGGCGGCGACGATAACCGCCAGGAGAACGACGGCCGGGACTCTCTTCCACCGGAAGATTCGGAACAACCCGTCGGAGAGGGCGACGGCGAACCCGAACAGGGGAAGGTAGAGGCGGTGTTCGAAGAGGGCATCCCGGATGGGAAAAACGCTCGACTCCACCGACAGGGTGATGAAGTACCAGAACACCCCGAACGAGAAGAGCGTAAGCCTCTTCCTCAGAACGACCGCCGCCGCCAGGAGGGCGAGGAGAAAAAGAAAGGCCAGGGGCGTCCAGCCGGAGAAGAACGTCCGGTGGAAGGGGTAGATGTAGTCGACGGACTGGCCAGTGGGAAAAACAAGCAAGCGGAGGTATTCCACGAGGACGTTGAACTGGGTGAGGAGATAGGTCCACCGGCTGACAAGCTCCGTTTCCATGCTCCTCCGGGCAAGGTCCTCCAGGACGCCTTCCCCGGAGAGGGAGTCGAACACTCCGAGGGACAGGAAAATGAAGGCCGTCCACAGGGCGAACCCCAATGCGATCCAGGGTATTTTCCTGAGCCAGCCTTTTCCCGTCCGGTCGACGAAGAAATATTCCACGGCCAGCACCGCCAGCGGCAGGCTCGCCGCATTCTGCTTGGACAGAAAGGCGAGGGCCGCCAAAAGGGCGAAGAGCCCGTAATACAGAAAAACGATGCGCCCCACCCCTTCCGGACCGGGAGTCCGCGCCTTGAGGTAGAAGAGGAGGGACGAGAGGTAGAAGAGCGCGGCCATGGAGGTATAGCGCTGGATCGTGTAGGTCACCGCCTGGGTCTGGACGGGGTGGGCGACGAAAATGAGGGCGGCGAAGAGGGCGACAAGCCTGTGCGTGACGACTTCCTCTTCCCCCCCGGGCCCCGGCGAAGAGGCTGAAAGCCTCTCCAGAATGGCTCCGGAGAGAAAGAACACCACGAAACCGTTCAGGACGTGAACGGCCAGGTTCACCAGGTGATAACCGAAAACGTCGAGTCCTCCGATCCGATAATTCAGGGAGAAGGTCAGGTTGACCAGGTTCCTCGGGCTGAGAAGGAGGTTCCATTGGAAATCCCTGAGGAGATTTTTGATGAAGGACCTGTTCACAAGGTGGTCGATGCTGTCGAAAACGAAGGGGAAATCGAAGATTCTCCCGTACACGCAGACAGAGACGAGGGCAATGAGGGCCAGGCACGCAGGAATGCCCGTCACGATTCTTGTCATGGAGGAACGGTTCATCGGGAAGACTCTTTCTCCTTCTCCCGGGAGGGTTTTGAGTATCTGGCGCCAAGCTCCCGGTATTGTTCCAAAGACCGGAGGGACGCAAACGCTTCGTCGGACTCGACGGCGCTCCAGTTCCGGAAGCCCGACGCAAAGGCCCTCTCGAGTCCGCGGAGGGCCTGGTCCGTTTCCTTCTTCATGGCATGGATCCTGGCGGCGCGCAAATACGCCACGGGGACCGCACGGTCCCCCGATGCGGCCGCCTTTTCGTAATGGGAAAGGGCCCGGTCGTATTCGCCCTTTCTCTCGTAAATGACCGCCAGGTTGAAGCGGGCCTCTCCGTAATCCGGTCTCAGCCGGAGGGCCTCATTCAGTTCCCGGACGGCGGCGGCCTCATCCCCCATTTCCAGGAAGGCGCTTGCCAGGTTGTTCCGGGCCGCCGCATCGGCCGGGTCCGCCTTGACGAGGACCTTGAATTGCTCCGCCGCTCCCCTGTAATCCCCCTTCCGGAGATGCAGCGACGCAAGACCGTATCGGGCCCCCCTGCTGAACCGGTCGACTTTCAGGGCCTTTTCATACATGGCAAGGGCCTGTCCCCCGTCACCCCGTTCCAGATAAAGGTTCCCCAGGTTGACATATGCGTCGGCATACCCCGGATTCATCCGGAGGGCTTCGCGGTAATGCCGCTCGGCACCCGTTCCGTCTCCCTTTTTTTTCAGGACATTGGCGAGGTTGTAATGGGTGATGGCGTCTCCGCCGGCGGCGCTCACACGGAGAGCCCACTCCAGAAGGGCCACCGCCTCTTCCAGTCGCCCCCTCTCCATCTGGAAAGTCCCCAGGTAATTGAGCCCCCGGACGCTTCCCGGGTTTTTCCGGACCACGTCGGACCACAGGACGGTTTCATCCCGCCAGACCTGGTTTCGCAGGAAGGATGCCGTCCCGAGGGCCGCCACGAGGATGACGCACAGGCCCGCCGCCAGCGCCTTCCGGTTCCCGAAGAGCCGGAACACCGTCCAGGCGAAGGCCAGGGCACACCCGAAAAGGGGGAGGTACATCCGGTGCTCGAAGAGGGCGTCCCGGATGGGGATGATCGTCGATTCCACCGAAAGGGTGACAAAGAACCAGAAAACGCCGAAGGAGAGAACGGGCCATCTCCTGCGGACCAGGAAAGCGCCGGCGGCGAGGGAAAGGAGAAACGCAAAGGCAAAAGGCGTCGTCCCGCCGAAAAAGCCCGTCCGGAAAGGATACATGTAATCCAGGTTCTGGTTCACCGGAAAAAAGAAAAGCCGGAGATAGGTGACAAGGACGTTGAACTGGGTGAACAGATACGACCAGCGGCCGACGGCGTCCGTTTCCCGGCTTCGGCTGTCCAGTTCCGCAAGGAACCGCCCCCACGAGAATCCGGGCCGGAACAGCCCGGAGACATAAAGGTAGAAGACCGCCACGGCGGCCACGACCGCGACGATCCAGGGAATCTTCCTCTTCCAGCCCGCCCGGGAGCGGTCGACGGCGAAATATTCCACCAGGAGGATGGCGACGGGAAGGCTGAGCGTGTTTTCCTTGCACAGAAAGGCCACGAAGGCGCACAGGACGGAAAGAACGAAGAAAAGAACGATCCGGAATGCCGTCCTCCGTCCGGGAAGGGGACCGGCGACAGCCTTCTCCGCAGCCGGTCCCGGAGCGGTGCCGTACCCGGCGGGAGCAATCTTCCGCTTCTTCTGTTTTTTCTTCTTCCCGGCGGGCCTTCCGGCGTCGGCGGGTCCATTCTCCCGCACCGTTTCAAGGACCGCCGTCGCCGGTTCCCCTTTCTGAAGGAGCCGGGCCGCCAGGTAAAAAAGGATGGAGGCCATGTAAAACAGGGCCGCCATGGAGGTGTACCGCTGGATCGTGTAAGTCACCGCCTGGGTCTGAAGGGGGTGGACCACGAAAAGAAGGGCCGTGAAGAGAGAAACGAGCCGGGCGGAGCCGTTTCCGCCGTCCCCGGCGGGGCCGGACCTGCCGGCCATCCCCCGGAGAAGGAGGAGGGACAGGAAATAGACCACAATGCCGTTGAGGATATGAATGAGGATGTTGCCGAGATGATAACCGGAAACTTCGTATCCTCCGAGGGCGTAGTTCACAGCGAAGGTGAAATTGACCGCCTCCCGGCCCTGGGACAGGACCCTCGAGCCCAGGAAGCTCGACAGGGAACGGATCCGCGCGTTCTCCAGGATATTGGGAGCGTCGTCGAAAACGAAGGGATAATCGAAGATTTCCCCGTAAACGGCGAACGCCGCGGCGATGACGAGAAACACCGCAAGGGCGGAGAATATTCTACGGTCCGTCATCGTGTCGCGCAGCCCGGATCGTCATAAGGAGCCGTTGTCGGGATCCCACTCGGCCCTCACCATTCTTCTCGCCACGTCCCGCATCCTGGACCTCGCTTCCCAGCCCAGTTCGCGCCAGGCCTTGCCCGGGTCGGCCTTCATCCTCAGGATGTCCGCCGGTCTGAACAACTCCCTGCCGATCTCCACATGTTCCCGCCAGTCAAGGTCGAGACAGGAAAAGACCGCATCGACGAAATCCTCGAGGGTGTGGCTTTCACCGGTGGCGATGACGTAATCGCCTGGAATTTCTCGCCGGAGCATCAGCCACATGGCTTCCACGTATTCCGGCGCCCAGCCCCAGTCACGCTCCACGGCGATGTTTCCAAGGAGGAGTTTTTCCCGGCTTCCCCTGGCGATGCGGCAGGCGGCGTTCACGACCTTCCGGGTGACGAACCGCTCCGGACGGAAAGGCGATTCGTGGTTGAAGAGAATGCCCGAACAGGCGAAAATCCCGTAAGCCTCCCGGTAGTTGACCGTCTGCCAGAAACCCGCGGCCTTGGCGACGCCATAGGGACTCCTCGGGTGAAACGGCGTGGATTCATCGGCCGCCGTTCCCCCGGTGTCCCCGAAGCATTCGCTGGAACCGGCATGGTAAAACCGGATCGGCGCCCCCAGAAACCGGATGACCTCGAGCAGATTGAGCGTACCGATGCCCAGGCTCTGGAAGGTCTCCACGGGATGTTCGAAGGAGAGGCCCACCGACCCCTGGCCCGCCAGATTGTAGATCTCGTCGGGCTTATACCGGTCCACCACCTGGAGCACGCTCCGGAAATCGACCAGGGAAACCGACTCCAGAAGGAGCTTTTCCCGTATACCGAGCCGTTCGAGGTTTTCAAAACCGGCAATCTGGGCGTCCCTGGAAGTGCCGATCACCTCATACCCTTTTCCCAGCAGGAATCGGGCAAGGTACGATCCATCCTGGCCGGAGATTCCGAATATCAGAGCTTTTTTCATGAAACGGCGCCCCTCGGCGCAGTCGGCTTTCCATTCCCCCGCCTTTTCTTCGGGGGCCGCTCCAGGGTCTTTCGTTCTTCTTCAGCCATCATTCGTACCACGTCCTCCATCCTGTAGCGGGCCTTCCACCCCAGCTTCCGGTGCGCCTTCCCGGGATCGGCCCGGGTCACCAGGATCTCCGTGGGCCTCATCAGAAACGAGTTCGTCTTCACATGTTCCCGCCAATCCAGGCCCACGGCCGCGAAGGCCTCGCGGACGAAGTCCTCCAGCTTCCGGGTTTCCCCCGTGGCGATGACGTAGTCCTCGGGAGTATCCTGCTGCAGCATGAGCCACATGGCCTCCACATATTCCGGCGCCCAGCCCCAGTCACGCTCCACGGCAATGTTTCCCAGTTCGAGCAGGCTCGCTTCGCCCTTTGCGATGCGGCAGGCGGCGTTCACGATTTTCCGGGTCACGAACCGGAGGGGCCGGAGGGGGGATTCGTGGTTGAACAGGAGGCCGGTGCAGGCGAACAGTCCGTAAGCGTCCCGGTAGTTGGCCACCTGGCAGAACGCCGTCGCTTTGGCCACGGCATAGGGGCTCCGGGGATGAAAAGGCGTCGTCTCGTCCGCCGGGTTTTTCCCCGCATTCCCGAAACACTCGCCGGATCCGGCATTGTAGATCCTGACCGGATCGTTCAGGTACTTCACCGCCTCGAGGAGGTTCAGGGTGGCGATGCTGACGCTTTGAAACGTTTCCAGCGGCTGGTCGAAGGAAAGCCCCACGGAACTCTGCCCGGCAAGATTGTAGATTTCGTCGGGCCGCACTTTCCGGAGCACCTGGAGGACGCTCCTGAAATCCTTCATGGAAACCGATTCGATCCGGACCCGGTTCAGGATTCCGAGATGGACGAGATTGACAAAACGGTTCATCTGGGCGTCCCGGGAACAGCCGAAGACCCTGTATCCCTTTTTCAGGAGAAATTCGGCAAGATACGACCCGTCCTGGCCGGAGATGCCCAGGATCAGGGCTGTCTTTCCCGTGCGCTCGCCCATTGCTTCTCTTGAAGTCATATCAACTCTGAGTCAATGCAAGACGTAAAGGAAGCGCGTAATCGATCGCATGTATCGAGTGTAGAACCGCACCCCTGTCCCCCGGTAAAATTCTGACCGTGGCATAATATTTTTTTTCATCAATGGCAAGAGACATATTTTGTTCCATTTGTTGATTTCCGGAACATGGCATCCATCGATTCATTGACAAGCAACCGTGAAAATCCCGTCTCCCATAAGGCCCGATGAAGCGCCGGCACTGCCGCAAAGAGCGGCCCCTATCCTTTCCCGGTTCTCGCCGTCGATGCCATGCAGAAGAACAGCAAATCTCCCGCCACGGTCACAAGCCGGCCCAGGACAACCGCCAGCAGTAAATTCGTTTCCATGACATAGCCTTCGAGCAAATAAAGAAGGACCAACTCCCGCACCCCGACACCGGCCGGCGCTCCGGGTGTGACGAGCCCGGCAAGCCACGCGATCACGTAAGAGCCGCAGAATGTGGGCAACAGGGCGAAATTGACACTCTGCGGCGCGACCAGGGCCAGGACCCCCACGAAAACAAGGCCTGAAATGATGAGAAAGACCCATTGCCAGGCCAAGGCCCTGGCGACGGAAGGGGCCGACCAGCACCTCAAACCGGCTTCGACCGACAGAAACACTCCGACAAAGACAAGAAGCGGGGCAAAAAACGGCAATGAAGGAAATAAAAGGTCCAGGATGAGACCAAAAAACATCACTCCTGCCAGAACAAGCAGACCCAATTCCCAGACCGTCGACTTCGCAAGCATCCATCCCTCGAACCCGGCGGCCATCGAGAGCGCCTGTCGGCTCGCCAGGTGGAAGATGTTGCCCGGGACATATTTGGCAAGCTGGGATACGCCGTAAATGCGCCATGCACAACCCCATCCGGCGGGGGCTTTGAGAAATTCCATCAGGTTCCACCAGGCCCTTGCCAGGAGCGTATTGGCGGTCCCGTAAACAAGCGCGAAGAAACCTGCCAGGAGCCACGCCTTCCAATGGAACCGGGCAAGATCTATCTCCGCCATATAGCCGGAAAGCCGGATTCCCACAAAGGCGACACCCGCCAGACTCAGCAGGCCGCCCGCTATATTTAAAGCGAGCTTCAAGGCACGATGCATCAGAGAAGGCTTGATCGCCTGGCCCGGCACAAAACCATCGTCCAAGGCAGAGGCGCCCTCATCTCTACGATATCGAAATAGCGCTGCACCAGAGAGCTGAAACCTCTGCATGACCAATGCTGGACATGCCCCGGGGTATTTCCGAGAGCACCGATGTATCTGCCCCGCAGCAGGTTCAGCACGCGCCAGACCGGCTCACGGGGTACGCTTATGATGACGTATCTGTTCACGACACGCTGCAACGCATGCAAAGCGCATTCGGGATGTTCCAGGTGTTCGAGCACCTCGAGGCACATGATCAGGTCGGCGTCGTCGCGGCCATGCTCCATATCAAAGATATTTCTGGTCTCAAAAACACGGGGATCGACACCCCGCATCCTCGCATTGGCCCGTGCGATGTCTATCACTTTGCTCGAAAAATCCGTCCCTCGCACGTGAAGGCCCTGGCCGTGCCAGTGGAAAACCCAATAGCCCTCACCGCAACCCACGTCGTGTATGGAGCGCGCCGATGTTCCTGCGACGAGGCTGGAAAACGATCTGTCGAAACCTCTCATGAGGAAACGTACGAAAGAGCTCCTCGCACCATACTTATTGTAGATGTTTCCGACAACGATATCTTCATCTGTCAAACCGCCCGAAATATCCATGAAGCTTTCTCTTTGAGATGCGGGCTAATGCCTCATCGTTCCGGCGGACGACACCCTTCGCCCGGGACGTTCCATACGGGCGTGCATCTTCTTTCGGGTCGTCTTCTTTCCCGGCAGCGGCATTATTTTTGTTTTGCAGTATGTATCGTGCGCGCAATCGCAGGACATCAGAAGAACATGATCCTCCGACTTCCCGATGTACTCTCTCGAAATCACAGGGTACACACCGCCATACATGGATTGTTTCATGATCGCCCCGGATGACCGGGTCACTCCTCTATTATCTGTCAT
>ENA-ORXD01001291-ORXD01001291.1-sediment-metagenome-genome-assembly--contig:-NODE-1291-length-21834-cov-3.327481_pt1 | contig 21834 bp, 21 predicted proteins | sample MGYA00237862_ERZ511471 | MGnify/ENA metagenome assembly ERZ511471
GCGAGGGGAAGATGCACTGGTAGTCGACCACCATCGCCTCGAGCGCCCCGGTCGTGATCACGAGCTCCTGGTTGAAGTGGTTGCCGGCGTTCGGGATCCCCTTGCGCATCAGGAGCTCATTCCCGGTGCAGCAGAGGCCGACGAGGTTGATCCCCGTAGCCCCGTGTTTTTCGGCAAGCGCCCTCATCGCCGGGTCCGCTGCGGCCCTGACGATCATCTCCGAGAGGAGGGGGTTGTGGCCGTGCAGCGCGATGTTGACCATCGCCGGCTTTATCACGCCGACGTTCACCAGGGACTCGTTCGGCTTCGGGGTCCCGAAGAGGACATCGGAGATCTCGGTTGCGATCATCGAACCGCCCCAGCCGTCAGAGAGGGAGGTCCGCAGGCCATGGACGAGCGTGTTGGTAGGATCTGCCGCCACCCCCATCTGGACGCGGTGCATCGCCTCGACAACCTCGCGGTCGATCCCCCGGGGAGCTATCCCGAGGTTCTTCCAGACCTCCCGCGTCGCGGCCGGGGCACGGCCGGCCAGCCTGAGCGAGTCGGTCAGGGTCCCGAACTCTTCAAGCATACTTCTGCCGAGTTCTGCCGCAACCTCTTTCTCGTCCTTCTTCCCCGTGTCGATCCCGTACTCGGCAGCAAGGCGCCTGAGTTTCCCGGGATCGCTGATCACGTAATCACTGACCGTCCCCATCCCGAGCCCGTACAGGGTGAGCGCGATCTCGCGCCCGTGGTCGGAGTGGGCAGCGGCCCCGGTGGCGATCATATCGAGCAGGTTCCGCGCGACGATCAGGTCGCCATCAGCCCCGCAGACGCCCCGGATCCGGTTCGGCGGGATGATCTTGCAGGGCCCCATGGCACACCGGGCGCAGGAGAGCCCCTGGGCACAGAACTTGCAGGGGGGCTGCTGCATCTCGAACCGGTCCCATACTGTCTCAATGCCTTCCCGCATCGTCAGCTCGATGAAGGGCTTGGCGGTCTCCTCAAAGGTCCGCTCCTCTCTCTTCTGCTCGATGATCTGGGGGTTCATCAGGGCAAGGCGGGCCCGGTCGAGCTCGCAGACGTCCGGCTTCTCACCGATCAGGACAGGTTTTGGCGCTTCACTCATTTCCTCATCTCCTGGTTGCCGTAGCACGTGATACTCAGCTGGTAGCAGTATATCAAGGTATTTCTGGGGGCAGAGGAGGGTTCCCCCGGGTACCAACCGGACCGTGTGGAGGCCCGCTGGAGCCAGGATACCACGCAGCTTATATGCACAGGCGATAAAACGGGAAGAGAGCATGACGGGCGATGCGGGGCCGTTGCAGGATCTCATCAGGGCAATAGAGGAGAACTATGGGCCGCTCTCCCGCATCCAGAAGATCCTCCTCCTGACCGATGGATCAGTCACGGCGCTCCTCGAGGCAATTGCCGGTGCAGAGGTCACGATCACCACGATCGTGCAGGAGGTTGTCCCTGCCAGCAAGGATACTGCCCGCAACCTCGATGTCAGGGTGGGGAGCGGGGTTAACCACCGGGTCGTTGAGCTGAAGAACAGCCAGACCGGCGAGGTGCTGATCGCGGCGGTCTCCGACACCCCGCTCGAGCGGCTGGAACCGGGGTTCAGGCAGGATCTCATGCGTGCGGACATCCCGATCGGGAAGATCCTGAAGAGACACGCCATCGAATCACGACGGGAGATCGCTGATATTTCGGTCAGGATGCCAAATGAGCAGGTCCGGCGGGCGTTCTCGATCAGCCCTGCGGACCCGCTGCTCTCCCGCCGCTACCGGATCATCCGGCAGGGGAAACCCTTCATCGCGATCGAGGAGTGCTTCCCGCTCGCTGCATTCCGGTCGGCACACCGGGTGATGGTGAGCGCCCCCTCCCGGCTCCATATCGGCCTCATCGACCTGAATGGTGTTCTTGGCCGGGTAGACGGGGGGATCGGGATTGCCCTCGGCCATCCCCGCACCGTGGTCATCGCAGAGCCGGCACCATTGGTCCGGGTGAACGGGGCCGAAGGGGAGATCCTCCTCCGCGCTCGAGAGGTCGCACGGGCAGTAACCGGAGCGCTCGGGATCTCCGGGGGAGTTCAGATCACCCTCCGGACCTCCCCACCCGGGCACGTCGGGCTCGGCTCCGGGACCGCCCTCTCCCTCGCGGTGGCCCGGGCCATCACCGAGCTCTATGGAATACCCGTCCCGGCTGACCAGCTGGCAGCGATGACCGGGCGGGGCGGGACGTCCGGGATAGGAACCGCTGCGTTCACCATGGGTGGTTTCCTCCTCGACGGCGGACACAGTTTTGGTGCAGCGGGTGAGAAGCAGGACTTCCGCCCGTCCCGGGCATCGCGGGGGGTCAGGGTCGCCCCGGTGACGGCACGGCACGACTTCCCGGAAGACTGGCAGATCCTGCTCGTGATCCCGGACCCGGGACAGACGGTGCACGGGAGCACCGAGGAGGATATCTTCCGGGCAGGCTGCCCGGTCCCGGTCGGGGACGTCGCAGCAACCTGCCACGAAGTGGTGATGCGGATGCTCCCGGGGATCGTTGAGCATGACCTCGACCTCTTTGCTGCGGCGGTGAACCGCATCCAGGACCTCGGGTTCAAGCGGATCGAGCTGGCGCGGCAGGCTGCCGTCGTCCCCGCACTCATGGCCGGCCTCCGTGACGCCGGCGCCCCCTGTGCAGGGATGAGCTCGTTTGGCCCCGCGGTGTACGCCGTCACGGACTCCTCCCTCTCCGGGCTCGAATCTGCCGCCCGGGATATCCTTGGGGATCAGGGAGGCAGTGTCATCCGGACCAGCGCAGACAATTCGGGGGCAATCATCCGGAATATCTGACGACCGGTTCCTATTAATACCCGTACACGAGCAGATCGTGTATGGATTTCGAGCGACTCGGCGCCTTCTACCTGGGAAAGGAGTACGACCTGACGGAGCGCAGACTCCTCGACCGTCTCGTGATGTACGACTCCCGTGACCTCACCACCCACGCGGTCTGCATCGGGATGACCGGGTCCGGGAAGACCGGGCTCTGCATCAGCCTGCTTGAAGAGGCGGCAATCGATGGGATCCCTGCGATCATCATCGACCCCAAGGGGGATATCGCGAACCTGCTCCTGCGCTTCCCGGACCTCACGGCTGCCGAGTTCCTGCCCTGGATCAATCCAGATGAAGCACGCCGCAAGGGGCTCTCATTGGAGGGATTTGCCGCGCAACAGGCTGATGCGTGGAAGGCCGGCCTTGCTGCGTGGGGACAGGACGGGGCACGAATAAAGATGCTCCAGGACGCCGCGGATATTGTGGTGTATACTCCGGGCAGCGATGCCGGCATCCCGGTCTCCATCCTGCACTCGTTCGCCGCCCCTGATCTCAGCTGGGAGAGCGATGCCGAGATTCTGAGAGAGAAGATATCCGGCACCGTCACCGCGCTGCTCGGGTTGATCGGCGTTGCAGCGGATCCGGTCCGCTCACGTGAGCACATCCTCCTCTCTACCCTGTTCGAGCACGCATGGCGGAATGGAACGGATCTCGACCTCGTCTCACTGATCCGGCAAATCCAGGACCCTCCGGTCCGGCAGATTGGGGCGTTCGATATCGAGACGTTCTTTCCTTCGAAAGATCGGTTCGGGTTCGCCATGCAGCTCAACAATCTGATCGCAGCACCGGGGTTCCAGCGCTGGACAAGCGGGCAGCCCTTTGACATCCCCGGGTTTCTCACCGCGCCGGGAGGAAACCCCCGCCATGCCATCTTCTATATCGCTCACCTGAACGATGCCGAACGGATGTTCTTTGTCACGCTCCTCTTGTACCAGGTCCTTGCATGGGTCCGTACCCAGACCGGGACAACGAGCCTCCGGGCACTCCTGTACATGGATGAGATCTTCGGGTTCTTTCCTCCAACTGCCAATCCCCCGAGCAAGCAGCCGATGCTCACCCTCCTGAAGCAGGCACGGGCATTCGGGCTTGGCGTGGTCCTGACCACCCAGAACCCGGTCGACCTCGATTACAAGGGGCTCGCCAACACCGGGACATGGTTCATAGGGCGCCTCCAGACAGACCAGGACCGGGGCCGTGTCCTTGACGGGCTTACCGGGGTGCACCATACGTCCCGGGACTCCCTTGCACGGATCCTTGCCTCACTCGATAAACGGGTATTTCTGCTCCACAATGTCCATGCTGGTGCTCCGCTGACGTTCCAGACCCGCTGGGCGATGAGCTACCTGCGGGGGCCGCTCAGCCGTGACCAGGTCAGGGCACTGATGAGCGGACGAAAAAACCAGGATCAAAAAGCCCCTGCCCTGCCGTCTCCTCCCCTTGAACCCGGGGGTGCTGGCAGCCCGGTCCCGCCTCCGCTCTCCCCTGACATCCCCCAGCGATTCCTCCCCGCTGATGACATCGCCCGGGTGACGGGCGGAGCCCTCCTCTACACTCCCTCGCTCCTTGCAACCGGGCGCATCCACTACGTGAACCAGAAGATGCAGCTGGATACCGTGCAGGAGTTCTCCCTGCTCGCCCCGTTTGCACCCGACGGGACCGTTCGCTGGGATGCGGCTTGGGAGATCGCCCCTGGTGAGTATGCCACCCGCCCTCTGCCGGACGCCCGTTTCCTGGTTACCCCGGAGGTGTCACGAGCCCTGAAGAAATTTCCTGCCCTGAAACAGGACCTGGTCACGAGCCTGTACCATACCAGGAGCCTCCGGCTTCTCTCCTGCCCTCCACTCAGCATGGTCTCGCGGGCAGGGGAACCGGACAGCGAGTTTCTTCTCCGGGTGCAGCTTGCAGCGCAGGAGCGGAGGGATGCCGAGGTAGATGCGCTCCGCAAACGCTATGCAGGAAAGATTGATTCCCTTGAGGACCGTCTCCGGAAGGCAGAGATGACCGTGCACAGGAAACAGGCTGACGCTGATGCACGGAAACGGGAGGCGATGCTCTCCGCCGGTGAATCGGTACTCGGGGTCCTCCTCGGGAGCAGGCGTACCCGCTCAGGCTCGGCTGCGGCCGGCAAGTACCGCCAGAGCAGTGCTGCAGGTATGAGCGCCCGGGAGGCAGAGGAGAATGCACGCCTCCTTTCAGAAGAGATCACCCGGATTTCGCAGGAACTTGAGCGGGAGACCAGCGCGATCAGCACCAGGTGGGAGGGCAGTGTCCGGAGTATCGAGGAGGTACGGGTGAAGCCCAGGAAGAGTGATAGTATGATCACCTCATTTCTCCTTGCATGGCTGCCGCGACAGTCATGAACCGCTCATACCCCGCACGGGGGAGGGACAGGGTTCGACATGTCCCGTTTTCACCCGTATGCTTTCCTGCAGGAGATCATCTGTGTCCCGCCTGCCGGCCAATGAGAGGCTGCTCTGTCCCCGGGTTTCTGAAGGGATGATTTCGACCCACTCCTGCAGGGAACCCCGGGGGAATCGCTCTCCCGGGGAGAGAAGAGCGGATAGCTCGATCTCCCGGCAGGGAGTAGTCCGTATCCTCCACAACCGTGAATAGGTATCCTGTGCATACACTCCTGTGATACAGGAGCAGGGATGATATCCGGGGTCAGCGCAAATCCGGTGATCGAGACGTACCTGCTCGACATTATCCTGATATTCGGCTGCGCCATCGTTGTGCTGTACTTTGGCCACAAACTGAAAGTTCCCGGCGTCGTCGGGTTCCTGCTCACCGGTATGATCATCGGGCCGTACGGGCTCGGGTTCATCCGGGACCCGGAGATCGTGACCATCCTCTCGCAGGTCGGCATCATTTTCCTCCTCTTCACCATCGGGATGCAGTTCTCGTTTAGGACCCTGTACGAGATGCGAAAGACCGTGCTCGTGGGCGGATCAATCCAGGTCCTCCTCACCATCGGCGTGGTGTATGCCCTTGCTTTCATTGTTGGCGTGCCGGCTCCGACAGCCCTCTTCATAGGCTTCCTGGTCTGCCACAGCAGTACGACCGTCACCCTGAAGGTCTTCCAGGAGCGTGGCGAGGTAGAGTCCCCGCAGGGGAGGACAACGCTTGGGATATCGCTCTTCCAGGACCTGATGAGCATCCCGATGATCATCGCCCTCCCCCTGATCGCCGGGCAGGAGGCCGACATCACCGAGTCCCTGCTGCGGCTTGGTCTCAGCCTCGGGGTGATGGTGGTCCTGATCCTGCTGATCGCAGTCTACCTCCTCCCCCGGATCCTCGACCGGGTCACCAGCACCAGGAGCCCCGAGATCTTCCTCCTCTCCGTGATCCTCATCTGCTTCATCATCACCTGGATCACGGCCCGCATCGGGCTCTCCCTTGCCCTCGGCGCATTCCTCGCCGGGCTGACGCTTGCCGAGTCAGAGTACTTCCACCAGGCTTTTGCGAGCATCATCCCCCTCCGGGATATCTTCACCAGTTTCTTCTTCATCTCGATCGGGATGCTCCTCAACATCGGGTTCCTTGCAACGACGCCTGCGCTCATCGTCGGGCTGGTCGGGGTCGTCCTTCTCATCAAGGCATGCATCGCAGGGGGTGCAACACTGGCTCTCGGCCAGTCCATCCGGACCTCCACAATGAGCGGGCTTGCGCTCTGCAACATCGGGGAGTTTGCGTTCATCCTGATCGTCGCCGGGGAGCAGTTCGGCTTCCTCACCCCGGGCGGGATCCAGGTATTCCTGGCCGTGGCCGTCATCACGATCTCCCTTACCCCGCTTGCGATTGCCGCCGGACCCCGGCTCGCAGAGCAGTTGTGCCGCATCCCCCTCCCTGATTCGGTGCGGCGGGGCTGCGTTCCACCAGCCCGTGAAATCGCCCCCCTCCTCCGCGACCACGTCATCATTGTCGGGTACGGCCTGAACGGGAGGAACCTCTCGCGGGCAGCACGAGCGAGCGGGATCCCGTACATGATCATCGATCTCAACCCCGATACCGTCGCGCGGGAACGAAAGCGCGGAGAGCCCATCTTCTTTGGCGATGCCACGAACGCGTCCATCCTCCGGCATGCACGCATCGCCGAGGCCCGTATCCTGGTCGTGGCAATCAATGACCCCATCTCTGTCCGGGCAATCACCGGGCTTGCCCGGGAGACGAACCCCGGGCTCTTCATCATTGCCCGGACGAGGTTCGAGAGCGAGGTCGAACCGCTGAAAAAGATCGGTGCCGACGAGGTGGTCCCCGAAGAATTCGAGACCTCGGTCGAGATCTTCACCCGGGTCCTGCGCAAGTACCTCGTCCCCAGGGAGCAGATCGAGGCGCTGGTCCGGGAAGTGCGGTCCGGCACCTACCAGATGTTCCGGGACATCGCAGCTGAGCCGCCGTCCCTGCAGGACCTTGCCATGAACATCCCTGATGTCGAGATCAGCACCCACCTGCTCACCCCGGGGTCACGGTTTGCCGGGAGTTCCCTTGCCGACCTGAACGTCAGGAAGAACTACGGCATCTCGGTCCTCGCCATCCAGCGGGGAGGAGAGATGATCGCAAACCCCGGCGCCGACATGGTCCTATTACCCGGTGACCGGGTGACCATCATCGGGAAGGCGGAAGAGATCTCACGGTTCTCGCGGTTTCTTGCCGGAGATGGAGCGGCGGACCGTGAGGAGAGCGGGGAGCGGCCATGAACGGGCTCTCCCCGGGATGCACCGGCTGATTCCCGGAAAGGAGCGGGGCTGCAGGAGAGTAATCAATCATGAACGGGGGGGTTGGTGACGGGCAGATGCACCTCTCTTTGGCCGTGAACCCGGATACGAAGGGCAGCAGGGTATCCCGTATCTGCAGGGAAGACTCATAACTTTTCCCCTGGACTGGTTTTGCAGAAGGACTGGAATTCCCGGAGCAGTTCCCGGCGTGCTGGTGAGGAGTCGATGAAATCGATGAAGTACCGTATCTGTCCGATACTCTCCTCGCTCAGTTCATGCTCCATGGCGCAGGCGTCTTTTACGGCGATCTCTTCGGGCACCTGGATCAGGGTGAAGAACTGCTTGAGCGTATCGTGGCGGGACTTGATCACTTCCGCTATCTGCCGTCCCCGCGGTGTGAGGACCACCCCCTCATACCGTCGGTATTCCACGAGGCCGATCGCGTCCAGTTTCTGGAACATCTCCACCACGCTCGGGGGCCGGACCCCGAGTTCGTGTGCCACGTCCCGGGTCCTGGCGTATCCTTTCTCGATGACAACATTCAGGATCGCCTCAAGGTAATCTTCGGCCTTCTCGGTCAGGGTGTGCACATATCCCTGATATCCCTGATGGGCAAAAAGGTTGGGCATTTCTCCCTGATTGGTAGCAACCGGTCTCCTGCTGTACCTGGCGGGGAAGCGGATCACCCCCGGTCGCAGCCACCCGGCGACCCTTCTCGGTCAGCGTATACCCTGCAAGGGAAGTGGCGCGATCACTGCAGGGCTGACAGCAGCCCGGGCATGCACACTTCCCGGTTCCCGGACTGCCTGCGTCCGCCCCGGCCAGGTATCCCTGCCGTGCCATCAGCGCAAGGCGGTCCCCGAGCTGATCCGGGGCGAGGCCGAGCGCGGCGGCAAGCCCTGCGGCAGAGAAGCGGTTCTCCCGGATCATCCGCAGGATCCCCGGGATGGACACACGCCGGTCAGGCACGGGCGATCCCCCGGAAGAACTCCCTGCCCCAGGCAGCATACCCGGCCACGGACCCGGACGCGAGGAAGAGCATCGGTACCGCCATCTCTGCTGCAGACCACTCCGCCAGGTCCCCGAAGAGGGCGGTCTCCAGCCACCCGGCACCGGTTGTCAGTATGGCAACAAGGCCGAACGCCAGGGAGAGGAGGAGCCCGACAAACAGGAACGCGATGGCTCCCGGTGTCCCGGACCGCAGTCCCGGCACCCCGGCCAGGAAGACGAGGCCGATCACACAGAGCACGAACCCGCCGAGGATATCTGCCGGAGCAACCACCATGGCGGCCAGTCCGGGAACGATCCAGGATCCGATCTCGAGAATGCCGAACCCGAGGTAGAGTGCGCCCATGACCGTTGCAAAGACTGCTTTGATTTCGTTGTTCATGGTATCATCACACTCCTCCGATAACAGCCCCTGCCTTCGTGATGACGAGCGCGAGAAGGTAGGCCACCGCTGTCCCGAAGATCACCGAGAACGCGGTCCACTTCCATGACCCGGTCTCCTTCCGGATGACGGCCATGGTGGCGAGGCAGGGCAGGTAGAGGAGGACGAAGACCATGAAGGCCAGCGCCGTGACGCAGCCCAGCGCCGGATCGGCGAGGAGGGCTCCCTCCAATGCCCCGGCATCCTCGCCCACGCCGTAGAGGGTGCCAAGCGACGCGATCACGATCTCTTTTGCCACGAACCCGAAGATGAGCGAGACAGTCATCTCCCAGTTGAATCCAAGCGGTGCGAAGAGCGGCTGGGCGGCCTGCCCGATCATGCCGGCATAACTTGCGGCGCTGCCGTACTCGACACCGGCAGGGTAAGCAGCCAGTGCCCAGATAACGATAGCCCCGATCAGGATGATCCCCCCGGCCTTGCGGATATACATCGACCCCCGGTCCCACATGTGCCGGACCGAGGTCATCGCGGTCGGGAGGCGGTAGGGCGGCATCTCCATCAGGAACGGGGAGGGTTTCCCGGGGAGGACGGTCGCCCGGAAGAGCTTTGCCGAGAGGATTGCCACCACGATGCCGAGAACGTAAAGCCCGAAGATCACCGTGCCCGGGTTCTCCGGGAAGAACAGCCCGGCAAAGAGGACGAACACCGGCAGGCGTGCCCCGCAGGAGATGAAGGGGTTGATCAGGATGGTGATCAGCCGGTCGTTCCTGTCCTCGATGGTGCGGGTGGCCATGATGGCAGGGACGTTGCACCCGAAGCCGACGAGCATCGGGATGAACGATCGCCCGGGGAGGCCGATGGAGTACATCAGGCGATCCATGACGAAGGCCGCCCGGGCCAGGTACCCCGAATCTTCGAGGATGGCGAGGAGGAAGAGCAGGATGAAGATGTTGGGCAAAAAGATCAGGACCGATCCCACGCCGCCGATCAGGCCGTCCCCCACCAGGGTGGCAAGCCATTCGGGCCGGATACCTGTCGCTGCGACGGCAAGGTACGCCTGCACTGCTTCGATCATTGCCATGAACGGGGATGCAGCGGTAAACGTCAGCTCGAAAGCACCCCACATCAGGGCGAGGAAGATGGGGATGCCGAGGTACCTGCTGGTGACCACACGGTCGATGAGATCGGATGCCGTCATCTCCCGGACGCAGGTCGTGCATACCTGTGGGAGGACTGCTGAGATCACTTCGTACCGGCGGTCGGCCATCATGGCCTCGTACTCGCCGGCATCAACCCCTGAGAGAATTGTGTAGACGGCATCCCTCGCTCTGCTCGCCGTGATCTTCTTCTCAGCGTCCCCGTCACCTTCCAGGAGCCGGACCGCGAGCCAGCGCGGCGGGTAGCGCGAGGTGAGACCCGGGTCCTGCCGGAGCGCTTCGACCAGGTCGGCTATCACCGGTTCGACCCGGTCACCGTAGCCGATCGAATGTTCGTGGTGGGGTGAGGTGCCGGATTCCCTGATGACGGCATCGAGCAGATCCCCGATCCCCTCTCCTCTGCTCCCGACAGTCCGGACCACCGGGATCTCCAGGAATTCGGCCATCTTCTTCCGGTCGATGATATCGCCCCGCTGCTCGGCCGCATCCGCCATGTTCAGCGCGATGACCAGCGGGACACCGAGCTCCGAGAGCTGGGTGGTCAGGTACAGGTTCCGCTCAAGGCTCGTGGCATCGACCACCTGGACGACCACGTCCGGCTTCCCGTCGATGATGAAGTCCCGGGCGATGACCTCGTCCTCCGAGTAGGCGGTGAGGCTGTAGGTGCCGGGGAGGTCGACGACCTCGATATCGGTATCGCGGTGGCGGACCGACCCGCTCTTCTTCTCCACGGTGACGCCGGGCCAGTTCCCGGTGTGCTGCCGTGTCCCGGTGATCGCGGTGAACAGCGTGCTCTTCCCGACGTTCGGGTTCCCGGCAAGCGCGATGGTGATCTTTTTTGCCATCAGGCACCTGCCTCCTGCACCAGGACTTTTAAGGCCATCCCACGGGAGAGGGCATACCGGCAACCGGTCACGGACACGATCAGCGACCCGCGGTCGGCACAGACCACCTCGACACAGGAAGACAGGTGCAGGCCCATGGATGCCAGCCGCCGGAGCATCCCCGGGCCGGCCCTGACTTCTGAAACCGTCACTTTCTTCCCCTCCGGGACGAAGGCCAGGGGCAGCCCCGTCACGGGTCCACCCCCCTGGCCGAGACCGAGATGAGCCGTGCCTCTTCTTTCCGGAGCGATATGCAGTACCCTTTCACCCGGTACTCAACGGGGTCGCCCAGTGGGGCAGCCCGGAGGACCTCGATCCCGGCTCCCGGGACGAACCCCATCGCGAGCAGCCGCGTGCGGAGAGCGCCCCGGGCAGGCACCGCGACCACCCGGCACTCCCCCGGCGGGGGGACCTGGTCGAGGGTGGTGACCGTTCCGGACGAATCGCCGGATTTCTGCAGGTGATCGTGCTGATTCATCAAAATAAATAGCCGGTTAGGTCGGTATAACTCCGAGCCGAAGAAGCATCGGAACGAGTCTCGTTGCCCGTCGTTTGTTCGGTTTTCGTGCAGGGATCCGAAACGGGAGCGCAGGTACCTTTCCAACGGCCAGGACGGTGTCGTCAGGCTACGACTCCTCCTGTCCTGAAAGACTGGAGGACCCGCACCTCATACGGAAAAAGTACTCTGACGCGAGTACTTGGCCCTCCAAAAGGAACAGGAAGAAGTCTTCGTTGATTCCAGCCTTGACAGCGGCGGTTTAATCGTCTCTGTCGGGAGGATTCCGGATTGTCTTTGGATAGAGTTACAAAAAAAACGGATGCATGAGAGAATCTCTCCCGTGATGCAATGATTATTCAGGCGAGGTTATCGAAGCTGTGTGTGTGATATATGTCCATGAAGCGTGCTATGTATCAGATGGTCTCTCCCGCTCACCTCCCTGCCCCTGGAATACGGGGGGATCCTGGGGCCCGGGTGGACCGGTGGCGCTCCCTACCGGCCCGCACTCCATCGTCACATTCTTCCAGGGGATGAGCGAGGAGTCCGGGTTCTCCCGGATCACTCCGGGCATGTCCGCGCCCTGCGCCAATTCCCCGGATATTTGCAGTGGCTCTCACGGGAGTGCCTCCTGCACAATCTTCCAGATCTTTGTGGAGGGCATTTCCGGGACATCGCCTGCCTGGTCGATATCGGCAAGGACAATCCTGCGGGTCCGTTCCTCCGGGCTGTTTCCTCCAACCCTCTTTTGCGGGCATTCCATGGTTTCGAACTCCGGCCTCCATCCGGAGGCCACTCCCTCTCTGTCGTTTGGGAGTAATGAGCTGATCCCGAAAGATCGCCGGATTTCCTCCCGGGATCGAAGAATGTTCGGGTATCAGGAGAGTCCCCGAACCGGGAGCGCAGGATTTCCGGTGATCGGGGATGCCGGGGGCCGCGGGGTCACCCCAGGAGGACCGGGCTGCGGGCGCTCCCTTCCCCTCCGCTTTCCGGCAGCCGGGTGGAAGCCTGCAGGCTGGACTGCCCCGGTTCCTAAGCCCGGTGAGGAGATCTGCGAGTGTGACCGCTCCGCCATGGTCAGGACTTCGGCCTTCTACGGCCTCTGGGCCTGTTACTTCATCGGCTGTCATGCCGGCCTTATGGCTATATCAATAGCAAAACCGGTGGGCACCGATGTGGGAATTGCGGCAGGGCTTGCCACATTCCTCGTAGGTTTCTTTGCGATCTTCAACGGAGGGGGACGTCCCGTCTTTGGTGCGCTCACGGATAAGGTCACTCCCCGGAATGCTGCCATGATATCTTTTATCCTGATCGCATTAGCATCACTTCTCATGTGGCAGATCCCTGTTATACCGGTTTACATCCTTACCTTTGCCATACTGTGGGGATGCCTCGGTGGCTGGCTTGCCATTGCCCCAACGGCGACGGGTAATTATTTCGTGACCTGCGATTATCCACGGTGCTATGGGGTAGTCTTCCTCGCATACGGTGCAGGAGCGATTGCCGGGCCGCAGCTGGCTGGGTTTATCAAGACTTCAAGTGGGTCCTACATCGGAGTGTTTCCCTGCGTGCTGGCCCTTTCGGTTATCGGTATCATTATTGCATTCTTCCTCATGAAGCCCCCAAAACCGATACCTTAATTTTTTTACCATCGGACCACATTTATCCAATAGCTCGTTTTCTCCGACGAGAAAAGGCAGGTGGAAAGGAGTCAGGAAATGGAAAGGTTATCGTAACTTCAGCGGAGATGCTGTCGTAACTTCTGAACAAGAGCGAGCTGATTGCTTGCTTCATTCTTCTTCTCGTTTTCGATGCAATCCATAGTCTCATGGATAGGTTTTGCCAGCTGGCTGGCCCCTGGTCTCAGCCGAACTCTCATGAATGCATCAGCCTTGTATTGCATCGTTCCGGATCGTGTTCATGAACCGATCCCGGATCTCGTGAGGGGTAAGAGGGATGTTGGGAGCATCTGAGTTGCCCGGCCGGATTACCACATGAATGAACGAGGGACCTTGTTCAAGGGATGCAATTGCCCCACCAATCTCTTCTGCAGACGTAACCTTTGCGGTCTGCTCAAAACCGCATGCACGAGCATAGAGTTCAAGATCAACCTGCCGGTACGCCGGGGTTATCTGGTTTCCGGTGCTGCCGAATACGCCGTTGTCAAGACAGATAATAGTGAGGTTCCGTGGCTTTTTTGCCGCGATTACCGGGAGGATGGCAGTACCGAGTAAACTTCCGTCTCCGTCAATGACTATCGTCCTGCGACGCACGGAAAGCGCAATTCCAAGACCCACGGAGGATGCCTGTGTGTAACTGCCAAGCATGTAGAAATTTTCCTTGCGATCCTCTGTCCAGAACAGTTCCTTGCTGGGAATGCCGATATTCGACACGACCGCGGCATCATGTAGATGCGGAACAATTGCTCGGATTGCATCCAGTCGTGTCATTGCCGGAGAGGGAACGTTTCGCTCGTGGACAAGATGTATATGCTGGGATCGATCCGGGATATCCTCCCGTCGTTCACATACCGTAGTCCCCTCCCAGCAACGCGGTGAGACCAGTGCTACGGCCGGGGTATGGCAGCGGAATGAAGTGTCAATCATTTCAGAGATCCGATCTAACTCATGCGATTGATTAATGATGACAAACGGGATATCAGCGGCTTTGAGAATCCCGGGGAGGCCGGCATTGAACGGAACCTGCGCAGGAATGGTTTCTTTATATATTCCCCGCCAGCTCGCAATCACCGGAAGGGGCAGGTCATACGTCCGTGAAAGCGACAGGAGGGCATTGAGCATGTTGCCAAGGCCCGAGCTCTGGATTACCATTGCTGGTTTTCGTCCCGCAAGGTATGCCCCGGCGCAGACGCCCACGCCGTCTTCTTCGCGGAGGAGATCTACGGTTTCAAGATATAAAGGCAGAAGGGCGAAGAGATCTTTTGCCTTGTCACACGGAAGCGAGACCGCAAGATTGATACCCTGATCTCTCATGAGCCCGATGAGTATATCCTCATGCATGTTCTTTCACCCAGTCATTGACGAATCCGGCGATCTGGTCCATACCGGTAGTGCGGTCGGTTGCGAGTGCAGCATTTACCGGAACCAGATCATACGCTTCCTGTACCCGCTTATAACCCCCACCGGTAATATTTACCATTATATCCCTGCGGGGATCGATATTTCCATCCCGTGCGGCTGTTATAAGGGAGGCAACGGTAACCGCGGCCGCGGGGTCCAGATCGATTCCCTCACATTCTTCAAAGAGGCGCTGTGCCTGCCGTGCCTCATCATTGCTCACGGAATATATTTCTCCCACGGTTTCGGTAAGGCAATCATATAATCCCCCCGTAATGCTATAAGGAGGATTGCGGTTCGTAAGGACATCTGCATAAACCTGCGAAATGGTTGTAGGCGCATCGGCCATGTCAGTCATTTGATCAATCTCTCTTCTCCCTGCTTTCCACGCGTTTGCCATCGGTACAAACGGGAGGTTCTGCGATAGGACCATATGAGGCAGGTGGCTACCATATCGGCCGTCCCGGATCAGTCGCTGTGCAGCTTCCCATGCGGCAATCGCACCGGTTCCACTGCCTACCGCCTGCACGTAATAATCGGGAATCCTGCCGATAGTAGTGGTCGCATCCAGCATCACTGTCCCCATACCATCCCTCCGGGCACAATTTTTAGCCCCTCCTTCCGCAGTGAGATGAGGAAGTGCGGCAATCGCGATACTCCGGCTAATCGCATCCGAATAATCCCCGTCGACCGTGATAAGGAGAACCTGATCTGTCTGAATCGTTGTCCATATGCGGGGTAATGATTTTTTGGGAATTACCACAACTACGGGCGTATTCATCTCTGCAGCAATTTGTGCAAAGGCCCGACCGGTATTTCCTGCAGATGCCACGACAAGAATTCCGCTCTTCTTTTCCGATGCCCGCTGCAGGGTCGGGACAGCCTCCAGTTCTTTAAATGAGCAGGTTTTTACAGCCGCCCCTTTCTCTGGCCAGAATCCGTTGAACGTGATATACAGGTTTGAAAACCCCATCTCCCTTGCAAACGCCACGCTCCGGTAGGTGACCGGTCCTGCTGTTACGGCCGGCTTGTAGTTAATCGGCAGCCAGTCGTAAAACCTCATCATTCCCGGCAGGTCAGCACACTGCAGGCGCTGTGCGGTATATACGGTGCGCTGGAGAGCGGTATGCCGGTCCGGACATTCATTGGAGCCTGTGTCAGGGAATAATCGTCCGCACGCAGTGCACTGGATCTGGTAATCTCCTATAAAAAATCACTCCCCTGAGGGCCCGGTTAAGAAAAATTCACCCTTCACAATCCTATGTTTCAACCGTTCACAGAGCCGCATTGCATGGGTAAGGCTGGACTGCCGCAGGGTGACCGGGACCTGCGAGGTATTCACCGTCAGTGATCCAAGATTACCTGTGTACGCATGGACCGGACAGGTAAACGTGCAGGTTCCACAATGTACGCAATGATGGTAATCAATCCGGCCACCGGGAGATATTGCCCCCGTGGGACACCGGGCCGCCGCACTACAATGTTCACAGGATGTGCAGAGCGAAGGCTCAAACCGGATGACGCGATCGGTGCCATTCCAGACTTCGCCGTAGGTTGTTGAGGCAAGCGGGGTCCGGTCAGCAACATCAGCAACCGGCAGCGGGATCTGTTCATGGAGCACTGAAAGGGCCTGTAGGGAATGTCCATCCAGAACCGGAATGGGGACTGCGCAAGACACAAGACAATCAGGACCGGCGGACGTGGCAAAACCCCCCATCATATCGGGATCCATTCCCGTGAGGTCCGCAAAAAAAGAGAGGTTGGGTCGTTCCGCAGAGCTGCGGGTGCCTGTTCCCATTATATATCCATCACCGCCGTTTACCAGTATGTGCGTTCCCGGTCCGATAGTCCGCATGCAGGGGTCATTTTCCAGTGGATTGATGTCCCCGCACCCGCTGATAGTTGCTGCACTGAGAGAGCCCTGCATAGCCGTGACGGAAAAGATCGTCGAGTTCACCGGGCGGGGCCGTGGGTTTACCAGCGCAGTATAGTTTTTGAATGCACTCCGGGTTGTTGCAAGGCGTGCAAATCCAATATCTCCGAGAGAGACTGTGCGGTTAAACGTTTTCCGTTTTGCTTTCACCACCACATCGACAGGATTCCCCTCTACAAGGTCACGGAACAGGTGTCCTCCACCATAGCTGGCGTTCGCATGGGCGGTCCCGTAGACGATCAGATCCACAAGCCCAAGGTTTTCGTTCGGGCACGGGCCTGGCACAGCAGGGACGCCGTTGAGCCATACCCGGTCGGCCGTTGTAAACGCCTTTTTTTTCGCAACAGGTATGCTGAGCACAGCATAAGTGCCAGACATCACGCCAAAGGTCCCGGTCGTCACCACATCCACTTCATCAGGGGTAATCGTATCCCCATCACGGATGTGCTGCTTGAACTCTGCAGCGGTCATGACTACCGCAGTGCCGCTACGGATCTTTGCATTGATCTCTCCCCGGGTCTTCATAATATCCTGATATCCTCTACGCGGACGTTCATCTCGTCACCGGACTGGATCACCTGGTTCACAACCCCGGTATGTGCAATCTGGAGCATGCAGAAGGAGGGGAGAAAACTCATGCGGTGTCCCATGGCAGGTTCGTTGATGATATGAACGGCCTTGCCTTCAAATCCAATCACATGATAGGCCTCAAGCTGGTGGCACGATTTGCCCCGGGCTGCTAGCGGACCGACAACATGACAGGTTAAGAGACCCGTCACCGGATTTGCCTTGATCACTTCGAGGAAATGCGAAACCGGACAACCCTGGCCCATGGGCCGGCCCGAGACCAGATCACCTTGTACGATGTTCCACCGTTCGACAAGATCCGGCCGGAACGGCAGGATCATTTTTCGGGCGGATATTTCGCCGTGAAAAGGGGCGATGACAAAATCGTACGCCTTCCCCCTGATATCGGTAAGCGTGTGCATGACCGTATCTGGCACACAGGGCGTTTCATGCTCACAATAAAATGGGCAGTCCGTCACCTGCTTTTTTCCCTCTTTCACCAGTTCCAGAAATTCATCGCAGCAAGTAACCCCACACGCTCCGCAGTTGCGATTAGGGGGAGTAAAAACCGTGATCAATCCCCCCGGAAGATGGCTTCTGTGCTGTCAAGTTTCCTGACAACCCCGCAATGGTTCTGCCATCCGATCTCCTGTTTTCCGGCACAGACCGTGCAGACTCCAAGCGGGGGGATTCCCCGGAGCCTGATCATCTTTGCATCGGTGATTTCCGGTGTGGATGCCACGGCCTGCATCAGGTAGCGCATACCCGTACCCTGGATCGCATTGGTTTCGACAATATCAATAATGGGTGAAACCGTGCGGATCTTCTCCCGGAAGACTTCCTTTTCAGCCTGCGAGACAAGATCGGTCTTTGTCACTACTGCAATATCTGCAAGCGCAATCATCGGGGCCATCTTGAGCGGTGCATTGGTCCCACTGACAGAGGATAAAACGACAATGCCCAGTGACTGGGTGGTGTAGGGGGTACAGCGGAGGCACAGTCCCGCACTTTCAATTATCAATATATCAGCCTTTTCCTGCTCCGCCCATACAAGTGTGTCTGCCAGGATCATGATCCCCATGTGATCCGGACAGAGGTCGCCGGAATAGATCTTTTTTGTTGGTATGGAAAACTCTGCCCTCAGCTCTTCATCTTCAAACGCCCTGACGACATCTATTTTCAGGTAGGCGATTTTCCGCAAACCAGCCACAGAGCGCAGGATCTGCCGGACTACCGCGGTTTTTCCCGCACTGGGTGGCCCGGCAACAATCAGCAGTTTCATGCAGAACCGACCGGCCCGGTGAGAAGTTCGCCGGCCCGGATCTTCTCCCTGAGCCTACCCATAAGTGCATCTATCCGGGAAATTGCAGTGAGGGCTTCGCGTTCATTGCCATCAGGAGTGAGCACACGCTCAACAGAACCATTCCTCATGACAATGCGGCGATCTGACAGGAGAGAGACCAGCGGGTCATGGGTGACAAAGATTACTGCTTTCCCCTGGGACTTCAGGCAGGAGATCACGCGGTCCTTAAAGATGCCCGCATTCTCCACCTCGTCCAGCAGGATTACTGGTGCATTGCTGATCAGAACCGCATCTGCAACCATCAGGGAGCGGGTCTGCCCCCCGGAAAGGCCGGTCATGCGCATATCAAGGTGCATTTTCTCTCCGGTAAACTCGTTTGCAAGTGCAAGGGTCTTTGTACAGATATCCGCTTTTGTGATCCCCCTCGCCCGCACATGCATAGCGAGGAATTCCCGGACGGTAAGATCGCTTAAACATTTGGTATTCTGGGTGATCATGGCTATGGGCTTTTTAGACGGATCACGGACAAACGATTCCGGCGGCATCCTGTTATTGACAAGAATCGTTCGCCCGGTGATGGTATCACCACAGGCAAAGACTTCGATATCATTGATGAATGCTGTTTTTCCCGATCCCGTGGGTCCGACAATGGAGATAGTATCACCGGGGTTTATGTCGATCCGTCCAAATGGTTCAGCAACCCCGTTCCGGTCACGACCGGCAAGGATCGTGATGCACTGGATCGGTTCTGTTTCCATACTCAGAAGTACACGACCGGCATTATAGTATTTTCTGATTTGAACAAATATTTTATACCACATGGTTAAATTTATTACAATAATTATCCTTTAATTATTATTATGCTCTCGAAAACAATATTCGCGCAGGGTTTTTGCGAAGCAGTCAACAGCGAGCTTGCCCGAAGAAATATGACCGTTCGGGAATTGGCGGAGAAGACCGGGATCCCTGCTCCCACGCTGTATAAAATTCTCTCCGGTGAAAGTGATCCCCGGTTTTCCACGGTCAGAAAAATCATCGGGCACCTTGAACCCAAGTATTCCCAGTTTATTGCAGTGATAGCGGCCAAGTTCCTGCTCGATGAAATCGAAGGACAGACTGTAATTGTCAAAGGCGTGATATGCTCAGTCCGCGGGTATGCGGCAAATTCTATTGACGAATGCATCATCGCGGCAGTCACTGCACAACGCGAGGGAGCTGCGGGTATTGTCTGTGCACCAGTCCTCGCTTCTATCGTTGAAAAAATAGTTGACATTCCTGTGGCAATCATCAAACCGCGCCCTAACACCGTAATTGAGGCAATGGAATCCATCGGAAAACGACTGTGAGCAGTGCTGATACGCCCTTCGTCCGAATAGAGGTAAAAAAATCGCTTAATAAAATTAATCGCAACCACCGCTCGTGGCAGTTCCCGGAAATAAGGAAAGAATCGAGGGGCATTTTGCAGGTGCAGTAACGAAGTGATTTCAGATTACCTGCTTATAGGTGTCTGGTGTCCGCGAGCACTCTCATTCCTGCCCGTTGATGATCACGGTGAGCGATACTTTGCCCCCTCACCCCTCTCTCGGTTTTCTTAGCATACTCCCGCCCTCCTGGTACCGCTCGGTTCTCAACCTTCCTGTAATACATCGCCGCTATCCAGGTCTATCATCCTATGCAAATTTTTTGACACATGAAAAGATCCGGGACCCGGCACCCTGTACCCAGCAGATTGAATCGTTCCTGATCCATGCCCTGGAAACGGAATCCGAACTCAGAATGGCCAGGCATCGGTTGAACGCTATTCGTATTGCAGGATTCCCTACCATGAAACGGTTTGATGATCTGATTGTCGATGCACTGCCTGACGACGGGAGAGCCCACATACTTACCCTCAAGGACCTGACGTTCCTTGAGGAGCTCCGGAATATCCTGATGATCGGGAACTCGGGGACGGGGAAGACTCATCTGGCCATTGCCACGGGAATCCGTGCCTGCGAACAGAATTTCCGGGTGGTGTTCAAGACGGCGGCAGGCCTGGTGAACGAGTTGATCGAGGCAAAACAGGAACGACGGTTGACCTATCTTCTCCGGCAGCTGAAGCGGGTGGACCTGTCGATCCTCGATGAATTGGGGTACATCACCTTTGACCTGTCAGGAGCTGAACTGCTGTTCCAGTTGCTCGCATCCCGGTATGAGACTTCCAGCACGATGGTAACGTCCAATCTCATGTTCTCTGAATGGGTCAGGAATATTCCATGGCAAGGCACTCACCGCCCCCCTGCTTGACCGAATCACCCATCGGGCTATTATTCTGAATATGACGGGAACGAGTTACCGGTAGCGGTGATCACCGCTCTCTTTATATGCGAGGAATGGGTGATCTTGTTCCGGGACTGGATTACTTTTGGTGGGTGCAGTGGATCAAAATTAAGTGAGCGAATACAATTGATCCGAGATGACCTCCTTGCTAATTCAGTTATTCCGATCCGTTCCTGGAATAACGATATCATCAGCGGGAATACCGTCAGGAAATGGCTCGTAAGTTCGATACCGCCGTATACCCAAGACGGCAAATCGTCGAAATCAAATTTTCAGTCCTGAAAAGAAAGTTTAGCGGCGACGTCAAAGCCAGGATCATCCTCATCCAGATGAAAGAAATCGCTGGAAAAATGATTGTCTGTAACATCCACAGACACTTACAATTTTTCATCCTGAAGGTTTTCTACAGAGCCATTTTTTTGAGACTACGGAGAAATAATCAGTCCCTGCCGGAAAAAACGGTTTAATAAGGATAAACTATTTACGGAATGAAGAAACGCGTAGACATGGAGGAGCATATGGCGAACGACCACACTTCATCGATACCCAGGGAGTTACCAAACCCCTCTGCCCGTGGTATGGGTTCTTTCCGCACAGGGACGGGGCTCCTGCTTGTCCCGGGGATCTTCTCGCTCATCCTCCTCTTCAGCGTCGATATCATCACCACCGAGATGATCCTCGCTCTTGGCGGGAGTGAGCTGAACCGGCTCATGGCCGGCGTTGTGGCATACCCGGTGGCCCACCTCGCCCTGAAAGGGATAGTCCTGGTATACGTCACCGGAGTATGCATGTGGGCTGAGAAGAAAATTACGCAGAGCGGTGTCGCTGCCATGGCCATCATCGTCGCGTTCTACGTGGTCGTTGCCCTCCACAACATGAGCGTGCTGCACGTGATGATGACGGCCGGCGTATGACCGGTACTTCGTACCGGGTTTGCTAACCACGTAGTCCGCTGATGATGCCTACCAGAATTCTTCCTCAGGATAGACTTCTTCGTACACCACCATGGGGGCAACCCTCGTCCCATACGGTTCAGCTGCCCATGCATCGGTACCGCCTCTCAGCCTGACCTCCACAGCGGTCCTCATCCCCGAGATGGTGACGTGGAACTGACCGCTCCCAAGGATGA
>ENA-ORXD01001292-ORXD01001292.1-sediment-metagenome-genome-assembly--contig:-NODE-1292-length-21777-cov-4.275760_pt1 | contig 21777 bp, 31 predicted proteins | sample MGYA00237862_ERZ511471 | MGnify/ENA metagenome assembly ERZ511471
CTATAACACCGGGCATAGCGGGTGTCAATGCTTTAACTGGGCGCGATTCCGGCGATTTTTCAGGCGGCGGAAGTTTATGCGCTGCGCAGTGAAATCCGGGTTCGATTGCCCGTTGCCGGATCGATGCCAAAGGTCCGGCATGTGTTTTTCCACAGGGTTTCGGCCAGAATTTCAGCATCCATTCCAAGCAGATTCATAAGCTTCAGAAAAACGGAGCGCACAAAGGCCGGCTCGTTTCGTTTGAAGCGGTTGCGTTCCGGCGACGGCGTCAGATAGGGCGCGTCGGTTTCGATCAGCATTCTTTCCATCGGAATCCTGGAAATCAGCCGGCGCAGAGGGGCTCCGCGCTTTTCCATGGTAATGATTCCGGTGATGCCGATGCAAAGCCCCAGGTCCAGATAGGCGGACAGGTCGTCTTCCGATCCGGTGAAGCAATGCACCACCCCCTGAATGGTTCCTGAAGCATGAGACCGAAGAATTTCCAGCATCCGCCCTTCGGTGTCCCTTTCATGAAAGATCAGAGGCAGTTTCAGTTCCAGGGCGAGGTCGAGCTGCCGCGCCATCCAGTATTCCTGAACCGGTTTCGGCGAATGCATCCGGTTGAAGTCCAGCCCGATCTCCCCCCAGGCGCAGACCCTGGGATGAATGGCCAGTTCGGTCAGACACTCAAGCACCATGTCCGTGCAGTTCGCCGCATCATGAGGATGAATGCCGACCGACGCATAAAGCATGTCGCTGGAATCGGCCAGGGAAACGGCCTCCATGGAAGCCTGGAGGCCCATGGTGACAGCGATTGAGGACAGGAACTCCGCCTCGGCATCGGCTTCAAGGGAGAGGCCGGCCCCGGCTTCCAGGTCCCCGACCAGCTGGAGGGCGTCGAAGGAGACGTCCAGGGCAACCCCGGCGCCGATCCCGTAGTCCGTCTGCTCGACCCAGAAGGAGGCAGACAGGCCGACAGCCTGGGCGATTTCCCTGTGGGGACTGTCCGCCTCAAACGAAACGGAGAGACCGGCGGCTGCCCCGATCTCTCCAGCTTGCCCTGCTGCGCCTTGAGAAAATTTCCAGACAGGCATGGGGAATCCTTAGGGGACGTAATCGTATTCCACGTTCAGCTTCGCGCCGTATGAGGCCCCCTGGTTGTAAGTGTAAGACAGAAGATAGCTGTTGGTCCCTGAGTTGTTGTTCTTCACAAGGATCTGAATGGCGTTTCCGCCAGCCCACCCTTCACGGTCCACGATCTCCTGAATGATGCTCGTGATGTCCGGCGATTTGAGAAACCCGGTTGCGGTGATGGCTTCAAGCTCCCATACCACTGTCGCCGTCGTCAGGACCAGATTCGAGTATTCCGATGCGTTCGCCGGCGCCGCGGCATTGTCGGCATCGTTACCCACAATCGTCAGGTTGATGTCTTTCCCGGAAACCGTCTGAACCTGGCACAGTTCGATCGAGGCGGAAACGATCTTGGCTTTTGCGGGGATCGTGCAGTTGGAAAAACGAAGAATCGTGTCCCAGTTGTCCGTCGAGCTGGACTTCCCGGCCCGGTCCTGTGTCCCGGTTGCGTTGAACGTTCCCCAGTTCACGGTGTACTGACCGTCATCCGCGCCGGCCTCCACTCTGAAGAGGCCGCTGTCCCGGACGATCGAGGGCATGACGGAAATCATGTCGGAAAGGGATTTGATGATGTCCATGATCAAACCCCCGAAAGGGCGAAGGAGACGTTTCCGGATGCCGGCGCCTCGGTGATGTCGATTTTCAGGCCGGAGGCCCCGAGAAACCGGTTGTCGACCAGGATCGCCGCGCCCATGTATCTCGCCCCGTCCGCTACCGCGGTGTTTCCGATGGAGGTTTCAGCCGAGATCGCAATGAAGGCTCCCGCGGAGTCGTAGAAGCGGAGTTTCACCTTGCAGGTGTCGGAATCCACGGAGAACGTCGTCTTGATGACGATCGCCGCTTTCCCGGTGATATCGATGGCAGATGCCGGATAGGTCCCGGTGGAAGACTGCTCCGAGACCTGGGGCGTCCCCGGGACGGTGAGGACCCCGGCGCCGGGGGCCACACGTTCGACGTGCTTGGTCTCCGCATCCTCGGTGAAGCTGTGGGAAGCGATGTTTTTGTCGCTTCCTTCAGTGATGGAGATCTTTCCCGTGGCCATGGGTCATTCCTCCCCTTACGCGACGTTCTGGGCCGAAACGGTGGCGGTGATCTTCAGGGTGTCCCCGGACTCGCAGGGCTTGGAGGCGGAGAACTTCGCCGCGCAAAGGAGGATCCCGCCGCCGGCCGTGTCTCCCTTCGTGTCCGCCGCCGTCCCTCCTCCGACCAGGGCCGCCCCGTAGACGGTCTTCGTGTCGTTCATGTTGAACGTGGCCTTGTTCGCCGAGTTGGTGACGGACTGGCCGGAGGCCGCCGCCTCGTTGAAGGCCACTCGGTTTGCCTCGTTGTAAGCCGTGCATTCGGTGATCCCCGGGGAGGCGTAGGTGTTTGTCGCAAGGGGGGTGTAGTCGTTCTCGAAGGGAATCACGTACCAGTCCGTGATCTGGGTGGATCCGTGAAGGAGGACGTCGAGAAGGTGATTCAGGCCCTCGTTCGTCATCACGTTCGGGTTCTCCAGGCTCACCCACTTGAGCTTCCCGTCCGGGCCGTAGCACTCGATGTCCCAGAGGGACTGCATGAGAAGGGCGGCCAGGGCCTCCCTCTGAGAAAGCAGATTTGCCCCTGCCTTCATCCCGATTTTCAGCTGATGTTCCATGACCATCTCCTTTTATGGCGAGAGTTTTTCCTTCAACAGGACCCGGATCCGGATCTTCCTGTCCTCTTCATCAAGGTTCTCGATGGTCCCCAGGAAGAGGCCCTCCCGGGTCGATACCGTGACCTGGGCATGGTTCCGGGTCAGGTTCCAAAGCACATTCCAGCGGCCTTCTTCATAGGGGGTGACGATCTGCAGGGTCCGGTCCCCGTGGGAGAACCCGCCGTCGTTGATGACGCATCCCCCGTCCAGGGTCTGGGTCCTCGAGACCCTCCGGGACCCTCCGAGGATCCGGGACTCCGCGAGGATGGGAAAGGTGACTCCCCCGTTCCCGTCCTGCATCGCCGCCGCTATGCCGACCATCTCAGCCATTATGAAATCCCCAGGAGGAACTCCGCTCCGGTGGCGTTCACCCGGACCTGGATCGCCTCAAGGACCTCGAACATCATTCCCTCCAGGTGGGGCTGGAGTCCGGATCCGTCGATGGTGATGAGGGCGTCACCCCGGGCAAGCGCGTCGATCTTGAGCTTGTTGAGCTCGATCTGCTGTTCCGTCAGCTTCTTCTGGAGATCGAACTCCTGGCGCCGCCGGTCGTTCTCCTCCTCGATGTACCTCTCCATCTGCATCGTCTGTCCGATGTCCAGGTTCCCGCCGGCGAGGGTCTCCCAGAAAGAAGTGAGAACTTCCCCCGTGCTCTCGATGCCGGTGTTCACGGACTCGAACATGGACTTCCACTTTTCCGTTTCCGCCTCGATGGAAGCCGTGATGATCTCCGCCTGGGCCTTGATCCTTTCCTTTTCCAGATCGACCTCGACCTTGCGCTCCTTCGGGATCTTCTCGTCAAGAACGGTCTTGACCCGGTTGATGGATTCCTCGTCCGCGGTGGCCGGGACCTTCGCCCCGCCGCTTGCCTTCAGGTCTGAAGTGATCTTCCCCGCGGCGTCGACCATCATGCGGTACACTTCGTCCAGGTCCGTCTCCGTTGCCTTGGGATCCACGATGTCCACGGTGCCAACGTCCTCCAGGGAGGATTTCACCGCATCGACTTGTTCTGGAATTTTGCCGATGGAAGCGGCGGCATCTTCAGCTCCGCCCATGATCATCTCGAAGGGATCTTTGGGCAATGTTTGCATGCCATAGTTGAGCTCTTCCATCTCGCCTGACATAAGAGTCAGAGCCGTTCCGACAATCCCCCCGAATTTTTCAATGATCATCGCTTCCGCAAGGCGATTACCGGCCGCCTTCTGCGAAGCGTCGTCCCACTCATTTACGCCTTCCGTCCAGTCAACAAACAGTTTGAGAAGGGGATTAATCCGTTCAATGATCCCGCTTGTGATATTGGTCAGGGTCCTTATCGTGTCGATGACCTTCTGAATGGCCTGCGCCAGGCCCTCGGGCTTAGTCAGGTCCAGGTCGCCGAAGATCGCCTGGAAGGTCCCCCCGAAGGATCCTTTCAGATTGTCCAGGGAGGTAAGAAGCCCCTCGAACTCGACCTTCTCGAAGGCCGCCGGCATGGCCGCGGCGATCCCTTGGAGGAGATCGCCGAACTCCTCGCCGAACGATCGGATTCTTCCAAAGACAGGATCGAAGGTGTCTCCCTTGACGAGATTCTGGAGGGTTTCCTCGATGCTGGTCCCGCCCTCGACGGCGCCCTTCGTCGCCTCCAGGAACTCCAGACCGATGGCGATCCCCAGGTTCTCGAATCCCGCTTTGAACCGGTTGACGGAGACCTCCGCGGTTTCCAGCCTCACCCGGACCTCGTTCGCCGCGGATCCGGCCGCTTTCATGGCAACGGCCGTGACTTCCGTTGTCCTCGAAAGGCCGTCGAAGACCTCGACCATCCTCCCGGCCTGATGGATCCCGACGAGCTGAGAGGCGACAAAGAGCTTCTGGTTCTGGTCTATGTGCTGGAAAGCGGCTGCGACATCGTAGAGGATCTCCTTACCCGACCGGAGCTGACCGTTGGCGTCCTTCTGGGAAACGCCGATGGATGCCAGGGCGTCCTGGACCGGCTTCGAGTCGTCGAGGAGTTTCAGGAGCCCGGTCTTCAGGGCGACCGCGGCCTCATCCCCGGACCGGAAGACCTCGATTACGGGGGTCAGGATCCCGGCGGTCTCCTCGAAGGAGAAGCCCATGGTCCGGGCGATGGGGGAAAGGGTCGCCAGGCCGACCCCGAGCTCCCGGACGTTCGTGGCGTAGTTGTTGGAGACCTCATTCAGGATGTCCGTGAGGCGGATGGAATCCTCGGCCGGCGCCTTGAACCCCTTGAGCGAGGAAACCAGGATCTCGCTCGCCTCGGCGGCATCCAGGTCCCCGGCGATGACGAGATCCAGGGAAGCCTTGGTCAGGGTCATGGCGTCGGAGAGGCTGAACCCGGCCTGCTTGAAGTTGGCCATGGACGCCAGGACCTCGGAGCTGCTCACCCCGTAGGCCTGGGAGAGCTCCAGGGCCTTGTCCTGGGCCTCCCCGAGCCTGTCGGATTCTTCTCCAAGAACCTTGTTCAAATCCGCGGAGGCCGATTCGAAATCAATGGCCTTTACGATGGCGTAGGCCAGCCCCCCCAGGGCCAGGGCTCCGATGGCCGCCTCCACCTCGAGGATGTTTTCTCCCAGGACTGCAAAAGGATGGGCGATGTCCTCGATGACGGCGCCGACCCGGGAAAGATTCGATCCGATCTTTCCGCTCATTTCGGAAACGTTGTCGATGCCATTGAAGATGATGTCGACGACGCGCTGCGTGTTGGCCATGCCGTCCTCTCCCCGGACCTACTTCGTTTTCCCGCTCCCGGTGACCGCGGAAAGGATGTTCCCCGTCAGGCCTTTGCGCTCCATGCTCCGGCCGATGATCCAGGCGCTGCATACCCCGCCCCAGGCCCACCAGAACTCATCCGGCAGGGAAAGGGCAGGGAAGGAGTCAGCGGGGACTCCCTTGAAGAACGCCGCAATCGGAATGAAGACATGAACGAGGAAGATGAAGGCCAGCCCCGCGTAAACGATCGTCGGCCTTGCCCGCTTCGTGTAGGGATCCCCCTGCTGCATCTCCGCGACGATGACTTCCTTCTGGGCCGCCGTCACCGCGTTTTCCCGGGCCTGGAGCAGCTGCTGAAGCTCCAGCTCGGCCTTCGCCTTCTCCCCGGGGGAAAGATTGGGCGGCCAGATCCTGTCGATGATGGATTTTGCGCACTCGGCCACGGAGCCGATGCCGGTAAGGTCCATGATTCCGACCTCCTTGATGGAAAAATCCCGGGGCCTGCGCTTTCACAGGCCCCAGGGTCGTAAAAGGTTCGAGGGGCTTATCCCTCGATCGGTTCCAGGTCCCAGGTGCCTTTCACGGGCCTGCACTTCGGAGACGGGCGTTTTTCCAGGTACCATTCACCCAGGGCCTTGGTGATGAATTTCGTGCCGGCGGGAACGTCGAACCAGGATCCGGAAAGCGCGAAAGTTCCCGGAACGTGCTTGCAGTGTTCCGCGTCACCCGGGACAACTTCGGAATAAATGATCCTTCCGGAAGAATCCGGTCCCTTGATTGCCACCCAGAGCCTTTTCCCGTCCGGTTTTTCGATGCATGCGAGTTTTTCGGCGGCAATATCCCCGACACGGGGGATTTCATCGGGGCCGTTCGGAATGGCCGGGGTCCATTCGGACGCGGTCCCTTTGCCGTCATCGAACAGCTTCTTCCCGGATTCCAGGGATCCCTCCGGGGACAGCCTCTTCTCCAGGGCCTCCACCTTGCTTTCAAGGGCGGCCACTCTTTCTTCAATTGTCATGGCAAACCTCCTGTGGTTTTAGGTTCCGATCAGTTCAAAATGCCAATAATCCCTGAATTTTTCGTCCCTTGTTTTGTAGTTCTTGTTCCAGTCTCCCCCCCACCGGATATGGATGTTCAAGCACTTCGCCACCCCGAGAACGACACCGGCGAACAGGCACATGCTCTCAAAGTCCTTCTCGTCGTATGGGTAGGGACGGGCATCGACAGCCTCTGACTGCTCGGCATTATGTTTGCTTTCCGGCCATTTCTTTTCCGACGCGCCGGAGGCGAAAGCCGCATCCTGATCCGCTTTGCCGCGTCGACCCCATATGATGCTGTGATCGACAATCTTCAAGACCTCCCGGAAAACTCTCTGAAGATCGGAGTGACAGGTTGAAAGCCGTTCCTCGGAAAGGCGGGAGTAGGTGTTCACAGCTTCGGGTCCCCATCCCGGGTGAGTTCCACCCCGTACTTCCGGGCGATCATCCCGAGAATCGTCTTGACCCCCTGGAGCTGGCGGCACAGTTCGTTCATGGTGTCCTGGTTATCCTTCATAAGCTGTTCGAGGTTCTGAAACCGCGTATTCCCGGAAACCAGATGGTCATCGATCCGTCGGCAGTATTCCTGGAAGGTGTCCCGGGAAACCTTGTCATCCAGCTTCTTCAGGAGGTAGCCCACCGTCAGGGCGAAAAGGCTGACGACGGCCAGAACCCCCGCGAAGACTTCCACCCATGAAACGGTTGCGGCCATGGTTCATCCCCTCCTGTCCGGAATCGCAGTCTCATCCAGCCTTTTCAGCATGTGCCCGACGAGACAGCCGAGAAGCGTCACGAAGGCAAGGGCTCCTGTGGAGATTCCCGCCCAGGCCATGATCTTCATCTGTCCCTCCTGTGATTCAGGGTCTCGAAGTATTTTCCCCAGAGCTCCACTTCCAGGTTCGTCAGAAACCCCTCGGGGAAAAGGTCAGCCCTCGTCTCGAAGAGAAAGCGCCTGTGGTGATAACAGAGGGCGAGGGCCGCCTGGACGTCGGGCCTCCGCCACAGGCTCGCTATTTTCCCGGCTCCGCCCCCTGGGACGTGAGGATCAGGATCCGGTTCGACAGGTGCGTGAAGGTGTTCCCGAAGCTCTCCGCGATCTTGACGGCGATCTCCTTCGTCACCTTCGGCTCCACCGATCCGAGGCAGAGGGTCTCCAGGCGCCGGACGTACTCCGTGGGCGTCATTCCCGGGAGCGTCATGGCGATCTCCTTCATGGCCTCCACCCGCTCCTTTCGCTCCCCGGACATGATCGCCTCGATGGCCTCGTTCTTCCTGGAGTTGCGCTCCATGGCCTCGTTGACGATGAAGATCTCCATGCCGGAGAGATTCCGGACCCGCCAGACCGATTTTTCCCCTTCACTGAAAAAGTCCTTCAGCTCCGGGACGGGGATCTCCTCCTCCCGGAACTTGAAGGTCGCAGACTGGAATTTTTCGATGTCAAAAGGCATGGGGGTCTCTCCTTATCCCGAGAACTCGACGCTGGCTTCCTCCGCCGAGATGGTCACCGCGGCCTGGATCTGGTCGCCGGCAGGGAAGGAGCGTTTGATTCCGAGCTTTCCCTGGGTGAGGATGTACGGGGACCGGTTCTGATCGGGGAAGTACTTGAGCGTGAGGACCTCGTTCTTCTCGGAGACGATGAGGTCCTGGATGGCGTCGTCCAGGAGGGCGGTGAAGGATCCCTGACCGATGCTCTCCGTGACGGAGGCGACGGAGCCCCGGTAGTACTCCTTCGAGGAGACCCCGTGGGAGGTTTCCACGGGGACGAAGTCGAAAACTCTCCCCAGGTCCTGGAAGACCGGAGCGTAGAACTGGACGTAGATCCCCTTCGCCAGGCTCCCCGTGTGGACGGCGGGAAGGGCGGAGGCGAACTCCACGAAGGCATTCTTCTTCGCCGCGGAGGCGGCCTTCAGTCCTTCCCCGAGATTCTTGACCGAGAAGATGGGGTAGTTGAACCGCTCCACGTGATCCCCGTCGTTCTGGAAGATCTCCGAGGAGAGGATGGCGCCGTCGGCGGAGGCTGCCACCCGGACCTGGCCGATCTCGATGGAGCCCACGGGGATGAAGGGAGGCCCCCCGGCCGCTCCCCGTTCCTCCGAGAAGGCGGATCCGGATCCGTCCGTCCCGGCGACAACATCAACTGCCCCCTCGTCATCGATGGTGATGGAGTTGACCTTGGCCACGTCCGTTGCCGGCCGGGTGATCGTTCCGGTGGTTGCCGCGATGGTCGTCAGGACCCCGGCGAGGTAGCAGGTGAACCCGGCGATGTTCACCTTGTTGTTGTCCCCGTGGGGGGAAAGGAGATTCCTCCCGGAGACGATCCCGTCGGGCCGGACGTCGGGGGCGAAGCCGCTTTTCCCGGAGAAGACGGATCCCCCGGGGATGGTGAAGACCGTCCGGTCCCCCGAGTCGGTCATGGCGGCGAAGGCGTGGAGCGTCCTCCCGCCCTCGATCTGAAGCTTGGAGTTCTTCGCGGTAGGCATGGTTTATTCCTCCTGCAAAAAGGTTTATTCCTCGATTTCACCGGTCCCGGATCCGGAGAGCCCCACGGTCTCCTGAATCTCACCGGAGGGCTCAAATTCGGGAGACCCGAGGTTCATTTCGTAGGTGACCAGGAACTCGGCGAAGGCCCCGACGGAGATCTCCCCTTCCTCCGGATAGGTCTCCGCTCCCCCTCCCGTGTAGGAGATGCCGGTGACGAACTCCGGATCCCGGACCCAGGCCCTCGACATGACGCACCTGATCAGGTCCCCCAGGATCCGCTCCGAGACCTCGGAGGGGTTCTCTTCTCCGGAGGCCGCGAGGCCCTCCACCCGGATCGTCATGGAGCACTGGGTGATATCGTAAATCTCCTTCGCCGTCTCCGGCCCGGGCCACAGGACGGAAACGGGAAGCTCCTTGTCGTCTATCGAGCGCCTTGCCCGGATCACCCTTGCCCCGATGTCCGTCCCGTATCCGTTCGAAACGGCGATGACCGGAAGCCTCGCCATGAACTGCCGGATGATCTTCTCCCGGATCGTCAGGCTCATAAGACGACCACCTTCACGGTCTTTCCGTCATTGGAGAGGACCTGTTTCACAGTGAAGGTCTCCGTGTCCGTTTCGAAGGCCTCTCCCCGCTCCGGCTCCTTCCCCAGGTCCGCCAGGATCGCTTCCACGGTCGTCGCCAGGGCCTGAACCTCGGCGGTGAACCCGTCCGGCTGGAGCTGCTGTTCCTTCCGGACATGGATCTTGAGGGAGACCGGATCCCCGGCAGTGGGGTGATAAACCGCATCCCGGAGATCCGGATCGATGCCGGAGAGTTTTTCGAAGGCCGCCCTCAGGGCGTCGGTGAAGACATCGGCCATGGGGTCACCCTCAGCCCTTCGTCACCTTGACCAGGATCCCCGGCCGGTAGCACAAGGGCAGGGGGTTCATCTGGGCGTGGAGGTCCACCCCCCGGTTGAACTTCCGGGCCTCCTGCTTCGCGTAGAGCTCCTGGCCGATCGTGTTCGCCGTCTCCAGGAAGTCCGCAGGGGCGTAGAGGGTCTCGAAGGCGCTCATGGTTCCCGCGGGGAAGCAGTGGCCCTCGTCGTCTGCGATGAACTTCCGGGTGGCTCCCTCGGCGTCCGTCGCCTGGCCGCGGTACTCCTCGAAGACGAGACCGCCGAACCGGAACTCCTTCCGGGGATCCCCGCCAAGGTAGGTGACCGCGGCGGAGTGGTTCAGGAAGACCTCCTTCACCTTGTCGTGGATGATGAGGGCGTCGAAGAAGGAGGCGGAGACGAGGCAGCGGACCTCCGTCATCACTTCCCCCCTGAGGTTGTCCTCGATGTGGCGAAGGACCTCCCGGCACTTGCCGGCGACGTTCGTCGTCCCGGAGCTCAGCGCGAAGCTGACCGTCTTCGGGCTGATCCCGAACTCGGTGTAGAGGTTGTAGAGGGTGGACCCGTCGGCGTCGAGGATGATCCCCTTGAGGGCGCCCATCCGGAGATGCTCCAGGGTGATGGCGAACTTGTTCCGGATGGTCTGGAGATGGTCGTTCATGATGCCAGCGAGGGTTTCCATCTCCGACTCGGAGCCGAAGGCCCGGATGCCGTCATACTCCTCGGGGAGGATCACGTCCTCCAGGGGGATGTGGGGGATGGTGAAGGACCGGACGGTCCGCTTCCCCATCTTGTTCTGCGTTCCGGGGGATCCCGGGGGCAGGGTGGGAAGGAGGTTGAGAACCCCGTTCTTCTCCTCCACAAGGATGTTCCGGCTGCGGACGCCTCTTCCGGGGAAGAGGTTGAGCTCTCTCATCCTGCCGTAGTTGTTGGGAAGGATGATGATCGCCTTCGTCAGGGAGACCATGTTGAAGGCGTCGGTTGCAAAGGGATTGATCATCATGGCTTTCGTTCCTCCTGTATGGTGAAGATTTTCTGTGCCGTTACGCTTCGCTCCGGGTGACGATCCCCTTCGCCTCCAGCTCGGCCAGGGCCTGGGCCTTCTGGTCCGTCGTGGCGCCGTCCGGCCAGACGAGATCGTCGGGGACGATGATCGCGTTTCTCACGATGGCCACCCCTTCCACGTCGCCCAGGGAGGCGTCGTAGCCGGCGATGACGAACCCGCAGGCCTCCCGGCTTCCGTCGACGCCGTCCAGGTCGATCGCCGTCACCTTTCCGGATCCGGCGATGACCTCGATGGTGAACTTGTCGCCCAGGGAGAAGTCGGGATCCCCGTCGTTGATGGTGAAGTTGATCTGCTCGTTCGCGTAGGCGGTCCCGACCACGGCGTCAGGGAGGGCGTCCCCGTCCGGGGCGGTGACCTTGAAGGTCCCGCCGCCCGAGGCCGTGGCGACGCATTCCAGGGCGTAGACCCCGAGCCTGGCGTCCTTTCCCCCGGAGACCCCCGTCACGGTCCCCTGTCCGATGTTTCCCGTGACCGCCGTTCCCTCCGCGGGGATGCTCTTCGTGACCTTCCCGATGACCTCTCCCATGGAGAGGCTCTGCCCGGAAAGAATGGTGACAATCTCCCGGGAGTGCCTGTTGTCCTCCTCCCACTTCAGGATGTCCTGGAGGGTGTTTCCCTGGTTCTGGCTGCTCATGGCGAATCTCCTTTCAAAGATGATTTATTCCTTCATTTCACCCGGTGGATTGCGGCCCGTTTCTCCGCGTTCTTCACCAGGGGGCTGACCTCCCCGGTGGAAAGGGCGCCGACGGTGGTCCGGACGGCGTTCCCGTCGGACATCTTGGCCTTCTCATCCAGGATCCGCTTTTTCGCCTCCTCCGGAGGGACGTTGTCCTTCAGGAGGGAGGGGAGAAGGTGGGACGTATCGGAGAGACCGCACATCTCGGCGACGGAGACGGCCTGTTCCGTGTGCTCCCTCACGGCTTCCTGTTTCGCGTCGGCCTTGATCTTCTCCATCTGGTCCCGGGTGAGGACCTCTGTCCCCTCGACCTTCCTGACGAACCCCATCTCCGCCAGGGCGGGGCCGGTTTCCGATTCGGGATGCTCCTTGAGAAGGGCTTCCAGCTTTTCCTTGAAAGTCTTCATGGATGTTCCTCCTGCGGTTTTATTGTTCATGTCCGATTGAACGCGGGCGAGGACGCCCTCCATGGAAAGGACCTCGTCGGCGAGCCCCATCTCGATCGCGTCCTTCCCGATGAAGATCCCCGCCTCCTGGGCCTGGATGTCTTTCTCATCAATCTTCCGATTCTGCTTGATAGCCCCCACGAAGATGCCGTAAAGGTTGTCCACCCCCGTCTGGGCGATCTTCCGGGCCGTCTCGGATAGAGGCTCGTGGGGGTTGAAGTCGTTCTTCCTCGCGCCGGCGTAAAAGGTGGTGTACTTGAGGCCCCGCTTCTCGTCGAAGGCGGTCTGGTCCACGTGCATGGCGATGACCCCGATGGATCCCACCCCCGCCGTCCTCGAGACGAAAACCCTGTCCGCCGCGGAGGCGATCGCGTAGGCGGCGGAGTAGGCGGCCTCGTTGGCGACTGCGTAAATGGGCTTTGTTCCCCGGGCGCCGTGGATCTCGTCCGCCAGGTCGAAGACCCCGGAGGCTTCCCCGCCCGGACTGTCGATGTCGAAGAGGATCGCCCCAATGGAAGGATCCGCAATCGCCTTTTTGAAGCTTTCCCGGATGCTCTCGTAGGAGGTGTTCCCGTAGAAGAACTCCAGGAACTCGTCCGGCCGCTGAGTCAGGATCCCGTGAATGGGGATAACGGCCAGCTTTTCGCCGTAGCCGGAGGGCTCGTTTCCGCCCAGACCGGGAGGTTTCGCCTCCGCCTTCCAGGGTCCCTGGGATAGGCTGTGCATCAGGGCCGCCGCCGCTCCCGCCTCGAGGAGGAGGGGGGTGTTGAAGAGTTTCGAGATGCCGAAGCTTTTCCGTCTCATGGTCACTCCTTCAGAGAATCAAGGACTGTCTTGTCCTCCACCGCCTGGATCGCCCCGGACTTCTCCGTCTTCCGGGGATCGCTGTCGAAGATGAGGCCAAGGGAGTCAGCACGCCTGTTGTCCTCGGCGATCTCGTAGTCCACGGTTTCGACGTCTTCGCCCCGCTCAGCCACAACCTGGGACCGGGACTTGAATCCGTTCCGGACTGCCATCTGCTCCGCCAGTTGGTCCTTCACGGGATCCACCCAGGGCCAGCCGTCCGGCCGCCACTGGATCCGGAAGTACTTCCCGGGGGACCTGAAGAAGTCGGGGATGTCGATTGCGCCGGATAGAACCGCCGTTTTGAGCCAGTACTGCGCCACGGGCCGGCAGAACTGGAAGATGAGGACCTGGTGCTGGAGCTGCTCGCAGCGTCTCCGGAACTCCAGGAGCCCCGCCCGGATGGAGGAGTAGTTGACCTCGGTGAGATCCCCGGTGAGCTGCTCGTAGGTGATTCCCATGCCGTGGGCGATCTCCCGGAGCTGCTGCTTGATCCAGACCTCGTAGGTGCCCCCCACGTCCGCGGGAGTGGAGAAGACCACGTCCGTGTTCGGGGGGAGGATCGGGAAGGTTCCGGGCTCCAGGGCGACGAAGTCCCGGGTGGCGCCGGTCTCGTCCGTTGCGGATGCCTTTTTCCCGAAATAGTTTTCCGGATCGAAGTCGGGGGTGATCTCCTTGATGAAGCCGCCGAACATGGCGGCGGTCTTCTTCCGGACCAGCTCGGCGTCCTCGTACTGGTCCAGCTCCCGGAGCTTCAGGATGATGGAGGCAAGCCAGGGCCGCCCCCGCATCTGACCGATCCGAAGGGGCTTGAAGACGTGAACCATCTCAGAGACGGGGATCCGGACCCGCTGATTGAACCGGGAGGAGAGGAAGGATTCCCCGGGGTGCTCGGGATAGACCCAGTACGCGAGTCTTCTTCCCCAGGAATCGACTTCGATCCCCATACGGATTTCGTTTCCGTTCGGCGCCACGGAGTTGTACGACTCGTCCAGGTGGTCCGCTTCGATGAGCTGGATCCGGAAGGGGACGGGCAGTGAAGAGAACTGGGGGGAGGGGACGAACCGCGACAGGAACTCGCCGGCGTCGATCAAGGCCCGGGTCCCCAGGGTCTGAAGGCCGTAGAAGTCGCAGGTCCCGGCAAAGTCGGCGTGGTCGGTCCAGTCGTTCCAGAGCTCCTGGAGCCGCATCTTGAGCTCCGTGTCCTCCAGCTTCCACCGGGGAGAGATCCCGGAGCCCACGACGTTCGCCGCGTAGGAATCGACCCCGCCGTCCACTAGGGGATTGTTCCGGATGAGCTCCCGGGACCGGGACCGCAGGGACCCGAGGGATTGATACAAGGCGGTGTTCGGGCCGGACGTGGAAAGCCCCCAGTTGCGCAGCCGCCCTCCCGTCGTCGCCCCCTCGTAGGAGGCGGCGGACAGGGAAGCCCTCGGGATCCGGTTTCCCCGGCTGTCCAGGATCTTGAGGTAGGCGGCTCTCACAGGCCCTTCCCCGTCTGGAACACAAGGTGGTTCGGCCGGCCGGAAGAAGACCGGAGCTCGGACTGGATCTCCTTGCGGAGGTTTTTCAGCTTGTCGATCTCTGAGGGCTGGAACTCGACGGTCTTGTCCCCGATGGTCACCCGGACGACCGAGCTTCCCGAGGCAAGCCTGATGATGGCGGTTTCAACCTGGGTCAGGTCCTGAGACGAATAGGCCATGCAAAAACCTCCTGCATGGCCGCATTTTTTCATGGGGAAAGGGGTGGTTCAAGACACACCAGGATACTCCACGACACTCCATGCAAAAGATCGTACACGAAATAATGAGGCATAGTTTATTGATTATGTTACGATTTAAACTAAAAAAGACGCGATTTGGTATGATATTTTAACAGGGCCTAAAAAAAGGGGGGGCAGTTTTCCTCTATCCCTATACATCTGTATTTGTTCTACTAAGGGCAACTGGAATAAGTGTTTGAAATATAAATTTATTTATGTTGACTTAAAGGTGCATTAAATTTATAATTCTTTTAAAAGTACCTTCATTTTATTTTTAACTCTCCAATAAATGCCACACAGACGATAAGACGTCATTAAGACCCTTTCCCTTTTTTCTTCTCAATCTTATTTTCTGTCGGTCTGATCGTACTTTTTCACATTCGAAGTAAGGGATTGGTCTCAGACCTGTCTCTAGAGTAGTTTCACGTTTCAACGCACACGAAAGATGATTGTTATGTTTGAGAAAAAGATAAGTAATTGTCCCCAGACGATGCAAGAGGCTTACTGCATTTTTACAGATCCGGGCCTTTCTGATTATGCAATAATGGGAGAAATTGTGGACATTAGTCTCGACGGGATCTGTATGAAATACTTAAGCAACAAAGGAGGGGGTCTTAAAAACGATGAATTCATCGAAGTAAGATTACTTCATGCCGGCAATTCTGATATGTCTACCGGATTGATACAGTGCAGAATTGTTTGTGATGAACCTGTAATGGACCGGTCTTCTGGTTACATTCGCGAGAGAAGATGCGACTTGAAATTTGATCAACAAAAGGGAATGCCTCTATATAGTCTGGAAAATTTCATCCAGAGATTCACAATAAACGAACAAGACGGTCCACCTCCCGTCAATCTTGCCCGGATGATTGAATCAAGATCTTGTTCACTTGACGGATAAGCCATCAAAAGGCCCTTTTGCCTTTGGTTTTAAACAGATCGAGTGTTTTTAATGTTCCGTTTCAGGGATTGATGTGTAAACAACCTTATTCAACATTTCAATTTATTTAAGGGGGCTATATGTTTCAGGAAAGGAGAGTCAATGAACGTTTCCTTGCAAGAGACGGAACCTGTGGCACATTCACATTGCCTAGATATTCTTGTCATTTGTTAGTCGGGCAAGTCTTGGATATCAGCCGCGGAGGATTCTGCATAAAGTATTTATCCAATGGAGACGGCTACAGAATGGACGAATCAGTCCTGGTAAACATGTTTTATGGTGACCGTTTTATTAACAGCACGCGAGTGATACCCTGCAAAGTAGTTCGCGATGTGAGTGTAATGAATAGTCCTAATGGTTGTCTGTCAATCAGAAAATGCGGTTTGAAATATTATCCGATGACGAGAACACAGTTAGATGATTTGGATCACTTCATAGATGTATGCTCTGAAAAAATGGAGGGAAAAATGAATCCTGCCAATCTCAGTCATGCAATTGAATTCAGATCTCATCCACTTGGGGCATAGGTTATCAAAAAGCTGTCTTGCCCTTGGTTTTAGGAGACGCTTCAAGACGTATTGAGCGAATCCGGAATGATAGAGTTCCGGGGCGAAAAATTTTTAAGTAGAGCCATAAGTAGGTTTGTAGATCAATTATATTAGCAAAAAGAGAGGCTGGAGAATGAAAATCAGACCGTTACAGGACAGAGTGATCGTGAAGCGGCTCGAAGAAGAGGGGAAGACCAAAGGAGGAATCATCATTCCCGACACCGCCAAAGAGAAGCCCATAGAAGGAATCGTCGTCGCCGTGGGTAAGGGAAAGACAGCAGAGGACGGAAAACTGATAAAACTGGACGTCAAGGCAGGCGACAAGATACTTTTCAGCAAATACGGAGGCACCGAGGTAGAGATTGAAGGCGTTGAACACGTCATCATGCGCGAGGACGACATTCTGGGAATCATAGAGAAATGATCCTCGGATCATATGCGGAGGAGACATAAATGGGAGTCAAGATAATTCAATATGATGAGGAAGCAAGGAAATCGATCCTCAACGGGGTCAACGCCATGGCGGACGCAGTAAAGGTAACCCTTGGACCCAAGGGCCGGAATGTCCTTATCGACCGGAGCTATGGTGCACCCAATGTCACGAAGGACGGCGTAACCGTCGCCAAAGAGATCGAGCTGGAGGAAAGATTCGCGAACATGGGCGCCCAAATGGTGAAGGAAGTGGCTAGCAAGACGAGCGATGTTGCCGGCGACGGAACAACCACCGCAACAATTCTAGCTCAGGCGATCTTCCGCGAAGGCGTGAAAAGCGTGGCTGCCGGGAGCAATCCCATGGATGTGAAGCGCGGGATTGACAAGGCCGTGGACGTGGTCGTGAAGGAGCTCAAGAAGATGAGCAAGCCGACCAAGGATGTCAAGGAGATCGTCCAGGTGGGTACCATCTCCGCTAACAACGACGAAACGATCGGTGCGATCATTGCCGAAGCGATGGAGAAGGTTGGAAAGGAAGGCGTCATCACCGTGGAAGAGGCCAAAGGGCTGGAGACCGGGTTAGAAATCGTCGAAGGGATGCAATTCGATCGTGGCTACCTCTCGCCCTATTTCGTCACGAACGCGGAGAAGATGGAAGTTGAACTCGAAGACTGCTTGATTCTCACCAATGAAAAGAAGATCAGCAGCATGAAGGACCTCCTTCCCATTCTGGAGCAGATAGCCAAGATGGGTAAACCTCTCCTCATAATTTCCGAGGACATCGAAGGTGACGCGCTGGCCACCCTCGTGGTTAACAAGATTCGCGGAAATCTTCATGTGGCTGCCGTTAAGGCTCCGGGTTTTGGTGACAGAAGAAAAGCCATGCTCGAAGATATCGCCATCCTGACTGGTGGTAAGATGATCTCCGAAGAGATGGGATACAAGCTGGAGAACACGAAGATTGAAGACCTCGGCCGCGCCAAACGGATCATCATCGATAAAGACAAAACAATGATCATAGACGGAGCAGGCGCTCGATCCTCCATCGACGGTCGTGTAAAGCAGCTTCGTGCCCAGGTCGAGGAGACATCCTCCGATTACGACCGCGAGAAACTCCAGGAGAGGCTGGCTAAACTGGTTGGCGGTGTGGCGATAATCAAGATTGGCGCAGCAACCGAGACGGAGATGAAAGAGAAGAAGGCGCGAGTCGAGGATGCCCTCAATGCAACCCGCGCGGCCGTTGAAGAAGGGATAGTCCCCGGTGGTGGCGTCGCTTATCTCCGAACGCTTACCGGTTTGGATAAAATGGATCTGGAAGGAGACGAGCAGGTTGGCGTCCGGATCGTGAAAAAGGCCCTTGAGGAACCTCTCAAGATCATCGCGAATAACGCTGGTGTTGAGGGCAACGTCGTTGTGGAGAAGGTCAAGGAGAAGAAGGGGGCCTATGGATTCAACGCCCAGACCGAACAGTATGAAGACATGATTGTGGCTGGTGTCATCGATCCGACCAAAGTCACCCGGTTCGCACTTCAGAATGCAGCCTCCGTCGCGTCCCTGATGCTGACGACGCAGTGCATAATCGCGGACAAACCTGAGAAGAAACCGGCGATGCCGGCCATGCCTCAAGACGGCTATTGAAACAGTTGAAAAACAATGGATCGTGAGATTGGCAAATGTTGTTTTCCTGAAGGGCAGAAATTGGTGTGAGCGGATGAAACTATCAGAATGGCTGGATCAAAAAGAATCCGATGGTTTTGATATGTCTCAAGTCACGTTGCCCGACGAGTTGCTTTATGACGAAGATCCCGATGAAACAATTTTTTTCAAGGAGATTAAACCTTGCGGAATCCTCTGCACGGAGAAACATCCTTTTTCTATTGTCGCGCGTTTTGGGCACTGGTATTATTGCAGGGGTCAAGACAAGAAAGCCGGCATTCACTCGTCGGGAATGGAATGGAGATTTTTCACAAAGGATAAAGATCTCGCTTTGAAAACAGCCAAATCACACATTGAATAACCTTCATGTTTCTGCAGTCGCCTCATGAAGTCCCATTCGCAATACACCCTTACTGAAGAGCTATTTCACAGCATCAGCCACGGTATCGGCGCAGCGCTCGCCTTAGCTGGGCTGGTGATTCTGCTATTCCTCGCAACCGAGAAAGGCGATGCATGGCGTATTGTGAGTTTCTCTATATATGGCGGCTCTCTCATACTCCTCTATGTCGCCTCAACACTTTACCACAGCTTTCAGGATAAACGGATCAAAGAGTTCTTCCGTCGCTGTGATCATCTTTCGATATTTCTCCTTATTGCCGGAACATACACCCCGGTTGCGATTATAAGCCTCCGCGGATTGTGGGGTTGGACGCTCTTCAGCCTCATCTGGGGCTTCGCCGTGCTCGGTATCATCTACGAACTTCTGTTCCTCGGTCGTAATAAATGGATCACGGTCGCGATTTATCTGGGGATGGGATGGTTAGGCGTAGTTGCAATGAAACCGATGCTCACGATGGTCCCGCGCGGCCTTCTCTGGTGGATATTGGCAGGCGGTCTGTTTTACACCGGCGGCGTTCTTTTCTATGTCCGCAAGGAGATGCGGTACCACCATGTGCTGTGGCATTTCTTCGTCCTTTTCGGAAGCGCCTGCCATTTCTTAGGATTTCTCTTTTACCTTACCTGAACAAACGGACTCACAAAAAAGGCGATCTTATAAGGTCCCACAACACCACTTCGTCTTCGGTAATCCGAAGATCCTTAACAGACAACTTTCATTTCACGACATCATCAAATAGTCCCTTAACCCGGGACCTCAGCGCCTGATTCTCCTCCAGGAAAAAATCCTTTTTCGTCTTCCCCATGTACCGGCCCTTTTTCGTATGAACATCGTAGGCGTATTCGGGGACCGGGAGGTTCTCCTCGCGGACGGCCCGGAGGATCTCCGCGATTTCTTCTTTGGGGACGTTGTTCCGATCGTAAATCAGATTCTGGAGATGATCCGCGTCTCGGCATTTCGGGGTCTGGCAAAGGATGATCACCGCCTTCGAAATGAAGATCCTCCCCTTGTCCAGGTCCGGGCGGCCGTCGTTGATCAGCATGAAGGATCGATAAAGGTTGTAAATCTCCGTAGTGATCGTTTCCCCGTAGCAGTCCTCCGCCGAGACGGTAAGGAGGCGTTTCCAGACATACTGGGTATATCCGGAATGATAGAGCTCCAGGGCGAAGTACCCGGCCAGCTTCGGATCATTCCTTCGGATTGCCTTCTGCATGGCAGAAGAGACTTCAAAGAAGTCGTATCCTTTGACGGTTGATTTCATCTCCATTGTTCTTTTTCTCCTTCCTTCACTCAGTCTTCGTTCGGAAACATGATCGTCAGGACCGGTTCCAGGTCATCCCCAGGGCCGCATACGATTTTAAAGGTGTGTTGCCTTCCGGGAAGCGGGATGCTGCATTTGAAGATCCTGGTTGCCGGATCCACGGTCTTCCCGGTATGAATGGCCATCCAGCAAAGATCCCAAACATACCCCCCCGGATTATCTCCGGTCCTTTCGCAGGCCCTCTCGATCAGGTTCCATACCGCAGCAGTGCAGGCCACCGGATACTTGAAAAGCCTGGTGTCGTTCGGGAAAAGCGCCGTCAGGTCCGCCAGCACCCCGTCTTGAATCGCTTCCGCCCTGGAATAGGCATGGATCACTTCCCACTCCCGGGAGTCCTCATTCGTTTTCTCCGCCGTCGTGTTCTGCATGGTTCCTTTCCTCCCTTCCGTCATCCATTCAGGATATCGATCATGAAAACGTCACAGCTTCTTCCGTCAGGCTGCCCGAGACCCGAATATTTCCGGAGCTGGTTTCTCAGAACCCAACGCTTCACCTTGAAGCCTTCCTTCCTGAGCCTTCTTGCCTCTTCGTCCCGGGCCTTTTTCGCTTCGTCCGAAGTGGCGTACCCGTCCCACAGGGTTGAAAATCCTTTCTGGTTCATCCTTCTTGCCCCTCCATGTTGGCTATCATATTGATTTCACTTGTAGAATAGCAGTTTCCGGGAGGATGTCAAGCGGAAAATGATATTTATTGCAATGATATCAGATACTTATAATCATTGCTCATCGAGGACAAAAGAGGCGTTGAAGAGAACATTCATCAAATTTTTTAAAGGTCGGAACTGCAGGACTTGAACCTACGGCAGCTGCATCTTAATCGAAGCTATCGCTGATTGACCCAGCATCAGCATCATGATATTTGACGATCCCGAAAAGATTTCGTCTGATCTTTTCGAATTCTTCTGAAGGAGGATTCTAATGGCAAAATCAAGGGACACTCAGAAAACAACGAAAAAGAAGCCAACAAAAACGGCAAAGGAAAAGCGGCAGGAAAAGCGGAATAAGAAAAATAAAGTTGAGAATTGAAAAAATTAACGGTCACTTGTCCATCCAGTTCGATCGGACAACTTTTCTTGAATGGACCGGTTCGGGATCCGGTTCCCGGGATTCCTCAAGGCCGAAATACTCGTCAGGATCGACAATGTTCGACTTGATAAATTCCTTGAGGGACTTTTCGGATATCCGGAGTGCCCGGATCCCCAAGCGAATCGCTTTCAGTTTGCCCTCTTTCACCTTTTCATAGACAAACCTTTCCTTGCACCCGAGAACATCGGCCACTTGGTTCACGGCAAGATACCTGTCCTGTTTCTTCTCCTTCGTGGCCGTCATCTGGACTCCATCCACTTCGAACGGATCATCCGGGGTTTCGCCTGGACCTTCACCGGATCTTGGCTGTCCGTTTTGTCGGGAAGCGATTTCCTCCCCGGTACCAGATTGACGCCGCCGCCGATCCACTGAGGCTGTGCGACGGAGAGGGCGAGAACCTCAGCGTCCAGGAGATGGTTGTCCTTCCGGATCTGCTTCCATTCCAAAACGCCGTCCTTGTCCCGCCGCTTTTCTTCGGCCAGGATCTGCAGGGCGTAGTCCTTTGCCGTTTCCTTGTGGAGATAGATCGCGTTCGCTCCTCCGATCGCCGCCTGTTCGATTCCATAGTGGTAAAGATCCTTCATCTGCGACGTGTCGACGAGGATGATCCGGAACCAATGGGGAAGCCTTTTGCCCGTGGGCGTCTTCAGGAGCTCCTCGCCGGGCCGGAACTTCCCCGGGATGGGGTGGGAGGATCCCTTCGTTCCCCACAGGGC
>ENA-ORXD01001293-ORXD01001293.1-sediment-metagenome-genome-assembly--contig:-NODE-1293-length-21756-cov-3.684949_pt1 | contig 21756 bp, 20 predicted proteins | sample MGYA00237862_ERZ511471 | MGnify/ENA metagenome assembly ERZ511471
TATATGCGCTTGAAAAAGAATCCCGGCTACTTCCGCGCCGCTGAGGGTTTGCCAAAATTTGATCATGTCATTTTTAAATTTTTTCCCGATGCCAATATCAATCAGATTACCGAGGGCACCTGCGATATTGTCTCAAATGAGGTGCTAGATTTGGGAATGATCCAAAGTGATTCGTTTAATGAAAATACAAGCGATTATGATTTGCGGTTAGATCATTCTGCTGAAATTGAATTTTTAGCTTTTGGCATCACTCCTGCTTCCTATGATGACTATTATTACCCTTATGGAGTGGATCGCCCCGATATATTTGGGGATGTCAATGTACGAAAGGCAATTGCCCTTTGTATTAATCGGCAGCGAATATTAGAGGAATTCGGCGGAGGCTTGCTTCAAGCTACCAATATCTACCTAGTGCCTGACCATGCCTTGCTGGACGGTTTAACATTGAATTCCTATTCATACGATCCTGAACAAGCAAAAACCATTCTGGATCAGGCAGGCTGGAAAGACCTCGATCTGGATCCAACGACACCGCGTAGTATGTCTCTTACAAATACGCGCGTGCCTCTTGGTACGAGCTTTGCGATATCATTACTCACTACAGGATCTGAAATGCGATCCGCGTTCAGCAAAGCAATCGCTGCTGATTTGACGGAATGCGGAATAGCAGTATCTGTTGAACAAAAATCTCTGCAGGAGATGTATCAGACGGCACCCGATGGTATTGTTTTCGGCCGCAATTTTGACATGGCAATCCTATCCATGCGAATTGGAGAAGAACCCACTTGCGAATTGTTCAATTCAATGGAAATTCCGAATGCAGCGAATTATTGGCTGGGTTCTACTACGGGGGGAGCAAATTATTTTGGATTTGTGAGTAATGCCTATGATGAAGCATGCAACGCCGCACGAGCTGCAGGTATGGATGAAGAGGTTTATCGTGCAAATCACCAGAATGCACTACGCATCCTAAATGAAGAATTACCCATCATTCCTTTATTCCACCACCCTGATATGCTGTTGGCAAATAAAAAGATCTGTTTACCCGACCAGTATCAATCCATGCAGACGGTCATGATGTCTATTGAACAGCTGGATCCGGATGCTGTCTGTGAATGAAAGACCATGGGATATTGGAGCGATGAGAGATTAAGGGAAAACACAACGGGAGAACCTGAAGCATTTGTCGAAAAAAAAGAGTTTTGTACCCAGTATCTAGAATGAAGCGAGGATTGTTTTATCAGATTTACAGCTACAGTTCTTATTTCAGGCAACCAATTTCCCTTAATATTAGATATTACGGCTTCCTGCGAGATCGGAACACAATGCCGGCAGCACCGGCTACGCCCAGGAATAATCCTAGGATAGAGGCGCTGAACCCCAGAAAGTTCAGAAATAAGGTCGATCGCACGATATGTAGGACCATTAATAACGGAACGATGAAGCCGAAGATCAATAAAAAGAATCCGGTTATCAATAACCGCTTCGGATTGTTCATTTATCGGTACAGCCAGCACTTGACCTTGTGTTCACTGCCTAATTCAAACTCCGGCGGCATTTCATTTCCACAGAGGTTCTGGATCGTTTTCGGGCAGCGCGGGTGAAAACGGCAGCCGGCAGGCGGGTTGATCAAGTTGGGTGGTTCCCCCGGGGGAATTTCCTTGAATACTCTGGCGTTGGCGCCATCGGGTTCTGAAGTGGCTAGCAGTAGGGCTTGCGTGTAGGGGTGCGCCGGATGATTCAGCAAATCACTGACAAGGGCTTTTTCAACGATATGCCCTGCATACATGACAAAAATTCGCCTTGAAAAGTAACGGACAGTGGACAGGTCATGGGTGACATAGATGACCGCCAGGTGTCGTTTTTCCTGGATGCTGCGCAGCAGCCTCAGAATTTCCACTCGAACTGATGCATCCAGCATGGAAACCGGTTCGTCAGCCACAATAAAGCTGGGGCGAAGAAGTAGAGACCGGGCAATAACAATCCGCTGCTGCTGGCCTCCGCTGAGTTGGTGCGGGAATTTCTGCAGAAAATCTTCAATGGGTGTAACTTTTACTTCTTCCAAAGAATTGCGAATGCGTTCATATCTCTCGTTGCGGTCTTTGATATGGTTATCCATCATTGGTTCTTCCAGAATGCGCTGGACATTCATGAACGGCGCCATTGCACCATAGGGATCCTGTTGGATATATCCTATCTTGGGCCGGTATCTTTTTAATGCTTTCTTGTCCATCCTGGAGATATCCTCGCCTTCAAATAGAATCTTGCCTCCTGTCGGTCGATATAAAGCCAGGATGGTTTTCATGAGACTGGTTTTTCCGCAACCGCTTTCCCCAACCAGACCGATGGTTTCGCCATGATGCAAGTCAAAACTGACACCATCCACTGCATGAACAAAACCGGCATGGCCAAACCCGAATTTTCGCAATTCAAACCAGACTCTGAGATCCTGTACAGATAACAGCGTCCGGGAATTATTGTCTTTGGTGAGGCTGGCTGCCGAAGAAACGGCGATACTAACAGGTGTGTTTTTTACATTCAGCGGCATACCCCTACACCTCATATAACCAGCATTTAACCAGGTGATCTTTCGCCAGTGTCATTGGCGGTTCATGACTGCATTTTCCAAAACGATCAGGGCAGCGATCCTTAAAGCGGCAACCGGTTGGCAAATTAACCAGACTGGGTGGTCTGCCGACAATAAAATCCGGTTCCTTATCTCCGTGCAGACGCGGAACGCTGTCCATTAATTTTCGTGAATACGGGTGCAGCGGCTCAATGAAAAACCTAGTTGCATTATTAATTTCGACAATTTGTCCGGCATACATGACTGCAACCGAATCAGCGATTTCACTGGAAGTCGCAATATCGTGGGTGATTAAAATAAAACTAATTGCCAGCTCCTGTTTCAACCGTTTCAGCATATTGAAGATATTGGCCTGGGTCAATACATCCAGTGCTGAGGTGGGTTCATCGAGTACAATCAATTTAGGCATGGTGATCAGCGACATGGCTATTGCTGATCTCTGCCGCATGCCGCCGCTCAGCTCGAAGGTATAGCGGTATAAAAAGCTTTCAGGAATTCCAACATAATCAAACATTTTCTTTGCCTGAAGGAGCGCTTCCGCTTTGGAAGCACTGGTATGCAGTATGAAGGGTTCCGTTACCTGGTCACCTATAGTCAGAACCGGGTTCAGAGAGTTCATTGCCGCCTGTGGTACCATCGACAGCCACTGCCAACGCACATTTTTCCGGAACTCTTCATCATTCATTGCCATAATATCCACTTGGTCGAGAAATACTTTTCCCTGGTAAGATTGCACATTTTTAGGCAATAGTCTCAGGATTGCCTTGGCAAGAGAACTTTTCCCGCATCCCGATTCGCCCACAATCACAATTGCATGATTATCTTCCAGGCAAAGATTTACCTTATCCACTGCCTGGACAACGCCTCTGGTAGTCCGAAAATACAGCACCAAGTCCTCAACTTTTAACAGCGGAGAAGCATCCATTTTACTCCTCCCTCAATCTCGGGTTAAAAACACGATCCAATGCATAACCCACCATGGAAAAAGCCAAACCGGTGAGCATCAGGAGTATGGAGGGCTCGATCACCCAGTAATACCATCCCTGGTATAGGGCACCATTGCTTTCGGCATCCTGAATCACCTTACCCCATGTCGGCAAGGTGGGATCCCCAAGCCCAAGAATTGCCAGTGACGCTTCAAGAAAAACATATGAGGGAATCAGCACGATGAATTGCGGAATCAGCATTGGCAGGACCCGGGGGATCATATATCGCATGATGATGCTGATATCACTGGCGCCGTATGCCTTGGCAGCTTCAATGTAGGGCGCCTCCTTGATCTGAAGAAATGCCGCTCGAAAAGTCTTTACCCCCTGGCCAAAAATACTTAACAAAATCACCGCTGACAGAATGACAAATATGCTGCGGGAATAGAATGTGCCGATCATAATCAGCATGGGCAGAAATGGTAGCACCAGGTTGATCTCAGTGATTCGCTGAAGAAGCGTGTCCACCCAGCCACCAAACCAGGTACTGATCCCAGCGATGGTGATTTGGAAAAGCGAAGTACCTACCGCCGCTAGCAAGCCGAACATTAATGCAATGGGTGTGCCCCACAGCAGGGCAATTCCCAAATCCCTACGCAATGTATCCGTACCAGCCCAACCGGAAAGCTGGCCATATATAATCAATTCCGCTTGGACATTCGCGGTCTTATCAAAAGTAATAGCCTCAATCGTCAGGGTGTAATCCCCCTTCCAGGGCTTGTTCTCTTTTTCCTTCAAGTTGGTAAAGAGTCCCTGGGAAGCAACTAATCCTTTCAATTTATTGGTGATCTTCCTTTCCTGATTAAGACGGTATGAAAACTTTCGGTTGATGGAAAAATTTCCAATACCAATTTCTTCGCCATCCGGGAAAGTCCATTTCAAACCAATAAATGGGGCTTTTTCTTCAAAATTGGATTGAAAGTAAAGCGTCATATCTTCGGCGTACACATCAAAATCAAACCGGATTGGAATAGACATGGTAATGATCTGTCCGGATTGGGTTTCTTTGATGGTTTTTTCGATGCCCGCTTCATCAGCGTCAATGATTATTGTTTCAGGTAATTTTTCTCTACTAAACCAATTCAACCATACAGGTCCGGCTGTTTTTGGATTTTTGTACCAGTCCGCCTCATTTCCCCGCCAAAGCTTGATCGCCTCATCATAAGGAATGGCAATAACAGTAAAGATGGATACCAAAATTAATGCCACAATAATAAGGAGCCCAACAATAACCGAAGGGTATTTTAAGATATCCCTGAATGATTTATTCATTTAGACCTCCCCTAATTTGATGCGCGGATCAACTAACGCATAAACAAAATCCAGAAGAAAAACAGTAATCATTAACATATATGAAAAAATCACTGTTTCGCCGATGATCACCGGTGTATCAAATAATCCCACTGCCTGATAGAGGGCGCGGCCGAGCCCCGGCCAGTTGAAGACGGTTTCAAAGATTGGAGCACCTGTCCAAGAAGCGATGACAAGCAGTGCAAAACTGGTGATTATTGTAGGCAGTGTCGGCCGCAGGATATATTTGTTTTGGATGTCTCTTGCCATGAGTCCCTTGGCTTTAGCCATATCCACATAATCTTCACTGGAATAAATCAGGAAAAAGGTTCGCCAGGAAAAAATGCTTAGGAATAATGAACTAACTGTATATGCTGCGATTGGTAAAATCATGTGTTCCAGCAGGCTGAAAAGGTACCCAATCCTGGTCGGGGGTGGTGGCGATGAAACCATACCTCCAAACGGTAGGACCTTCAGTATGGAAGCGAAAATCAAAATTAGAAAAATCCCGTAAAACCAACCCGGGGCAGAGGAAAGCGGGGTGAGTGCCACTGACAATTTGTCAAAAAAGCTGCCATATTGTCGTGAAAGTCCAAGTGCAACAAAAAGGGCAGAGAAAAATAGAACAATATCGGCAGTTGCAAAGAGCACCAGCGTGGAAGGCAACCGCTCCAGGATGATGAGGCGCACCTCATTGGCGCCTGCATTGCTGACCATATGAAACGCCCTGCCCAGATTTAAGGTGATGGCGTTTTTGAGAAAATTAAAACTTCGAACAAGGAAGGGTTTATCAAGACCAATGGCATGTGCCTGGTTTTCAATTTCTGCGCTAGCTAGGTTTGTCCGTTCCTCGGCCGTCAAGGATCGGAATGCCGGGTTGCTGGCCATTCGCATATTCACATCCTCACGGATTTGAGCTAACCGGATCGTATCTACATATCCACCCATGTTTGCGATTAATATTGTTAAATAAATTCCTATGATGACAGTAAAAACCAGGGATAATAAACGGATGCCGGAATATTTAAGGACACGTATTGTAGTGGATAAAGCCAGGTTTTGGATCACCCCTTCGCTTTCACCTCGAGAATTTGAGAGGGGTTCGCTTTTTTTCATATCGGTTTAACCTCTGACTCATGTATCGAATAGGGGCGGATAACACCGCCCCTATTATGGTCTTTATTATTAATTATAAATGAACCTACAGATTCAATTATTTGGTTACAACGAATTCCACAGTCTCAAACGCAGGAAGGCTGACTACCTTGGAGGCAGCCGCAACAGTCAACTTGGCTGTTCCAGCTTCCAGACCAGAAGTGACTCCTTTTCTCAGAACAACCTTATAGAGCCCATCTCCGACGAATTCTGCTTCAGCGGAAGGAAGAGCTTCTCCGTTGGCGTTGAAGACAGTGTAAGACACCTTATCGATGTCACCAGCTGCATATGGTTCATCCTTGAAAGTGATGGATACATCAAATGCTGCTTCCTCTCCCGCTACAACCGCAGTCGGTCCTTCAACACTCATCGTCATCACCTTGGGTTCGGTGAAACCGGCAAACTGCCCGGGCGGGAATGCATAGTCCTTGAAAGGCACAACGGTTACGGTTGTCTCCACGGGGAAGACTTCATCAATCATGTATGGACCGGTACCCAGGACAATATGTTTGTGGACATCAAAGAAAGCCTTGAGGTTGTTGTAGCGCTCTACAGCTTCATCCGATGTAACATATTCTGACATGGTTGCTGCATATGGAATATACTTTTCTGCGATATTAGTATCCACATAATTCATCTGAACATCCAGCGTCGGGCCAGCAATCTGGTTGGTGTAGTCAATTTCCTTCTCGGTGGATTTGGTCTCCGAAAAAGCCATCTTGCCATCTGCTTCTGCCTGAACTCCCAGGGTCATATTATGCCAGGCGCCCATACCACCCGCGAACGCAGTGACGTACAGGTTTGGATACCAGTCACGGTTAAAAGTGTTGTTCTCTGCATCCAGCTGGAAGAGATCATCATATGTTACGATGGTCAACGGATCGGTAGAGACAATCTTGACTCCCTTGAAGTGGCTGAGGAAAGTATCAATTGCCGCCGCAAGCGATTCGTCATAGATCTTGGATTCCGGTTTGCCAGGATCCATGTACATGATCATATTGAAGACGATATCAGCGATAGAGAATGGGCTACCATCATGCCATTTAGTTTCCCACAATTCCGGTGTGTAAAACACTGTAGTTTTTGTTTTGGCAGTCTGTTCCCATTCGGGATCCGCAGCGGCTTTCTCAGCAGCGGTGATGAATTTCTGGGTAGTGGCATCCCAGTCAACCCATGCATCATTAGGAACAGCAATTTCAGGTGAGAATTTCAGGGTTACCCAATCGCTTTGCGGTTCAGCAATCGGCAGGCCTTCTTGTGCCTCGATTTCAGCTTTTTCCACTAATTTGGGCATCATTAGCCCTGTGAATGGATTGTAGATGACACCATAATCAACCGTAAAATTACGCATGATGGTGTCGTCAATCCAGTTTGATCCACCAATAGGATTCCACGGTTGGACAAACATACCGGAGTTGGCAATCTTGGCCTCTCCGCCTTCTTTATCAGCAAATGCTACGGTGTAGGGGAACATCTGTGCACCGGCAAAGCCACCTGCCAGGTCTGATGAGCCTTCGAAATTTTTAACAAAAGCTTCAAAGGAAATGGAGTCGTTGATCCAAACACCCCACCAGGATTCCTGCATGGAGAGATCAAGACCTTCTGCGAATAGCTCACGACGTTCATCCATAGTAGCAAAATCATTAGTATACAGCTTGCGATCTATGACTTGCAGCGCTTCCGATGGTTCGTAAGCGTTCATTACCGGCAGCTGCTGGAGTTCACCGGTGTTATACTGCAGGAAGTTTAATCCCTCATCGCGGTAGATCTGCGGACTGATCCAGCCAGCAGTATAGGCATGGAATGTGCACAGATTCGGATCACCCTGCCAGATAGGTCCTGCTTCGGCTCGCACTTTTTCCTGGCGATCTACAGTAAAGCCGAGGGCTTCCAATTGGTTACTGAAATAGTTGCCGATTTCTTTGCGAAGATCTTCAGTTCTGATCAAAATGATCACAGTAACAGGTTTTCCGTTGTATTGCCATTTACCATCTGCATCTTTGGTTGCGCCCATGCCGGGCATTTCTGCTTCAATCACTTCCTGAGCTTTATCAAAATCATACGCATATTTTGTTTCGATGGCGCTGAACAGGTCAGCATAACGGGCATAATCCGGGAAGGCAGTGGTAAACGGATTGAATTTGGCTTTTGCCAGACCGCCAAATATTTCCTTGACGATATAATCACGGTCAATTGCCCAGTTCATGGCTTCACGAATCTTGGGATTATTGAAAATATTGATCATGCCCTTGTCTGTGCAATCCACAGTGTTTAAGAGCATCTGATTGCTGGAGCCAAACACATTGGCGTAACCGAGGTTGGAATCTGCACTGACAGTTTTAAATACTTCCGCCTTATCAATTGTTGCAGAATACATGTCTATTGCTCCAGCCTGTAGCTGCGCAACGGCAGGTTCAGCATCTGCGATGGTTGAAAAAACCACCTTATCCAGCCAGGCAGATTTGATTTCTGTAGGTTCGGCTTCTTCTGCGGGCGCTTCTGCTGCAGGAGCTTCTGCTGCAGGAGCTGATGGTTGGCATGCAATGACAGTCATGCTTGTGATGACCATCAAAGTTAAAACAAACATCAGTCTTTTTTTCATCTTATTATCTCCTCGTAAATTTTTTTGCACTATTTAATCAAAAACAAATTATTTACTGGTTTCACCTCCTTCCAATAACAGAACAATAGATAAAAAATATAACAATGCATCAATACTGTATTGATAACTGATTATTTTATATCAATTCTCATAAAAAACAACAAATCCAGCATGCTGTTGATGATGTCAGTTTTGAAGTAAAACGTGGCTAAATACTGGGATTGGTGTGAAAATCATGGTGTGGGAAAACCACAATAGGGCACACGATTCTGAAACTATATGAGCCTACTGCGGGAAATATTGTATTTGAGGGGAAAGATCTAATGCGTTAGCGCGGCGATATTCTTTCGATACGCGAACGTGATTATATGATGGCAGCGCGCGTGGTTGGAGCAAGCGACAGTCGCATAATATTCAAACACATCATTCCCAATGCTATTTACCCAACCTTGGTGGTAGCCTCTCTGGATATTGGTATTGTCGTGGTCTCTTTCACGGCGCTCAGCTTTTTGGGTATTGGAACCGAAATCGGGTATGCGGATTGGGGGCAGCTTGTCAGTTTTGCGCGAGATTGGATTCCTCAATTATCGCGCTATTGGTGGATTTTGATCTACCCTGGTATGGCATTGGTCTTGTTTGTGCTGGGTTGGAATCTGGTGGGGGATGCCCTGCGGGACATCATGGATCCATATATGCGCGGGCGAGGAAGTTAATTTAGATATAAATTTCAAATAACTAGGTATTTTGAATGAAACACCCCGTGAAAGTGTGTTAAAATTCAAACCCGTTCATGCAAACTGGATCAATGGGGCGTGGTGCAACGGCAGCACACCGGACTTTGAATCCGTGGATCTTGGTTCGAATCCGAGCGCCCCAGCTTTTTTCCCCACTATTTTCATTATCAAATAACGGACAGGATGATGAAATATGAACAATGACCGTAAAAAGATCGATGTTGTAATTCTGGCGGCTGGCTTGGGCACACGCATGAAATCCAGCCAGCCCAAAGTGCTGCATGATTTGCTGGGGAAGCCAATGGTTGCCTATATCCTGGACGCTGTCAATGATCTGTGTCAGGATCCCCCTGTCCTGGTGGTTGGCAGCTGTGCCGAGATGGTACGCGAAACTATCGGAGACAAAGCTCGCTATGTTTTGCAGGATCCGCAGCTGGGTACTGCTGACGCAGTAAAATGCGCGCGCGAGATTTTGAAGGGGAAATCAGACATCGTCTTGGTAGCCAATTCAGATTTTCCCTTGATCACTACCGATACATACCGCGGATTGGTGAATCAGCACATAGCTGCTGGAAGCGTGATGACAATTTCCACCGTGATAGAGCAGAACCCGCGCGGATTTGGACGCATTTTACGGGATGAACAAGGCAGGGTCTGCAAAATAATCGAGGAAAAAGAAGCGGATTCTGAAGAATTATCCATTTGCGAGCTCAATTCAAATCCCTATTGCTTTGAGGCCGATTGGCTGTGGAACGCATTGGAAAAAATTGAAAAATCTGCTGTGGGGGAATATTACCTGACTGATTTGGTGGAAATTGCTTATAAAGAAGGTGGACTGGTTGAAGCGCGTGAAATTCAGGATAAAGAAGAAGCTATTGGCATCAATAACCGCATCCATCTGGCGGAAGCTGTCAGCGTCATTCAAAAACGGATCAATCAGCAATGGATGCTGGCTGGCGTCAGCATGCTTGACCCGCAGCGTGTTTACATCGAAAGCGGCGTGACCATTGGCAGAGATTCCGTCCTTTATCCGGAGGTTTACCTGCGCGGGAGCACTAGCATTGGTGAAGGCTGCACTATTGGTCCTTCGGTTGTCATGGAAGACACTAGCGTGGGCGATTTTTGCAAAGTAAAATTTTCTGTATTGGAAAAAGCGTATTTGGAAGACCACGTAGATATGGGGCCATTTGGGCATTTGCGCAAGGGTGCCCATCTGGCTGATCATGTGCATATGGGAAATTTCGGGGAGATTAAAAACTCTTTTTTGGGCGCAGGCACAAAGATGGGTCACTTCTCCTATATCGGCGATGCGCAAATCGGAGAAAATGTCAACATTGGAGCGGGAACGATCACCTGTAATTATGATGGTGAGGGCAAGTTCAAAACTGAAATTGGGGATGAGGTGTTCATTGGCAGCGATACCATGCTGGTGGCTCCCGTAAAAATAGGCAAAGGTGCAAAAACCGGCGCGGGCGCGGTGGTGACGCATGACGTAGAGGAGGGATCGGTTGTTATTGGAGTGCCAGCCAGGCCGATGAAGAAAACCGAGAAGGGTACCGAAGGGAAGAGATGATGGCATTGACGCAAGAACAGAAAATAGATCTCGTGCGTATTGCCAAACAAGCGCGGCAATGGGCTTACGCTCCATATTCGAAATACAAAGTAGGGGCAGCCGTGTTGACGGAATCCGGACGTATTTATGAGGGGGCGAATGTTGAAAACGCCGCTTACCCGGTAACCATGTGCGCGGAAAGGATTGCTGTCTTTACAGCGGTCTCTCACGGAGAGAGAAAATTCCAAGCTGTGGCAGTGGTGACAGAGAACGGTGGAACTCCTTGCGGCTCATGCCGCCAAGTACTGGCGGAATTTGGCACGGATACTCTGGTAATCATTGCGGATGAGAATGAAAAAATCCGGATGGAGGAAACCGTTTCTGAATTGCTGCCTGGTTCCTTTGGACCCCAAGATTTGATATAGAAAGCACAGTGAAGCCATGCCGATTGCGGAGCGCGTGCGAAAGGTCGAAGCTATCGTTATTACGCATAAAGATTATGCTGAAGCCGATCGTTTCGTGCGGATTTTTTCATTGGAGCATGGCAAGTTAAACACCATTGCTAAAGGGGTGCGCAAGGTCCATTCACACAAAGCGCCTCACCTTGAACCCCTCACCCATACAGCGCTGGTATTGGCTCGCGGACAATCATTCTGGATCATTACGCAAGCTGATACGATTTCTAATTTTTCGTCCATACGTGAAGATTTGGCGAAAACAAGCGAGGCAGCATATATCTTGGAATTAATTGATAAGGTCACTGTAGAGGGGCAATCTGAACCGGCTTTATTTCGTTTGGCTTTAGATACCCTGCGCAGAGTGAATGATGGCAGCGACGCGTACAATCCGGTGAGATACTTTGAGCTCCGTTTTTTGGATGCCGCTGGATATCGGCCTGAATTGATCGCCTGCGTTGCTTGTGGTAAGCAAATACAGGCTCAAGATCAATTCTTTTCAGCAAGCATGGGGGGTATCTTGTGCCCGCAGTGCGGTGTGCTGGAATCGGGAGCGATGCCTGCCAGCAGAGACGCGCTGCGTTTTTTTCGTCATTTCCAGCGCAGCACCTATCAACAGCTTGAAAAACTCACTGTTCCAAAACAAATACAGACAGAATTGTCGAAATTGATCAACAGCTATATCAGTCATATTATGGAAGGCGGGTTGATGACAGCGATATTTAAGGAACAAATAAACAGACACTGATAAGGACGGACATCGGTATAATATATTTGATTATTTCTTAATAAGAAAAGATCATGGATTTAGTGAATATCAATCACACACACGGACACACGCCTGAAGACCGCATGCGCGGTCTAATTGAGCAATTGGACGCGTACATTGCGCAGTATCACGGCGGGAGGGTGGAGTTTCACTCATTCGATGGAAAGATCGTTAAAGTCAGAATGGGGGGTGCTTGTGAACAATGCCCGCTGCAGCCGGCTACGCTGCATGGCTGGGTAGAGGGAACGATTCGTCAATTTTTTCCAGAAATTGAAAAAGTAGAAGCAGTGGAATAGGACCGGCATATCTCTGGAACAAAAGGGTAGGCTAGGATCGTTTTCGATTTGCTTGACAATAGAAATAATGTTCTATATAATAACTGCATGGACCTTTGGTGGGATGCGTGCAATCAAAGCGAAGGCATAAGCATTAAAAAGCTGAAAATTGATTCACCACGAGATATATTGGACGAGGTGCGTGCGTTAGCTGTGCGAGAGGACTGCTCGGAATCTCAGATTATCTTATATTTGCTTGATCAGGCACTGCGATTGCATCGGTTGAATAAACAAACACATCAGCGCTGGATTTCACTCTCTTTGCGAGAAAAACAAGTGGCTGCGTTGATTTGTTCTGGCTTGACCGACAGACAGATTGCCGCACGTTTTGTGATCTCACCAGAAACAGTGAAGACCCATGTACGCCATATTCTTCGAAAATTCCATCTGCATTCGCGCCAGAACCTGCGCGACCTTCTATTGGAGCGTGAAATTTTCGAACCAGGTTGGTTTTAGTAATGATAAAATTGGACTGTTTTAAAAGCTTAAACCCCTCAGCATTGCCAGGGGTTTTTTGATGCGACTGATGAATGATATTTTGATGATTATTGCGATTGCATTTGGACTGGCGATGGATTGCCTGGCGGTATCGCTCTGCATCGGCTCTTCCCCTTTTCCGAAAAACATCCGCTCGATTTTCAGGGTCTCCTTTCATTTTGGTCTTTTCCAAGGGGGTATGACGCTACTGGGATGGCTATTGGGCAGCACAGTGGTCAAGCTCATCGCCCAATTTGATCATTGGTTGGCGTTGTTGCTTCTAGCTTGGGTAGGTGGGCGCATGATCTATGAAGGCATTGCACAGAGTGAACAGCAAACCAAAGAGAATTGTGAGGATCCCACTCGCGGTAGCACACTCGTGATGCTGTCAGTCGCCACCAGCATAGATGCATTGGGCGTAGGTCTGTCTTTGGCATTACTGAAAGTGAATGTGACCTACGCCAGTCTGATTATTGGTTTGGTGTCGCTCTTGCTTTCAATTGCGGGGTTGTTAAGTGGCAAACAATTGGGGGCCCGTTTCGGCAAGAACGTGGAAATTTTTGGAGGCATGCTGCTGATCTTCATCGGTTTGCGCATCGTTGCCACGCATCTCTTGGTGTAAGAATTCCGAAGAATGCCAACAATGGATCGCGGCATCTTGCCCGACCCATGTATAGTGGTATTTTCTTAAGATTTACAGAGCAGCTAACCATCCGCTCAAAAACAGGATCAATACGCCTAACCCTGTATTGAAGAAAACCAGGGTCATGCTGAATTTATTTTTTCGAGCATCCACAGTTTTTAGATTCCCCCCCATTTTCAGAGAACGCACAAGCGCAACTACGATCATGAGAAATGTAGCTAAATGTTTTGCAGAGATCAAAGCTGAATACAACGTATCGAACTGCATCAAACCATGAAAAGAAGGTTGTATGCGTGCCTGCATGATGCCGGTGACGAACAATCCAATGATGCTGAGATAGACCCAAATACGCTGTTTATGGAGAATTGTGTTCATCAATTCCATCGTCTGGGAGCTGTTTCCAAACAGTCTACGGGATGAGGGAATAACAGCTAGGCTGAATGTGACCAATCCTCCAATCCAGATTACCGTAAACAAGTCGTGCAGAAAAGTTGCCAAGATTAATAAGATTTGCTGGTGTACCATTTATTCCTCTTTTCCTTTTTTTTAGAATAACTCAGAGAGGAATTAAATACATTGATAAAAGTCAAGAAAGAGCACTTTTTTCTTAAATGGAATGATTTTCCCTCTATGACACATCAACTTTTTGTTGAAGCAAATCCGAATCGAGAATATGGATTTTTTGGCGATCGACTTCAATCACTCCCTCTTCTTTCAATTTACGAAAAACACGATTTAAAACTTCTGGCACAGTACCCAGCCGTGCAGCCATTTCAACTTGCGTCATCCGATCCAGAACTTGTGATTGTTGGCGATCAACGTTCTCTAAGAGAAAACGCGCAAGCCGAGCTTCAATCGAACGTAACGATAAATCCTCAATTAAAACAACCATGTGCTGCAAACGGTTAGCAAGGTCAATAATGACCCTCTGCGCAAAATTAGGATTGGACGTGATCAATTTCCGCATGCTCTCCGGAGCGATACTGAGGATTTCAGATTTCTCCATACAGATTACAGTTGCCTGATTAGGCGCATTGGTAAATACGGCTACATTATTGAAGATATCTCCTGAACCCAGGTAATTTAAAATCTGTTCTCGACCACTGGTAGATGATTTCACAACCTTCAACCATCCACTTTTAACGATGAACAGGGGAGCATTTTGGTCTCCCTCGATTATGACTGTTTGTTTGGGCTGAAAGATTTTCTGGGTGGAAGCTTGTTCAAGGCTGATTAATTCCGACTCGGGAAGGTTTGAAAAATATGAAACCGAAGCAAGGATAGATTTCATGCAATTAAAGCCCTATTCATGTCTATACAAAGATATTGCATTTGAAAACATAGATTGCAGAATGAAGATTTATTCGCTGACAGAATAAGCCTAATTAGCTTGAATAATCTGCCAAATCATTATGCTGCCTTTATCCCCAGCACCAGCGATACCTGTTCCGTCAGGCGAGAATACTATTCGTGTTAAATCCTCTGCGCTAATCTCTAACGTATTTAGCAGAATCCCAGAATTTGCGTCATAGACCAACAGATTGTTTTCACTTGCGGCAGCTAACAGCTTGCCATCCGGTGAGAACGCTAATGTATTAAAAGCTTGTGAATGGGTAATTGTTTTCTGCAGCTCGCCGTTTGCTGCTGACCAAACAAAGATAGCGGGCTGGAATTCTCCCTCAATCGTACCTGCCGCCGCGGTTGCTAAAAGGCTGCCATCTGGCGATAGTGCCGCGCTGACCACGAAATCCCCATGCCCAACCTGCGTTCCTGCGCTCGGATTATCCATTGGACTTACCTGGACTGTGCCGCGTGATATCCAAACGATATGCTTACCATCCTCCCCAAATTGGGCGCTGTACACTGGGGCGGCGGTATCGAAACGATCTAGCGTATCCAGTAATTCGCCGCTGGATGCGTCCCAAAGGTTGACCAGGATCTCATCCATGGAAGTGCTCAGGAGAGTCTCTCCATCCGGAGAGAAATCCAAAATACCTATTTGGCCGGGCACGGGGATGTTGAACACAACTTTACCCTTGGCGATGTCCACCAGATTGATGCTGAGATAATCCGGAGAGAAAGCAACCGTATTGCCATCCGGGCTGGCTGAATTGAGCGCAGCCGGTGCCTCAAAGATATAACCGTCCAGTTTTTCGAGGGTTTGCGCGTTGTAACGAGATGCCCCGCTGCTGAAAACAGCCAATAATGTTTGGCTGTCATTTGACCAGGTCAGATCATTGACCAGACCAATTTCTGCAATTCTGCAGGCCTCTTCGAGCTGGCTGGAATTCTGATTCGTAATAACAGCCTTTTGGGCAGGAGTTGCGGTTGAAAGCGGTGCTTGACAGGAGGATAAAACCCATATGCCTGCTGCAGTGAAAAAAAGCAAGGTTTTCAAAATTTTTCTCATGGTATTGTTTCTCCCAATTAATTTTACTTCCTCGCCAATCCCAGACTTTTACGCAGCCATTGCTGAAAACCAGTCTTCAGCATGTCCAGCAGACTGGTTTGCTGCTCATCAACCCACTTGCCCAGCTTATCAACGGTTCGCAATTTTTGTGCTTGCAGCCAGCTTGTCAAGCTTGTTTTCAGAACACGGCTGGTTTTGGCAGCTTGGTCTTGAAAGGCGATCGTGAAGTATCTTTTTAGATCGGATGGGCGTCCACTGATCAGCACAGGACGCTCGCTGACCAATAATGCGCTGGCTCCGCCATCATCAACCTTAAGTTTAATTCCATTACTTGTTTTCAATGATTCCGCATCCATTGAAAAAGCATGCAGCTGATAGCCTGCAACCTGGGGAACAATTAACGGCAAGGCTTCATCGCCGCCTTGCATACGCCAAGTCAATAAATTTAGATGGCCATTCCTTTGAAATCGCAGGATCTCAAAATCAGGTGAACCGTTTGTTGCGTTGCTTTCAGGTTGCGGGTTGAGAGATTGGGCGAGATTGGCAAAGCTCTGCAGAGCAATATCCGACGGTTTCTCAATTTGCGGTTGATATGCCCAGAATAGCTTCTCCACACCGCCATACGCCATTAACAGACCGCTGGCGCGCACGAGATAGTCGCTTTCCACCACTTGAGGCAGGGTCTGGCGTTCAAGCGCTTTTTCGGCAAGCAGCGCTTCTGAAAATGCGAGATGGTGCACCCACACAGATTTTATTCCTGTTTCTTCGCTGAAATCGCGAATCGTTTTTACCGCATCCGGCAAAGTGTATCCGCTGCTCTGCAAAGGGAGAAAACCACAAATATCCATCTGCACGCTTTCCGGAGCATCTTCAAGGGTCGGCAGGCTGAGGCTGATGACATCGAATGCATACCAGGCATCCAAATCCGCTAAGTTCTGCAGAAAGAAGAGCGGATGATTGGCGCAATCGCCGCCTAATGCCAAGTCCCCCAAAATGATTACATCGCCCGCTGAGGCGCTTTTGATAATGCTGTAAGCACTTTTCAGCATTTCGGCATATAACTGTACATCGGGCATGCTCTCCGATTGAGGATCGGATGGGAACAGCACTTTTCCCCAGGCTGCGGAACTGTTCAAATCACTTCCGATCTGCCAATGATCCACCTGACCGCCGAACTGTTGAACGACCTCGCTGATAAAGCTGTTCCAATTCTCCAGCATGGTCTCACGGTTTACGGGCTGCTGCGGATATAGATGGCTGAGATACATTGGTCCGCCTGACAGCACGATCACAGGATGTATGCCGCGTTTTTCCAACCGGTTGAAAAGTTGGGCATAGTTCACATAGCCAGCGTCGCTTTGGTACGACCAGGTGAATGCGCCCGGAGAAAGTTCAACCTCATTCCAGGGCATTTCTACGCGCAGCATGCTGCTTCCCAAAGATTCTAAAATGTCAAAAGGTCGAGTGTCCTCGCTGTGGCTGGTCAGCCAGCCGCTGCCGTCATCCAAACCCATGACAGCTTCACCCCCCAGCAAACCGGCATTACCTCGGAAAACTACCAGTATCGCCAACGCTGCAATGATGAGGCAAACGCTCTTAAATAAAAATTTACGCATGCAAACTCCTTTTCGCTGCGGATGAAATCGAAAACATCCAAGAGAATTGTTGCAATAGGCATGCCAATATCAGTATGATGACTCAAAAGGGCCTTCCTTATGTGGCTCGGTGTATACTAAAAAACATGGGAAAAATCTAAGGATAACGGAATAAATGATGCAAAAAACCATCCCGCCCCGCTTTGCCGTTCTGCAGCTTTCTGGCTGCGCTGGCTGCGAAGTCTCGCTGCTGAATGCCAGTGAATGGGTAGAGCAGTTCGACCTTGTGTATATGCCCCTGGTGGTTTCGGCATATGATGTACCGCCGGTGGACGTGCTGCTTATCTCAGGCGGTGTTCGCTCCGATGAAGATCTGTATCATCTGCGCCGGGCGGTAAAACAAGCCAAGCGTGTTGTGGCGGTGGGAACGTGCGCGATCTCGGGCGGTGTAGCCAACCTGGGCAACCGTGACGAGGTGCGCGAGCTGTTCCTCTCACAGAGTGAAAGGCGCGATTTGCCGCGTTTGCTGCCAAAGAGCCAGCCGGTGGACGCCTTTGTAAATATTGATCTGTATCTGCCGGGTTGTCCGCCCACCCCAGAATTGTTCATGGCGGCACTGCTGCAGCCGCCTGATTTTCGCGCTTCCCTAACGGTCTGCCAAGAATGCGGACGAAAGAAGCTCAAGGATATGAAGCCGAAACATCTCACCGGTTTTCAAAAAGGTGAAGTGCTGCCCGATATCTGCCTGATCAACCAGGGTTATTTGTGTGTGGGTTCTTCAACGCGCGGCGGCTGCCGCGCGCTGTGCACCCGGCCCGGGCACCCCTGTGTAGGCTGCCGCGGACCTTCAGACGTGCTAATTGAAAAAGATTCGCATGTCTGGCTGGAAAGCATCCAGCGGGTGTTTGCGGCCATGACCGACATTCCCGCGGAAGAAATTCACGAAGCGCTGCTTTCACCGCAGTTGTCGCTGTTCTTGTTCCAGTTCTCGGATTATGCCGGTACCGGGCAGCCGCCGCGGCCCAAGGAAAAGGTACTCTGATGACAACCCTGACGTTTCCGTTATCCCGCATTGAAGGCCATGCCCGCGTTGAAATTGAAGTTCGCGAGGGACAGGTCATTTCGACCCGCTTCCAGGCTATGGAAAAACGCGGTTTCAACCTGATGGTGCAGGGTGTTCCGGCAGAACAAATGCCGGTCATCGTGCCGCGCATCTGCGGCGTGTGTTCCACTGCGCATCACGTTGCGGCTGTAAAAGCGCTGGAAGATGCCTATGGCGTAAAGCCGCCCGCTCAGGCTGAACAGATCCGTGAACTGCTGCTGCTGGGACAGATCATCCAGAATCAGGCCACCTCTTTGTTTGTATTCACCATGCCTGACCGATTGGGAGTGGAAAGCCTGTTTCATCTGAGCGAAGAAGAGGCGGATGGCAAAACCCAGTTTGATATCGCCCGGCGGGCGCTAATGGTACGCCAGCTGGGTACGGATCTGATCTCGCTGGCAGGCGGACAATTCATCCATCCGGTCAAGGCGGTAGTGGGCGGGGTGAGCAGCGGAGTGGATGGCGCGCAGGCTGAAGCGTTTCATCAACGCCTGCAAACTGCCCTGCCGACAGCCTGCCAATTGGTCGATTTTTATTGGGACATCTCGCTGCGCATGAAGGAGCGCATCGGCACCTGGGGTGATGACCAACCGGCTTATTACATTACTTCAACCGAACGCGATCAGCCGCATTATAACTCTTCTATCATTCGCGTAATGACGCCGGCTGGCGAATGCTGCCGGGAATTCACCGCCAGCGCCTTCCGGCAGGAATTGGTATTTGAAGAAACCGATTACTCGTACGCCGGACGCACCAGCTTTGAGGGCGGAGTGATGCGCGCCAATTCGCTGGCGCGCGCCAACATGACCCGCCATCTGGGTATCCGGCTGGCAGATGCCTACCTGCGCCGCCTGCGGAGCGAATTTGGGTATCCGGCGCACCCCATTCTGCTGTTTGACCTGTGCCGCGGGATCGAACTGGTGTACGCCATGGCGCGCGCCAGCCAGATTCTAGAGCAGGACCTGCAGCATGAGGACACGCAGCTGCCCTACCAGCCGCGCGATGGCGAGGGCTGGGGTTTGGTGGAAGCGCCGCGCGGACCGCTCATCCATCATTACCTCATCGAGCGCGGCAAGATCGCGCGCGGCGAGTTCATCATCCCTACCGTGCATAACATGCTGGCCATCGAACGCGCGCTGCGCGTAGCCGCCGAGCGCTACATCAACGCAGACAGCGTCAACCTGGAACTGGAGCGCGCGGTTGGGCGGGTGGTGCGCGCCTTTGACCCCTGCATCGCCTGCGCGACGCACTAAAAAGGCAACAAGATGGATTTAACGATCATTGATAATCAAAAAATAAAAATGGTAAATGAGCTAAATAAACTTATCGATGATTCAAACAAGATCAGAATAGCAGTTGCTTTTGCGAAAAAGAGTGGTTTTTTAAAGATTCAAGATTCTCTTAAAAAATTTTTACATAGACAAGGAAAAGCAGAATTTATCATAGGACTGGATTTTCATACAACTGATCCAGAGACTTTAAGAGAATTAAAAAAGTTATCTGATACAAGTAACCTGCTTGATTTATTTTGCTACAGGGGGAATATGAAAAAAACGGCTGCATATCATCCAAAGCTTTATATCTTTCAAGATGATATGAATCAAGGAACTTATATTATTGGATCTTCGAACTTAACTAGCGGTGGATTGATCAATAATATCGAAGTTAATATTAAAGTTAGATCAAATATTATAGAAGAGTCTTTCTCAGACGTATTGAGTATTTTTTCTCTAATGTTGACTTCAAAGAACAAAATAATTCCAAATGACATATACATAGAAAAATATGAAGAAATTTATGATTTATCAAGAAAAGGCAAGGATTACTATAATACCAAAGCATTTAAAGAAATTACGGACATAGAGAAAGATTTACCTAAGCCACAAATACAAAATGGAGAATTGATAGGATGGATGCGCCTGGTTTATGATTATTTGCCTAGTGGATAATTTTTTACCAGTGACTTATATAAATTTGAAGATATTTTTAGAGAAAAATATCCTGATAATAAGAATATTAAAGCAAAAATTCGTCAGCAATTACAATTCTTGCGGGATATTGGATTAATCAAAAATCCTGCAAGGAATACTTGGGTGAAATAAACATTACAAATTAGCTTCTCGTGTGATAATGAAAAATAATAATAGGGAGAAGTTTAGATGTACAGCTTATTAAACAATTTAGAAAAAAACAGAAAGAAATTTTGAACCTATTTATAGGCTTTCAAAGTGATACTGGCAATTTTTCCCTCAAGATCTGCAAGACTTAACCCAAGTGTGCTTATCTCCGCTTGCACGTCTTCATCCTGCGCGAGCATTTCACTATTATAGAACTTGCGGCTGATCACCTCGATTTTCAGAAATCCCGCATTACGAATTTTTTGCATATATAACTGTTCATCTAGGGCGCCAGATAGACAGCCAGCCCAGGCAGAAAGCCGCTGCGCGAGCCCGGCGGGCAAATCCCCGCGAGTGACGATATCGGAGACATTCAAACGACCTCCCGGTTTGAGCACACGATATGCTTCGCGAAAAACAGCGTCTTTATCCGCAGATAAATTGATCACGCAATTAGAAATGATCGCATCTATGGATTGATCTGATAAAGGGATATCTTCGATGTACCCGTAGCGAAAATCTACATTTTTAATATTTTGTGTTTTCGCATTGGCACGTGCCAGATCGAGCATTTTGGGTGTCATATCCAGACCGATGACATACCCCTTTTCGCCAACCTGCTTGGCAGCTAAAAAGCAATCGATGCCTCCGCCCGAACCCAAATCTAGCACCCATTCTCCCGGTAGTAATTCAGCGATAGCGGTTGGATTGCCGCAGCCTAACGCAATGCCAGTCACACTATCAGGCAGAGACTGGATCTGTGGATCTGCATATAGATCTACCGCACTTTCCGCCAAGCCAGATTCGCCCGCACAGCATGAACAAGCTGGTCCACAGCATGAAGCGTTTGATGGAGATGAAAGCTGCTTTTCTGCCAAACCGCTGTATTTGTCCCGCACTGCTTGGGTGATGTGATCATTTTGAAAAATTTTGTTCATGTTTGCTCC
>ENA-ORXD01001294-ORXD01001294.1-sediment-metagenome-genome-assembly--contig:-NODE-1294-length-21736-cov-16.370193_pt1 | contig 21736 bp, 17 predicted proteins | sample MGYA00237862_ERZ511471 | MGnify/ENA metagenome assembly ERZ511471
TCTTTCAGCGCCCTGTTTTTGTTGTTTAATTTCAATGGGCATCTCATCGCCCATTACAGCGTGGGGCACATCACCTGGGGCGGATACCTGCTTTTCCCGTGGTTGTTTGTGCTGGCTTTCCAGTTTCTGGATGGAGACTTCTCCTGGAAGTGGGTGGCGAAAACATCCATATTGTTGTTCTTTATCTACCTGCAAGGTTCTTTTCACCAGTTCGTGTGGGCGTTGATGTTCCTGGGCTTATTGGGACTCACCGCGCGCCAGCGCGTGTTCCCCGCGCTGAAAGCATTGGTTTTTTCCTGCCTGCTCAGCCTGGTGCGCATTTTGCCACCGGTTCTGTTGCTGGGGCAGTTTGACGAAGACTTTTTAGGCGGATACCCCACCGCGTGGGATGTACTGGCTTCGATGGTCAGTTTTAAATTCCCCGCCGAGGCGATTGGCGTGCGCAATATGCTCAGCACCCTGGCCTGGTGGGAATACGACTTATATGTAGGTCTGCTGGGCGCGCTATTTATCGGTGTGTTTGGACTGGTTTTTTGGCTGCGCGGCAAGCGCAGCGAACACGGCTACCCGGCTTTGCTGCTGCCGGTGGTTGTACTCAGCCTGTTTTCCATCGGACGTTTGTACCGCATTGTGCGCCTGATTCCGATTCCGCTGCTCTCCGGCGAGCGCGCCAGTATTCGCATGATCATACTTCCGCTGGCAATATTGATGCTGCTGGCGGCCATAGCGTTTCAGCGCTGGCTGGACGCGCGCAACCCGGGCTGGATTGAGCGGGTTGGCCTTCTTGGTGGATTACTGGTGATCGGGCATGACCTGTGGCAGCACCTCAAGGTCTGGCAGGTGACCAACGCGGTCAGCGCTTTTGATGTGGCGCGGGTGGATTTAAGCATTAAAACAGTGGCCAATCACGCCGATCCACCTTACATTACCATGCTGGCAGTCGGCGCGGGGGCTTCGCTGCTCACCCTGATTTTCTTGCTGGTGATGGCGCGCATCGAAAAAAGTTAATGAATTTCTTATCCAAATCGCTGTACAAACAAGTTAAACTTTCGCGTGACAATGGCTAAACTCTGGTAGAATCATTGTAGAAACACCAGATGAAGCAATTGGCAAAACCAGTACGCGTGTACCGGTGATGAAAAAAATTCAATTTATTGTTAATTCCTGGGAAGATGCAAACCTGGGACTGGTGCTATCGGAGGTAAAAAAATCATGGCAGGAATGGAAAGATTCACTCAGCGCGCGCGGCGCGTGCTCAGCCTGGCTCACCAGGAAGCCGAGCGAATGCGCCAAGAGCGCATCGACACCGAACATCTCCTGCTCGGGTTGATCCAGGAAGAAGGGGGAGTCGCCGGACGGGTTCTGCGAGAACTGGGTTTGGAGATGGAACGCGTTCGCGAAATGGTCGAACGCCTCAGTCCGCAGGGTGATTACCACGGCGGAAAAATTGACCTCTCAGCGGGCGTTCAACAGGTATTGGAATATGCCATCGACGAAGCCCGCCGCATGGGACATCACTATATTGGCACGGAACATTTATTGCTTGGGCTGATCCGCTCTGAGGATGGCCAGGCGATGAATACCCTGCGCAAATTAGGTGTAACACCCGAGCAAATTCGCCGGCAGACCCGCCGCGTGCTGCAAGAAAGCAGCAGCGCGACCCCCACTCCTACCAGTGGGTCGGCCAAGTCGCCGCGCAAAGAAAAAGAAAAAGAAAAAGACAAAGCCAAGACCCCACTGATCGACCAGCTGGCAACCGATCTGACCGCCAAAGCGGAAGAAGGCAAGCTGGACCCGGTGATTGGGCGTCAAATGGAAATCGAACGCGTCATTCAAATTCTGGCCCGCCGCACCAAAAATAACCCGGCTTTGATTGGTCAACCCGGTGTGGGTAAAACCGCCATCGTGGAAGGGCTGACACAGCGGATTATTGACGGCGATGTGCCCGCCTTGCTGCTGGATAAGCAGGTCCTCCAATTGGACGTAGGGTCGTTGATCGCCGGCACCATGTATCGCGGACAGTTCGAAGAGCGCCTTAAACGCGTGATTGACGAGCTGAAAGCTTCTGGCGCGATCCTGTTCATTGACGAAGTGCACATGCTGGTGGGCGCGGGTGCGGCCGGATCCTCGGTCGACGCGGCCAACATCCTCAAGCCGGCGCTTTCCCGCGGCGAGCTGCAGGTGATTGGCGCCACCACCATGGATGAATACCGCAAGCATATTGAAAGCGACGCGGCGCTTGAACGCCGCTTCCAGCCCATCGTAGTGGAAGAACCTTCGGTGGAAGAGACCATTGAAATTCTGCGCGGTATCCGCAGCGCATATGAAGAGCATCATCGCCTCAACATCTCCGATGAAGCGCTCGAGTCGGCGGCGCGCCTGTCGTCCCGCTATGTGACCGATCGCTTCTTGCCTGACAAGGCCATCGATCTGGTAGACGAGGCATCTTCCCGCGTGCGCATGTACAAAAGCCCGGCCGCTCAGGAGAGTAAGAAACTGGTCGCCGAGCTGCGCGAACTGCGCCAAAAACACACGCTGGCAGAAGAGAACAGCAACACGGAAGAAGTTGAACTGCTGGTTGAACGAATTGATGTGCTTGAAGAACAGATCGAGCGCATCCGCAATGAATGGGATCGCGATAACAGCCCGGTGGTCACCGCTGAAGACATTGCCGAAGTGGTTTCCATGTGGACGGGTGTGCCGGTGATGCAAATGGCGCAGGAAGAATCCGCGCGTCTGTTGAAGATGGAAGAGGAATTGGAGAGCCATATCATTGGCCAGAATGAAGCTATTCAGGTCATCTCCAAAGCCGTACGGCGCGGCCGCTCGGGTCTCAAAGATCCGCACCGCCCGATCGGGTCGTTCATTTTCCTCGGACCCACCGGCGTGGGCAAAACCGAATTGACCAAAGCGCTGGCGCAATTCCTGTTCGGCAGCGAGGAATCGGTCGTTCAACTGGATATGTCCGAGTTTATGGAACGCCATAGCGTCAGCCGCCTGGTAGGTGCTCCTCCAGGATATGTTGGCTATGAAGACGCCGGACAACTCACCGAAGCCATCCGCCGCCGGCCTTACTCGATCGTGGTCTTTGATGAAATTGAAAAAGCCCACCCCGAAGCGCACAACATGCTGCTACAAATTATGGAAGAAGGGCAGCTTTCAGACGCCAAGGGTCACAAAGTGGACTTCCGCAACACCATCATTGTGATGACTTCCAATATTGGCGCGGAAGATATCAAACGCCAGACCATGTTTGGCTTCAAGCTGCAGCGCGACGAGTCGGTGGAAGAGAAAATCGCCTACGACGATATGCGCAAAAAGCTGCTCGACTCGCTCAAGAAGGTATTCCGGCCGGAGTTCCTCAACCGCCTGGACGGTGTGGTGGTATTCCGCTCGCTCAATAAGGAAGACATCCGCAAGATCGTCAACCTTGAGCTGGAGAAAGTGGCCCACCGCCTGGAAGAGCACGAGATCAAATTACACGCTTCTGAAACCGCGTTGGATCTGCTGGCCGAAGAGGGCTACGACCCCGATATGGGCGCCCGCCCGCTGCGGCGCGTCATCCAGCAAAAAGTGGAAGACCTGCTGTCTGACGCTTTGCTGGCGCACCAGTTTGAAGCCGGTGACAGCATTCTGGTCGACCTCAATGAAGACGGCGAGGTTATTCTGACCAAGGAAGAAGCCGCGCAAGAGCCGGAAGCGCCGGTCAGCGCGTAGTAGCCAAATAACAAACAGCCGGGGCAGCAATGCCCCGGTTTTCGTTTTAAAAGTTGGTTGTTTGGATTTTAGAGTAACCTAATTTGGGAACGATCTTCCTGCCAGTTCCACCCGCTCAACCGCGCAGCAACTGGTCCAGGTCGTTAAAGGCAACCCGAGAGGTGCTGTCCAGGCTCATGGGGGTCACCGAGACCAGGCGGTCAAAAATCACCGTGGAGATATCCGAATCAGGCTCCACATCCGCGCGGGTAACCGGGATTGGGTCGCCGCCAACGCGCGCTTCTTCATGCAGCGCGCCTTTGCGTTCCACGATGGTATCGTAGCCGCGATGGCGGGATACGCGCGTCACCCGCCAGCCGGTCTCGGGGGTGGCGGCGTGCGGCACGTTGAGATTCAACACATCCACATCAAAGGGCATGTTTTTCTCCAGCAGCATGCGCGCGAAACGCGCAACGAACATCGCCGCCACGCGAAAGTCCACATCTCTGGAATGGCTGTAGACCATTCTGGGATCTTGCAGTTCCAATGAGGCTGCCAGGGCAGGCACGCCCCATGCCGCGCCTTCCATCGCCGCGCCCAGCGTGCCCGACATGCCAATGCTGGTGCCCATGTTCAGCCCGTAATTGATTCCGGATACGACCAGGTCTGGGCGGCGCGGCAGAATTTCAATCACGCAGTGATCCACTACCTGGGCAGGGGTACCGCCCACCGAGTAGACCGTCCATTCCTGGCCGTGCACCACCAGGCTTTTGGTGGTGATGCGCCCATCGGAGGTGATCGGCGAGCTGCGCCCGGCGCCGGAGGATTGGTCACGCGGGGCGGCCACCCACACATAACCCAGTTCAGACAATGCTTCCGCCGCGGCCCATAAGCCGGGCGAGTCGATCCCATCATCGTTTGTCAATAAAATTTGTTTTTTCTCAGCGTTAGACATCCTGTGATCCTTTGCAACCACAATCAAAATTTGTGGAATTTTAGCTGTTAGGGTGTATTTGAATGGCTTTATTGTAACCCGCTTTCGGGTACCTTTGGATTGATTTTTCCAGAATTATTTGTTGGCGAGTAAAATAGAGGAGAAATATAATCGCCGATATGGTTATCCTTTTGACCAACGGCCGGCTGGGTGTGACCGAAAGATGAACCGCATGGAAGAAATTCATTCAATAAAAGATCCGCGCGTGATCGAGGCGCGCGAATTGGCCAGCGCTGCCGGGCGCAGGGCGGCGGGAAAATGCCTGCTGGAAGGTGAGCAAGCGCTCACCTGGGCGCTGCACAGCGACTGGCCGGTGGAGCGCGTGTTTTGTGTGGCGAACCAGAGCGGGCTGCCGCTCTTGGCTGACCTGGCCTCGCGGGGCTGCCAGATTTGCTTCGTTTCAGAGGGTATTCTTAAAAAAATCAGCGACACGAACTATCTCATCCCGTTGATCGGGGTGGCGCACATTCCGGCGGAGAACCTCCGCCACCGCCCGCAGGGTGATTTTGTGCTGGTGCTGGATGACGTGCGCGACCACGGCAATATCGGCACCATATTGCGCACCGCCCAGGCGTTTGGCGTGCGCGAGGTGGTTTCCACCACCGGCGAGCTGGATTTGTTCTACCGAAAAATGGTGGATGCCTCACGCGGCACGGTTTTCCGTACTTTGCTTACCCCGTACGCGTCGGTGAGCGAGTCAATTGCTGCGCTCAAGGCAGCCGGGTATCAGATTGTGGCTACCAGTCCCTACGCGCCAAGTTTGCAATCGGCCGTGCGCCTGCAGCCGCGCCCGGTGGCCCTGGTGGTGGGCAATGAAACGCGCGGAATCGACCCCTTGTGGGTAGAAAACGCGGATGTGGTGGTGCAGATCCCGATGTCGCGCCAGGTCGAGTCGCTCAACGTGGGTGTGGCGACCGGGATCAGTATTTATGAATTGAAATGGAAATTGGTGATGGCCATGTTAATTAACTTAATTCGTTCGACCCTGGGACGGGAGCTGAACGTCACCGGCAAGCACGTGCAGCTGGCGCTAGACGCGCGCCTGCGCGAAGTAACCCCGCTCAACAGCACCCAGGTGATTTTGCTGATGGTGATGAAATGCGATGGCAGCATGCCGATCGACCAGGTGTCCCGCGACACCGCTCGCTTTGGAGAAGAATTGCAAGCATTAATCACCCCGCTGCAAACCGAAGGGCTGGTAGCGCAATCTGAAGATGGGCTGCGGCTGACTGAAAAAGGGGAAACCACCCTGGCGCAACTGTGGGGGGTGGTGGAACGCAGCCAGGAAGAGATTCTGCAAGGCTTCTCGGAAGCCGAGCGCGGCGCGCTGATGGATTATCTGCGCCGCATTCAAACCAACTGCACCCAGATTCTGGCTGAAGCCAGCGACGCTGGACCGAAGTTGTAGAGAACACCCAATCACAAAGGGATAAACCATGCGGACCATTGAAGTGACCGACCCCAACCCCGCCTGGAAGACCGCTTTCATGGAAGAAGCGGCGCGTCTGCGCGCCGCCCTGGGCAGCCCGGTGGTAGATATTCAGCATATCGGCAGCACCGCCATCCCGGCGATCAAGGCCAAGCCGGTTGTGGATATGCTGCTGGTGGTGAGCCACATCGAAAGCCTGGACCCATTCGAAGAGACCATGCGCGGACTGGGCTATCTGCCCAAAGGCGAGTATGGCATCCCCGGACGGCGCTTTTACATCAAGGGCAGCGAGGAGCGGCGCAGCCATCACCTGCACGCCTTTGGATTGGGTAACCCGCATATCGGGCGGCATCTGCGCTTTCGCGATTATCTCACCGCTCACCCCGCCGAAGCCCAGCAATACAGCCAGCTCAAAGCGCGCCTGGCGGCCCAATTTCCCCACGATATTGAAGCCTACATGGACGGCAAGCACGACCTGATTCAAGACCTCGACCGGCGCGCGCTGGCCTGGGTGGAGGGGCGCATGCTGTTGCCTGAGATCGAGACCCCGCGCCTGACTCTGCGCGCGCTCAGCCCACGCCAGCTGGAATGGGCGCTGCACGATCTACCTCAACTGGAAGCCGGCCTGGGTATGCCCGTGCTGCCGGAGATCACTGATCCCCCCGTTAAGCGCGCCATCTCCATCAAGCTGTATAAGATGGCCCTGGCTCAACCAGAGCGCTACGCCTGGTACACCTACTTTCTAATCATTCCCAAAGATCAACCGGCCGGGGCCGGGACGATTGGGTTTAAGGGTGAACCGAACGCGCAGGGCATGGTGGAAGTGGGCTACGGCATCGACCCGCTCTATCGTCGCCTGGGTTACACCAGCGAGGCGCTGCGCGCGCTGATCGATTGGGCCTTTGCGCAAGCGGGCTGCCGGGCGATCACCGCCACCGGCGTGCTGCCCGAGAATGCCGCCTCACAGGGCGTGCTGGGCAAATGCGGCTTCAGCTTCACCGGCCAGGATGAGCATGGCCTTAATTACATTCTGCACAAGCAAGGTTAACAGGAAACCCGATGAACTTTGAACCTTTTGAAACCCAACGTCTGGCTTTACGCCGTTTCCAACCGCAAGACTGGCAAATGGTACATGAGTATATGTCCAGCCCGGCGGTAACCGCTTATCTGCCGGACGGCCAGTTCAGCGAAGATCAGGCGCGCGAGCTGGTCACCGAGGGCAGCAGCGATTTTGAAGAGTCCATCGCCGTGATCCTCAAAGAAGAAAACGCGCTGGTTGGACACATGATGTTCCATCCCTGGTTTGGTCCGAATACCTATGAAATCGGCTGGGTGTTTCACACCCGCTACCACAACCGCGGCTTTGCCACCGAGGCGGCCACGGCTCTGTTTAAATATGGCTTTGAAACACTTAAATTACACCGCATCATCGCCACCTGCCAGCCGGAGAACATCGCCTCGGTGCGGGTTATGGAAAAACTGGGCATGCGCCGCGAAGGTCATTTTCAGAAGTGCCTTCACCTCAGCGGCGAGCGCTGGTGGGACGAATACTTCTACGCCCTGCTGGAAGAAGAGTGGTTTGCCAGGCAATCTTAGGCGGTCCCTCCATTTGGAATTTCGGAAGATGTCGGTGGCTGCGTAACTTGGGTTGCCCGTGTGGAAAGGGCTCTGATGATTGAGCGGCGTGCAGCCAACGCACCGTTCCCCAGACAATTTCGCGGCTCCCCCAAAACCAGAAAAGACGTTTTTTTGGGGGAGAGACAAAGCCAAAGGTCAAAATGACATGGTGGGGCTTACCTGCAAGGGTGCTGCTTGCGAGTAAATTAGCGTTAGAACCAAACCCCATGCCAACCAACCAGGCCAAGGTAATTTAACGCCTTCTAACCCATTTTTTGCCAATATTGAAAATGGGTGAGAACAGCTGAAAGGTCAGCTGATTTTCTGTCCACCTGGCCAGCCCAACCCCGCGATTTTCCTGCTAAAATTACATCAGACCGGATATTGAGGTGAATATGAATATCATGTAAGCTGCTTGACCAGCCATCCCGCCAAACCCAACCCATCCAATCCTGCTATTTTTTAATTCGCGGGGAGGAAGTGCGTATTTGGGCGAGCGCGGCGATGATCGGCAAGCAGGGATGATCTTCCGGTCGTACACAAGCGGTTTTTACCGTCCCCATTGTTTTTTCCCAATCCCTGCCTATTTACCAGCCATCTCTGCATGTAGAGAGATTTTCGATAATTTGAAACAACACGGAAGGGATACCATGCCATTCTTTAACTTTGAAGGAAACCAAATTTTTTATCGCCAGCAGGGCAGCGGAGAATTGCTGCTGATTCTGCCCGGCAATACCGCTTCATCCGTCTATCACCAGGGCGAAGTGGATTATTTCAGCCAGACGCGCCAGGCCGTTTCGATGGATTTTTTGGGCACCGGCCAGTCGCAGCGGGTGCAGATCTGGCCCGTGGACTGGTGGGAGCAGGGCGCGCGCGCGGCCGGCGCGTTGATCGCGCGCCTGGGCGCCGAGCGGGCGGTGGTCACCGGCACCAGCGGCGGGGCCATCACTGCCCTGCTGACCGCGATCCTGTTCCCCGCGCGGGTGAAGGCGGTGATCGCCGATAGCGGATTGGAGATCTTCCCCCCCGGCAAGCTGGAAGGGGAGGCCGACGGGCGCGACCTGGACAATCCGGGAAATGCGCAGTTCTGGGAAAAAGCGCACGGCGCCGACTGGCGGCAGGTGGTGCAGGCCGATAGTGATATGCTGCGGCGCTTCGCCCAAACCGGCGGCGACCCCTTCCGCGGGCGGCTGGCGCAGGTCGCCTGCCCGGTGCTGCTCACCGGCAGCCTGGCGGATGAATCGCTGCCCGGCTTTGCCAGCCAGATGGAAAGCATGGCCCGGCAGATCCCCGATTGCAGTGTGGTTTATGTGAACCAGGGCAGCCACCCCTTGATGTGGTCGCGCCCGGAAGTGTACCGCCGCGCCGCCAGCGCGTTCTTGGAGAAAATTGGGTAGGGTGTAACGCATTCTCCCCCATTTTCGGCGAGACCCCCTCCGGCTCCCCCAAAAACCAGGAAAAGGCGGTTTTTGGGGGAGAGACAAAGCCAAAGATCAAAATGACCCGGTGGGCTTACACGCAAGGAAGCTGCTTGCGAGCAAATTAGCGTCAGAACCAATCCCCATGTTAACTAACCAGGTCAAGGCGATTTAAAGCCTTCTCCCCCATTTTCGGCGATATCGAAAATGGGGGAGAACACAAGAGGGGGTTAAAAAAACAGGCTCCACGACCAGGACTCGAACCTGGAACCGAGCGGTTAACAGCCGCTTGCTCTGCCGATTGAGCTATCGTGGAACGTGTTTGGTATTATAGTCGCATGGCCGCCAAATTGTCAAGGAAACCATGCAAAAAAGGCTAGGGTGCCGCGCCCGCAGGCGCGACACAATCCACCTCCTCCGCGCCAAACAGGCGGCGGCGAACAACCCCCATTTTCTCCTGCCCCAGCCACTCGATCTGGGCCGATTGCAGCGCCAGGCGCACCCGCGGCGTGAGCAGGGCCGGGTTCTCAAACACAGCCAGAATTTCTTCGGCACAGTCGTCGGCTGCCACGCGGTTGGCCGACACCTGCCCGCATTCCTCGCAGGCGTGGATCAGCATCAACTCGCCTGAATCGGCAGCGTATTTATTGCGCTCACGTTTGAGCGCCAGCCCCACCGGGCGCATTTTGCCTTTGCAGGCCGACATGCGGTCACCGGCGCGCTGCCAGTCGACATGCCGCGACCATAAACAATAAGGGCAGTGATTGCGGTTGACCACTCCGGAGTGGAGCGGATCTCTGATTACAAACGCCCCGCAGCGCGCGCAGCGGAAACCCTCAGTCTCCACCCGCGCGCCGGAACGGTGCCGATCTTTGGACATGCGCTTGCCGCGCAGGCGTGATTCTTCAACCATCCATTCCATTAATTCGTCTACCATTGGAAGTATCCTTCTTCCTTTAACTTCATCATGCTGAAATAGCGCCGCGGGCTGATGTGCCCGCTCATCACCGCCTGGCGCACCGCGCAGCCTGGCTCTTCATCGTGCTGGCAGTCCAGACCAAAGCGGCACTGCCCCAGGAAGGGGCGCATTTCGGGGAAAAACCAGGCCAGGTCGTCGCTGTTCACGTCCCACAAACCGAATTCGCGTGTGCCGGGGGTGTCTAACAGCCAGCCGCCAAAGTCGCAGGCGTGCATTTCCACACCGGTGGTGGTGTGGCGGCCCTTGCCGGTGGCGGCGTTGACCGTGCCCACGCGCAGGTTCAGACCGGGCAGCAGGGCGTTGAGCAGCGAGCTCTTGCCCGCGCCGCTTTTGCCCAGCAGCACCGAAACCTGGCTGCCCAGCGCCTGCTTGAGTTCGGGCAGGCCTTCTCCGCTGCGCGCGCTGGTCAACAGCACGCGGTAACCGGCGCGCTGGTAAGTTTCGATCTCTTCCAGCGTGTTTGGGTCCAGCTCACCGTGTTCGTCGCGGGCGGCGTCGGCCTTGGTTAGGCAAATCAGCGCCTCAATTTCCAGCGATTCGGCCGAGGTCAGATAGCGGTCGAGTAAATTCCAGCGCGGAGCTGGCTGGCTGAGCGGCATCACGGCCACAATCTGGTCGATGTTGGCGGCGATCACCTGCTCGCTGGCATGCGCGCCGGGCATGGACTGCGCCGCGCGGCGCGCCAGGCGGTTGTCGCGCGCGAACACTTCGCGGATCTGCGCGCTGCCATCGGGGTGCGTGACCACACCCACCCGTTCGCCAACCACAAGCTCGGGGCTGGCTGCGCGGGGAGATTTGTTTTTGCCCTTGCCATTGGGAAGATTGGAAGGCAGGTTGAGCGTGCAACGCAGTTCCTGATCGTTACTCCATACCCAGTATTGTCCGTTGTTCTTCTTGATCACGACGCCGTCGTGGATGTTGTTATTCTTGTTCTTCATTGTGAAAACTACCTTGTAACCATTGCTTAAACAATCACCAGCCACGGCGAAATCCCGTGGCTGGTGTCCGGTTTAAAAAGCAAGGTTCCATCGGAGGATGGGGTAGATCGGCGCTTGGGAGAGCACCCGAGCTTTAAAACAAAAGCCACGGGGCACGAACGCGTCCCGTGGCTGGTCAACTCAATTGGAAATCGAAATTAATCGTCTGGCGATAGGTGAACAGGCGCGCTCATGCAGCGTTATGGAAAACAAGCACCGATGCTGAGTTGAACAAAAAAATCCTTGCGCCTTTCTAGTTAATATCGTAACAACTTTGCAAATATATCATGGAGTAATTCTGGTTGTCAAGTGCTTTAAGGGGAAACGCCACCCATTTCCTGAGATTGCTGTTGGAGAAATATATAAAATTTTTCCTTGACAGGTTGCTAAATCTACGATAATATATCGTCTAACGATATAACGAGTAACGATGCAACGATATGCGGTATAACGAACGACGATAGATATGGAGATCGTATGGACCCGAATAAGACCATTCCGTTGACGGAAGCAACCTACTATATTCTGCTCAGCCTGACTGAGCCGCTGCATGGCTATGGCATCATGCAAAACGTGAAAACGCTCAGCAATGAGCGGGTTAACCTGGCCCCCGGCACGCTCTACGGCGCGCTGGACAATTTGAAAAAACAAAAATTGATCGAGCTGATGGCTGACGAAAGCGACAGCCGCCGCAAGGTCTACACCCTTACCGGCCTGGGTCGCCAGGTAATTTTATTGGAATTTGAACGAATGAAAAATCTGGTCGCGATCAGCGCGCCCATACTGATAGGAGATACCCTCAAATGAACACCCAGATGACCCAATACAAGTGGTTTTTATCCTTTGAAAAAGAAGAAGCCTGGCTCGAGGAGCAATCGCGGCAGGGCAGGCACCTGATCCGCGTGAGCAGTGGATTTAAGTATGTGTTTGCGCAAGGCCAACCCGAAGAGCGCGTGTACAAAATCGATTTTCGGTATTTCACCCGCCAATCTGATATGGATGAATATGTGACCCTCTTTGAAGACAGCGGCTGGCATTGCGTTTCACCGAAAAAGGGCAGCTATAACTATTACTTTTTCACCACCCGCAAAGAAGGTGTCGAAACTGACATCTTTTCCGACCAGGACTCCAAAGCGCAGCGATCCTTGCGCTACGCCCAATACAGCCTGTTTGCACTGATCCCATTTCTGCCGATTTATATGGCGATGTTCGCCAATGGCGCGATCAAGTTCACCGAATTGGGTTACCTGACCCCTGGTTTGTGGGAGATGCAAGGCGCGCAGTTCTGGCGGCACTTCTTATTTGAAACCCCGTTTGTGGTGCTGCGCGTGGCTGGCGGGATGTCTCCGTTGATTATTATGCTGCTGTTTGCATTTTTTTGCTTGCGCTTTTACCTGAATGCCAGAAAAATTCGGAGCCTGCAGGGCTAAGCAGATGGCATGTCAAAATACCGGCTGATCTCAGCCGGTATTGTTATTTAAACAGGGATTATGCCCTTAAACATTCGTTTTAAGTGGAAGGTTTAACTGTTGCATTATTGTTTCTTGATCATCTCCTCCACCAGTTCGATGATCTCTTGTGCGCGCTGGCGCTGGCTTTGCAGTGAGGTGATCCAGCGGTCAGCCGCCGAGAGCACGTCTTCGTCTTCGCGCGGGGTGTCCAGCACGCTGCGCAGATAGTCGCCCCCGCTCGCGCCTTCCAGGCGCAGCATGGCGCGCAGCACGGCCATGGTGCTGTACCCGGAGCGCAGCAAAATCCGCAGCACGCGCAGACGCTCCATTTCCGCCGCGCCGTACAGGCGATAGCGGTTGAGCGGGTTTCGCGGCACGTCGATCAGCCCGTTGCGTTCCCAGTTGCGCAGCACATCCGTGCTCAAGTCAAGCGCGCGCGCGGCCTCTTTGATCTGCAGCGGGTATCGGTCATCCTCATCTGGCTGCTGGCCAGCCGCCCAGCGCGCCAGCACTCCGGCGGCCTGTTCAGCCTGCGCCAGCTCTGATTCGACGATTTTTAAATGTTCGTAAGCCAGCCATTGCGCTTCGGACAAATCACCTTTGGCGGCGCTGAGCACCAGGTCCACCCCCACGCGGCGGATGGGCCGGCACAGCCAGGGCGCGCTCATCACTTTCCGCGCCAGGCGCAGCTGATCAATATGCGCTTCGGTGTACTGGCGGTAACCGTTGGCCGCGCGCGGGATGGGCGGCAGATATCCCCAACTCTCATACAGGCGCACAGTGTTGGGATGTACCCCGGCGATCTCGGCTACTTTTTTGGTGCTTAATTTACGGTAGGGCATCTAAAATAATTTTTTCTTCCAAATAATATTTTTGAGGTTGGACAGCCCGTTTCTTGTCTTCACCGGCGGCAGTTTTTCACCCGTTTTCACTGGATTCGAGCGGTAAGTTCCACCGGCATTCGATCCGTTCTGGTGAGAACATTCTAGCCCATGCCCGCCGCTCAGGCAAGTTTTAAGCCCTTTGCTGGACCAATCGGCTTTGCTGGTCAGTTGGCAACGGCCGATTTAAACGGTCTGTTTTGGTCCTCTGCGGGAGGAAAAAGGGGTATTTCTTTAACATTTCAGACCGCAAAGATTAATTTCGTGTAGATTTAGTTTTTTCGTGAAAAAAATATTTATAGCGTTTCCGCGGCCGCTTCCACGCGATTCTCCATTATAATAATCCTCAACTGGCATTTTTTCAGGTTATTCATGAGGTAATTGAGGCATTTTGAACCCATCCACCCCCTCGACTCAGCCCCCCAGCGTGGACCTGGTCATCCCCATGTTCAACGAGGAAGACGCGGCGGCTATGTTTCACCAGCAATTGAGCACAGCCATTGCCGGGCTTCCCTACACTTTCCGGATCTGTTACATCAACGATGGTTCGCGCGACCAGACCCAGGCTGCCCTGGAGAAAATCGCGCTTTGCGACCCGCGCGTGCGGGTGATTGAGCTCAGCCGTAATTTTGGTCACCAGGCAGCGCTTACTGCCGGGTTGGATCAGGCCGATGGCGACTACACCATCACCCTCGATGGCGACGGCCAGCACCCCCCGGCATTAATCGCCGAAATGCTGTCCCTGGCCGAGCAGGGCTACGATATGGTGCTCTCGCAGCGGGTGGAAGAGCAAGGGCTGACGCCTTTCAAACGTTTCACTTCATCCCTGTTTTACAGCGTGATCAACCGCATGGGTGAAACCCAGATTTTGCCGGGTGGCGCCGATTTCCGCCTGATGTCGCGGCCAGTAGTGGAACAGTTACGCGGGATGCGCGAATATCATCGTTTTCTACGCGGCATGGTAGCCTGGATGGGTTTCAAGACCGTGATTTTGCCTTTCACTCCCCCTCAGCGCCTGGCTGGCGATTCTAAGTATTCGCTGCGAAAAATGCTGCGCTTGGGGATGAACGCCATTTTTTCTTTTTCCCTCATGCCCTTGTATGCCGCCGTCAGTATTGGCGCGCTGTTTCTGGTGCTGGCCTTGATTGAAGCCGTGTATGTGCTCAGTTTTTGGGTCACCGGCAACACCGCGCAACTGGCCCCCGGTTGGAGCTCGTTAATGTTCATGCTGCTGATCATTGGCGGCAGCCTGATGATCACCCTGGGGCTGATCGGCATCTACATTGGCTATATCTTCCAGGAAGTAAAGCAGCGCCCGATTTATTTAATTCGCAAGGCGCTGCGCCAGGACCCCGCTCATGATGAAGACTCTACTGACCCGACTGCGTAATTTCACCTTTCCCCAATGGAGCGTTCCGCTGGCTTTGCTGGCGGCTTGCGTTTTAAGCTACGGTATTCTTATTCCCTGGTTGGGCTATTATTGGGACGACTGGGCTTTTGTTTGGATCTCCCAAAAGCTGGGCGCGCCCGGTCTGACGCGCTACTTTTCCACCAACCGCCCGGTGTGGGGCTGGCTGTACCAGCTCACCACACCCTTGCTGGGCGAACAGCCCTGGCACTGGCAGACCTTCGCGCTGGTCTTTCGCTGGCTGACCAGCATGGGCGTGTGGTGGCTGGTGAATTTACTGTGGCCGCGCCGTAAAGACGCCGCGCTATGGGCCAGTCTGCTGTTTTTGCTCTACCCCGGGTTTACCCAGCAGCACATCGCCATTACCTACGGACACTTCTTTGTGGTGCTTAGCGCGCTGCTGATTTCTTTCTGTCTGACTGTGCTGGCTGTCAAAAATCCGCGCCGCGCCTGGCTCTACACCCCCCTGGCGCTGGTTCTGGCGGCGGCCAACCTGTTCATGATGGAATATTTCTTCATGCTTGAATTGCTGCGCCCGCTGGTGATCTGGCTGGCGCTGCCTGCTGAGCAGCAAAAACGCATCCGCCGCGCCGCGCTGGGATGGATTCCATACCTGCTGGTGTTCCTGGCCGCTTTCATCTGGCGCACTTTCCTGTTTGAATTCCAAAACCAGAACTATGAAAACGTGCTGCTGGCGCAGCTGCGCACACAACCCCTGCAAGCCATCGCCGGGCTGATTTTGGCAGTGCTGCGTGACTTTTTCACCACCGCTTTGGCCGCCTGGGGACGGGTATTCTGGCTGCCCAATGCTACCGAACTGGGCCGCCGCACCACCCAGGTGCTGGGGCTGCTGGTGGCCGTCAGCCTGGCCGGGCTGCTGGTATATTTACTGAAGACCAAACCCGAAGACGCGGACGAGCACAAGCGGCGCGAGTCGCTGACCATGCTGGCTTTTGGCTTGCTGGCCATGTTGTTTGCCGGCGCGCCCTTCTGGATGACCAACCTGACTCCCTCACTGATTTATCCCTCTAATCGGTTTACCCTGCCCTTTATGTTGGGCAGCAGCCTGGCGTTGGCGGCGCTGCTCAACTGGCTGCCCGGTCCGCGCTGGTACAAAGCCGGGTTGGTAGCCGTATTCGCCGCACTGGCCATTGGCGTGCATTTCCAATCGGCCAACGATTTTCGCCGTTCCTGGGATACCCAGCGCGGGTTGTTCTGGCAGCTGGCCTGGCGCATGCCCGCCCTCGAACCCGGCACTACCTTGCTGACCAACGACCTGCCCACCGAATTTTGCAGTGATAATTCGCTGACTTCGCCACTCAACTGGTTGTTTGCCCCCCAGAATAACAGCGCGCAGATGGCTTACATGCTGTATTTCCCCACCGTGCGTTTGGAACTGGGACTGAAAGATCTGCGTCCAGGCCTGCCCATCCAGCAGAATTACCTGGCTTCCACCTTCAGCGGCAACACCTCAGACGTGGTGGCGGTGCAATACGCGCCCCCGGCTTGCCTGCGCGTGCTTGATCCCGAGATTGAACCGCTCAATAAAATGATCCCTGAGTTGATGCGGGTATCAGCCGAGCTGACCGAACCCGCGCGCATCAGCACCGTTCCCGAAGACCAGGCCGCCCGCCCACCTGCCGCCATTTTCGGCAGCGAACCGGCCCATAATTGGTGTTATTATTATCAGAAGGCAGACCTGGCGCGCCAGCAAGGCGATTGGCAGCAGGTTGCTTCCCTGGGGGACGAAGCCTTTGCCCTGGGTGATTATCCCAATGACCCGATGGAGCGCCTGCCTTTTGTTGAAGGCTACGCCCACACCGGCAATTGGGAGCGCGCGCTGGAACTCAACCGCGAATCGTTGGCGATTACCCCCTTTATGCAGGAACCATTGTGCCGTTTATGGCAGCGAATCGACAGTCAGACTTCCGCATCCCCCGAAAAAGACAGCGCACTGCAGACCGCGCGCGCTGAATTGGGTTGCGGCGAAAACCAGTAGAAATTATCCATCAGGAGGGAAGTTATGAAATTTCTCATCACCGGCGGCGCCGGGTACATTGGCAGCACGATCTCCTCGGCTCTGATCGACAGCGGTCACACCCCTGTGATCCTTGATTCGCTGGTCACCGGGCGGGTCGAATTCACCCGCGATCGCATCTTCTATGAAGGTGATATTGCCGACCGCGCATTGATCGAGCGCATTTTCAAAGAGCACCCTGATATTCAGGCCACCGTGCATTGCGCCGCGCTGATTATCGTGCCCGAATCGACCGAAAAGCCCTACGAATATTATCGTGAGAACGTGGCCAAATCGGTTGAGTTGTTCAAGATCCTCAATGATCTCGGCTATGGCAAAGTAGTCTTCAGCTCTTCGGCCTCCTTGTACGATACCGTCCCCGGCTACATGGTGGTGGAAGATTCTCCGCTCAAACCGGGCAGCCCCTACGCGCGCACCAAGTACATGATGGAAATGGTGCTGCGCGACTTCTGCGCTGCTTACAATATGAAAGGTATCGCTCTGCGTTACTTTAATCCCATTGGCGCGGATCCCAAAATGCGCACCGGCTTGCAGATTCGCTATCCCTCACTGGTGATCGGAAAACTGGTCCAGACCGCTCTGGGTGAGTTGGAAGAATTCCTCATCACCGGCGTCGATTGGCCCACCCGGGACGGCACGGGCATCCGCGATTACGTCCACGTGTGGGATCTGGCCCAGGCGCATGTGAAGGCCATCACCGACTTCGACGCGGTGTTCGAACGCGCCGGAAACCCCGCCGATAACTACCTGGTGATCAATCTGGGCACCGGCAACGGCGTGACGGTCAAAGAGCTGGTCAGCGCCTTTGAGAAAGTCTACGGGCAAGAGATCAACAAACGCGAAGCCCCTCCGCGCCCTGGCGATGTGGCTGGCGCTTATGCCAACCGCGACCGCGCCAAATCCCTGTTGGGCTGGGAGCCAAAGCTCAGTATTGAGCAGTGCATCGCGGACGCGCTCAAGTGGGGCGAACTGCGCAACAGTATTTTGCACTGGGACGATTAACCCACAGAAAACCAAAAAACCGGCCTCCATAATGAATTAGGAGGCCGGTTTTATTTTGTGAAAAAATTGTAATTTTGTGAGTCAGGTTTAATTTGCTCGATTTTTATTCACAAGAAGTCATCTCCAGGAGCAAGTGAGGAATTGAATTGCCTGACATTGATCTACAAAATGTTTGTTTTTTTAATTCAGTCTCTGTATAATAATTTCACATAGTTGTTTTTGCTTGAAGTTCATATTTCCCTGGGGTCGGCTTTACCGGTTGCACGCTCTACTCGTATCCGATTACTTTCGCCAGAAAGTTGCCTGAATGAGCTGTTTACGTCTTAGCCGTTTTTGCCCTAATACATTCCACAATCGATTAAAACCTGTTCACCACTTTACGCGAAAGGGGTCTAGTCAACATGCCGGAAAAACCGGACCTTAAACGTATATTTAACCAGACAGTAGAGGCATTGCTGCCGTTGGTAGGCTTGTTATTGGCCTTACTGATTGGGGCGGGGATGCTCCTTCTGCTGGAGGTCAATCCACTGGTGGCTTACAGCGCCCTGATTGACGGTGCCGTCGGGGGCGTTTCCAGCATTACGCAGACGCTGGTGAAAGCCACGCCGTTGCTGCTGGTTGGGTTGGGCGTTGTCATCTCTTACCGGGGCGGCGTAATCAACATCGGTGGTGAGGGACAATTGATCGTGGGCGCCCTGGCTGCCACCGCCCTGGCGATTGGCTTCAAACATTTACCGCGCGTGATCCTGCTGCCGTCTTGCCTGCTTGTGGGAGCGGCGGCAGGTGCTGTATGGGGGGCAATTCCCGGCTTGCTTAAGTCGCGCCTGGAGGTGAATGAAATTCTCAGCACGGTGATGATGAACGCCATCGCGCTGCAGTTTTCCAACTTCTTGCTGCGGGGGCCGATGATCGACCCGGCTGAAATTGAAGCCGGTACGCGCATCGCCCAGTCGGCGCTGCTGCCCGAAGCGGCCTGGCTCACCCGCCTGATTCCCAAGACATTGCTGCACAGCGGCGCCATTCTGGCGGTGATTTTGGCGGTGGCAGTGTATATCTTCTTGTGGCGCACCACCATCGGGTATCGCATCCGCGCGGTGGGTCTGAACCCGCATGCCAGCCGCTATGCCGGCATCAATGTGCCGTTCTATCAGGCCATTTCGCTGACTCTGGGGGGGATGTTCGCCGGCTTGGCCGGCGCGGTGGAAGTGATGGGCGTGCAGCACCGCATGCTCGAAGGCCTTTCGGGAGGCTACGGCTTCTCCGGCATCGTGGCGGCGCTGTTTGGCCAGCTACATCCGCTGGGTGCTATCCCCGCTTCGGTGCTTTTTGGCGGGTTGATTGTGGGCGGTAACAAAATGCAGCGCGCGGTGCAGGTGCCTTCTTCGTTGATCACCGCCTTGCTGGGGTTGATGGTCTTATTTGTAGTCAGCGCCAATATCTGGGCGCGCACGCGCGCTCGCAGGAGGGAAATGCATGAGTGAACTCTTTACCCTACCCGTCCTGTTAGGCATTCTCTATTCCGGAATCCGTCTGGCCACCCCTTACCTTTACGCGGCGATCGGCGAAACTTTCGCCCAACGTTCCGGTGTGCTCAACCTGGGTGTGGACGGAATCATGCTGATGGGCGCGTATAGCGGATTTCTGGTGGCACAAAATACTGGAAACTTGTGGCTGGGTGTGCTGGCTGCCGCGTTTACCGGCCTGTTGATGGGGTTAATGATGGCTGTGGTCAGCGTTACCCTGCAAGCGGAGCAAGGCATCAGCGGCATTGGCTTGCAACTGTTTGGGCTGGGTCTTTCCACGCTGCTGTATAAGAAGACTTTGGGCGGAGTGGAGTCTATTTCAGGCTTCCCGCCCCTGAAAATTCCGTTATTAGGAGACTTGCCTTATCTGGGTGAGGTGCTCTTTCAACATAACATCATGGTTTATATTGCTTTTCTATTGGTCCCCCTGGCGGCATTTGTGCTTAATAAAACCACCTTTGGTTTGAAAGTGCGCGCGGTGGGACAAAATCCGCAAGCGGCAGACACCCTGGGTGTTAATGTGACCCGCATCCGCTATACCACCCTGATGATTGGCGGAACCATGGCCGGTATCGCCGGGGCTTCCCTTTCCATCGCGTTGATTAACCTGTTTCAAGAGAATATGACCAACGGCATGGGCTTCATCGCCGTTGCCCTGGTCTATTTTGGCAGCTGGCGTCCATTGGGGGTTTTGGGTGGGGCGCTCTTATTCAGTTTTATTAACGCGCTGCAGTTGTGGGTGCAGGTATTGGGCATTCCGCTGCCATCAGACATCGCGGTGATGATGCCCTATCTGCTCACCATTTTGGCGCTAACCGTATCGGTTAACCGCACGCGCAAACCGGCAGCATTGACCAAGCCATTCCAGCGTGGTGAAAGCTGATCGATCATCATACCTACCAGAAGGAGGGAACCCGACTGAAAAATGACCTGTATTTTGAACCAATCGGTTATTCGCTCAACCTTTATTAGGAGGAAGAAAAACATATGAAGTCTAAAGTTTTGGTAGTAGTCGTGTTAATGGCCTTTTTGGCCGTAATGGTTGCCGGTTGCGCCGCTCCCGAACCACAGGTTGTCGAGAAAGAAGTAACCCGTGTGGTGGAAGGCGAAAAAGTGGTGGAAGAAGTGGTGGTTACCGCTACGCCCGCCCCTGAAGTCAAAGAAACTTTCCGGGTTGCGGTTGTGATGCCCAGCTCCATCACCGACATGGCTTTCAGCCAGTCTTTCTATGAAGGCTTGTTGAAAGTGCAAGAAGAGATGGGTGGCCCTGAGGCGATGGAAATCGCTTATTCAGAAGGCATGTTTAACGTGCCGGATGCCGCCGCGGCGCTGCGTGACTATGCTTCTGAAGGCTACAATCTGGTGATCGCCCACGGTTCGCAGTACGGCACTTCTTTGTCGCAAATCGCCCCCGACTTCCCTGAAACCAGCTTTGCCTGGGGTACCTCAATTGACACCTTCCAGGCCCAGGGCATCGAGAACGTGTTTGCCTACCAGGCCGAAGCCCAGGAAGGCGGTTATGTATTGGGTACCATCGCCGCCCTGATGTCGGAAAGCGGTGTGTTGGGTGTGAGCGGCCCGGTTGAAGCCGGTGACGCCAAACTGTATGTAGACGGCTTCGCCGCCGGCGCGAAAGCTGCCCGCGCAGACGTGAACGTGCAAATTTCCTATACCGGTTCCTTCTCGGACGTTTCCTTGATGGCCACCGCCGCTGAAACACACATGAGCGCCGGCGCCGACATGCTCACCGGCTCTTCGCAGTCGGTAGTGGGCGCGATTGGTATCGCCAAGGACAACGGTGGCAAGTGGTTTGGCACCCAGTGGGATCAGACCGAACTGGCCCCCGACACCGTGGTTGCCAGCCAGGTGTATGACTGGACCGGAATCATCAAAGACATGATCGAAAGCCATAACGCCGGTGTGTTGGGTGGAAAATCTTACACCCTCACCTTCAAGAACGGTGGTCTGGTAATCGCCTACAACTCGGCCGTGGAAGTTCCGGCTGAGGCGAAAGCCGCTGCGGATGCCGCCATTCAGGGCATCATGGATGGCACCATCGATCCGTTGGTTGGACCCAAATAAATCGTTGTTGTGAAATTGAGCCGGTCAGCTGCGGCTGACCGGCCGTTCTCAGGGCTGCTGTGTTGCGGCACGGCGGCCGTGGGAACGGAGAACTTTCATCTATCGGAAGAGGAAAGAACGCTATGACAAATTTGCTGCCCACCGGTCAGGAACGCATTGAACACTTGGAGATGGTCAATATTGTTAAACGATTTCCCGGCGTTCTGGCCAACGATCATGTGAATTTTGACGTCCAGGCTGG
>ENA-ORXD01001295-ORXD01001295.1-sediment-metagenome-genome-assembly--contig:-NODE-1295-length-21706-cov-3.809376_pt1 | contig 21706 bp, 21 predicted proteins | sample MGYA00237862_ERZ511471 | MGnify/ENA metagenome assembly ERZ511471
GATTAAAAGAGGAAAATGAACCGGAAAGACTCCAAAATCTATGTTGCCGGGCACCGCGGCATGGTGGGTTCAGCCGTTCTGAGAAGGCTCGAGGACAGAGGGTACTTCAATCTCATTCTGCAATCTCATGCCGATCTCGATCTTACGAGGCAGCAGGATGTCGAAACCTTTTTTGAAAGAGAGAGGCCCGAGTATGTCTTCCTGTGCGCTGCGAAGGTGGGGGGGATCCTCGCCAACAGCACCTACACGGCCCAGTTCATCTATGAAAATATGATAATCGCGGCGAACGTGATCCATGCCTCGTACCGGTATGGAGTCAAAAAACTCCTGAATCTCGGGTCCTCCTGCATCTATCCGCGGGAGGCCCCGCAGCCCCTGAAGGAAGAGTATCTCCTGACATCCAAACTGGAACCGACCAATGAGCCTTATGCCATAGCGAAGATAGCCGCGATAAAATTGTGCCGGTATTACAACGAGCAGTACGGGACGAATTTTATGTCCGTCATGCCTACGAATCTCTATGGCCCGAATGATAATTTTGATCTTGAGACCTCGCACGTTCTCCCCGCGCTGATTCGCAAGCTGCACTGGGCAAAGCTCCTTTCTCAGAAAGACTACCGGACCATTGCACGTGATCTCGAACGATTCGGGAACACACTGCCCGACGGTCCGTCCGATGATCCGGACCTGCTCGTCCGCCACATGTCAGGATTCGGTGTCCACGAGGACAGGGTTGTCCTGTGGGGTTCCGGAGAACCCAGAAGGGAATTTCTCTACGCAGACGACCTGTCTGCCGCCGTGGTGTTCCTGATGGAGCAGTATGACGCCGGAGAGATAGGGGAGTTCATCAACATCGGTGCGGGCAAAGACATCCTGATACGAAAACTGGCCGAAATGATAGCAGAAATAGTTGGTTACACTGGTAAGATCGAGTGGGACAGGACAAAGCCGGACGGTATCCCGCAGAAACTCCTCGACACGGCCAGGATACATGGCAAGGGTTGGAGAGCCGATACCGCCCTTGAAAAAGGGATAGAAAAGACGTACAGAGGTTACGTGCATACGGTTGAGTCTTGAGGAAGTCTTTTGAGGCCCATTCGAGAGCTTTGCACCATGTCATTTCGAGGCGCGTAGCGACGAGCTATAGTCCCCGTCAGGGGGAAATCTTTAAGATGCAGGCTTCAGAAGGACAAGATTTCTCCCTGCGGTCGAAATGACAAGTTGCTGCATTTGTTGTGCAAAGCTCTCACGACTCAAAAAGCCCTTAACTACAGGTATCGTTACCGGAGGGAAAAAATGACCGACAAACAAACCAATCAACAGCCAGATTTGCGAAGAAACCCGCCATATGAGGAAGAGGAGATTAATCTTATCGATCTTCTCCGCGTCATCTGGAAATGGAAATGGCTCATCATCGGGGGGGCTCTGGTTTGTGCTGTCATCGCGGCCGTCATAAGTTTCCAGATGCCGAAGATCTACGAAGTCTCCACGATTATCGAGCCGGCTATCGCCACAGTGCAGGACAATGGAAATATTTTGTATTTTGATTCTGTCGCCGCTATCAGCGGAAAGATCCGGGGGGGCATCTACAATCAAAAGATAAAAAAGGCGCTGGGGTTGAATCTGCCGAAGGTCGGCATTGATTTTAAGCCTGCAATCGTTCAGGGGACCAATACCATCAAGGTTGTCTCTGAGTGGAAAGAAGGAGAAACAGACCTTGGCGTGAAGGTTACCCAACAGTTGAATAGTCTTCTTGCCGACGAGTATGCAAAGAGTGTGGAGTTGAAACAAGAGTTCTACGATACCCAGATCACCGTGAAGCAAACCGAGATCGATACGATCACAACAGAAGAGCAGAACATAGAAGCACAGATTGCTCTCATGCTGGGTGAGATTGGGAAAAAACGGAGCGAGATCAAACAGAGGCAGGAAAGTCGTGAGAATGTCAGGCAGAGGAGCGAAGAATTAGTGAAGGAAATAGAGCGCGTTAAAAAAAACATGGAGCAAATGATACAGCAGCGAGACTCACTCCTCAAAGACAAAAGCCCTGAACACAACATCTCTCTTATCCTGTACTCTACAATGATCCAGCAAAATATGGTCCATTTCGATCAATTGAGCAACCACGTCTATGATTTAAGAGTGAAAGATAAGCAAATAGAGGATGAGATTGCTGCATTAAACAAAGAGATAGAGGTCATTAAAGCCGATATCAAGAAGCTGACTCTCAAAAAACCAGAGATACAGGATAGCATAGAAAGCCTCGAAACTTCGATAAAAGTGCTGAATCTTCATAAAGGATTGATCAGAAATATAGCGGTCTTGGCCAGTCCGGAAGTATCAGCACACCCTGTCAGGCCCAAGAAGAAAGAGATAATTACCCTTGTTGGATTTGTTTCGCTATTGGCTTTTGTCTTTCTTGCCTTTTTCATTGAATATTTGGGAACATACCGCAAGAATAATACAGCAGGATGATGAGAATTTTCCGCTATTCCCACTCTCTCTTTTTAGGTGAAGCAACGAGATGCAATGCGCCCGGGGTCGATGTTTTATGAAGCCTTCAAAAATTTCAGTAGAGGATATTGACCTCATCGTATACGATTTTGACGGTGTCATGACTGACAATCGGGTGATTGTGTTCCAGGATGGCACTGAGGCCGTCATTGTCAATCGGGCCGATGGGTTTGGGGTAAGTATGATCCGGAACCTTGGCATTTCACAACTGATTCTAAGTACGGAAACAAATCCTGTTGTGAAAGCCCGGGCGGAAAAGCTTTGCCTTGAAGTCATTGCGTCCTGTACAGACAAAAAACGGACCCTCCAAGAATATTGTACACAAAAGGGATACCTCTTGAGGCGGGTACTGTATGTGGGCAATGACCTGAATGATTTGGAAGTCATGAAGGTAGCAGGATTTCCTGTTGCTCCGGCAGATGCGCATCCTGACATACAGTCTCATGCAAAACTGGTGACACAGGCAAAAGGTGGAGAGGGTGTCATTAGGGAGATAGCAGACCTCCTTGCTGTTAAAACATTTTGAGAAAAAGTGGGAGATTAAGAATGGCCAATCAGACCATTAAAATCAACGATCATACCATTGGTGACGGCCACCCTGTTTTTATGATAGCGGAGATTGGTATAAATCATAATGGGAGTCTCGGTATTGCAAAAAAATTAGTTGATGCTGCATTTGCCTGCAACTGGCAGTGTGTCAAGTTTCAAAAAAGGACACCGGATTTGTGCGTGCCTGAGGATCAAAAAAATGTTTTGAGAGACACACCTTGGGGCAGGATTACTTATTTGGACTATAGATACAAAGTGGAATTCGGCCATGACGAGTATTCATATATAGATCGATACTGCAGGGAGAAACCTCTTTACTGGACTGCGTCTGTCTGGGATATTCCAAGCCTTGAGTTTATACTTACGTATGATGTTCCGTTTATAAAAATTCCATCCGCCAAACTAACAGATCATGAACTCCTGAAGCTTGCTTCTCAGTCTGACAAACCTGTCGTTTTATCGACTGGAATGAGCACAATCGAAGAAGTTGATGGGGCGGTGGAGGTGTTGGAGAAGCATTCGGAAGGCAATTATATACTCATGCATACCAATTCAGCATACCCAACTCCAGTTGAAGAATTGAATTTGCGTGTTATCAATTATCTCAGAGATAGGTATACATGCATAGTCGGGTACAGCGGGCATGAACATGGACTGGAACCCTCCGTGATTGCTGTTTCTTTAGGCGCTAAAATTATCGAACGGCATATTACCCTCGACCATAATATGTGGGGGTCTGACCACGCTTCAAGTTTAGAAATTCTCGCGATGGATATGCTTTATAAGAGAATAAAAGAAATAGATAGTGTGCTTGGAGACGGCGTCAAAAGGGTGACAGAGACAGAGTTGAAATCGCGGAAAAAACTCAGAGGGTAATTGGTGAAGATAATCGCGATTATACCAGCCCGGGGGGGTTCTAAGGGAATACTCAAAAAGAATATTATTGATTTTGCAGGCAAACCACTCATAGCGTGGACTATTGAGCAGGCGAAATCATCTCATTTGATATCGGAAGTGTATGTCAGTTCTGATAGTCAAGAGATTTTAGCAGTCGCGAGTCATTATGGGGCCAAGCCTATCCTGAGGAGTCAGGAAATCTCAGGCGATGAGTCTTCTTCTGAATCTGCATTGTTGCAGGTCCTTGACCAGGTGAGAGTAGAGCCAGACTTGGTTGTTTTTTTACAGGCAACCTCCCCGTTAAGAAAACCTGATGATATTGATAATGCGATCAATCTGCTAATTAAGGATAAAGCAGATTCGCTTTTGTCACTTACAGAAACCCAAGAGTTTGTATGGGAAAAATCAAAAGGAGGTTTTAAGCCTTTAACGTATGATTTGAATGATAGATGCGGGCATAGGTGTTTAAAGAAACTTTATTATGAAAATGGTTCAATATATGTTTTCAAACCAGAAATATTAAGGCGATATAAAAATCGATTAGGTGGAAAAAAAACGGTCTATCTTATGGAATCGTGGCAAAGGGCTGATATTGATGATTATGAGACTTTTGATTGGTGTCTCTGGATCTTTGAAAGGAACTTTTCAAAAATGTATGGTCAAGAGTTTTCTGAAAGGGGAGAGACATGAAAAAAGAAAGCGTCATCATAACTGGTTCTGAAGGAATAGTCGGTTCTGAAGTTTCAAAACACTTTGGAAAAACACGTAGCATTCAAAAACTTTCTTTAAGATTTGGTGATGATCTTACGAATGAGGATTTTGTTAAGGATTATTTCTCCAAGAACGAAGCAGAATACTTGGTGAATTGTTTCGGATTGAATGATCACTATCGTGATACAGCACAACCACAGACGTTGTACGAAGTGTCTCTTGAAAGTATTAACGAATATTTATCTGTCAATGTGACTGCCTTATTTTCAGTTTGTAGAGAGTTTGCTAAAAATGAGAAAGCAAAAGGCATAGTAAACTTTTCTTCGGTGTATGGTCTTGTATCGCCGAGACCGTCTATGTATGAAAGTACAGAAAAGCATATTGGTTATTCTGTTTCTAAGGGTGCCGTGGTGCAGCTTACCAGGCATCTAGCCGCTCATTTAGCCCCCAAGGTTAGAGTCAATTGTGTGGTTCTAGGTGGAATAGAAGAGCCCTCACTACCTCCTGAATTTGTTGCAGCGTACAGCAAAAATGTTCCCATGAAGAGAATGATGAGGCGAAATGAGTGCATTGGAATAGTTGAATATTTGTGTTCAGAAAAATCAACATATACAACTGGCTCAATCCTTACCGTTACCGGCGGATGGTTGCTGTGGTGAAGCTTATAATATTTTTTATGATCTTAAAGGATATCAGAAGCGAGGTTGCCATACGATGATCATTGCTGTCTTACAGGCGCGCATGGGATCTTCCCGGTTGCCAAATAAAGTTTTACGTAAGATCAAAGGCAAAACGTTATTGGAGCTGTATGTCAATCGAGTAAGACGGAGTCGACTGGTAGATAAAATTGTAATAGCGACCACAACGAACCCCAATGATACGCTTATCCAAAAAACAGCATCCGACCTTGGAATTGAATGTTTCCGGGGCAGCGAAGATGATTTGCTGGATCGCTACTACCAGTGCGCAAAAAAATATCATGCTGATGTTGTTGTCAGGGTTACCCCTGATGATCCCTTTGTCGACTATCGCGTGATAGACCGCGCTGTTCAGATCTTCAGGGACAATGAAGTTGATTTCGTTACCAATCATTTTGAACCCACGTATCCCGAAGGCCTGGATGTCGAAGTCTATTCGATCGACGCGTTGGAAAAATCATGGAGAGAGGCTGAACTGCTTTCTGAACGGGAGCACGTCTTTCCCTATATTCAAAATCATCAGGATCAATTCAAAATCATCAATTTCAAACAGGATACAGATTATTCACATCTGAGGTGGACCATTGATTATGAATGTGACTTTGAAATGACGGAACTAGTTTATGATCATCTCTATGATAAAAAACGGATTTTCCTCCAGGAGGATATTTTGCAGTTATTAGAAACTCACCCGGAAATCGCTGAAATAAATGCTCATATCAAACGGAAAGAAGGCGTGAACCGGACAAAGGCACATGACAGGATTATGAAACGCGAGGGCGAACAGGAGTAATAAAGAGTTGAACAATCCGGTAAAATATCTCGGTAACGAGCTGGAATATATAAAAAGAGTTCTGTAGGCCGAATCGTGGTCTGCTACGGGTGGCAGCTGGAATCAGGAACTTGAGAAAGCCTTTGCCCGTAAAATAGGCACCCGGTACGGTGTTGCTCTTAACTCCGGAACTTCCACACTTCACGCCGCGATAGAAGCGGCTGGCGTGAGCCCAGGGGATGAGGTGATATCACCGGCCCTTACAGTGCTGATGAATACGACCGCGACGCTTCACGCGAACGCTGTCCCCGTGTATGCGGATATTGATCCGGAGACCTTTACCATAGATCCGAAGGATGTAGAGCGGAAGATCACGTCCAAGACCAGAGTCATTGTCCCCGTAGGGATCTACGGGCTGTCTCCGGACATGGATCCTATTATGGAGCTTGCTCAAAAACACAACATAGTGGTGATTGAAGATAATGCCCAATGTTTCTTGAACACCTATAAGGGGAGAATGGCTGGAACTATCGGCCATATGTCCAGCTATAGTTTTGAAAACACAAAACATATCTCCTGTGGAGAGGGCGGTATCGTCTTGACGGATAACGAACAATATGCCGAAATGGTTCGAAAAGTAGGCGGGCATGGGTTCAAGAACCTCCGAGCCAATGAAGGCCGGGTTCGCTTGAATACCGATATATTTCAAAATCCAGACTACAAAAGACACGATGAACTCGGATGGAATTACCGACTTAATGAGTTCGGCGCGGCCATTGCCCTCGCACAGTTGGAAAGAGGGGAAGAGCTAGTTGATATGCGCATCAGGTCTGCAAAGATGTTTATAGATGTAATGGGTGATACCGACTATCTGATCCCTCAACAGGTGCCGGAAGGCTATACCCATTCCTATTACACTCTGGGAGTTCTGTATAAGGGGGAAGAAAGTATCGGGGTCAGCTGGAGTGAATTCAGAAAGGCGTATGTCGAGGCAGGCGGAGATGGTATTTACGGGGCATGGAGCGTTCCCTATCTGGAACCCATGATGACGGAACGCAAGTATGTAAAACGCTGCCCCTGGGTGTACGAACATGTATCGTATGAACCAGGATTATGCCCGGTAGCGGAAGACATCCAGAAGCAACTGATGCAGTTTAAGACCAATTACCGAGACATGAAGCTGGCGGAAATGAAGGCGGATATTTTGCGAGGGGTTATCAAAAAATTTTCCGGACAGCGGGGATGAGCCAATGATTGATATCAATTTTTTTATGAAGGCACATGAACTGAAACAAACTATTATGGGGAGTAATCCTTTCGACAAAGAATTCGTTTTTAATGAACTTGAGAAGTACCGCAGTCCAGAACCGGTCGTGTATAATATTGAGACTACGAATGCCTGTAATATGCGATGCGAAATGTGTCCCAGAACGACGATGATGACGCGAAGAATAGAAACGCTGGACCAGGAAACATTTGAAAAAGTTATTGAGCAGATGACGCCGTTTACGCCTGAAGAATGGAAAAAATGGGAATCATTTATTGAACAAAACTATCATATACAACCTGATGACATGAGCGAAAACCATTTCTTTTTATATGTTATCCCCAAAATTGTACAACTCCACGGGTATGGTGATCCTCTGCTGGACAAGAGAATGGCGGACAGGGTCAGAGCTCTTAACAAAAAAGGGTTCTTTACTTATTTTAGTTGTAATCCAGCTAACATTAACATCCAAAAAAATCTTGAAATGTTCGATAGCGGGTTGGATTATATCAAGTATTCGATAGAAACTGTTGATGACTTTCTGCATAAGAAAATTAGAGGCCAGGCATCCAACTTTTCTGATAGTTATAGGAAAATACTTCAGCTTTTAGAAGAGAAACAAAAGCGTAATTTCAGCACAACAATTGTCATTACAATGCTTGACCTGCATAGAACTAATCAAGAAGAAGAATATGAAAAACTTAAAAATGCCTTCAAGGGCTTGGATGTATATCTCTATCTAAAAAGTCAGGATACGCAATGGTATCAGAACAAATATGAAGGTACAAAATCAGTGCACTGGTCGGAATTCTGCCAGCATCCATGGATGTCCATGACCGTTAAATCGAATGGCGAGGTTGTAATGTGCATGGAAGATTTCAATAACGAGATCATCCTGGGCGATGCACGAAAAGAATCTTTGTATGATATTTGGAACGGCGAGAAGTATCGGCAATTTCGAAGAGATCATTTTGAACTTACCCCGGGAATCAAATGTACAGAACAATGTGATATGAAATTAGCAGGTAATTATTTTACATAATCGAGGGAAGACCAGAGGAATGGTTTGATAGTAGAAGAAGATTGGGTGAGATTATTAACGCCAGAATATGACCCCATTCTCTCGGAAGTTTCAAGGATGCCATCCCCGCTTTACCGGAAATCGGAATCTGTCTGAAATTAGCACGCTATAAATTGCCGCTTTATGCTGTCAGAACGTGCGGGACGTTCGCCAGGAGAATGCCACGTGTATAATATTACGATAATTGGTGCCGGACAGATCGGGAGCCGTCATCTTCAGGCAATTGCTATAATGAAAGAGGATGCCAGAGTGCACCTGGTAGATCCTTCTGAAGAGTCTTTGAAAATCGCCCAAGAACGATTTTTAGAGGTATATGATAACAGCAGTTCTGGAAACATTGAACTGATATGCGATAGATGTATCGACTGTGTATCGAAACCAATCGATTTGGCGATTGTAGCCACCTCCTCCAATGTTCGAGCCACCGTCATTAAAGAACTCGTACGCAAGAAAGAGGTTAAAAATTTTATATTGGAAAAGGTTTTATTCCAGAGGGAGGCTGAATATTACGAGATTGATGAACTGTTAAGAAAACATAATATCCCTGCATGGGTGAATTGTTATATGAGATCGAGAGATTTTTATCAAAAGCTGAGAGATGAAATGGATCCGGATCAAAAAGTTGAGATGCGTGTTGAAGGGCCCCTGTGGGGAATGGGGTGCAACAGTATCCATTTCATTGACTGCCTTTCATATCTGACAGGTTGTCATGATTTCGGTTTCGATTCCTCCCGTCTCAGCAGTGAACTTATGGATGCCAAAAGGGCGGGATTTAAGGAGTTTTCAGGGGAATTGGCGGGTAAAAATTCCCACGGGCATTCCCTGACCCTGATTTGTCGCGATACGGGGAATGGGCCAGTCACAATTAATATAGGTAACGGTTCTAAGCGACATGAGATTATCGATTATGTCGACCATGTCATTCATCGGGTATCTGACGGGGATCAAGAGACGGAAGAGAAGGCAGAGATCCCTTTCCAAAGTCAAACGACCAACAAGTTGGCGTGGCAGATCTTTCATCATAATGACTGTGATCTTACGCCATATCACGATTCGATGAACCTGCACCTTCCTCTTATCAGAACCTTTCTTGGCCATATGCAAAATCTGTCCGGAAAAAACGAGGAGATATGTCCAATAACCTGAATTCGAAAAAAGTGGTTCTTTTCGGGGCCGGTGAGATGGGGGCTGAGTATTCCAAAGTCTTGCAGCATTTGGGTGTGGTTTTTTCTGTTGTCGGTCGTAGTACCGCAGGAACTGAGCGATTTAATACCCTCTCTGGTCTGAAGGCTGTGTCGGGTGGATTTCCTGCATGGAAAAGGCAGCGTGATTCCAATAAGGTAGAATATGCCATTGTTGCCGTAAGTGTGGAGGAATTGTCCGGCGTGGCAATAGATCTTATGAACTTTGGCGTGAGGAAAATACTGCTTGAAAAGCCGGCAGGGCTAGATCTCCAGGAAATCAAACGTGTCCGGGATAGGGCCAAGGCAACAGGAACAAAAATAATTATTGGCTATAACAGGCGATTTTATGCCTCTGTCCTGAAGGCCCAGGAGATTATTCAACAAGAGGAAGGAGTTCAATCCTTCAATTTTGAGTTTACCGAATGGGTGCACCTGATACCCGAAAAAATCAGCGATATTGTCAAAAGGAACTGGTTCCTGGCCAATTCGGCACATGTAATAGACATGGCTTTTTTCCTGGGCGGAAAACCCCGGGAAATACGATCTTTTGTGTCCGGAGGTTGCGATTGGCACCCGGCCGCCACCGTGTTTTCAGGGGCCGGAATTTCCGAAGGTGGAGCGTTGTTTTCATATCAGGCCAATTGGTTTGCGCCCGGACGGTGGGGAGTTGAAATCCTTACCAAAGATAGCCGCCTTATCTTTCGTCCGCTTGAAAAGTTACAGGTGCAAAAGAACCGATCAGTGGCCGTTGATTTTGTTGAAATCGATGATCGTTTGGACAGAGATTTCAAACCGGGTCTTTTGAGGCAAACCGAGTTTTTCCTGAACGATGTCAATCATCCCAATTTCATCACTATCGATGAACAGTATGAGAATGTGGTGAACTATTATCAAAAAATAATCAAACCGGTTTGACGGAAAATAGTCTCGATGTCCAAGGGAGAGATAAAGATCTAACGGGTCAATGTTTTTTAAGAGTCTGAATTACTGAGTATGGAATCTGAAAAAGTTGATGCTATTATCTTGGCCGGCGGCCTCGGAACGAGGTTGAAGGACACGGTCCCTGATTTACCCAAGGCCCTCTCTCCTGTCCACGGTAGACCGTTCCTCGACTATATCTTTTATTTTTTAGAAGAATCTTACGCGGTCAAAAGCGTAACACTCGCTGTGGGCCACATGGCGAATCAGATACTAGGACAGTATACTGGCCGGAAGGGATACAGCTTCGAAATTCTTTTTTCACAGGAAGAGACGTTGTTAGGAACAGGCGGAGCCATAAAAAAGGCCCTGCAATATTCAACAACTGAGAGTGTGTTAGTACTCAATGGTGACTCCTATGTAAATGTTTGCCTGAGTGATGTGATCGCATTTCACAGAGAGCGAAACGCTTCTGTCACCGTTATTGTGAAGAAAATAGAAAATCCCGGCAGGTATGGACTGATCAAGCTTGATGATAACCACAGAATTACATCTTTTAATGAGAAGCAAACAAGTGCCACAGACGGCCATATCAACACCGGAGTATATTTGTTGAAAAGACAGATCTTCAATAACATCGAAGAGAGCAAGGTTCTGTCTCTTGAAAAAGAGCTTATGCCTCTTTTTATTCGCAGTGGTGGTGTGTATGCTTTTGCCACTCATGGAGAATTTATTGACATCGGCGTTCCTGAGACGTATCTGGTTGCCGAGGAATTCTTTAAAGAGGCATTAAACCATACTCTAAAACAGCCCAATAAAATCAAGCTACACGCATAATTGTAAGGGCTTTCATGACCGGCATAACACGGGTACCGGGGCGAAGCCTCTTCCCTCGATGGTAACTCGCCGGAGTTGCTTGCCAGAAAAAACTCTTTTTCCCGAACATAGAAACAACCGAAACGGGAACACTTTGAAGAGGTGAATATTGCATGGGGCGAATCATGGATGGTATGAGTATCAAGGCATTAAACCACAAAGCAAACCAGATACGAAATCACGTTTTAGAAATGTGCATACACACAGGAGGACATATTGTATCATCATTTTCGAGCGTGGAAATACTGGTTTCTCTGTACCATGGCAATGTATTAAACATCGATCCCCGCGATCCTGATTCAGAAGAGCGTGACAGATTCATATTAAGTAAAGGACATGCCGAAACTGCGCTGTATGCGGTACTTGCTGATCGCGGTTTTTTCCCTGCTGCGTGGATTGAAGAACATTACCGTAAGGGTGACTGTCGTCTTGGAGGCCATCCTGATCGCAAAATTCCCGGTGTTGAAATAAACTCTGGCGCTTTGGGGCATGGTCTCGGCATCGGAGCCGGTGTTTCGTGGGCCGCAATAAAAGACGGTAAAACCCATTTGCAGTTTGTCCTTATGGGCGATGCAGAGTGCATGGAGGGCTCAGTCTGGGAGGCGGCACTATTTGCCGCCAAGCATGAATTGAATAATCTGGTTGCAATCGTTGACTGGAACCGTATAGGTTCCCTCGACTTCACAAAAAATTACAGCAAATTAGAACCTTTTGCGGAGAAGTGGAATGCGTTTGGCTGGGATACGCAAACCATAGATGGTCATAGTTTCGAAGAACTCATAAATACATTTCAAGATGCGCGTTCACGTAGGAGCGTTAAGCCGCTTTTGATCATAGCAGAAACCATCAAAGGTAAGGGAGTTTCGTTTATGGAAAATGATCCTGCCTGGCATGTCCGTGCAATTACTGAACAAGTGCAGATTGAACAGGCTAGAAAAGAATTGCGGTGGAGGGATGATGACAACTGCTAATTTGGAAATGCGAGATGCCTTTATTGCAGCTCTTTTTGTACATGCAAAGAAAAACCGCGATATTGTGTTTTTAACAAACGATTACGGCGCTCCAAGTCTTGATCAGTTTCGGGAAGAGTTGCCTGAGCAGTTTGTGAATATGGGGATCTCTGAGCAGAACATCATATCTGTCGCCGCTGGCATGGCGCTCGGTGGAAAAAGAGTACACGTATACAGCATCGCTTCATTCATAACATTACGTTGTCTTGAACAAATAAAGATAGATTTATGCAGCATGGATTTGCCTGTTACTATCATTGGTGTAGGAGGCGCATATGGCTATAGTGCCGATGGGCCAACGCACCATGCAACCGAAGATATCGCTTTGATGCGGGCTATTGCAGGTATGCAAATTTATTGTCCTGCAGACGCAAATAGCTCGGAAAGGCTTGTTGATCTTTCACTTCTTTCATCACATCCAATGTATGTGCGCCTGGATAAGGGTAAGTATCCTCTTTTATATGATCGGGGTAGTGATTTGAGTGCGGGCTTTTCCAGATTACGAGAGGGTGATGATGTATGCATCGTCGCGACGGGTACTATGGTACACAGGGCGAAAGAGGTCGCTGAGGAACTTGAAAAACATGATATACAGGCTGGTGTCATTGATACATACAGAATAAAACCTTTTCCACAAGGGCTTCAACTGATCCTGTCCAAGCAAAAGCGGATAGTGTCCATTGAAGAACATACATTATGTGGAGGATTAGGAAGTAGCATTGCCGAAACAATAGGAGACAACGATATGTGCATTCCGTTGAAACGGTTTGGGATATCCGATAATCAACTGTATGCATATGGATTGCGAGATGCCCTGCATCAAGAACGAGGGATTAACAGGGTCAGTGTTCTGGAATCCATCCTCACTTGGATGAGGTACGGTAAAAGTAAAGGAGAGAGAAAATGAAGATTTTAGTTACAGGCGGTGCTGGATATATCGGGTCTGTGATGGTGCCGGAGTTGCTGAAGGAGGGGCATGAGGTTACTGTGATTGACAGTTTTATGTATAATCAGTCATCATTACTGGAATGTTGCAGCGACAAGCACTTTGAAATTATTCGTGGTGACGCACGAGATGAATCTCTGGTTGCCGGAAAAATGAAGTCAGCGGATGTTGTATTGCCTCTGGCATGTCTTGTCGGAGCGCCGTTGTGTGAACAAAAGCCGCTTGAAGCGAAGTCTATAAATTACGATGCAATAAAGATGCTGCTTGAGTTAAAAAGTAAAGATCAGAGAATCGTTTTTCCAACAACAAACAGCGGTTATGGTATTGGGGAAAAAGGGATCTCCTGTACAGAAGAATCTCCTTTAAGGCCTGTTTCACTGTATGGCCGATTAAAGGTGGACATTGAAAAAGAGCTGCTAAGTGCAGATAATACTATTACCCTGAGACTTGCCACCGTATTTGGAGTAAGCCCCCGTATGCGCATGGATCTGTTAGTCAATGATTTTACGTACAGGGCAGTCACTGACAGGTTTATTGTCTTGTTTCAGGCTCACTTTATGCGCAACTACTTGCACGTTCGGGACGTTGCCGGGGTTTTTCTCCATGCGATTAAGAACTTTGATTCAATGAAAAATGAGCCGTACAATGTTGGATTAAGCAGCGCCAATATAAGCAAATGGCAGCTATGTGAGGAAATAAAACAACAGGTGCCAGATTTCTATTTTACTGAGGCTGATGTCGGAGAAGATCCAGATAAGCGGGATTACATGGTAAGCAATGAAAAAATTGAAAAAACAGGGTTTCGTACCAAGTCTACCATCCAGGACGGTATCCGTGAGTTGATAAAAGCTTACAGGATTTTGAAGCGAAACCAATATGCCAACATATAAAACCGCTAAGGAGCGGCATGATATACTTTAAGATCCACCTGAAATTATAGAGAAACGTCTGAAGGATAAGCCGATATGCAAACATTTAGATTCAAAAAAGCGGTAATTGATGATCCTCGTTTGACATCACCACAGTGCAATGAGATGCAACCTGTAATAAAAGAATTTGAAACACCGTGGTTCTCAATCTTTAATCGTGGGGGATACTATACATATGAAACGCCATGGCCGAATGTGTGTGTGTTGCCCGTTGTTGATAAAAATAAGATCCTAATGGTAGGAGCAAAACGGGAATTGTTAGCGGCAACTTCAATTGAATTAGTGTCGGGTGGCATTGAGCCCGGAGAAAGTGCAATCGAGGCTGCTGCCAGAGAGTTGAAGGAAGAAGCGGGCATTGTGATTAACGATTTGACAAGATTTGAGCAGCAAATTCCATACTCCGTGGTGTCAAGCCGGATTCCAAATCTTGTTTATATTTTTGAAATTGCCCTGACAATCGATGAATTCAATAATAGAAACGAGCATGATGATGAAGTCGAAGAGGTTTACTTGTTCTCATTTGATGACATAAAAAGAAAGGTAAATAATGGCGAAATATATGCTGCTTTGCCCGTGGCAGCAGTACTAAAAAAAATATTTCTTTGAAGATAAGCGGGGTTTTCTGAACAATCAAAATATCATTGAGGTAATAAGACTTGGCTGATGTTTGAGGAGTCTGAAGAAATCCAAGATTTTTAAGCGTGTTCACGCTAATGAAAAGTTATGCAGCAATCAGGGGGATCGGGTAAATGAATCTAGACATATTATTTGTCAATATTGGTGGAAGTGAAAAGAAAGTTTATCAGGATCTTAGCAAAGAATTTTCAGCATGTGAACCACCATTCTGGACCATTTTGACTGCAGGATATGTCCGCAAGCAGGGGTGTTCGGTTGATTTTCTTGATGCTGCTGCTTTGAACATGGATTTTGATGAAACGATCAGCGTTATTAAACAGAAAAACCCCCGGTTACTGGGGATTGATGTTCACGGACAGCAGGCAAATTGCAGTTCACCGTTGATGGTGGCTACTGAAGAATTTACCAAAAAAGTTAAAGCGGAATTGCCTGAACAGCCAATCTGCATCTCCGGCTGGCATCCTTCTGCCCTTCCTGAACGATCTCTTAGAGATACCGGTGCAGATTATCTTATCCAGGGGGAGGGATTCAGAGTATGGGCTGACCTTGGGAGTGGCAAGGACGTTGAAAACATACCGGGTCTGTGGCGGAACATAGAAGGGGAAATTATAAGACCCAGGTCGCTATCTGAAAATATCCGTGATCTTACAACTGAGCTAGATCAAGTTGCCTGGGATCTGGTTCCTTGGAAAGAAGGCAAATATCGTGCGTTTAATTGGATGTGCTTAGCTGACTTTTCAAAACGTCAACACTATGTTTCTCTTTATACCAGCTTAGGATGTCCTTATTCATGTTCATTTTGTGCGATTCAGTCGAAATACGGCGAACGTAAAATCAGGTACTGGAGCCCCGAGTGGGTTTTACGACAGCTCGATATCCTCGTAAGGGAGTATGGTATCTGTCATGTTAACCTTGTGGATGATCTTTTTATTTTTAACCCTGATCATTATATGCCAATTGCACAGGGGCTGCTTGAACGAGAATATAAGCTGAATATTTGTGCATTTGCGCGCGTTGATGCTGTAGACAGGATGCCGGTTGAAAAACTTGACCTTTTGAAAAAAGCTGGTTTCAACTGGTTTAAGCTTGGTATTGAGTCTCCAGTAAAAAAAGTAATGGTAAATGTGAACAAGAATCAATATGCAAAAGATGATATTCGACGTGTTGTGAAGAAAATACACGATGCGGGGATAGACATGTGTGCTAATTTCATTTTTGGTTTACCCGGTGATGATTATGACAGTATGGAGGAGAATTTCGAATTTTCTATGGAACTCAATCCTGTTTTTCCAAGCTTCTTTTGCGCGATGGCTGTACCAGGCTCACAATTGTATGAAGATGCACTAAAGAATGGAATAGAACTTCCAGAAACCTGGCTTGGTTATGCGCAGCAAGGATATGATTTTCTGCCATTGCCTACAGAGTTCTTGACCGCTGCCCAAGTACTGGAATTCAGAGATTATGCATTTACTGCCTATTATGATAACCCGCGCTACTTGCATATGATTGAAACGAAATTCAATAAAGAAGCGCGTGAGCATATTGAGAGCATGAATTCCATCCGGTTGAAACGCAAGCTATTGGGAGATTAGCAATATGGCGCATTACTGTTGATGCCAACCAGTATGTCATAAACAAGAAAAGCCTGTCATGAATCATCAACATTTGTATCCCTTTGATGCGCAATTCAATATGTTTTCATTAGTGTAATCGTTCAATACTGGAATTACTGTATAGAAAACAGTAAAATCAATTTGAGTAAGCCGGATCCTCCTAATGTGGTGCTTCAGCTTTGGCGAAAGGGAGAAGGACTTGATAATATGCAATGATGCAAGATCGACTTGTATTAACAATGGGAGAGCCGTCTGACTTTGGAAGAGAATATATTCAATGAATGAGCTTGAGAGTATTATAAAAGCGCAGGGGTGACAAAGAGTGAAGAAAGAGCTTTTATTGATTTCAATAGCGACAAACAGCCATCGGAATATCGGATGTCTTTCGCTTTATGCAACAGCTGTGGAAGCCGGAATATCTACCAACCTTCTTTTTGTCCCGCGTGAAGCGGAGTACAACGAAGAGGAATTTTGTGCATTATTGAGGGCAAATGATTTCAAGGTAATCGGCATCTCTTTGACCACAAGGGATTTTTATTTTGCACGAAAAATCACATCACATATCCGAAAGTGCCTGCCTCAGGCCCATATCCTGTGGGGCGGAATTCATCCTACCTGCAAACCAGAGGAATGTTTAGACTATGCCGATTCTATTTGTATAGGTGAAGGTGAATCGTTCTTGATTGAACTCATTACCGCCTTGAGAGATGGGATTGATCTTATTGGCATCCCCGGGATCGGAGTGAAAGTGGGTGACAAAAATGAATTAGTACTGAACCCGCCACGCTTAATCGAAGATTTGAATAAATTGCCGTTCCCCCGATTTGATTTTGAACATTTTTATGTGTTGGATGCCTGTGGACTGCACCTGTTTGGTCCGCAGGATTACGCCAAGTATGCAAGACATAACGGGGATGGTTATGTATTGTTAACCTCCCGATCTTGTCCCCATCGCTGTACATACTGCATCAATTCGTTCCTTAACCGCCTCTATGATGACAAGGTTGCCCGCTTAAATCGACGGCTCACCGTTGATAATGCATTGAAAGAAATTGTCCACGCCTTATCCACCATTCCCGGCATCGGTTTCATCAACTTTATGGATGATCACTTCCTTACCGATAATAGGTGGATTGAGGAATTCTGTGAAAAATATAAAAAATCGATACGGTTACCTTTCATAATTCGAGCAACGCCAAACACCGTAAAAGATAAACAGATTTCTCTCTTAAGGGACGCCGGTCTTCACACAGTTCAAATGGGTATTCAGTCTGGGAGTGAGCGTACCCATAAAACTATTTTTCACCGTTCCTTTAATGAGGAAACGGTGTTGAGGGCGGCACAGGTGCTTCATCATTATGATCTTGAATGTATGTATGATTTTATCATTGACAACGATTTTGAAACTGATGAGGACCGAGACAAAACCATTGAACTGATGTTGCGCCTTCCCAAACCTTATTTAGCCAATTTGTTTGCGATGACTGTCTTCCCAAAAACTGATTTGGAGGCAATGTATAAAGAGCGGAACATGACGCCACGCGTTGATCCATATTCAAGTAATTATTTTAATTTCATTGAAGATAATTTTTACTATCGGCTGGCAAGCCTGGTCTCTGTAATTGACGAAAAGGAAATTCGTTATATATTACAGAATCGCGATGATCCGAAAGTTTTGTCGCACTTGGAGAAACTGTTTTTAGAAAAAGCCCCTCCTCCCTCATTAAGCTCAACCTAACTATAGCCGTCGATAAAATAGCATCGAAAGAATAGCAGCTACAGGAGGATTCGATGGAGATTGCGAAGACAAATCTTGAAGGGGTGTTGATGATCAAGCCACCCACAATTTTTGAAGATTTCCGGGGTAATTATGTAGAACTTTACAACGAGGAGCTTTACAAGAACGCGGGAATAGATGTCGATTTTGTCCAGGATGACATTTCAACATCTTCTCGGCATGTACTCAGAGGGATACATGGGGACAGTGTAACATGGAAACTGATATCCTGCCTTTACGGGCGATTTTATTTTGTTGTGGTGAACTGCGACAAGGAGTCGCCACAGTTCGGTCAATGGCAAGCATTCACTCTTTCAGCCGAAAATCACATGCAAATACTTGTACCACCCAAATACGGAAATGCCCACCTTGTCTTAAGTGAAAAAACTGTCTTTCATTACAAGCAAACAACGTATTACGATCCTGATCTGCAATTTACGTATACATGGAACGACCCGTTGTTTAATATCTGGTGGCCTGTCAAAAACCCTATTCTATCCCAGCGGGACGAAAAGGGTCATTTTGCCAAGTAATCGCGAGAAATGATACAGATAAGAATTGCTGACCGCCATGACATCGAAGGCATGGTAGAGTTGCAGAAACACGTATACTACGAAAAAAAGAGGGACAATCCGTTCTTTGTCTGGCAGTGTTTTGAAAACGTCAATCCCTCAATTCTGGTTGTAGCTCAGCAAGATACTTCAATTGTTGGAACGTTCGGCATCCAAAAGAGGAAAACAACGGGCGGTCTATACGGGGGCCAGCTCAGCTGGCTTATTGTTGCTGAGCATATGCGTAGAAACGGGCTTTTTACAAAAATGGGCAATCTTGCCTTAGAGTCTATTGCTGGTCTTGACTTTATTTTTGTCATCGCAAACAGGAATGCTGTCCTTCCGTGTGAGAAAGCATTTAACATGAAATTCATCGGGGAGCTTCCTCAGATGATTTTAAAGAATGCTCAGGCAGATATGTATGCGGAATCCTCTGTGGAACAAATTAATAATGAAACTGTATTTCATAACATTCCATCCTGTGAGAATGCGATAACCTTCTTAAGAACAGAGCGGTATCGGCGTTGGCGATATGCAAACAGCACAGTTCATACATATTTTAAGGTTTCTATTCCATCCGGAGAATATGCGATCGTTAAACTGTTTAACCCAAATCAGTCATCAGAAATGATAGGCGATATCGTCGATTTCGAGTGTGACACTCTGGACACCCTTAAACTTCAGCACCTTTTCCATGTTGCATCCGGTGAGTTGAAAAAGATGGGTGCGGTAACCATCATGACATGGGCTATGCCTGGAAGCGCATTGAGATGTTCACTTGAAAATATGGGTTTTGCCAAGAGTGAATATGACAGTTATTTGGGTGTTAAAATGTTAAATGAAACGTATACCCAGTTAGACAATATTAGCAATTGGCACCTAGTTCAGTCTGATGCTTCAAACTATTAAACCTAACACAATATGTAAAGATCTGTTTTTGCGCCAATTCTGGGTGGAAAAAATCTAAACTTGGAGAATACAATGAAGGACATAAAACGATCCATGGAGAGAGCCCTTGTGGAACAGGGGTGGATATTCGGAGACAAGGCCACCCGCATTGGTTCACCGTTTGTCTGGGAAGAAAATGAAAACAAGAATAACATAGTAAACTTGGAAGATTTATACGCAATAGGGTTCTATTTTTCCATGTGGTATGTCAAAAAAAACACGCCACAGGAGCTTGTGCTGGAAAATCATGATGAAGTGAACAGTTATATGATCTCCGAAATCACACGTTCCTTTAAACACTTTTTCCCTTTTTTACCCCTCACGGAGACGTGGATAAATCATATAGAGGCACAGGCGCTTGCCAGAGCCCAGGACTATTTTTTCCTCAAGAAGTTTTGCAAAGATTTGCCCTCGGAACTTCACCACATTGATATCGGGCCAGGCCTGGGGTGTGCCGCAATTGCAAGCATGAAATTTCTTAAATCCACTTTCTATGCTCTTGAGGCAAGTCCTATGAGTTATGGAGTTCAACGGAACTATTTCAGGTTTATTTCTCCTTATCCTGGGGCATATCTTGATGTAATTGAATGTGAAAACTATCAATTGCCGGTTGATACCATAATACGTGAGATACGAAAGAAGGATTATAAGATTAAACATGTTCCTTCATGGAGATTTCCCTGGCTGGCTAAAGAATCCATGGATCTTATGTCAGCGACTTTTGTCCTGAATGAGTTGAATTATGCGGGTATTCTCTGGATTTTATCAAATGCTTCCAGGGTCATCAAGAAAGACGGTTATTTTTACATCCGCGATAGTGAGATTTTAAAACCGGGGACACATAATATTGAATATGACAAAGTGCTTGAAAAAATAGGTTTCGAAAAAGTAAGTGAGCTGCGATTTGAAAACAGGCATGTTTATTTTGGAATTCCGAGATTATACCAGAAGACCGGGTCACAGATACTGTCTTTTGAAGAAATGGTCGAGATGTGTCTGGGAAAATATGCCTCTGTCGCCGCTGGAAGCAATCTGGCATATAACACCGAGAAGATTCCGCGATTGTAATCATGGTTATTCGAAGAAGATAGCGCGCAATAAAGGAAGGAGCCATTAAGTGCCAGTCGATACAATATTCAATGACCCGCTTTTTCAGGAAACATGTATCTACCGAACGCTAAAAGAAAGCCCCTTGGGGTTTATTGACATCGGCTCAATGAAGGCCATTCATCCAATTATTGCGCCTGTCTCATCTCTTACCCACGTCTTGTGTTTCGAACCGAATAGGGATGAGCAGCAGAAACTTATACAGCAATATGCGAAGCACCCCTACAAAGAGTTGACGATATCGAATAGTGCCATTTACAATGAAAACAGAACGGAGCAGCCATTATATATTACAAAGAATATCGTTGGCTCTTCTCTGTTACCCCCCCATCAGAGCCTTATTGAGCGTTACAATCTGAATGGATTGATGGTTACTCATTCCGAGAGGGTGAGGACCGAAACACTGGATCATGTATGCTCCACAACAGCCTCGCATTCATATAGGCCAGGGGAATTACTGAAAATTGATGCCCAGGGAGTTGCGTATGAAGTATTGACAGGCTCCACAAAATTACTTGCTGAGAACTGCATGGCTATTTGGTGTGAAGTGGAATTTCTTGATATCTATACTGGCCAAAAACATATTACCGATATCATAGACTTCCTCAAGGACTATGGGTTCTGCCTCTTTGGATTATACCCTCATTATCTGTCTACTCGGATGTTGGATAGGAAAAGGTGTCGCACTGAAGAACGGATACCATGGGCCGACACCCTCTTTT
>ENA-ORXD01001296-ORXD01001296.1-sediment-metagenome-genome-assembly--contig:-NODE-1296-length-21702-cov-3.533965_pt1 | contig 21702 bp, 23 predicted proteins | sample MGYA00237862_ERZ511471 | MGnify/ENA metagenome assembly ERZ511471
CGCGGTCAAGATCGACCCGTACTTAAATATCGATGCCGGGACCATGAACCCGGGCCAGCACGGTGAGGTCTTTGTCCTCTCCGACGGTGGTGAAGTGGACCTTGACCTCGGGAACTACGAACGGTTCCTCGACATCGACCTCTCGTCGCTGCACAACATCACGACGGGCAAGATCTACCGGAGCGTGATCGAGAAAGAGCGGCGGGGTGATTACCTCGGGGAGACGGTCCAGATCATCCCCCATATCACTGACGAGATCAAGGCATGCATCCGGGCGGCTGCCCATGACGGGGTTCCCGGTGAAGGCCCCGCGGACATCTGCCTCGTGGAAGTGGGAGGGACGGTCGGGGACATCGAGAGCATGCCATTTCTCGAGGCAGTCCGCCAGATGCGGGGCGAGCTCCCGGAGGAGGATACCGTCCTCATCCACGTGACCCTCATCCCCGAAGACAGCATGGGCGACCTCAAGACAAAACCCACCCAGCACTCGGTCAAAGCCCTCCGGGAGCTCGGGCTCTATGCCGACATCATCGTCGGGAGAGGACAGCGCCCCGTCGGCTCCGGGACCAAGCGGAAGATATCGGCATTCTGCGACCTCCCCCAGGAGGGGGTGATCAGTGCAGCCACCGTTCCCGACATCTACCAGGTCCCGATGGAGATGGAGCGCGAGGGCGCCGCAGACGTCCTGTCCCGCCACCTCAGGCTCTCTCCCCGCGAGGCAGACACCCGCTGGTATACCCTCGTAGAACAGGAATACCGGACGCAGGTCCGGGTCGGCATCGTCAGCAAGTACGGGGTCGAGGACGTGTACATGAGTATCAAGGAGGCCCTCAAGCATGCCGGCCGGGCCTCCGGGACCGAGGTGAAGATCACCTGGCTCGATGCCGAGCACTATGCAGAAGCGGACCTGGGAGCATTCGACGGAATCCTGATCCCCGGAGGGTTCGGGCAGCGGGGTATCGAGGGCAAGATCAATGCCATCCGGTATGCCCGAACCAACCGGGTCCCCCTGCTCGGCCTCTGCCTCGGGTTCCAGCTCGCTGTCGTGGAATATGCCCGGAGCGTGCTTGGCTGGAAGGATGCAACGAGTGCCGAGATGGGTGAGGGCAGGCACGTGATCGCGATCCTGCCCGAACAGCAGGGGTTATCCGACCTTGGCGGGACGATGCGGCTTGGCAACTACCCGGTCACGCTCGTGGATGGTACCCGCGCGATGCGTATCTACGGGAAACGCGAGATCGTCGAGCGTCACCGTCACCGCTACGAGGTGAACCCGGTCTTCATCCCTGATCTCGAGAAGGCAGGCCTGGTGTTCTCCGGGTCCTGGAACAACCGGATGGAGATTTGCGAAGTGACTGATCACCCGTTCTTCCTCGCTACCCAGTTCCACCCCGAGTTCCGTTCGCGGCCGACCCGCCCCTCGCCGCCGTTCCTCGGGTTCGTGGAGGCATGCAGCGCCTGCAGGGACGGGAGGTGAGCAAAAACCATGGTGAACGCAGAACGATTTGTCAGGGAATCGGTCGCTGAGATCGCGGCGGAGGCAGGGTCGCACCAGGTGGTTATCGCGCTCTCGGGCGGTGTGGACAGTTCGGTCTGTGCTGCACTGGCCGCCCGGGCGATCGGTGACCGCCTGATCCCGATTTACGTGGACACCGGCCTGATGCGGAAAGGCGAGACCGGGAAGATTGCCCGGATGTTCGGGGACCTTGACCTCCGCATCGTGCATGCCGGGGAGGAGTTCCTGGGCGCCCTCGCCGGGATAAGCGATCCCGAGCTGAAGCGCAAAGCCATCGGCGAGCGGTTCATCCGTGTCTTCGAGCGGGAGGCGAGGAAGACGGGCGCCCCCTACCTCCTCCAGGGCACGATCTACCCGGACCGTATCGAGAGCGAGGGGGGCATCAAGAGCCACCACAATGTCGGGGGTATGCCGCTGTGCATGGAGTTTGAGAAGGTGATCGAACCGCTCCGCGACCTGTACAAGGACGAGGTCCGGGAGGTCGCCGGTGCGCTCGGTCTCCCTCCCGAGATCCAGCACCGGATGCCCTTCCCCGGGCCGGGCCTTGCCGTCAGGGTTATCGGCGAGGTGACGCAGGAGAAGATCGGGGTGGTGCGGGAGGCGAACTGGATCGTCGAGGAGGAACTGGTCGACCGGTACCTCCCCTGGCAGTGTTTCGCCGCGGTCCTCGGCCTCGGCACCGGGGTGAAGGGCGACAACCGGGTGCACGGCTGGATCGTGGCGGTGCGTGCCGTCAATTCGCGGGACGGGATGACCGCCGACCCCATTGAGATCCCCTACGATGTGCTCGGGAAGGTGGCGTCCCGGATCACCGCGGAGATACCGAGCGTTGCCCGGGTTGTCTATGACATCACGCCAAAACCGCCTGCCACGATAGAGTACGAATAACGGTTACGAAAATCAGTATCAAGATAATATGCAGGAGAAAGAGGATTTCCGGGAACTCGAAGCCCGGTACTATATGCCCACCTTCACCCGCGAGATCATGCTGGATCACGGGCAGGGAGCGCGGGTATGGGACACGGATGGAAAAGAGTACATTGACTGCGTGGCAGGCATCGCGGTCTGCAGCACCGGCCACTGCCACCCGGCAGTTGTCCGGGCTATCTGCGAGCAGGCAGCCCGGCTGATCCACTGCTCGAACCTGTACTATGTCCCCGGGCAGGCAGAACTTGCCCGGAAGCTGACCGGCCTCTGCGGGATGGACACGGCATTCTTTGCAAACTCCGGCGCCGAGGCAAATGACGGGGCCATCAAGCTCGCACGGCTTGCCACCGGGAAGAAACGGTTCGTGGCGTTCACCCACGGGTTCCATGGCCGGACCCTCGGGTCGCTCTCGGTCACGCACAAACCAGCCATCCGTGAGCCGTTCCTCCCGCTGGAACCCTCCTGCACGTTCGTCGAGTACGGGGATCTCGACGGCCTCGAGAAAGCGGTCGACGATACGGTCGCCGGGGTATTCCTGGAGCCCGTCCAGGGGGAGGCAGGCGTCATCATCCCTCCGGACCAGTTCATCAGGGGAGCCCGGGAGATCTGCGATGCCCGTGGCGCCCTCCTGATCGCCGACGAGGTCCAGACCGGGATGGGGCGGACCGGAACGTGGCTTGCGATCCAGCATACCGGTGTGAAACCAGATATTGTCACGCTCGCAAAAGGGATGGCGAGCGGGTTCCCGATGGGAGCGCTCCTTGCCCGTGAGGGCCTCGCATTCCGGAAGGGCGAGCACGGGAGCACGTTCGCCGGCGGACCGCTCGCCTGTGCGGCAGCGCATGCCACGATCGCCGTGATTGAGCAGGTACTCCCCGGGGTTGGAGCCAAAGGGGAGCGGTTCGCCCGGCACCTCTCGGCGCATTCCCCGCGCGTGCGGGGGCTGATGATAGGGATCCCGGTCGGGGAGTCCTGCCCTGCTGTCCAGAAACGGTGTGCTGAAGGGGGGGTGCTCGTCAACTGTGCCGCGGACGGGAACCTCCGCCTGGTGCCCCCCCTCGTCATCACGAATGACGAGATCGACCGGGCTTCCACGGTCATCAATGCAGCCCTTGCCGCCCGGGAATAATCCCGGAGTACTTCCTTTTTTACCCCTATCCCCACACCGGATTTGAGGATCACGCTCCACTAGGGCAGGCGGATGCCCAGGGGTGGATCCTGAAATGTAACGATTCGGCCGGCTGACAGCCGCCACGAAAGCACGTCCAGATGCCAGTTTTCAGGCTCTTCTTCAGATCAAGTGGGTAAAACTGCATTCGGTGATTCATGGGGAATGGGGGCTGCCGCCCCCAAACCCCCGCATGAGGATAGTTCCTCCCCCCTGATGGGGGTCGGCGCGACGCCTCGTCGGGTCGCGCCCAGGCAAGGCAGCTCGTGGGACATATGGGGCTGAAAGTCTCCCTTTGCGAAAATGGTTCACCTTAAATGTTGAATAATCCAATCCGGCTTACCCACTCGAAACAACGTATAAGGCAGTTTTCATTGGGGGTAGATCGGGATGGGGCGGCCTCGACCTGCAGGACTCTGTCAGGGCGCTCACGTTCCGGACGCAGTTGTGGAAAAAAGATCTATCCCCTGCCGTTCCTCTCCCGGAGCCAGAGCCCTACCATGACGAGGAGAGCGAGTGCCCCCGCCATTCCCGGCAGGGATGCGAACGGGGTGCGCTGCATGCCCGGCTCTGTCATCGGAACCTCGATAGTAATCCCTGGTGTCGGCGCTGTTTCAGGAGCACCCGTAGCCACGAGCCCGAGCGTGTACTGTGTGCCCTGCGCAGCCTGCCCCGGGGCTATCCCCGGCACGGCCGGGGTGGCGGATCCCTGGATTGTGCCGGGTGTTGGAGACGTTGTGGGGGTCTCTTCCGGACCAGGAGTCTCCTGCCCGGTGGGAATAGCAGTCACGACCTCGCGGATACCTGTCACCCTGGCTGAGATAGCCTGGGGAATGATGCGGGCCCCCTCATCATCATCATAGAATGCATCGTATACACTGAGGGACAGCGGCTGGGATGATACTCCCGGGATGGTGAGGGTTGCAAGGAGTATATCTTCCGAATTTCCACCGATCTCCCCGCCGAGGTCCACCGCCATGAGCCGGATGTCCTGCCCCGGTACCCCCCGGACATCGGAGAGCCCGGCCCAGGCCGGGAAGGCAACAGCGGTCAGAAGAGCCCCTCCTTCCGGCGAGACCCGCACATTGAGCGAATAGCCGGAAAGCCCGGAGGGAGCGGATGCGAGGATGAGCTGCACTTCCCCGGTCTCACCCGGGAGTATGGTCATGTCAAATGGTTCATAGGTGTTCTCCACGGCTCCTGCTGCGGAGGACACCAGAACAAGGCCGGCGAGGAGCAGGACTATCATCAGGTATCTTCCAGGGTCTTTCATACAATCTACCTGTATACCAGTCTTTCTCCGGGAGAAAAAAGGGTATCGCCGGTTTCCGGGAGGCAGCGTGCGTGGCCCGCAGGCAGGTTCGGCAATCCAGTTTATCTGGTTTCAGATATACACTATTCCCGCGGGAGAATCTGGGAATGGAGAAGGGGAACACTGGGGGTGGCAGCCCGTACGTACAGCTGGTCCGGGACTGCTACCGGTCGGGCGGATATGTCTTTGCCGCGAAGCCGGGCGAGATCGCCCGGGAGCACGGCATCGACCGGGTTGCCCGGCTGGCGAGCAACGAGAACCCGAATCCACCGGCAGGAACGGCAGTTGCCCGGGGTTGTCAGGCGCTGCGCGGAGCGAACCGTTACCCGGATGCGCCAATGGACCAGCTGGTCAAGTCACTCGCATCCTGCCATGGTGACTACGCGTTCGTCACCGGTGTCGGGATGGACGGGGTGATCGAGACTCTTATCCGGACGCTCGTCAATCCCGGAGACCGGGTTGCCGTCTCGGTCCCCACCTTCTCGTTCTACGGGCTTGCGGCAACAGCCCAGTCCGCAGTGGTCGTCCCTGTCCAGCGGAATGCGGATTTTTCGGTCGATACGGATCGGTTTATCCGGGAAGCCCGGGGATCGAAGATCGCATTCCTCTGTTCGCCGAACAACCCGACCGGGACCGTGACCCCGGTCGGGGACGTGGAGGAGATCGTGAGCGAGCTTGACGGGATCCTCTTCCTCGACAATGCCTATGTCGAGTTTGCGGACATCGACTACCTGCCCCTGCTTGCAGACTACGGGAACCTCGTCATCGGCCGGACCATGTCCAAGGCATATGCGCTCGCCGGCGCACGGGTCGGGTATGCGTTCGTTCCTCCGTGGATCGTCCCCTTCTACAACCGGGCCTCGACACCGTTTGCGCTCAACACGGTATCTGCCCAGGCAGCAATCGGGGCCCTCGAAGACCGGGCGTCCATGGAAGCGTTCGTCCGGCACGTCCGGGACTTGCGTGACCGCATCACCCACGAATGCAGGTTTCCTGTCTCCCCCTCCGGTGCAAACTTCCTCATGGTCGATGTCGCTCCCTGGACCGGTGACGGGATGGCCCGGGAGCTTGCGGAGCGAGGGGTGATCGTCCGGTCCTGTGCCAGTTTCCCGGGACTTCCCGATCACTACATACGGGTCAGCATCGGTGAAGAATGGGAGAACGGGATGTTTTTGGACGCGATCAGGGCCGTACAGGAGACCGGGGCAGGGCTCTCTCCTGTGGGGAACAGGGATCCGCCATGATGGTCGGCATTACCGGGACGCCCGGGACAGGAAAGAGTTCGATAGCGGACGAGCTGGCAGGGAGGGGTTTTTCTGTCCTCCATCTCTCGGACACGGTCGGTAACTACGTGCTCGGGGACGACGAGGACCGGGACACCCGGGTCATCGATGAGGATGCCTGGGTCGCGGGATTTGCCCCGTTCGATGGTTTTGTCGAGGGGCACCTCGCCCATCTCCTCCCCTGTGACCGTATCGTGGTGCTCAGGTGCCGCCCCGATGTGCTGGGAGAACGGTTGAAAAGCCGGGGATACGGAGCTGATAAGGTACGCGAGAACGTCCTTGCCGAAGCCCTCGATGTCATCCTCATCGAGACGGTCGAGTGCTTCCCGCCACAACAGGTATATGAGCTGGATACAACAGGTATGAGTATCGGGGAGTGCAGCACGGCAATCGACCGGTTTGCACGCGGGGCAATCCCGGCATCGTTTGGCAGCATCGACTGGTCGTCATACATCGGGATGATCGAATGACCCTTGATACGTTCAGACCACACCTGAACTGGATATACCGGCCTTTCGTCGGGATCTCGATAAAGATCGGGATAACCCCGGATATCTTCACGGTCTCCGCCTTCATCGTCGCGCTGTTCGCCGGCATCGCATTCTACTTCGGGGACGTGGTCCTCGGCACGTTCTTCATCATGTGCAATGCCGCCTTCGACTCGATGGACGGCGCCGTTGCACGGGCGATGAATATCCAGAGCACGAAGGGTGATTTCCTCGACCACGTGGTCGACCGGTACGCGGATATCTTCATCATCACCGGGATCTTTGCCGGGGGGTTCGCCCCCTGGCCGATCGGGGTTTTTGCCCTCACGGGCGTCTTCATGGTCTCCTACCTCGGCACCCAGGCCCAGGCCGTGGGCGTCGGGCGCTACTACGGGGGGGTGCTGGGGCGGGCTGATCGTCTCCTCCTCCTGATCATAGCCGGGTTCCTGAACATCATCATCCCCGCCGGGGTGTACGGCCTCCCGTTCCTCGGCTGGGTCCTCGTCATATTCGGCCTGATTGGTCATATCACCGCTATCCAGCGGTTCCTCTTTGTCTGGAGAGAGATCCGGTAATCCCCCGGATGAAATCCGCCCCTCACACCGGAACAGACATGCCCCGGCAGGCTGCAACCTGCATGCCCGGAAACCATCCCGGAAAACGGGATTGGCATCCCGGTTAAACCGTACTCACCGGCACCCGGTACGGCCGGCTGCGGGGTGTTTAAGGATATGGTTTTACACTTCCTGCCCGCGTGTGACGACCGGACAGGTCCTTCACTCCCTCTATCGGGGTACAATGACTCGCCCATACGGCACTCCGGTAAAACTTCAGGTGCTGTTCACAGGAGGTATTGAAAGCGGCAGCTTCCCGGTGATCACCCTGAACCAGGGAGAATGGGGCAAAATAATTCCGTTAAAACCATGATTCCAGTGTCTTCTGGCCGGATTTCTGCTTCATGCCGAGGAGTGCCTTCTCCACCCGGTCGGGAGCGAAATCGTACCCGTCACAGAGCATCCGCACGACTCCCTCGTGGTCCGGTTCGCTCCATGAGAGGGCGTACTGGGCGGTGACCGGCGGGTGCCGGAAGAAGTCCATGATGGCATCCAGGTCCATGCCGGGGAGGTTTTCCTCGACGGTTCCCTCAAACCCGCCGTCCCTGATGATCTTCAGGGCCCGTTTTGCCCCGATACCTCTCACCCCCTCGTTGAAATCGGTCCCGGTCAGGAGCGCTACCCGGATGAGGTCATCCCTGGTGATCCCGAGCCCGGACAGGAAATCTGCGAGCACGATACGCTCAGGGCTGACCGTTATCGTCCTGCCATGGAGTTTCCGCTTCCCGCTGACGGTGAGGTTCCTGACGAGGAGGGGAGAGCCGAAGAGGAGCGTGTCATAGTCCTGCGAGACAACGTAGCGGGCGTCACCGCGGCAGACCATTGCTGCAGCCTGGGCCTCGCCTTCGCTCGGGGCCTCCACCACCGGGAGACCGAGCAGGGAGATCAGGGTCTTTGCCGTGCTGATGATAGTCTCATCCACCCGCGATGAGGACCGGGCCTGCCGGTAGGCCTCGGCTATCTCGCCGCGGGAAAGCGCCTCCTGCCAGCGCTCTTCGGCCTTGGTCCGAACAGAGCGCCGCTGTTCGATCGTTGCCTGTTTGAATGCGGGCGGTGTCCCGTCAAAGACATACACCGGCCGGATCCCCCTCTCGATGAGATTACTGGTACGGAAGAGTATCCCGGAGAGGTGGGAGGTGATCCGCCCCTCCCCATCCATCAGCGGCGTCCCATCGGGCTGCCGGATGATGCTCAGGAACTGGTACAACGCATTGTGGGCATCGACAGCGGCAATCCCGCCAAGCGCCTCCCATGAGACAGGGACCTTGTAGGGAGCAACGATATCCCGCAGTGCAACACCCATGGGAACTCCTCTCCCGGCCCGCCAGCTCCTACCGGTAGACCCGCCGGGTAATCTCGGCGACGATTCCCCCGATCTGGTCAACGCTGCTGTCGTAGCGCCGCGCCATCTTCTCTGATATCTCCTCGAGACTAACCCGGATCATCCGTTCGCGGTTCGTGATATGCTGCTCGATCACCCGTAATTTATGGTGGATGATCAGGAACAGTCCTCCGACCGAGAGCACGATCAGCAGGGAGGGGAGCAGGATTCCCGGCTGTACATGGAGGGTGGCGAGGAGTGAATACATCGATGCGCACAGAATGATAATGAGTATTATATCCCCCAGATACTCACGTATATCCATGCTTTTACATGATGATGACCGGGTAATTAAGTTACCTGTGATTCCCGGGGTCATATGATGGGACTCCCCCGGCTCTTCCCCCTCCTCGCGATACCCCTGATGCTGATCATCGTGGAGATCGCTGCCGTTCTCCTCTCGATCCCGATGCAGACAGCAGGGATCACAGCATTCGATGACCCCGAGTCGGTGGCAAACCCGTTCATCTTCATCGTGATCCTCCTCGTATTCACCGGCTTCCTCCTCCTCCTCATCAGGTACCGGTGGAAGAAACTGATCGGGATCATCATCGGGTTCTCGATCTTTTTTACCTTCATCTACATCTTTGCGGGCATTACCGGGTACTTCATGGGCGTGACTGCACTCTCCCTCATCCTCACGCTCGCCTGTGCGACAGCCGCGAGCCTGACCCTCTACCTCTTCCCCGAGTGGTACGTGATAGACACGCTTGGGATCCTCATTGCAGCGGGAGCAGCCTCGATATTCGGGATATCCCTCACCATCGTCCCGGTCATCATCCTGCTCACCATCCTGATGGTCTATGATGCCATCTCGGTCTACAAGACACGGCACATGATCACGCTTGCCGAAGGGGTCATCGACATGAAATCCCCTATTCTCTTCGTCGTCCCGAAAAAGAGAGGCTACAGCTTCCGCAAAGACGGTATCGGGAGTATCGGGGAGGGAGAGCGGGCAGCGTACGTCATCGGGATGGGAGATCTGATCATGCCATCCATCCTCGTGGTCTCGGCAAATGTCTTCCTCGATACCGCACGGATAGGATTCATCACCATCCCCGCTCTCGGTGCGATGATCGGCTCGGTCATCGGCCTCTCGCTCTTGCTCACCGTGGTCCAGAAAGGAAAGCCCCAGGCAGGCCTCCCCCCCATCAATGGGGGGGCAATCCTCGGGTTCCTAGCAGGGTACGGCCTCGTCCTGCTGCTCTGACCGCTTCCTGAAGCCGATGAGGGTCTCGAGCACCTCGCTGATACCCTCGCCTGATTCCGTGGACATATTGAGGTACCCGTCGAAGTAGAGGAGGTCCGACTTGTTTGCGACCGGGATAACCGGGATATCGACCATCGCCTCGATCTCGTGCAGGAGCCGCACCTGCTCCTCAATGGGATACCCGCAGTGCTCGCTCGGATCGAGGATGCAGAGCACGACATCGGCGAGGTTCATGATGGCCGTGAGTGCCTGCCGCTCGATCCTGTTCCGCTCCGTGGTGGGGCGGTCGAGGAGCCCGGGGGTATCGATGAACTGCATCCGCCCGGTCCCGGCATACCGGTGCCCGACGATGACCCCTTTCGTGGTGAACGGGTACGCGGCGATCTCGGGTGTTGCCGATGAGGTTATCCGGATAAAAGAGGATTTACCGACATTGGGATACCCGGCGACCACCACGGTGAACTCATCATCGATGTGGGGAAGTTTCCGCAGAACATTCCGCATGTCATTGAGGAATCGGAGTTCATCATCTATCTGGTGGACGACCGATGAGAGGCGGGCGACGGTCCGCTTCCGGATGACCGAGGGGATCTCGGCTTTCCGCGTCTGGTAGGCCAGCCCCGGGCCGTGGTTGCGGGCCCAGCGGGCAGCCCATCCCACCGCTCCCAGCGCCTTCCTGACCCGGTCCAGCCCCCAGAGGATGTCCACGGTATCACGGTAGAAGGGGGGAAGGTCATCGAGTTCAGGGAACGACTGGATGATCCGGACAAGCCGGTCATGGATGCCGGTGCTGACCGCCCGTACAAATTCTTCGTTCGCACGATCTTTGTTCCGCTTGAGCCGCATTTTCGAGGCTGCCCGCCGGAAACTCCGGTCCAGGATCTCATCAGCAGTCGGTACGGTTGGTATTTTCTCGAATTCCACCGAATATTCAACCCAACATATATATGCGAAATCAGATGATAAACCATTATGGATTTGTCCCTCATCCAGAAGGATATCCTGATCACGCTCATTTCACTCTATCACCAGCGCTCGCACCCGGTCAAAGGCGAGGAGATTGCCGAGGTCATCAGCAGGAACCCGGGAACGGTCCGGAACCAGATGCAGGCACTCAAGGCGATCGGGCTTGTCGACGGCATCCCCGGACCGAAAGGGGGGTATAACCCGACAGCACGTGCCTACCGGGAACTGAACCTCGGCCTCTCTGAGGGCGAGTACGATGTGCCGATATCCCGCAATGGCGAGGTTATCAAGGGGGTGCGGGTCGTGGAGATAGCGTTCACCACGCTCTGCCACCCTGACATCTGCCAGGCGAGTGTGCGGGTGATCGGGAGCGTCCGGGCGTTCGAGATAGGGGACAATATCACGATCGGTCCGACACCGGTCAACAAACTCCTCATCCGGGGAGAGGTCTATGGCAAAGACGAGATATCGCAGACCCTCCTCATCTCCACGTACGAGATGATCTCGCTGCCCAAGAAACAGATCCGGCACTACATGAGTGCCCCGCTCATTACCCTTAAAGCGACGGATACCCTGTCCGATGCAATCCGTCTCTTCACCAGGAACCATATTCACGGGGCCCCTGTGATGGACGATGGTGTCCTCTCCGGGATTGTCACGATGAGCGATATCGCAAAAGCGATCGGGGACCATGTGCTCCTCGGCGAGGTCGTGTCCTCGATCATGACCACCGATGTCGTGAAGGCACCATCCCACGTCCAGCTCTTCGAGGTCATCCGGCAGTTCAAGGAGCGGGAGATCGGCAGGCTCGTGGTGATGGACGGCGATCGTCCGGTCGGGATCCTCACCCAGTCAGATATCATACGCCAGTTCCCCACCCTCTGATCCCGGGGTACGGGATCCGGAGACGAAATCCTGCGGCTCTCACCCGGGCAGGATTTCTCACGATATTCAACCCCTCTTTTCAAAAACCAGATTCCCGCTGAACGTTTTTAAACATATTTAAATATTTAAAGCTCAACAGTTCTCTTATGGCCAGAATACTAGCCCGGCGACTGTCCAAAAAGAAGATCGTAACCAATGAGGGAAAGGTGATCGGCACCCTCAAGAACCTCGTGGTGGACTTTGAGACCGGTCAGATCATCGACATGATCGTGTACCCTGACCCGTCCTTTGATTCCACCGGGTACCGGGTGGAAGGCGACCACCTGTTCGTCCCCTTTGAGGCGGTCAAGGATATCAAGGACTACATCATCGTTGATCGTTACCTGTCACGAAAATAGGGCATATAGCGCTGAAGGGCTTCAACAAAGCCATCACCATACTTTTTTTCTGATACGAACGTTGCTACGGCAGCTGCAGCGGGATGGGCATTCCTTACTGCCACCCCAATCCCGGCATATTTCAGGAGTTCAATATCGTTCTCCGCGTCCCCGGCAGCCAGGAAATCGGCAGGGTCGTAGCCGAGGTCGGATACGAGGTTCAGGAAGGCCAGTCCTTTGCTCACTCCCTTCTCCTGGATATGGATGGCAAAACCGGTATCAATCACGTCAACGCCGAACTCCTGCACGATTTCCCGAACCTCACCGGGCGGAACGGTCCGGGCGAATGCCAGGTCCGCGAACCGGTACGCCGGGCTGTAGAGATCGAGTGCGATCCCCCGCTCGCGGTAGTATGTCGTCACGGCGTCAAGGGCGCTCCTGACAACCGCCTGGTTGCCGATGATGCGGAGGGGTTCGGTATACCCTGCCCGGTATACCCCGCCGTTCTCAGCGATGAACGCCCCCTGGGTGCCTATCATCTTGCCGATCGCGTCCATGAAACAGGAGGTGTTCCCGCTCGCCAGCACCACGACCACCCCATGGTCAGCGAGCCTGCGGATGGATTCGATGGCACCCGTATGGATCCTCCGGTGCTGGTCGGTGAGGGTGCCATCGATATCCGTGACGAGCCCGTTCAACACTGCTTCAGTCCAGCCTCCTCCACCATGAAGGGCGCCTCACCCTCCGGTAGGTTCGGGCTGTCCACCAGCCGTGCGATACGCTTTCCCCCCTTGCTCTTCCGGAGGTAGATGCGGAACGTTGCGGTATGCCCGACAATGTTGCCCCCAATCGGCTTGGTCGGGTCGCCGAAGAAGACTGCCGGGTTCGAGAGCACCTGGTTGGTGACGAGCCCGACCGCATTGTTATCGTCAACCAGCTTGAAGAGGTCGTGGAGGTGGCGGTTCAGTTTCTGCTGCCGTGTGGCGAGCGTACCCCGGCCGGCATACTCGGCCCGGAAGTGGGAGGTGAGGGAATCGATGATGAAGAGCTTCGCGGGCTTGTCAGTATCGCGGAGCTCGGAGGCCCGCTCCCGTGCAGTATCCAGCATCAGAACCTGGTGGTCAGAAGTATGGGCCCGGGCCACGTGGATATTTTCCAGGAACTGGGCCGGGTCGGCATCGATGCCGAGCCCGATAACCATCTGCTCGATGCGTTCCGGCCGGAACGTGTTCTCGGTATCGATGTAGATGGCACTCCCGGAAAGCCCGCCCTCATCCTCAGGGAGCTGGACGTTGACTGCCATCTGGTGGACGATCTGGCTCTTCCCCGATCCGAACTCCCCGTACATCTCCGTGATGGCCTGGCTCTCAAAACCTCCGCCGAGGAGATCATCGAGTTCCGGTACGCGGGTCTTCAATTTCCGCACCTCTTTCCGCTGCTCAAAGACATCCTTCCCGGTCCGGAAGCCGCCGATGTCAGCCATCTCCCGTGCGGCCTTTATCATTTTCTTGGCCGTGGATTCGCCGATCTCGGCAGTCTCTGCGAGATCTGCCGGGGATGCCGTCGCGATACTCTCCACGGTGATGAACCCGGCTTCACGGAGTTTCTCTGCCGTGGTGGGGCCGACGCCGGGGAGATCTTCAAGTTCCAGGGGTCCATGTGTCATAGCTTTGCGTTCACCTCTGTCAGGGAGAGCATGGGATCAACCTGCATATATCTACGCGGCCATGCAGCGTGAAAGTATTGGTGCATCACCGGGTGCCGGCAAGTTCGGCGAGCAGGGAACAGAGCTCTCCCGTGTCTTTCTGCAACATCTCAACCGATGCAGGGGTGATGCGTTCCCCGCACCGCGTCCCCTGCACCCGGACCTCGTGGCCGTGCGGGAGATCACTGCTGACAAGGAACCGATGCTTCCCGTCATCAAGGAAGGTCCCTTCCCGCGTCACGATCACGGTCCCCTCCATCACGATCGCTTCAGGACTGCCTGCAGGCTGCACGGCGATGAACCCCCCTGCCCCGATATGCAGTTCGGGGTCCCCGGTCCTCCCGGTCTTCAGCTGGGCATTGTAGAGGGAGACCCGGTCTCCCAGGACCAGGGGGAGGAGCGCACGGTCGCCCCAGAGAACGACCCGTGCGTGGGTTGTACCCTCCGAGATGACGATATTTCGCACATGTCCGGCCCTGCCGTCCCGCGAGGTGAATGCCCTGACCTGCTGGATCCGGGTGATGGTCCCCTCGACCGACCAGCTGCCTTCGGTACCTGCCTCATCGAGCCTGCTGAACCGGAACGGGATCTCATGGTCACCGGTGAGCACCTCGCTCTTCTCATCGATGACGTATTCCACGCCGGCACTCCGTGCTTTGACGAGAGCACCCCTGGCACGGATGGTCATCCCCGGCAGGATCGCATCAAAGAGGGCAGGCTGCCAGGACACCATCCGGGTTGCCCCTGTGCCATCGGTCACCCAGCCTTCGATCAGTTCGGCAGGTGAGCCGTCGCGTCGCGTGATGGTCCGGGGCTCCGCGAGATGCAGGATACGCAGGGGAAGATCCCTTCGTTCGGGAGGACTGAACCGGGGGTGGGCCGATGCGCTGCAATCGATCTCGCAGGGAGCCTTTCGCAGCGCGAGGACCGCGACATCGGGCCCCTGTCCCCCGGCACGCTTCCCGATCACCTCGAGCACATCACCCGTCTCGATCTCTGCTGCGGCTGCAGCCTTCTCATCCCAGAGCACCGCCCTGACCTGCCCGGTCTCGTCACCGAGGATGAGGTTGGCGACCCAGCCCCTCTCCCCGTCTTTGCGGGTGAACTCCCGGGGTGGCGATACCGCAATGACCTTCCCGAAGAAGGAGAAGAGTGTGGAAGGACCCGAAAGCCCGTGTATCTTGACGTGCTGCCGGCCGAGTTCGCCGACAATGAGCATCGCGGCAGTGACGTCATCGATGAGGCCGCCGCACTCCTCCATCTTCGCCTCCACACGGCGTTCGAACTCATCCCTGGTGATCAGGTCATCGACCAGGGCATAGTGGAACTGCACAGCGGCAGGTCACCCCGGGGGTGTATCCTGTCCCTGCCAGGGGGGCGTCTGCATCGCGGATCTCAGGTCATCGATGGTCTCACCCCTCCGCATCAGAGCCGCGGAGCTCCCCTTCAGCATCACCTCGGGGCATCGCGGGCGGCTGTTGTACTGGGAGGACATGGCAAACCCGTAGGCGCCGCAATCCAGGAGGGCGAGGAGGTCGCCGGCGCGAAGACCGGGCAGGAGACGGTCGGTGGCAAGGATATCGCCCGTCTCGCAGATTGGGCCGGCAATGGTAGACAGGACGGCCGGGGCCTCGTCTGCACGGTCTGCTGCGACCACCTCGTGGTACGCATCGTACATGGCCGGACGGACGAGCAGGTTGAACCCTGCATCGACGTTGACAAAGGTCCGGTGCGCCTGCTTCACCGAGTTGACCCGGGTGAGCAGGACGGTCGAATCGGCGACAAGGGACCTGCCGGGCTCGATCCAGAGCGAGGGGCGGATCCCGGCAGCGGCGATCCCCTTGAGGAAGACCGGCATCACTGCCGCGGCGTAATCCTCCGGGGTGGGAGCCCGCTCATCAGACCTGCGGTACGGTATACCGAGTCCGCCACCGAGGTCGATGAACCGGAGCTTCACCCCCCTGTCGGTAATCTCAGCCGCGATCCGCACCATCACTTCGCATGCCTGTACAAACGGCTCGATAGCCAGGATCTGGGAGCCGATATGGCAGTGGATGCCGACCGGCTCGATGTTTGCACACGCGAGTGCCTCGCGGTATGCTGCCGGGATCAGGGCATGTGCGATCCCGAACTTACTCGTCGCAAGCCCGGTCGCGATCTTCGGGTGGGTCGGCACCTCGAGGGCAGGGTTGACGCGAAACGCTATCGCTGCCAGCTCCCCGGCCATACCCGCGATCTCATCGAGCTGGTGGAGCTCATCGAAGGAATCGACCGAGACCACAACGCCCTTCTCCACGGCCAGCGCGAGGTCTGCCCTGCTCTTTGAGCTCCCGTTGAAGAGCAGGCAGCCGGGCTCCATACCGGCGGCCATGGCGAGGTGGAGTTCACCGGCGGAGAAGACATCCGCCCCGGCCCCAAGGGAGGCGAGTGCACGCAGGACGGCGAGATTCCCGTTTGCCTTGGCCGCATAGAGGATCCGGACGTCAGGGTAGCGGGAGGTGAGGGCAGCGTGGTAGCCCCTGAAATTGTCAGCAATGCGGTCCTCGTCCGTCACGAAGAGCGGTGTCCCGTACCGTTCTGCCAGGAGAGCGGTATCATGGTTCCTGATACAGAGATGGCCGTTTCGGATGTTCAGGTGGGAGGGGAGGATCACAGGTCAAGGCCCCCTATCCGTTCGACTGCCTCGCGTATCCGGCCAGCCGGGCGGGTCAGGGCGAAGCGGACGTACCCGTCACCGCCAGAGCCAAACCCGATGCCCGGGGTGACCACGACCCCTGCCTCATCGAGGAGCCGGGTGGCAAACCTCATGCAGTCGTCGACCTGCATCCAGACGTAGAACGTGGCCTTCGGTGCATCAACCGAAAAGCCGAGGTCAGACAGCCCTTTCACGAGCACGTCACGACGCTCCTGGTAGACCCGGCATGCGGCACGGACCGCGTCCTGCGGCCCGGAGAGGGCCGTGATAGCAGCCTTCTGCACCGCATCAAAGACGCCGGAGTCCACGTTGGTCTTTACCCGCGAGAGCCCGGCGATGATATCCGCATTCCCGCAGGCCATCCCGATACGCCAGCCGGTCATGTTGTAGGTCTTCGAGAGCGAGTGCATCTCGATGCCGACCTCCATCGCACCATCCGTCTGGAGGAACGACGGGGCCCGGTAACCGTCGTAAGCAATCTCGGAGTATGCGTTGTCGTGGACGATGATGAGGTCATGGTCCCGGGCAAAATCGACCGCTTCCTCGAAAAAACCCGGCAGGGTGATTGCGGAGGTGGGATTATTGGGGTAGTTCAGGAACATCAGCCGTGCATCCTGCACCACCTGATCAGGGATGGCGGAGAGGTCAGGAATGAACTGGTTCTCCCGGCTAAGCGGCATCTCGTGGACCCTTCCCTCGGCAAACAGGGTAGCGGTACGGTAGACCGGGTAGCCCGGGCTCGGGACGAGGACGTAATCGCCGGGATTGATGAACGCTTCAGGGATATGGGCAATGCCGTCTTTTGAACCCATCAGCGCGATCACCTCTTTTCCCGCATCGAGCGGGACAGAGAACCTCGCGGCATACCAGGCAGCAACGGCGGTGCGGTACTGCTCCATGCCGGCATAGGAGGGGTAGTGGTGGTTCCTCGGGTCGCGTGCCGCCTCGCAGAGGGTGTCGACGATGTGATCCGGGGTGGGGAGGTCGGGATCACCGACCCCGAGGTCGATGACGTCCGTCCCGCTCCGGATCTTTGCGACCTTCATCTCATCGATACGGGCAAAGAGATACGGGGGGAGCTGTCCCATGCGTTCCGCGTACATGCTGGAATCTATTCACCCCGGAGGCACATTAAGGTGACCTCCCCCGGGAGGGCTAGCGCCGCGTGGCTGGATCGAAGCGCTCATATCCCCCCGTGTGAAAGGTGGGATCTGGCAGCTGATAGGTATGGCAGAAGGACTGGTCATTATCTTCTCAACCGCCTCGGAATCCGAGGCGCCCCACATTGCACAGGCGCTCGTGATGCAGCAGCTTGCAGCCTGTGTCAACATCCTCCCGGTCACCTCTGTGTACCGGTGGCAGGGGGACCTGTGCAAAGACCGTGAATCCCTCCTGGTGATCAAGACGGTGCAGGGCAGCGCAGAGACGGTTATCCAGGAGATACGCAGGCTCCACTCGTACGAGCTCCCTGAGATGCTGGTCATACCGGTTACCGGGGGATACCCTCCCTACCTGGAATGGGTGGCCGCGGAGACCCGCCGATGAGCACCGTCCTGCGCACGGGGATACAGGTCAGGGGTGACGGGATCGCCCGGATCGATGATACGGTGGTGAAGGAAGAGCGGTTCACCCTCCTGGTGAATGGCACCCGCATGCTCGAACTGGTGGCAAGCCAAAACGAGCTTGCGGAGCTCGGGGCCGGATTCGTGATCTGCCAGGGGCTCTCCCGGCAGGTTGATTCCGTGGCAGTGCAGGGGAGCGAGATACGGGTCTCTGCACCCATGGAGGAATCCTTCGACCGGGAGATTGAGACCACCGGGTCGGTTGGATTCGTCTCCAGGATGCCGGAACCGGTCCGATCGGACTATTCCCTCACGATACCCGAGGTCTTTGCGATTACCCGGGAGATCGAGACCGACCTCTGGCGCCGGACGGGCGGCGTGCACTGCTCGGTCCTCGCTCACGGGGGGAAGATCCTTGCCAGGAGCAGCGACGTCGGGCGTCACAACACGGTCGACAAGGTGATCGGGCACGCGGTCCTCAACGGTATACCCCGCTCAGCATGCGTTGTCGGGTGCACGGGCAGGCAGCCGCGGGACATGGTGATCAAGTACGCCCATGCCGGGATACCCGTAGTCATCTCCCGGGCAGCAACCACGGACAGGGGAATTGCCGCAGCAGACGAGCTCGGGATCACCCTCATCTGTTTCTCGCGGGGTGACCGGTTCACGGTCTATACCCATCCCTTCCGGGTTTCCGGCCTGGGGTACACAACCACTCCCCGGCATGGTGATGAGGAGAAACTGATTTCAGGAGCCCCGTAACAGGAGATGTACAGAATATGACGCAGACACGACAGGGCGGGAAGGATGCGGTCCTGGTGATGGGCTGCCCGCAGGTGCCGGTCCAGACCGGGCTGGCGCTCTACCTGCTCCACGCCCTCCGGAAGAGGGGGGTGAAATCGCTCGTTGCCGGTAACCAGGCCGCCCGGCTCCTCCTCGAGGTCGCTGACCCTGAACGGCACTACCTCGGCGAGGTCATGGACCTTGACCGGTTCATCAGCGAGATTGCCGAGAAGAAGCGGCGCTTCGACTATCACTTCGTCTTCATCCACAATGATGCCGGGGTGAGCTACGCGGCAACCGTCCAGGCGATCTCGGGTTCCCCGGTCATAGCCCTCATCTACGGCGAGCATTTCCAGGAGATGGCAGAGCTGATCGATTTCCCGTGCGAGAAAATTGCGGCAAAAGCGACCCACAACCCGATGCCGCTCAAGAACAAAATTGACGAGGTGCTCCCATGGGTTGTATCGAATCTCTGAAGTACGAGATCATCCTCCGGAACGCGAGTTTCCGGGAGTGCCGGGAGTATATCCGGGCAAACTGCAGGGAATACCTCGATGTTCCCCCGGGTTTCCGGATCTTTGACAAGCATATCATCGGGGTCCCCCCGATATCCATCGGGTTTGATGGCGACACGATCACCTTTCCCTACACGAAACCGTGCTACGGCACCTTCCTGATGAAGGTTGAAGATCGTGAGGAGGCTGAGAAAATACGGCTTTCTGTGGCTAAAAAGTCAAAATAACATCATTATTCGTTATTTTTTTCCATCTGTTCACGATATGCCCGGAAAATATATCAGCTCAGGTGTCCACCAGAGAGTTAGGTGGAGCAGATGAACGATATCTCGGTCCTCACCGGCGGCCGGGCAGGCGATGGCATCAACAGTGCGGGTCTGCTCGTTGCCCACCTCTTCAACCACATGGGCTACCAGACCTGCATGTACTTCGATTACCCCTCCCTGATCAAGGGCGGCCACAACTTCACCATCACCCGTGCCGCCGGAAAAAAGATCGGGGCGCACCGGGACCGGTGCGACTACCTGCTCGCCCTCTCCCAGGACTCGATCGACAGCCACCGGGATCTCATGCACGATACCACCGTGGTACTCTTTGATTCCGGGCGCGTAAAAACTGAAGGGCAGGGTATCCCCATCGAAGCGATCCTCAGGGAGGCCGATGCACCCGCAGTCATGGGAAACTCGTGCATGATAGGTGCTTTCGCAAAGGCAGCGGGTATTCCATTCAGCGTGGTCGAATCAGTTCTCAGGCGCCAGACTCCGAGAGATCCTGAGAAGAACCTGGCAGTAGCACGGCGTGGCTATGAGGCAGTCCGCGAACAACGGGTCATCCCCCGGCTCGGGGACACCTGCTGCCCGCTCCTGACCGGAAACGAGGTGATCGGTCTCGGCCTCCTGCACGGAGGGCTCGATGCCTTTGTGGCCTACCCGATGACCCCGACATCCAACATCCTCCACTTCCTGGCCGGGCTCGCACATTCGTTCCCCGTCACCGTGGTGCACCCCGAAAACGAGATCGCGGTGATGCTGATGGCACTTGGCCTCTCCTATGCAGGGAAGAAGACCGCTGTCTGCACATCGGGGGGAGGGTTCTGCCTGATGACCGAGGGGTTCTCGCTCGCCGGCGGATCGGAAGTCCCCGTTGTCGTGGTGATGGGGCAGCGGACCGGCCCTTCCACCGGCCTCCCCACCTATACCGGGCAGACCGACCTCCACTTCGTTCTCCATGCCGGCCAGGGGGAGTTCCCCCGCCTGGTGGTCGCTCCCGGTGACCCGGAACAGGCGTTTGTCTGGTCATCGCTCGCCCTCTCTCTCGCCTGGAAGTGCCAGGTCCCTGCGGTGATCCTCGTGGACAAGACGATCTGTGAAGGGACATTCAGCCTGGACGAGGATGCCCTTGCGGTGCCGGATATGGCATCCCCTGGACCAGACCCCGGATCAGGCCTCTACCAGCGGTATGCCCTGACAGAGAGCGGGATATCCCCCCTCCGCCATCCGCCCGTACAGGGCGCTGCCATCAAGGTGAACAGCTATGTCCACGCCGAGGACGGCATCACCACGGAGCGTGCTGATATCACCGTGATGATGACCGAAAAGCGGAGGAGGAAGCGGGAATCCCTGAAATGGGAGGTGGAGCAGCTCGAATGCGTGAGGAGCTCCGGGAGCCCGTCTGCTGATACCGCGGTCCTCTGCTGGGGCTCGACGCTCGGTGTCTGCCGCGAGGTGGCTATGGATCAGGGCATGAAGCTCATCCAGCCGGTGGTGCTCGACCCGTTTCCGGAAGATGCTCTCCGGAAGGCGCTGTCTGGCGTGGAGAGGACAATCCTTATCGAGGAGAACGCGGAAGGGCAGCTCGCGATGCTCTGTGCCCGGCACGGTATCCTCCCTGAGCACCACATCAGGAGATTTGACGGCCGCCCCTTCACGGTCGAGGAACTTGCGGCCAGGGTAGGGGAGGTGCGGTGATGGCACCACAGGACCTGATAACCCCTGCACAGAACACCTGGTGCCCTGGCTGCGGGAACTTCACGATCCAGTTTGCCCTCCGCAATGCAATCAGGGACCTCGTAAGCGATGGGATGCCGCTCGAGAACATCGTGCTCGTGAGCGGTATCGGGTGCCACGCGAAGATGGCTGATTACCTTGCGATCAACAGTTTCTATTCCATCCATGGCCGGACGATACCGGTGGCGACCGGGATCAAGCTCGCGAACCCTGACCTTGCAGTCATCTGCTGTGCGGGGGACGGGGATGCCTATGCCGAAGGGCTGGATCACCTCATCTTTGCCGCGAAGCGGAACAGCGATATCACCG